>ERZ777003.897-NODE-897-length-51744-cov-13.136393_pt1 | contig 51744 bp, 48 predicted proteins | sample MGYA00374956_ERZ777003 | MGnify/ENA primary metagenome ERZ777003 (study PRJEB29302, sample SAMN06268252) | bioreactor metagenome | isolation source: Joint BioEnergy Institute, California, USA | place: USA:Joint BioEnergy Institute, California, USA | collected...
CCCAGCGGCGAGCACGAGCGGGCGCACGGCGGCTCCCGGCGGTGGCTCGCCGCGGCCGCGGCCCTCGTCCTGGTGGTGCTGGCCGGCGGGATCGCCGCCGTCGCGCGGCGCGGCGGCGACGAGCCGGAGGCGGCGGCCGAGGCCGGCGAGGCCACCGACGGCGGGGCCGGCGCCGAGGCGCCCGCCCCCGGCGGCGAGGGCGCGCCGGCCACGACGGCGCCGCCCGAGTCGGTGGCCACCACCGTGTCGGAGCTCGAGGCCGAGGGGCCGTTCATCCGGATCACCGACGTCGAGATCGACGACGCCACCGGCCGGTACCGGACCTACTACGAGGTGATCGGCTACACGCCCGAGATCGGCGGCGAGGGCACGCTCCACGTCCACCTGTTCCCCGACACGCAGCCGCCGGACCGGGCGGGCACCAACGGCCTCCCCGAGGCCGACTGGCACGTGACCGACGAGGCGTCGTCCGCCCTCACGAAGTACACGCCCGAGTCGATCGGGGCGGACGCGACGCAGATGTGCGCCGCGGTGGCCGACCACGACCACGCCGTGCACCGGCCGGAGGTCCGGACCGGGAACTGCTTCCCGCTCCCCGACCGCTGACCCCGCCCCGGCCGCCACCGGCGGCGCGCCGGGGTCGAGCCCCGCCACCGCCCGGTGGCGGGGCCGCCGCACGACCGCCACGGCGCCGGATCGTATGGTGTCCGCCGTGGAGACGCCGACCATCGAGGACATGCGGCGCCGGCCGCTGGTGCCCCTGCCACCCCAGCCCGACGGGGTGCCGTGGCCCACCGAGGAGTGGCCCCGCGCCGAGCCGCCCGCCGCCGTGGCCGGCCGCCTGGCCGAGCTGATCGACGAGATCACGACCGACACCGACCGCTACGGCACGACCTACGCCGTCGGCGTCGTCCACCGGGGGCGGCTGGTCGTCGAGCGCTACGGCGGCGAGCTCGAGCACTGGGACCGGCCCGACGAGCCGGTCACCCCCGACACCCGTCTGCTGTCGTGGTCGATGGCCAAGTCGATCCTCCACGCCGTCGTGGGGATCCTCGTCGGCGAGGGGCGCCTGTCGCTGACCGACCCGGCACCGGTGCCCGAGTGGTCGGACCCCGACGACCCCCGCCACGCCATCACCCTCGAGCACCTGCTCACCATGCGGGACGGCCTCGACTTCAGCGAGGTCTACGACGACTCGGGCGTCTCGCACGTCATCGAGATGCTCTTCGGCGAGGGCCGGGCCGACATGGCCGCCTACGCCGCCGCCCGGCCGCTCGCCCACCCGCCCGACACGGTCTTCAACTACTCGTCGGGCACGTCGAACATCGTCTCCGGCATCGTGGCCCGGGTCGTCGGGCCCGGCGAGCCCTACCGGCGCTTCCTCCACGACCGGCTGTTCGGGCCGCTGGGCATGCGCTCGGCCGACCCCCGCTTCGACGACGCCGGCACGTTCGCCGCCTCGTCCTACGTCTACGCCACCGCCCGCGACTACCTGCGCTTCGGCCTGCTCTACCTGCGGGACGGCGTGTGGGAGGGGCGGCGCCTCCTGCCCGAGGGCTGGGTCGACCACGCCCGCCGTGTCCGCAGCTACGACCCCGACGAGGACCGCTGGTACGGGGCCCACTGGTGGAGCGTCGGCGACGAGCTGGGGACGTTCTGGGCCAGCGGCTACGAGGGCCAGTCGCTCATGCTCTGCCCGCCGCTCGACCTGCTGGTGGTGCGGCTCGGCCGCTCGCCGGAGGAGCACCACAACCCCAACCTCAAGGCCTGGCGGGCGGCGATGGTCGAGGCGTTCCGCCACGCCTGAGCCGGGGCGCGGGCCGGCCGCCGCCCGGGGCCGCCGACCCGCGCCGGACCGGGGCTCAGCGCTCGCAGCCGGCCCGCAGCACCTCGGTCGGCGTGCCGCCCTCACCCACGGCCTGGATCGAGGTCCACTCGCCGGTCGCGGACCGGCCGGACAGCGCCACCTCCATCGTCCCGTCGCCGTTCAGGTCGGCCAGCGCGGCGATCTGGATGCGCTCCAGCCGGTCGCCGGTGCCGTGGACGACCGACGAGGCCAGCACGTCGGTGGCGACCCCGTCGCCCACGACCCGGCGCAGGAAGACGACCGACCAGTCGCCGACCTGCGGGGACAGGCCCTCCGGGTCGGTGACGTGCTCGGCGGCGACGAGGACCTCGAGGGTGCCGTCGCCGTCGAGGTCGGTGCGCAGCAGCTGGGTGACGGTGACCGGCGTCGACGCCCCCAGGCGGGTGGCCACCTCGGCCGCGGCCTGCTGGTAGACGGGCGCCTCGGGGTTCCAGACGTCGACCGGGCGGGGGCGGGGGTCGGCCACGCCGGCCACCGCGATCGGCGGCGGCCCGTCGCCGTCCCCGAGGTCGACGGCGACGTCGTGCGCCGCCTGCTGCGCCGGGCAGTCCTCGGCGACGGCCACGCCGCGGGCGGTGCGGGTGGCGTCGTCGACGCCGACGACCGTGTAGTCCAGGCCGGCGCCCGGCGGGTCGTCCTCCCCGCGGGGCACCCACTCCGACCCCGACCACCAGCCGACCACGCCGGTGGGGCCGACGATGGGGCCGGCGGCGCCGTCGCCCAGGGCGGCCATCGGGTCGGCGGCGCGCGGCTCGTCGGCGCCGTCGCCGCCCGACACGAGCACGGCCACGAGGACCAGGACGACCGCCACCGCGACGACGGCGAGCACGACGGGGTTGGCGCGGCGGCCGCGGGCGGGCGGACCGGCCGGCGCGCCCGGGCCCGGCGGGCGGGGGGCGTGGCGGCCGGGCGGGGTCGGCGCCGACGGCGGGGGACCGCCCGGCCCGAGGGGCTCGCCGGTCGGGTCGGGCCAGCCGGGGTCGGGCGGGGCGACGATCGTGGGGTCGACGGACGTGGACCGCCCGCGGGCGCCCGTCGCCTCGCCGGCCGGCACCGGCAGCGGCTCGGTCGGATCGGGGGCCCAGACGAGCGAGCCCGTGCTGGGCAGCGGGTCGACGCCCCGGTCGTCGCCCGGCAGGAGCTCCAGCGCCGTCGGCGCATCCGACGCCGGCAGGACCAGGTCCGGCTTGAGCACGATCGTGTCGTCGTCTCGCGGTGGGCGGCGGCCACCGGGACGGTCGTCGTCCGTCGGGCGGCGCGCGTCGGCGTCGAGGTCCCTCCCCCAGCTGGTCATGGCGAACATTCCTACCCGCTCGCACGAGCCCGTGTGAACGCACGCCGCTCGGACGCACCGTGCGTGTCCACCGCTCCACGCACCGCACGACGGCGGCCCGGCGGCGCCACGGCCCGCGCCGGACGGGCCCGCCTGGGCGGTCGGGCGCCGGGCGCGCCGAGAGGCCGGCGACCGACGGGGGTCGCCGGCCGGTCAGCTCCCGCGACGGCGCCCCGGGCGCTCAGCCCCCGGAGACGTCCTGGACCCGCTGCTTGCCGGCGGTGATCCAGGGCATCATCGCCCGCAGCTCGGCGCCCACCTTCTCGATCGGGTGGCGGGCGCCCTCCTCCCGCAGCCGGTTGAAGTTGGCCCGGCCCGAGGTCGACTCGGCGATCCACTCCTCGGCGAACTTGCCGCTGCGGATCTCCTCGAGGATGGCCTTCATCTCGGCCCGCACCGCGTCGTTGATGATGCGCGGCCCCCGGGTGAGGTCGCCGTACTCGGCGGTGTCGCTGATCGAGTACCGCATGCCGGCGATGCCCTGCTCGTACATGAGGTCGACGATCAGCTTCAGCTCGTGCAGGCACTCGAAGTACGCCGACTCGGGCTGGTAGCCGGCCTCGACCAGCGTCTCGAAGCCCGCCTGCACGAGCGCCGTGAGCCCGCCGCACAGCACGACCTGCTCGCCGAACAGGTCGGTCTCGGTCTCCTCCTCGAAGGTCGTGTCCAGCACGCCCGCCCGGGTGCCGCCGATGGCGTCGGCGTAGGCGAGCGCCAGGCCGTGGGCGTTGCCGGTGGCGTCCTGGGCGACCGCGATCAGGCAGGGCACGCCGCCGCCCTCGGTGTAGGTGCGGCGCACGAGGTGGCCCGGCCCCTTGGGGGCGACGAGGGCGACGTCGACGCCGGCCGGGGCGACGACCTGGCCGAAGCGCACGCTGAAGCCGTGGCCGACGAACAGGGCGTCGCCGTCGCGCAGGTGGGGGGCGATGTGCGCGTCGAAGATGGCCTTGTGCTCGGTGTCGGGGGCGAGGAGCATCACGAGGTCGGCCTCGGCCGCGGCCTCGTCCACCGACCGCACGGTCAGCCCGGCCGCCTCGGCCTTGGCCGCCGACGACGACCCCTCCCGCAGGCCGACGCGCACGTCGATGCCCGAGTCCCGCAGGTTGAGGGCGTGCGCGTGGCCCTGCGAGCCGTAGCCGATCACCGCCACCTTGCGGTCGGCGATGAGCGACCGGTCGGCGTCCTTCTCGTAGTAGACGTTGGCCATCGTGGGTGGGTCCTTCCTGGGTCTGGCGTGTCGGTGCGGCGCGCCGGTCAGGCGCTGCGCCGCACGGGTCGGAGGCTCGGGGCGTCGTGCTCGAGCTTCGGCAGCGCCACGCGCCCGGTGCGCTGCAGCTCGACGATGCCGAACGGCCGCAGCAGGGCCTCGACGTCGTCGAGCCGGTCGGGCTCGCCGTCGATGCTGACCGTCAGCTCGTCGTGGCCGACGTCGACGACCCGGCCCTCGAACAGGTTGACCAGCTCGATGACCTGGCTGCGGGCGGTCACGTCGGCCCGCACCGTCACCAGCATGAGCTCGCGCTCGACCGAGTCGCGGGGGTCGAGCTCGCTGATCTTGACGACGTTGACCAGCTTGTAGAGCTGCTTGGTGATCTGCTCGAGCGGCGCCGAGGCCACGTCGACGACGATCGTGATGCGGCTGAACCGCTCGTCCTCGGTGGGCGCGACCGCCAGCGAGAAGATGTTGAAGCCCCGCCGGGCGAACAGGCTGGCCACGCGGGCCAGCACGCCCGCCTTGTTCTCGACGAGCACGACCAGCGTGTGGTGGCGGACGTCGGTGCCGGGGACGGTCATCGGAGGGCTCCTCTCGGGGCCCGGCGGGGGGCGGGGGCCGGGGCGCTCACCGGCCGCCCTCGCCGTGCGCCGGGTCGACGACGATGTCGTCGTTGCTCATCCCGGCGGGGACCATCGGGTACACCTTCTCGCGGGAGTCGGTGCGGAAGTCGATGACCACCGGCCGGTCGTCGATCTCGTTGGCCTTCTGGATGGCGGCGTCGACCTCGTCGGGCGACTCGACCCGCATGCCGACGCAGCCCATCGCCTCGGCCCACAGCTTGTAGTCCGGCAGGTCGGGCGACAGGTACACCTCGCTGTAGCGCTCGTCGTAGAACATCTCCTGCCACTGCCGGACCATCCCCAGGTAGGCGTTGTTGAGGATCGCCACCTTGATGGGGATGCGCTCGCTGGCGGCGGTGACGAGCTCCTGCGCCGTCATCTGGAAGCAGCCGTCGCCGTCGACCGCCCACACCATGCGGTCGGGGCGGCCGACCTTGGCGCCGATGGCGGCCGGCACGGCGAAGCCCATCGTGCCGAGGCCGCCGGAGTTCACCCAGGTGTAGGGGTGGTTGAAGCGCCAGTACTGCGAGGTCCACATCTGGTGCTGGCCGACGCCCGAGACGACGATCGTGTCGTCGGGCGTGTTGTCCCGCAGGCGCTCGAGCACGAACTGGGGCTTCAGCGGGTCGCCCGGCTCGGACTGCTCGTAGGTCAGCGGGTAGCGCTCCTGCCAGCCCGAGATGCGCTGCTTCCACTCGCTGCGGTCGGGGAACGTGGCCCCGCCCTCCAGCAGGTCGCGGACGGCGGCCACCAGCTCCTCGATGACGAGGCGGCAGTCGCCGACGATCGGCACGTCCGGCTGGCGGACCTTGCCCAGCTCGGCCGGGTCGATGTCGACGTGGATGACCTTGGCCTCGGGGGCGAACGCGTCGACCTTGCCGGTCACGCGGTCGTCGAAGCGGGTGCCCAGCGCGATCAGCAGGTCGCTGCGCTGCATCGACGTGACCGCGGTGTAGTTGCCGTGCATGCCCGGCATGCCGAGCGCCAGCGGGTGGTCGTCGGGGAAGGCCCCCCGAGCCATGAGCGTCGTGACGACGTGGATGTCGCACAGCTCGGCCAGCTCCCGCAGCGCCTCGGCGGCGCGGGCCTTCAGGATGCCGCCGCCCGCGTAGATGATCGGCCGCTCGGCCCGCACGATCAGCTCGGCCGCCTGGCGGATCATCTTCGGGTGGCCCTTGGTCGTCGGCCGGTAGCCGGGCAGGCTGGCGATGACCTCGTCGTCGGTGGGCCAGTACCACTCCAGCTGGGACCGGGGGTTCTTGGGGTCGACGATGTCCTTGGGGACGTCGAGCAGCACCGGGCCCGGCCGGCCGGTGGTGGCGAGGTGGAACGCCTGGCGCACCCGCAGCGGGATGTCCTGCGCCTCGGTGATCAGCTCGTTGTGCTTGGTCACCGACCGGGTGATGCCGATGGTGTCGCACTCCTGGAAGGCGTCGGTGCCGATCGCGCTGAACGGCACCTGCCCCGTGATGCACACCATGGGCACCGAGTCCATGTAGGCGTCGCACAGCGGCGTCACCACGTTGGTGGCCGCCGGGCCGGAGGTCACCATGCAGACGCCCGGCTTCCCGGTCACGTGGGCGAAGCCCTCGGCCATGTGCCCCGCGCCCTGCTCGTGGCGCACGAGGATGTGGCGGATGGGGCTGTCGATGATCGGGTCGTAGACGGGGAGGATGGCGCCCCCGGGCAGGCCGAAGATCGTCTCCACGCCTTCCATCTCGAGGGCCTTGATGAGGGCTCGTCCGCCGTCGATCTTCATGGCGGTGTGCTCCTTGGGTGCGGGGCGGGACCGGGACGTGGCCGAAAACTGGAACGACCCCCCGGCGGGAGGTCGGACGAGCGCACGCGCGGACGAGGGCCGGCGTGCGCTAGGCGAGGACTACGAGGACGCGATGGGGGCGCATCGGCATGCCAGCTTAGGGACGGGCGACGGAGAGCGCCAACACGGCTCCCGGGCCCGCGTGGCGTAGCGTCGTGGGCGTGACCCGGTACGTCGCGCTGCTCCGCGGGGTGAACGTCGGCGGCGTCAAGGTGCCGTCGGCCGAGCTGGCGGCGATGGCCCGGGACCTCGGCCTGGCGGAGGTCCGCACCGTGCTGGCCTCCGGCAACCTGCTGTTCTCCTCCGACGACGACCCGGCGGCGCTGCGGGCGGCGATCGAGGACGGGCTGCGGGCGAGGTTCGGCTACGACGCCCGCATCGTGCTGACCACCGCCGACCACGTCGCGGCGGTCGTCGACGCGTTCCCCTTCCCCGAGCGGGAGGGCCGCCACGCCTACGTCCTGTTCGGCTCCGACCCCGACGTGCTCGACGAGCTGCTGGCCGCGGCCGCCGAGCTGCCGCCCGCCGACGAGCAGGTCGCCGCCGGCGACCGGGTCGTCTACTGGGACTGCCCCAAGGGGTCGACGCTCGACACGCCCTTCGCCAAGCTGGTCGCCCGCTCCCGGGGGCGCGCCACCACGACCAACCGCAACCTGCGCACGCTCCGCAAGCTGGTCTGAGCGTGCGCCCCCGGTCGGGGCCGGGGGCCCGGCGGCGGCCCGGTCAGGCCTCGGTGATCGCGCCCCGCTCGGCGCCCGAGGCCAGCCGGGCGTACTTGGCCAGCACGCCCGAGGTGTAGCGGGGCTCGGGCAGCTTCCAGTCGGCCTTGCGGCGCTCCAGCTCCTCGGGCGGCACGTCGAGGTCGATCGTCTTGGTCGTGACGTCGATGACGATGCGGTCGCCGTCCTGCACGAAGGCGATGGGGCCGCCGTCGACGGCCTCGGGGGCGACGTGACCGATGCAGAAGCCGTGCGTGCCGCCGGAGAACCGGCCGTCGGTGACGAGCGCGCAGTCGGCGCCCCGGCCCGCGCCCTTCATCGCGCCGGTGACCGCCAGCATCTCCCGCATCCCGGGGCCGCCCTTCGGGCCCTCGTAGCGGATGACGACGACGGTGCCCGGCTGGATGGAGCCGGAGAGGATGGCCTCCATCGCCCCCTCCTCGCCGTCGAACACCCGGGCCGTGCCCTCGAAGCGGTCGAAGGTGATGCCCGCGACCTTGACGACCGCGCCCTTCGGGGCCAGCGAGCCGGTCAGCACGGCGATGCCGCCGACGGCGTGGATGGGGTCGGACAGCGGGTGGACGACCTCGCCGTCGGGCGGCGGCGGGTCGATGCGCTCGAGGTTCTCGGCGACGGTGCGGCCGGTCACGGTCAGGCAGTCGCCGTGGAGCAGCCCGGCCTCGAGGAGGTGCCGCATGACCACCGGCACGCCGCCGATGCGGTCGAGGTCGACCATGTGGTACTTGCCGCCGGGCTTGGTGTCGGCGATGTGGGGCACCCGGTCGGCGATGCGGTTGAAGTCGTCGAGCGACAGGTCGACCCGGGCCTCGGTGGCGATCGCCAGCAGGTGGAGCACGGCGTTGGTCGAGCCCCCGAGGGCCATGGTGACGGCGATGGCGTTCTCGAAGGCCTGCTTGGTCAGGATGTCGCGGGGCCGGATGCCGGCCCGCAGCAGCTCGAGGACGGCCTGCCCGGCGGCGTAGGCCTCGTCGTCGCGGCGGCGGTCGACGGCCGGCGCCGACGCGCCGCCCGGTAGCGACATGCCCAGCGCCTCGGCCACCGAGGCCATGGTGTTGGCGGTGAACATGCCGGCGCAGGCGCCCTCGGTCGGGCAGGCGTTGCGCTCGATGGCGTCGAGCTCGGCGTCGTCGATGGTGCCGGCGGCGTGGGCGCCGACGGCCTCGAAGACGCTGGTGATGTCGAGCGTCCGGCCGTTGTGGTGGCCGGGGAGGATGGAGCCGCCGTAGACGAACACGCTCGGCACGTTGAGGCGGGCGGCGGCCATGAGCATCCCGGGCAGCGACTTGTCGCAGCCGGCGAAGGTGACCATGGCGTCGAGCCGCTCGGCGTGCATGACGGTCTCGACCGAGTCGGCGATGACCTCGCGGGACACCAGCGAGGCCCGCATGCCCTCGTGGCCCATCGAGATGCCGTCGCTGACGGCGATGGTGTTGAACTGGATCGGGTAGCCGCCGCCGGCCCGCACGCCCTCGGCCGACCGCTCGGCCAGCCGGCGCAGGGGCAGGTTGCACGGCGTGACCTCGTTCCAGGACGAGCAGATGCCGACCTGGGGCTTGTCCCAGTCGGCGTCGGTCATGCCGATGGCCCGGAGCATGGCCCTCGCCGGTGCTCGCTCGCGGCCCTCGGTGACCTCGTGGCTGCGGGGCTTGATGGTGAGGGGCGTCTCGCTGGGGGTCTCGCTGGCGGGCGGCTCGGCCATGGGCCAAGCGTAGGTCCACGCCGCCCGCCGCTCCCATCCGGCCCAGCGCGGGGCCGATCCCCCGTCCCCACCGGACCGGCGTCCCTCACGCGCGCCCGTGCGCATGACGGACGCCACAACCGGGGACCGGGATCGGGGACGGGGTCGCGGGTCGCGTCCGATTGACTGTGGCCCCGATGTCAGCCCCCCTCCGCCTGCGCAGCCCCTACGACCGGGAGATCGCCCGCCTCGCGCTCCCCGCGTTCGGCGCGCTCGTCGCCGAGCCGGTCTACGTGCTGACCGACACCGCCATCGTCGGCCACCTCGGCACGCCCCAGCTCGGCGGCCTGGCCGTGGCGGCGAGCATCCTGCTGACCCTCCACAACGTCTTCATCTTCCTGGCCTACGGCACGACCGCCGCGGTCAGCCGGCTGCTCGGCGCCGGCCACGACCGGGAGGCCGCCCACCAAGCCGTCCAGTCGGTGTGGCTGGCCGTGATCATCGGCGCCGGCCTCGTCGCCGTCGGCTGGGTCGCGGCCGAGCCGCTGGTCGGGCTCATGGGCGCCACCGGCGACGTGCGGGCCAACGCCCTCCTCTACCTGCGGATCAGCCTCGCGGGCCTGCCGGCCATGTTCGTGACGCTGGCCGGCACCGGCTACCTGCGAGGGCTCCAGGACACCCGCACCCCGCTGGTCATCGCCGTGGCCACCGGGGCCCTCAACCTGGCGACCGAGGTCGCCCTCATCTACGGGCTCGGCATGGGCCTCGGGGCGTCGGCCCTGACCACGGTCGTCGCCCAGTCGGTGGCCGCCGCGGTCTACCTGCGCCGCATCGGGCGGGAGGCGCTCCGCCACGGCGTCGACCTGGCGCCCGACCCCGCCAGCCTCCGCCGCCTCGGCGCGGTGGGCCGCGACCTGCTGGTGAGGACCCTGGCCCTGCGGGCGTCGCTGCTGGTGGCGACCGCCGTCGCCACCCGGCTGGGCGACGTCGACGTCGCCGCCCACCAGATCGCCTTCGAGATCTGGTCGTTCCTCGCCCTGGCGCTGGACGCCATCGCCATCGCGGGCCAGGCCCTCGTCGGCCGCGCGCTGGGCGCCGGCGACGGGGAGGGGGCCAAGGGCGCCGGCCGGCGGATGATCGAGTGGGGCGTCGTCGCCGGCGTGGCCGTCGGCGTGCTCGTGTTCGCGCTGTCGGGACACCTGCCCGGCCTGTTCAGCGACGACGCGGCCGTCGTCGACCTGACCGCGTTCGTGCTCCTGTGGGTGGCGGCGCTGCAGCCGGTCAACGCCGTGGCGTTCGTGCTCGACGGCATCCTCATCGGCGCCGGCGACATGCGCTTCCTGGCCTGGGCGATGGCCGCGGCGGCCGCGGTGTTCGTGCCGGCGGCGGCCGCGGTCGCCGTCGTCGACGCCGGCATCGGCTGGCTGTGGGCGGCGCTCGGGCTGCTCATGGTCACCCGGGCGGGCGTGCTGCTGGCCCGGTTCGCCGGCGACCGCTGGGTCGTGCTCGGCGCGGTGCGCTGACGCCCCCGGGCCCGCGGGCACCGGGGCGGCGCCCACCGGGGTCAGAACTCGGTGGCGCAGTAGGCGGCGCGGGCGGGGCGGAACAGCGCGTCGGCCCGGTCGAGGCTGCCGGGGGCGTCCTCCCGGACCCGGCCGGCCCGGGCCAGCGTGCGCCAGCTCGTGCCCCCGGCCAGCAGCGACCCCAGCTCGGCGACCGGCAGCACCAGCTCCGGCGTGCGGTCGACCCGGCGGCAGCGGGCGCCGTCGGGCCCCGCCTCCAGCAGGTACCGACCGCCGGCCGGACCCCGCTCGTCGAGGACCTCGAGCACCAGCTCGCCCGTCGCGGCGTAGCCCCGCCCCTCGAGGCAGGCCGGGACGTCGAGGGGGCGCAGCCACAGCAGGTCGCGCTCGGCGTGCACGGTGACCGCCCGGGGGTCGGCGAGCCGCCAGCGCAGCGGCAGGTCGACCGGCGCGTTCCAGGTGACGGTGCCGACGAGGTCGATGTCGAGCACGAACCGCAGCAGGGCCGCCTCGACCGCGTCGGACGCCGCCGCCAGCAGCAGGACGCGGGCCTCGTGGTTCGTGCCGCCCGGGCCCCAGCCCTCGGCGATCCGGTAGGTGACGAACCCGTCCGGCCGCCCGTCCCCGTCGGTGTGGACGGCGACGAAGCGGGCGCTGGCCCCGCCGCGCTCCTCGGGCGGGTCGAGCGCGTCCTCGACCCAGAAGCCGGGGGTCCGGCGGACCTCGCCCGGCGTCCGCCGCCAGTGGCGCTCCCAGACCTCGGGCAGGATCGTGGCCGCCTCGTCCTCGGTGACGAAGCGGATCGAGCCGCCGGCGACCGGCGCCACCGGCTCGGCCTCGGCCGACCGGCGGGCGTCGACCCGCACCGCCTGGAAGCGGGTCGCCACGCCGTAGCCGAAGCGCCGGTAGATGCCGCCCTCGCTGGCGGTCAGGCCGGCGACCGGCTCGCCCCGCTCGGCCGCCTGGCGGTGGAGGGCGTCGAGCAGGGCGGCGAGGATGCCCCGCCGCCGGTGGGTGGGCGACACCGCCACCTCGCTGACCCCGGCCATCGGAAGCGAGCCGCCACCCGGCAGGGCGACGCCCAGGCTGAGGGCCATGCCGGTGCCGACGACGCGGCCCTCGTCCTCGACGACCAGCGTGCGGTCGAGCTCGGCGACCGCCTCCCAGGCCGCCCGGTGGTGGGGCGCCATCGTCGGCCCCTGGCCGAAGCCGAGCGCGAGCAGGTCGGTCACGGCCGTCGCCTCGGCCGGCGACGCGGGACGTGCCGTCCAGGTCATGGTGGCGAGGGCGTGGGCCGGACCGGTCAGGCGCCGGCCCGCTCCCGCAGCAGGGCGGTGACGGCCTTGCCGTCGGCCTTGCCCCGCGTGGCCTTCATGACCTGGCCGACGAAGAAGCCGGTGAGCTTGCCGCGGGTCTTGTCGTCGCCGCCGACGAAGCGCTCCCACTCGGCCGGGTTGGCCGCGATCACCTCGTCGACGGCGGCGGCCAGGGCCTCCGGCGACATGGCCTCGAACCCCTTCGCCTTCGCGATGGCGGCCGGGTCGTCGCCGGTCTCGACCATCTCGGCGAGGACGGTCTTGGCCTGCGTGGCGGTCAGCTCGCCGCCGACCTCCATCTTCACCAGCGCGGCCAGCTTGACCGGGTCGAGCGAGGCCGCGCCCTCCATCGTGAGGTTGTGCTCGACGTGGGTGAGCACGCGGCCCGGGTCGGCCCCGGCCTCGATGGCCGCGACGGCCAGGTCGTCGAGGCCCCGGTCGACGGCGATGGCCACGGCCCCGGTGGTGGGCACGCCGCCGGCGGCCTCGGCGAGGCGGGCCCGGCGCTCGGCCGGCAGCGGCGGCAGCTCGGCGTCGACCCGGGCGATCCAGTCGGCGTCGGGCGCGAGGGGCACGAGGTCGGGCTCGGGGAAGTAGCGGTAGTCCTCGGCCTCCTCCTTGCTGCGGAGGGTGTGGGTGCGGCCGTCGTCCTCGTCCCAGTGGCGGGTCTCCTGCACGACGGGTTCGCCGGCCTCCAGCAGCGCGATCTGCCGGCGGGCCTCGTGGTCGATGGCCCGGCCCAGGGACCGCAGCGAGTTGAGGTTCTTGATCTCGCAGCGGGTGCCGAAGGGCTCGCCGGGCCGGCGCACCGAGACGTTGGCGTCGACCCGGAGCGACCCCTCCTCCATGCGGGCGTCGGACACACCGGTGGCGACGAGGACGGCCCGCAGCTCGGACACGTAGGCCCGGGCGTCCTCGGCCGAGCGCATGTCGGGCCGGGACACGATCTCGAGCAGCGGGACGCCGGAGCGGTTGTAGTCGACGAGGCTGTGGCCGGCCTCGGTGATGCGCCCGCCGCCGCCGACGTGGATCGACTTGCCGGTGTCCTCCTCGAGGTGGGCCCGCTCGATGCCCACCCGCAGGCCGGACGGCAGCTCCAGCCAGCCGTCGACGTTGATCGGCAGGTCGTACTGGCTGATCTGGTAGTCCTTCGGAACGTCCGGGTAGAAGTAGTTCTTCCGGGAGAAGACCGAGGGGCGCACGTCGCAGTGCAGGGCCCGGCCGAGGCGGATGGCCAGCTCGACGGCGTGCTCGTTGAGGACCGGCAGCGAGCCGGGCAGGCCCAGGCACACCGGGCACACGTTGGTGTTCGGCTCGTCGCCGAAGCGGTTGGGGCAGCCGCAGAACAGCTTCGTCGCGGTGGCCAGCTCGGCGTGCACCTCGAGCCCGACGACGATCTCCCACTCAGACGCCATGGGGCCCAGGCTAGAGCGGCGCCGCGACCGGGCCCGCACGGTTCCGGGCGCCGGCCCCCGGCGACCTCTTGACCTCAAGCAAGCTCGAGGTCTTAGCGTGCCGGGCATGCAGGCCATCCGTCAGCACGTTGCCGGGCCGCCCGAGACCCTCGTCCTCGAGGAGCTGCCCGACCCCCGGCCCGGCGAGGGCCAGGTCCGCATCGCGGTCGAGGCCGCCGGCGTCCACCTCCTGGACACCGTCATGCGACGGGGCGACGCCGGCGGCCCCTTCCCGCCCCCCGAGCTGCCCATGACCCCCGGCCGCGAGGTCGCCGGCGTGGTCGACGCCGTCGGCCCGGACGTCGACCCCGCCTGGGTCGGCCGCCGCGCCGTCGCCCACCTCGGCGCCGCCCACGGCGGCTACGCCGAGCTGGCCCTGGCCCCGGTCGGCGCCCTGCACGAACTGCCCCGCCACCTCCCGCCGGACGTCGCCGTCGCCATGATCGGCACGGGGCGCACGGCCATGGGGATCCTGGAGGTGGCGGCGATCACCGCGGACGACCTCGTCGTCGTGCCCGCCGCCGCGGGCGGGCTCGGGGCGCTGTTCGTGCAGGCCGCCCGCCGCGCGGGCGCGGGGGTCGTCGGCCTGGCCGGCGGCGAGGCCAAGGTCGAGCTCGTCCGGTCGCTGGGCGCCGACGTCGCCGTCGACTACCGGGCCGAGGGCTGGGTCGAGCGCCTGCGCGCCGAGCTCGGCGACCGGGAGCCGACCCTCCTGCTCGACGGCGTGGGCGGCGAGGTGGCCCGGGCGGCGTTCGACCTGCTGGGCCCGGCGAGCCGGGTGGTGATCTTCGGCTGGTCCTCGGGTGAGCCGCTGCAGCTGACGACCGAGGACCTCCTCCCCCGCGGCGTGCAGGTGACGCCGATCGGGCCCCGCATCATCCGCCGCCCCGGCGGGTGGCGCGACCTCGAGGCGGACGCGCTGGCGGCCGCCGCCGACGGCACGTGGACGCCGCTCGTCACGACGTTCCCGCTGGCCAAGGCGTCCGACGCCCACCGGGCGCTCGAGGACCGCGCCACCACCGGCAAGGTCGTCCTCGTGCCCTGACCGGCGGCGGGCGGCGGCCCGGGGCCGCGCCGGGACGGCGTCAGCCGCGCCCGGGCGCCGCGGCCTCCAGGGCCGCGGCCACGCGGAACATGACCGGCTCCCCGAGCGCCGGCGCCATGACCTGCACCCCCACCGGCAGGCCGCTCTCGTCGGTGCCGAAGGGCACCGAGATCGCCGGGTGGCCGGCGAGGCTGGACGGCACCGTGCAGACGTCGTTCATGTACATGGCGAGCGGGTCGGCCGTCTTGGCGCCCAGCGGGAAGGCCGTGGTCGGCGACGTCGGGCTGAGCAGCACGTCGAACTGCTCGTAGGCGGCCTCGAAGTCGCGGATGATCAGCGTCCGCACCTTCTGGGCCTTGCCGTAGAACGCCTCGTAGTAGCCGGCCGACAGCGCGTAGGTGCCGAGCATGATGCGCCGCTTGACCTCGGCCCCGAAGCCCTCGGTACGGGTGCGGTCGTACATCTCGCCGGTCGTGGGGGCGTCGACCCGGAGCCCGTAGCGGACGCCGTCGTAGCGGGCGAGGTTGCTCGACGCCTCGGCGGGCGCGATGAGGTAGTAGGCGGACAGGCCGTGGACCGCGGCGGGCACGGACACCTTGTCGACCGTCGCCCCCGCGGCCTCCAGCGCCGCCGCGGCGTCGTCGACCCGGGCGGCGACCCCCGGCTCGATCCCCTCGCCCTCGCACAGCTCGGTCACGAGCCCGACCCGCAGCCCCTGGACGCCGGCCTCGAGCTCCGCCACCAGCGACGGCGCCGGCCGGGGGATGGACGTGCTGTCCCGGGGGTCGTGCCCGCCGATGACCTCGAGCACCGCCGCGGCGTCGGCGACGGTGCGGGCGAACGGCCCGACCTGGTCGAGCGAGCTGGCGAAGGCCACCAGGCCGTAGCGGGACACGGCGCCGTAGGTCGGCTTCACCCCGACGACGCCGCAGAGCGCGGCCGGCTGGCGGATCGACCCGCCGGTGTCGGACCCGAGGGACACGGGCGCGAACCCCGCCGCCACCGCCGCCGCCGAGCCGCCCGACGACCCGCCGGGCACCCGGCTCGGGTCGTGGGGGTTGCGGGTGGGGCCGAAGGCGGAGTTCTCGGTCGAGCTGCCCATGGCGAACTCGTCGAGGTTGGTCTTGCCCACGACGACCGCCCCGGCCGCGACCAGCCGCTCGACGACGGTGGCGTCGTAGGGCGGCCGCCAGCCCTCGAGGATGCGCGACGAGCAGGTGGTGGGCACGCCCCGGGTGCACAGGTTGTCCTTGAGCGCGACCGGCACGCCGGCCAGCGGGCCCGGGTCCTCGCCGGCGGCGACGCGCTCGTCGATGGCGAGCGCGGCCTGGCGGGCCTGGTCGGCGGTGACGAGGTTGAAGGCGTTGAGCTCGCCGTCGCGGGCGGCGATGGCCGTGAGGTGCTCCTCGACGACCTCGACGGCCGACCGGGTGCCGGACCGGACGGCCGCGGCGATGCCGAGCGCGGTGTCGCCGGCGGGGACGTCGGCGGCGCTCACGGGGCCTCCCCCAGGACCGGCGGGACCCGGAACTGGCCGTCCTCGGCGGCGGGGGCGGCGGCGAGCACCTCGTCCCGGTCGAGCGACGGGCGCACCTCGTCGGGGCGCATCACGTTCCGCAGGGGGTAGGGGTGGGACGTCGGCGGCACGTCGGCGAGGTCGAGCGCCTCGACGTCGCGGGCGTGGTCGAGCACCCGGGCCAGCTGGTCGGTGAAGGTGTCGAGCTCCTCGTCGGTGAGCTGGAGGCGGGCCAGCCGGGCCACGTGCGCGACGTCGTCGCGGGTGATGTGCGCCATGCGGGCCATGCTAGGCGGGGGCCTGCACCGCCCCGGAACGGCGTTCCCTCAGGCCCCGGTGACCCGGCGGGCGAACTCGACGGCCCGCTCGACGATCAGGTCGCGGTCGTGGTCGAGCGTGGCGACGTGGTAGCTGCGCTCGAGCCGCACCCGCTCGACCGGCCCCCCGAGGCCGGCGGCCAGCACGTCGCTGTTGGACGGCGGCACGACGTGGTCCTCGGCGCTGGTCAGGACGAGGGCCGGGCACGTGATGCGGCCGAGCTCGTCGCGGACGGCCGCCGCGCCCTCGGCCAGGCTGAGCAGCGGGCCGAGCGGCGTGGCGTCGTAGCCGACCTCGTGGCCCTCGGGGTCGGCGATGTCGCCGCCGATGGCGTCGATGCGGTCGGTCCCCTCGTCGAGCATGCCCTGCACGGCCGAGAGCAGGTTCTCGTCGACGCCGACGAGCGGGTTGACGCACACGATGCCGGCCACCTCGGGGTGGTGGACGGCCAGCCACGCCGTCAGCGTGCCCCCGGCCGACAGCCCGGCGACGACGACCCGCTCGACGCGGGCGGCGAGCCGCTCGTAGGCCTGCTCGGCGGCCGCGGCCCAGTCGGGCCAGCCGGTGAGGATGAGGTCGTCGACGGTCGTGCCGTGCCCGGGGAGCAGCGGCATCTCGACGGCGAACCCGGCCGCGGCGAACCCCTCGGCCAGCGGGCGCACCGACTGGGGGCAGCCGGTGAAGCCGTGCAGCACGAGCGCGCCGTGGGGGCCGCCCTCGACGCGCCACGGCTCGCAGCCGGGAAGGACCTCGGTGCGTTCAGGTCGGGTCACGGCGCTCGCTCCTCGAGATCGATCCGGGTCGCAGGCCGGCCCGGAGGGCCGCGGTGGCCAACCGAGGCTAGCCCACCTTTATTGACCCCTGGGTCAAGCGTCGCCAGACTGTCCCCCTGGGCGCCGCGGCCGACGAGAGGCCGGGGGCGCCCGCCGCGACCATGAACGACCGACAGCACACCGCGCAGGGCGCCGAGCGCAAGCAGCAGCTCCTCGACGCCGCCGCCCGCCTGTTCGCCGAGCAGGGCTACGCCGAGACCCGGGTGTCCGACATCGTCGAGACCGCGGGCGTGGCCAAGGGCCTCTTCTACTGGTACTTCGACAACAAGGAGGCCGTGTTCCGCGAGCTGGCGGTCGAGATGCGCCACCGGCTGCGGCGGGTCCAGGCGGCGGCCATGGACGACGGCGCCCCGGCGCTCGTCCGCCTGCTGCAGGGCGCCGTGGCCAGCGTCCGCTTCATGGCCGAGAACGCGGCGTTCTTCTCGCTGCTCGAGGTCGAGCGGCGCAACGTGCCGGACGTGCTGCGGGAGAGCACCGAGCAGCACCTGCGGGACGTCGCCGCGCTCATCCGCGAGGGCCAGGCCGACGGGAGCGTCACCGACACCGACCCGCCCGAGCTGCTCGCCCTGTCGGTCGTCGGCACGGTGGGCCAGTTCAGCCACCTCCACCGCACCGGTCGCGTCACGCTGTCGCTCGACGAGATGTCCGACTACGTCGCCCGCCTCGTCGCCCGCATGCTGACGGCGAACGAGGAGGTGGCCCGCACCTCGCTGGCGGCGCTGCGCCGCGGGAGCGCGCCGGCCACGGCGGCCGGGGCCTGACCCCGGGTGTGAACGCCGGCGACCCGCGCCGCTACCGTGGTCCGGTCATCAGCTCATCCGAGGTGCACCGCTCCATGACCCGTCGTCTCCAGCTCGCCGCGCTCGCAGCCGCTCTCGTCCTCGGGCTCGCCGCCTGCGCGAGCAACGACGCCAAGCGGGGCGACGTCGTCGACGCCATGACCGACGCCGGCCTCGACGAGGACCAGGCGAACTGCATCGCCGACGGCATCGACGACGAGTACGGCGACGACCAGGACACCTACAACGAGATCGCCGCCGCCGACGAGCCGGACGACCTGCCCGAGGGCGCCGAGGAGACGATCACCAGCATCCTCGACGACTGCCTGGGCGGGGGCGGCACGAGCGGCGACGCCGAGGACGGCGACGGCTCGACGACCACCGAGCCCGCCGAGTCGACGACCACCTCGACGGCCGAGGGCGGCTGAGGCGGCGGGCCCCGGCCCCGCACGACGTTTGCAGTAGCGCCTGCAATCGCGCGACAGTTCGCTGACGTCCACGAGCGAGGGAGGCACCTGTGGCGTACCAGTTCCTGTCGGACGAGTGGATCGAGGCGGCGCGCAAGCTGCGCGAGGAGGCCGGCGCGCCGGCGACCAGCCCACAGCCGGTGAAGATGAACCTGGTCATCACCGACGTGCCGTTCGGCAGCGGCTCGGTCGATGCCCACCTGGACACGACCAGCGGGCAGGTCGACCTCGACACGGGGCACCTCGACTCCCCCGACGTCACGGCCACGCTCGACTACGAGACGGCCAAGGCCATCCTGGTCGACGGCAACCCGCAGGCCGCCATGCAGGCCTTCATGGCCGGCAAGATCAAGCTCCAGGGCGACATGACCAAGGCCATGGCCATGCAAAGCGGGCCGGTGAACACCGAGCTCGCCAAGAAGATCCAGGAGATCACCGAGTAGCCCCGGGTCGACGACGCTGCCGGCGCTGACCGGCCCGCGAGGGGGCGCTCCGCACGGGGCGCCCTCGGCGCATCGGCCCGGCGCCGGCGGTGCCCGGCGCCCAGACGCGAGCGTGCCGAGCCTGCTGGGGCGGCAGCCTCATCGCGGCGGCTGGGGAACACCGCGTCCGGCATACCGCCCCAACGGGCCCGGCACGCTCCGTAATCTAGTTGCTGCGCAACGCTATGTCAGGCACTACCCAGCACGCCCTCGACGAAACCTCGACTTCGGGTCGAGGTCCTTCGGCGATGTGGGGAGACGCCGATGCGCCGGGGGGAGCTCCGGCACAACCTGCACAATGACGCAAGCGTCGCCGGAGGTCAAGGCCTCGGAGAGCGTTCGTGCCACAACTCCATGTGGCGCGACCCGGCGGCGTCGGGGCCTGGACCGCCTCAGGGCCGCATGACGAGGTCGACGGTGCTGCCCACCGCGACCTCGCTGCCCTCGAGCGGCCAGGTGGCCAGGACCTTGCCGCCGCGGGGTCCGAAGACGTTGCCCAGCTCGAGACCGGCGTCCTCCAAGCGCTCGGTCGCCTCCTCGAGGTCCTTGCCGCCCAGCCGGGGCACCTCCACGACGTCGACCGACACGACGACGGTCACCCGGTCGCCGAGCTCGACCTCCTCGCCGGCCTCGGGCTCGGTGCGCACGACGTGCCCCGGCTCGAGGTCGTCGTCCTGCTCGCTCTCCAGCCTGACCTCGAGCCCCAGGTCCTCGAGCCGGGTCACCGCGTCGGCGTAGGGCAGGCCTTCCAGGTCGGGCACCTCGACCTCGTCGCCCGAGGAGACGTAGAGCGAGACGGTCGAGCCCCGGGGGAGCTGGTCGGGCACGTCCTCGTCGACGTAGCCGGTGACGACCCCCTCGTCGAAGCTCCGGCTCGGCTGGGGCACGAAGTCGGCCTGCAGGCCGACCGCCTCCAGCTCGGCCTCGGCCTCCTCCTGGGTCATCCCGATCAGGTAGTCGGGCACGTCGACGAGCGCCGGGCCCAGCGACACGACGAGCACCAGCCGCTCGCCCTCGCGCAGGCGCTCGCCGGCCGCCGGGCGGGTGGCGAGGACCTCGCCCTCCTCGGTGCCGTCCCGGTGCTCCTCCTCCCGGACGACGCGCCAGTCGAAGTCGGCGACCGTGGCCTCGGCCTCGTCGGCCTGCATGCCCACGAGGTCGGGGACCTCGTGGGTGGGCACGTTCGACCGCAGGTACGACCAGCCGACGACGACGCCGGCGACCGTGGCCAGCACGACGGCGACCGCGGCGAGCATGAGGCGGCGCACGCTGCGGTCGTGCCGGGTCAGCGGCCGCGGCGCCGCGGCGGGGGCGGGCCCGGGCGGCGACGGCGGGCTCATCAGGGTGGTCGGCCCGTCGGGGCCCGGGGGCCGCGGCGGCGCGGCGGCTGCCGCCGCCTGCAGGGTGGGGGCCACCAGGGTGGCGTCCCGCCCGTCGCCGGTGTCGCCCTCCGGCGCGCCCGCGCCGACGAGCGGCAGCGGCGCCGGGCGGGTCAGCTCCTTGGCCGCCTCCACCAGCCCCCGGCCGAGCTCGGCGGCGTCGATGCGCTCGGCGCGGTCGACCGCGCCCGCCCGCCGCAGCACGGGGGCGAGCGGGCCCATCGCCGCCGGCACCTCGAGCGGCCGCTCCAGCCGGGCCATGAGCGTGCCGACCGGGGTGTCGGCGGTGAACGGGACCTCGCCGGTCACGGCCTCGACGAGCACGAGGGCCAGGGAGTAGACGTCGCTGCGGCCGTCGACCTTCTCACCCCGGGCCTGCTCCGGCGAGGCGTAGCGGACGGTGCCGAGCACGGTGCCGGTCTCGGTCCAGCCGGCCTCGGCGACGGCCCGGGCCAGGCCGAAGTCGGCCACCCGCAGGCGGCCGTCGCGCCCGAACAGCAGGTTGGCCGGCTTGATGTCCCGGTGGACGAAGCCCTGCCGGTGCGCGTAGTCGAGGGCGCGGGCGGCCTCGAGGCCGACGACCAGCGCCTGCGCCGGCGACAGCCGGTGGCCGGCGTCGAGCATGGCCCGCAGGCTGCCCCCGGCCAGGTACTCGGTGACCAGGTACGGCGTGTCCTCGTCGCTCCAGTCGTACACCGCCAGCACGTGCGGGTGGTTCAGCGCGGCCGCGGCCTGCGCCTCCGCACGGAAGCGGCGGAGGAACGACTCGTCGTCGGCGAGGGCGGGGTGCAGCACCTTGACCGCCACCCGGCGCCGGAGGCGCACGTCGTCGGCCAGGTAGACCTGGGCCGACGCACCCGAGCCGAGCGGCGAGAGGAGCCTGTAGCGCCCACCCAGCACACGACCGATCTGCTCGGTCATGCGGGACATGGCCACGGCGGCAGAGGGTAGTCCCACGGGTCGCCGGATCCCGCTCACGCCCCCGGCGCCCCACGGCGAGGGCGCTCGGCTACAGCTCGCGGGGGCCGGCGCGCGACGATGGCCGTCCGACGATGACCCCCACCTCCCCCTACAGCACCCGGTTCAAGATCGTGGCGTCGGCGGTCGTCGCCGTCGCCGTCGCGCTGCTGGTCGTCGCCGTGCGCAGCTTCGACGACGGCAACGACGACCCGGTGCTCCGCAGCGGGGACCAGGACGTCGTCGAGGCGCTCATCCCCCGCCGCGACGCCCAGGTGCCCCGGCAGTCGCGGGTCGGGATCGACCTCGCCATCGGCTGGGAGGGCACGCTCGTCATCGACGGTGTCGAGATCCCGGCCGACCAGCTGGACGTCACGCCCGAGCTGGGGCTGATCGAGTACACGCCGGGCGACGGCAAGGCCGTCGAGGAGCTGCAGCCGGGCCAGAACTGCGTGTCCGCCGTGATCTGGCGCAGCCAGGACGGTCGGGGGGTCGCCGACCGCACCGTCCCCTGGTGCTTCGAGGTGGTCTGAGCCTCACCCCTCGGACGGCAGCTCGCCGGTCTCGAGCAGGTGCTCGAAGCCGGCCTCGTCGAGGATCGGCACGCCGAGCTGCTCGGCCTTGGTGACCTTCGACGCGCCCGGGCTCTCGCCCACGACCAGCGCCGTCGTCTTCTTCGACACGCTGCCGGGCGACTTGCCACCCCGGGCCTTGATGGCCTCCTCGGCCTCCTCCCGGGTGTAGTTCCGGAGCGTGCCGGTGACGACGACGCTCTTGCCGGCCAGCACCCGCGACCGGCCGTCGCCGCCGCGCTCGTCGACGAACTGGAGCCCCGCGGCCCGCAGCCGCTCGACGAGCTGGCGGTTGGCCGGGTCGGAGAACCACGTGTGCACCGAGCGGGCGATGACCGGCCCGACCCCCTCGGTGTCGGCCAGCTGCTCGACCGAGGCCTCCATGATCGCGTCGAGGCTGCCGAAGGCCGAGGCGAGCGCCTCGGCGCCCGCCGGCCCGAGGTGGCGGATGTTCAGCCCGACGAGCAGCCGGGACAGGGGCCGGCGGCGGGACGCCTCGATGGAGGCCCGCAGGTTGGCGGCCGACTGCTCGCCCATGCGGTCGAGCTTGGCCACGGCGTCCCAGTCGAGGTCGTAGAGGTCCGCGACGCTGGCCACCATGCCGGCCTCGATGAGCTGGGCGATGCGCTTCTCGCCCAGCGCGTCGATGTCCATCGCCGAGCGGCTGGCGAAGTGCTCGATCGCCGTCTGGCGCTGGACGGGGCACTCGGGGTGGATGCAGCGGTGCTCGGCCTCGCCCTCCGGGCGGACGAGGCGCGAGCGCAGCGGGCACGGGCACTCGGTGGGGAACTGCCACGGCTCGGTGCCCGGCGGCCGCTCGGCCACGACCGCGCCCAGCACCTCGGGGATGACGTCGCCCGCCCGGCGGACGATGACCGTGTCGCCCGGGCGCACGTCCTTGGCCCGGACCTGGTCCTCGTTGTGGAGCGTCGCCTGGGAGACGGTGACGCCGCCGACGAAGACGGGCTCGAGCACGGCGTAGGGCGTGGCCCGTCCCGTGCGCCCGATCGACACCTTGATGTCGAGCAGGCGGGTGGTGCGCTCCTCGGGCGGGAACTTGTAGGCGATCGCCCATCGGGGCGCCTTGGAGGTGGCCCCGAGCAGCTCCCGGTGGGCCAGGTCGTCGACCTTCACCACGACGCCGTCGATCTCGTAGTCGAGGTCGTGGCGGTGCTGCTGCCAGTGGAGGCAGTACTCGAGCACCTCGTCGGGCGTGCTGACCTGCCGGATCTCGGGGTTGACCGGGAAGCCGAGCGACCGCAGCCACTCCAGGGTCTCGTGGTGGGTGGCGAAGGTGGGCCCGCCCACGACCTCGCCGAGCTGGTAGGCCCACAGGGCGAGCGTGCGCTGGGCGGTGATGCGGGGGTCCTTCTGGCGCAGCGCGCCGGCCGCGGCGTTGCGGGGGTTGACGAAGGGTCGCTCGCCGGCGGCCATCTGCCGCTCGTTCAGCGCGTCGAAGGCGGAGCGCGGCATGTAGATCTCGCCCCGCACCTCGAGGACCTCGGGCGCGCCGTCGCCGAGCCGGTCGGGGACCTGGTCGATGGTGCGGACGTTGGCCGTGACGTCCTCGCCGACCCGGCCGTCGCCCCGGGTGGCGGCCCGGACGTAGCGGCCCTGCTCGTAGCGGATCGAGATGGCGAGGCCGTCGATCTTCAGCTCGCAGACGTAGCTGACCGCCGCCGGCTCGTCGGTGGCGGCCCGGGGCGCGCCGGCCAGCCGGCGGTGGAGCCGCTCGACCCACGCCCGCAGCTCCTCCTCGCTGACGACGTTGTCGAGGCTCATCATCGGCACCCCGTGCGTGACCGGCGCGAAGAGCTCGGTCACCGGGGCGCCGCCGACCCGCTGGGTGGGCGAGTCGGGCGTGATCAGCTCGGGGTACTTCTCCTCGAGCGACCGCAGCTCGCGGACCAGCTCGTCGTACTCGGCGTCGCTGATGACGGGCGCGTCGAGCTCGTAGTAGCGGCGGTCGTGCTCGCGGATCTCCTCCCGGAGCTGCGCCACTCGCTGCTCGATCGACTGGTCGGCCATTCCCCGGACACTACCGACCGGGTGGGACGGTCCTGCGGCCGGGGCCCTAGGCGCCGAGGATGAGCCCCAGCTCCCGGGCCCGCTCCTGGACCCGCCCCGCGAGCTCGTCGGTGAGGTCGAGCACGTGGACGGCCTGGGCGACGTCCAACCCGACCAGGCCGCAGGCCGGGGTCATGATCGCCTGCTCGACCAGCCGGCGGGGCTCGCAACCCCCCTCGGCCAGCGCCTCCCACTCGGCCAGCAGGCGCCGCCAGAGGATCTCGGGCGTCTCGCCGAGGGGCCGGTCGGTGGGCACGACCCCCCAGGCCACCCAGCCGCCCCGGTCGAGGAAGTCGGCGAACGCCCACGGGTGGCGCGTGGCGCCGGCGTCGACCGGCAGCGACAGCACCTGGGGGCCGGCCTGGAGCACGACCGGCCAGTCGGCCCGGCCGCAGCAGTGCAACCCGGCCACGGCGCCGGCCTCGACCGCGGCCAGCGCCGAGGAGACGAGGTCGAGCGTGTCGTCGACGCCGAGCGGGAACCCCGGCTCGAGCGCGGCGGTGAGGCCGGGCTCGTCGAGGAAGACGAACGGCGTGGCGGCCGGCGCCGCCTCCGCCAGCGCGGCGAGCAGCTCGTCGATGCGGGCCCGGACGGCCCGGCCCGCGACCCGGAAGGCCCGGGCCGCGGGCACGCCCACGGCGTGCAGCGCGAGGCCGAGGGTGACCGGCCCCGTGAGCTGCACCTTGAACGGCGCCTCCCGCCCCGTCACCGCAGCGAGGAAGGCCCGCAGCGTGGCGAACGGCGGGCCGTCGAGGCCGGGGCCGACCGGGGCGTCGGGGTCGACGGCCGCCTCGTCGACGAGCAGCGAGCCGTCCGGGAGCACCTCGACCCCGGCGATCCCCCAGGCCGCCTGCGGGATCATCCCCTCGACCGGCGACCGGCGCGGCAGCGACGGCGCCGCGGGTAGGCGGGGCTGGGCGGCCAGGGCGAGCTCGACGGCCGCCTCGACGGAGGTGTGGGGCAGGCTGCCGACGGCGGACGCCACCCCCAGGGGCAGCTGCACCTCCCTCACGGCGCGGCCACCCACCCGTCGACGGTGCTCACCACCACGGCCACCCCCACTCGGTTCCTCCCGGGCCCCCGGAATAGCGACGGGCGGCGGAGATCGGCAAGTCTCCGCGGCGTGGAGCCCCGATCCGACGACGACGCACCGGCGCGCACCGCCACCTCGCCGGTGGCCCGACTCGCCGCCCTCGTGCACACCGCCTGGCCGATCCGGGTGGTGTGGGCCGTGCAGCCGCTGCTGCTCGGGCCCGCGCTGGGCGCCGCCCTCGACGACGCCAGCCGGGGCGTGCAGGTCGTCGCCAGCGTCGGCGCCTGGCTGGCGTGGCTCGCGGTGCTGGTGGCGACCCTGGTACCCACGACGGTCAGCCTGACCGCCCTGCGCCTCGGCGCGCCAGGCGCGGCGGTCGCCGCCGTGGTCGCGACCGTGGTCGAGGGCGTCGAGCCGTCGACGATGGTCGGCCTGGCCGCGGCGCTGGCCGCCGCCTTCGCCGGCCTCGCCCCGGAGACGGCCGAGGTCTTCGTCGACGGCTCGTCGTACGGCCCGGAGACGCGCCTGCCGCTCAAGGTCCCGGTCGCCCTGCTGGCCGGCCCGGTCGAGGTCGCCTGGCTGGCGGCCGTGGGCGGCACCTGCACCGGGCCGCTCCTGCTCGCCGACCGGCGCTGGGTGCTCGGCGGCGTCGCCCTCGCGGCCGGCCTGCCCCTCGCGTGGTGGGGGGTGCGGTCGCTGCACACGCTGGCCCGGCGGTGGCTCGTGTTCGTGCCCGCCGGCATGGTGATCCACGACCCGCTCGCGCTCGTCGACCCGATCCTGCTGCGCCGGGGCTCGGTGCGGTCGTTCGGCCCCGCCCCCGCCGACACCGACGCCGTCGACCTGACGGCGGGGGCCGCCGGGCTCGCCCTGGAGGCGCGGCTCGACGACCCGGTCGCGCTGCTGCCGGTCACCTCCCGGCGGACGCTCACCGAGCTGAAGGGCGTGCGGGCGGTGCTGGTGACGCCGAGCCGGCCCGGCCGGGTGCTGGCCGAGGCCCGGCGCCGTCAGTTCGGCTGACCCCGGACGGCGACCGCCCCGGCGAGGACCCGGTCGACGAGCCGGCGGACGTAGTCGTCGTCCACCGGCCGGCGGGTGATGACCTCGCGGAACAGCACCGTGGCGCCGAGCTGGTCGAGCACGGCCTCCACGTCGACGTCGGGGGGCAGCTCCCCCCGCTCGACGCCCCGCTCGAGCGCCCGGCGGGCGGGCTGCCGCCGCTCGTCGATGAAGCCCCGGAGCACGTCGGCCATCTCGGGGCTCACCGCGGCCTCGGCGATGACCGCCGGGAGGATGCGGCCCGAGTCGCTGCGGACCTTGCGCCCCAGCTCGGCCATGAGGGCCACGAGGTCGTCACGCACGCTGCCGGTGTCGACGTCGGGGACCTGCAGGCCCATGTGGTGGGCGGTCTCGAGCAGGAGCGCGGCCCGCGACGGCCACCGCCGGTAGATCGTCGCCTTGCCGCAGCCGGCCCGCTCGGCGACCTCGTCGACCGTGAAGCCCGCGGGGCCGCGCTCGGCCAGGACGGCGAGGGCGGCGTCCAGGATCGCGGCGTCGGCCCGGTCGTCGCGGGGACGGCCGGGCCGGCGGGCGCGGGTGCGGGGCGCCCGGGCGGTCACGGGTCGACGACGGCGCCGGTCACGGGCGCGGCGTCGGCCACCGGCGCCTCGGCGTGGTCGCGGGCCCGGGCGGGGAGGAAGCGGAGGACGACGACGGCCCCGAGCACCAGCGCCGCCGCGCCGACGAGGAAGGCGGTGCCCATGCCGTCGGTGAAGCCGTCGGCCGCGGCCGCGGCCAGCAGGCGCCCGGGCTCGCCGCCCACCCGCGCCGCCACACCCATCGCGGCGCCGAGCTGCTCGGTGATGGCGTCGGCGACGTCCGCGGGCACGGGGTAGCCGGCGATGGCGTCCCGCACCCGGGGCCGGTAGGTCGAGCTCATGACCGACCCGAGCACGGCGACGCCGAGGGCGCCGCCGATCTGGCGGGCGGTGTCGTTGACGGCCGAGCCCACGCCGGCCTTCTCCCGGGGCAGCGCGCCCATGATCGCCTCGGTCGTCGGCGGCATGACCATGGCCAGGCCCGCGGCGAGCACCATCAGCGCCAGCAGCACCTCGGGGTAGCTGGCGCCGGGGGTGAGCCGGCCGGCCAGCAGCAGGCCGCCGGCGGCGAGGAGCAGGCCCGTGGCCACGACGAGCTTCGTGCCGACCCGCTGGACGACCGCGGCCGTCGACGGGGCCACGACCAGCTGCACGCCCGCCATGGGGAGCAGCCGCACGCCCGCCTCCAGCGCCGTGTAGCCGAGGACCGACTGGAGGAACTGGGTCATCAGGAACAGCGACCCGAACATGGCGAAGAAGGTCAGGGCCAGCGCCCCGCAACCGGCGCTGAACCGGGGGTTGCGGAAGAAGGCCATGTCGAGCATCGGCGTGTCGGTGTGGCGCTCCCAGGCGACGAAGGCGCCGAGCAGCACGGCGGCGGCGGCGAAGCCCCCGAGGACCTCCCCGTCGGTCCAGCCGTGCTGGCCCTCGATGATCGCCCAGACGAGCGCGGCGAACCCGACGATCGAGAGGGCGGCCCCGGGCAGGTCGACCCGCGGTGCCGCGGGGTCGCGGGAGGTGGGCACGAACAGCCGGCCGAGGACGAGGGCGGCGACGACGACCGGCACGTTGACCAGGAAGACCGAGCCCCACCAGAAGTGCTCGAGCAGCCAGCCGCCGGTGACCGGGCCGATGGCCACGGCGGCGCCGGCCATGGCCGACCAGATGGCGATGGCCAGGCCCCGCTCGCGGGGGTCGGTGAACACGTTGGTGATGATCGACAGGGTCGAGGGCATGACCAGGGCGGCGCCGACCCCGAGCAGCGCCCGGGTGGCGACGAGGTGCCCGGCGCTGCCGGCGAACGCCGAGAGCACCGAGGCGACGCCCATGACGGCGAGGCCGATGCCGAGGGCGCCCCGCCGGCCGTAGCGGTCCCCGAGGGCCCCCATCGTCAGCAGCAGCCCGGCGAAGACGAGGATGTAGCTGTCGACGACCCACTGCAGGTCGCCGGTCGACGCCCCCAGCTCCCGCTGCAGCGTGGGGATGGCCACGTTGACGATCGTGTTGTCCATCACGATCAGCAGCAGGCTGAGGCACATCACGCCGAGGACGACCCAGCGGCGCCGATCGGCGGGTGGGCTGGCGGGGGAGGTGGTCTCAGGCGGCATGGGTCCGAGCATGCGCGACCCAATTCCGAAACGCAAGAGTTTCGGAACTTTTTCGTCCGAAACCTCTCACGGCCCCGACCCTCCCGGCGGCGCCGCCGTCGCGATCCCGCCCCCCACGACCTCGTCGCCCTCGTAGAGCACGACCGACTGGCCGGCCGCCACCCGACGGGCCGGCGCGTCGAACCGCACGGTCACCCGCCCGTCCGGCCCTGGCGGCTCGACCCGGGCCGGCCGGGGCGTGCCGTGGGCGCTGCACTGCGCCTCGACCGGGCCGGTCACCGGGCCGTCGGCCCACACCACCTGCTCCAGCACGACCGCCCCGGTCATCAGCTCCCGCGCCGGGCCCACCCGCACCGTGGCCCGGGGCACGTCGACCTCGACGGCGTAACGGGGCTCACCGCCCCCCGGCAGGCCGAGGCCCCGCCGCTGACCCACCGTCACCAGCTCGACGGCGTCGACCGCGCCGACCTCCCGGCCCGCCTCGTCGACGACCCGGCCGGGGCGCAGCGGGATGCGCCGCTCGAGGAAGCCGCGACGGCCCGCCGACGACGTGATGAAGCAGACGTCCTGGCTGTCGGACTTGCCCGCCGTGCGCAGGCCCAGCGCCGCGGCCTCGGCCCGCACCTCGTCCTTGGTCGTCTCGCCCACCGGCAGCAGCGTGCGGGCCAGCTCCCGCTGGCCGAGCACGTAGAGCACGTAGCTCTGGTCCTTCGCCCGGTCCACGCCCCGGGCCAGGCGCCGGGTGCCGTCGGGCCGCTCGACGACGCGGGCGTGGTGACCGGTGGCCACCGCGTCGAACCCCACCGCCGCGGCCCGCCGGGCCAGGCGGTCGAACTTCAGGTGGCGGTTGCACTCGATGCACGGGTTCGGCGTCAGCCCCCGCCGGTGCGCCTCGACGTAGGGCTCGACGACCCGGGCCTCGAACTCGTCGCCGAAGTTCCAGACGTGGTGGGGGATGCCGAGCTGCTGGGCCACCCGGCGGGCGTCGTCGACGTCGGTCACCGAGCAGCAGCCGGTGTCGGACTCGCCGCCCCAGAGCCGCATGGTCACGCCGACCACCTCGTGGCCGGCCGCCAGCAGGCGGGCGGCGGCCACCGACGAGTCGACGCCGCCCGACATGGCGACGAGCACCTTCACGCCGCCACCTCCCGCAGCCGGGCGGCGGCCGCCGGGACCGACGCCAGCGCGCGGTCGACGTCGGCCGCGCTGCTGGACCACCCGAGCGACAGGCGCAGCGCCCCCCGGGCCAGCTCGGCCGGGACGCCCATCGCCGCCAGCACGTGGGACGCCTGCTGGGCGCCGCTGGCGCAGGCCGAGGCGGCGGAGGCGCACACGCCGTCCTCGTCGAGCAGGAACAGCAGCGCCTCGCTCTCGACCCCGGGGACGCACAGGTGCAGCGTCCCCGGGAGCCGCTCCTCGCGGGGCGGGCCCGTCTCGACCGCGCCGGGGATGCGGGCGAGCAGCCCGTCGGCCAGGCGGTCCCGCAGGGCTCGCACCCGGGCCGCCGTGGCGTCGCGCTCGCGCAGCACCTCCTGCAGGGCGGCGGCGAAGCCGACGATCCCGGCCACGTCGTGCGTCCCGCTGCGCAGCTCCCGCTCCTGGCCGCCGCCCAGGGCCCGGGGCCGCAGCGGGGTGCCCGGGCGGACGACCAGCGCCCCCACGCCCTGCGGGCCGCCGACCTTGTGCGAGCTGATCGACACCAGGTCGACCCCGGCCAGCCGCTCGGGCAGCGGCACCCAGGCCGTCGCCTGGACGGCGTCGGCGTGGACCGTCGCCTCCGGCGCCCACCGCCGGACCACCTCGGCGACCTCGTCCACCGGCTGCAGCGCCCCGGTCTCGTTGTTGGCGACCATGACCGACACGAGCGTCGGCGGCGCGTCCCGCACCAGCGCCGCCAGGGCGTCGAGGTCGACGACGCCGTGGCGGTCGACCGGCACCGTGCGGCCGCCGACGGCGTGGACCGGCCGGAGCACGGCCTCGTGCTCGACCGCGCTGCACAGCACCGGCCCGGGCCGGGCCTCGTGCGCGCCGAGCACCGCCAGGTTGTCGGCCTCGGTGCCGCCGCTGGTGAACACGACGTCACCGGGGCGGCACCCCACGACCTCGGCCACGACGTCGCGGGCCTCGTCGATCGCCTGGCGGGCGGCCCGGGCCACGCGGTGCGCGCCCGAGGGGTTGCCGAACCGCTCGCCGAGCCACGGCAGCATCGCGGCGCGCGCCGCCGGGCGCAGCGGCGTCGTGGCCGCGTGGTCGAGGTAGACGGGCTGGTCGGGCACGGCGTCCAGTCTCGCAGCCCGACCGCCCCGCGCCTCAGTGGGTGCGCTGCGGGTGCCCGGCGGGCGGCGGCGGGTGCGGGCCGGCGGGCGGTGGCGGCGGCCGCCGACCGGCGGGCGGTGGGGGCGGCGGTGGCGGTGCGGCCTGCGGCGGTGGGGGCGGCGGTGGCGGCGGTGGCGGTACGGCCTGCGGCGGTGCGGGCGGCCGGGCGGAGGGCGGGACCGGTGGCTGCCCCGGCGCCCCGCCACCCCGGGTCCGCTGCCACTCGGCCGCCACGCACAGCAGGAAGAGGTGGGGGTGGACGTAGGGCGGCGGCACGTGGCCGATGCGGGTGGCCACCGGGTTGGCGAGGCGCACGGCGAGGTGCTCGCGGGCGTTGCCGTCCAGCTCGTGTGCCCGCAGCAGGAAGGAGCGGACCACCTCGTAGGTGCGGGCGTCGAGCGCGCCGACGTCCAGCGACGCCGCGTAGCGCTCCCAGCCCGGCGGCGGCCGGAACGACGCCGGCGCCACCGCGTCGCGGGCTGTCCGCTCGCGGATGACCAGCGTGCCGGCGGCCATGTCGCCGAGGCGCTGGTCCCGCGCCGAGAGGAGCACGCTGACGATCGCCACGCAGCCCACCGGCACGAGGACGAAGTCGACGATCCCGACGGCGGCCCGGAGGAACGCCTGCTGGAACCGCACCGGGGTGCCGTCGGCGCCGACCACCCGGAGCCCCATGGCAGCCTTGCCCGGCGTGCGCCCCCGCCACAGCGTCTCGAAGCCGGTGAACCACGCCACGACCGTGAGCAGGCTGGTGGCGGTGATCAGCACGGCGACGGCCGCGCCGGTGTCGACCTCGACCAGCGCGGCGGCCACCAGCAGGAGGACGGTGACGGTCAGCGCCAGCGCGAGGACGTCGAGGAGGATGGCGATGGTGCGTGAGGCCAGGCCCGCCCGCTCGAGGTCGAGGACCACCGCCTCGGGCGTGACGATCGCCTGAGCCGCCGGGGACGCGTCCACCGCGGGCACGCTAGTGCGACGGGCGGCTAGCGTCCGGGCCCCGGTGGACATCGACCGCTTCATCGCCCGCAACACCGCGGCCTGGCAGCGCCTCGACGAGCTGTCGCGGCGTGGCCGCAACCCCCGGCGCCTCGCCCCCGGCGAGATCGACGAGCTGGTCGAGCTCTACCAGCGGGTGTCCTCCCACCTCTCCCACGCCCGCGCCGCCTACGCCGACCCCGCGCTCACCGCCCGGCTGACCAGGCTCGTCGGCCAGGCCAACGGCGTCATCTACCGGTCGCCCGGCCGCCCGGGCCGGGCGGTCGTCGAGCTCCTCGCCTGGCGGTTCCCCGCCGCCGTCTGGCAGAGCGGGCGGTTCGTCGCCGCGAGCGCCGCCCTGCTGCTCGTGCCCGCCCTGGTCGTCGGCGCCTGGATCGCCCGCAGCGACGAGGCGCTGGACGCCCTCGCCTCCGAGGCCGCCCGCGCCGCCTACCTGGAGCACGACTTCGAGGCCTACTACTCCTCCGACCCGGCGACGCAGTTCGCCACCCAGGTCACCGTCAACAACATCCAGGTGGCCATCACCGCCTTCGCCGCCGGCGTCCTGCTGTGCGTGCCGACCGTCTTCGTGCTGGCGTACAACGGCGCCAACATCGGGGTGGCCGGCGGGCTGTTCGCCGACGCCGGGGAGCTGGGCCGGTTCTTCGGGCTGATCCTCCCCCACGGCCTGCTCGAGCTGACGGCGGTCGTGATCGCCGGCGCCGCCGGGCTCCGGCTCGGCTGGGCCGTGATCGACCCCGGCGACCGCACCCGGGGCCGGGCGCTCGGCGAGGAGGCCCGGCGCACCGGCGTCATCGCGCTGGGGCTGGTGCTCGCCTTCGTCGCCGCCGGGCTGATCGAGGGCTTCGTCACCGGGCGGGTCGGGTCGACCGCCCTGCGGGTGGGCGTCGGCGTCGTCGTCGAGCTGGCCTTCGTCGCCTGGATCGTCGTCCAGGGGCGGGCGGCGACCCTCCGGGGCGTCACCGGCGCGCTCGGCGAGCTGGACCGCGGCTGGGACGAGCTCGCCGCCGCCCGCGAGCGGGCCTGGGCCGCCTGAGCCCCGGTCAGAGCCGGCCCGTCGCCTTGACCGACAGGTAGGCGTCGGCCAGGGCCGGGGCCAGCTCGCCCGGCCGGGCGTCGACCACCGTCGCCCCCAGGCCCCGCAGCCGGGCGATCGTGCGCCGGCGGGCCGCCAGCGCGCCCACCGCCCCGGCCTGCCGGTACACGGCGAGGGCGTCGGCCGGCGGGTCGTGCGCCCAGCGGGCGACGTCGGGGTCCTGGACGCTCGCCACGACGACCACGTGGTTGCGCACGACCAGGGGGAGCGCGGGCAGCAGCCACTCCTCCACCGCCGGGGCCACCAGCTCGGTCAGCACCACGAGCATCGTGCGGCGCCGGAACCGGGCGAGGGTGTCGACGAAGGCCCCGGCGTAGTCGCTCTCGACGAGGACCGGCTCGAGGTCGTAGAGCGCGTCGACGACCCGGGCGAGCTGGTCGCGGCCCGCCGCCGGGGGCACGGCCGCCCGGACCTCCCGGTCGAAGGCGACGAGCCCGCACCGGTCGCCGACGCCGGTGGCTACGGCGGTGAGCATGAGGGCGGCGTCGACCGCGTGCTCGACCCGCGGCACGCCGGCCACCCGCCCGGCCATCACCCGCCCGTTGTCCAGCAGGACGACGACCGTCTGGTTGCGCTCGGCCCGGTAGGTGCGGACGATCGGGCGCCCGGCCCGGGCGGTCGCCGCCCAGTCCACCCGCCGGAACTCGTCGTCGACGGCGTACTCGCGCAGCTGGTCGAACTCGGTGCCGCCGCCCCGCCCGGCGGCGGAGCGCAGGCCGACCTCGAGGATGCGGGCCCGGCGGATGCGCAGCTCGGCCTCGTCCCGGGACCGGAACGACGGCAGCACCCGCAGCTCGCCGGGCACGGCCAGCACCGACTGCCGGGCGGCGAGCCCGAGCGGTCCGTCGACCCGCAGCACCAGCCGGCCGGGGGCGAAGCGGCCCCGCCGGGCCGGCCGGATCGTCGTCGACGCCCGGAGCGTGGCGCCCGCCGGCACGGTGGCGGCGACGCGGCGGGTGCCGGCCCGCAGGGACGGCGCGAGCTCGTCGGCGAGGGCGACGCGCAGGCGGCGGCCCGTCGGGTTGGCCACCGCCCACCCGACCTCCGCCTCGTCGCCGAGCGTGACCGCCGGCGGCAGGTCGCGCCGGACCGGCAGCGACCCGGGCGAGGTCGCGAGCAGGAGGTCGAGGGCCGCGACCGCCAGCAGCACGCCGTCGACGGCGAGCAGCCGGGCCAGCCCGGGCCCCGGCACCGCCAGGACCACGAGCGCGGCCAGGGCGGCGACGCCCGCGAGCCGCCGGGTCGGGGCCACGCCCCGCCGGAGCGTCCGCGCCGGCCGCATCGTCAACGGGGCACCGGCACCGAGGCCAGCACCCCGTCGAGCACGCCGTCGACGGTCGTGCCCTCCAGCTCCAGCTCGGGGCGCAGCTGGATGCGGTGGCGCACGCAGGGCTTGAAGATCGCCTTCACCTCGTCCGGGGTCACGAAGGGCCGGCCGGCCAGCCAGGCCCACGCCTTCGCCGCGTGCAGCACCATCGCCGCCCCCCGGGGCGAGACGCCGAGCGTGACCGCCGGCGCCGAGCGCGTCGCCCGGGCCAGGGCGACGATGTAGCCCAGCACCGCCGGGTCGACCCGCACCTGCGAGATCGCCTGCCGGGCGGCGGCGACGTCCGCCGGCGAGGCGACCGCCCGCACGCCGGAGGCCGCCGTGTCGTGGGGGTCGAGCCCCCGGTCGTGGCGCGCCAGCACCTCCTGCTCCTGCTCGGCGCTCGGGTAGCCGACGGTGAGCTTGAACAGGAACCGGTCGAGCTGCGCCTCGGGCAGGGGGTAGGTGCCCTCGTACTCGATGGGGTTCTGGGTGGCCACGACCATGAACGGCTCGGGCAGCGGGTGTGCCGCGCCCTCGACCGTCACCTGGCGCTCCTCCATCGACTCGAGCAGGGCCGCCTGGGTCTTGGGCGGTGTGCGGTTGATCTCGTCGGCGAGCAGCACGTTGGTGAACACCGGCCCCGGCCGGAAGCGGAACCGGCCGCCGATCGCCCCGCCCTCGACGCCCTCGAGCACGAGCTGCCCGGTGACGTCGGACGGCATGAGGTCGGGGGTGAACTGCACCCGCTTGGCGTCGAGGTCGAGGGCGGCGGCGAACGCCTTGACGATGAGCGTCTTGGCGACGCCCGGCACGCCCTCGAGCAGGACGTGGCCCCGGGCCAGCAGGGCGGCGACCAGGCCCGACAGCGTCCCCTCCTGGCCGACGACGACCTTCGCCACCTCCTCGCGGACCGCGAGCATGGCGGCGCGCGGGTCCGGCGAGGGGGCGGCGGCGAGCGGTCCGCCGGGCTCGGCGTCAGACATGGGCGAGGACCTCCTTGCGGATGCGTTGGACGGTGTGGGCCAGGGTCACCAGCGCCTCCTCGGACGGCACCGGGCCGGGCGACAGCGCCCACAGCACGGTCGCGTGGTCGAGACCGGTCCGGTCGGCAGCCACCTCCGCGACGACCGCCGGCGGCGACGTCGGGGGCAGACCGAGGTGCTCGACGAGGAAGCGCCGCAGGTCGTCGCGCAGCAGCGCGCCCGCCCGGTCGGTCGACCCGCTGCGGTCGAGCAGGCTGCCCACGGCGACCACCAGCTCGGACCCGGCGACCGCCACCGGCTGCGGCTCGGCCAGCGGCCGGCCGAGCCGCCGGGCCCGCCACAGGGCGTAGACGACGAAGGCGAGGGTGAGCTGGACGAGGGCGGCCCGGACGCCCGTCGGGATGAGGTCGACGAGCGTTCGCTGGTCGCCCGAGGCGCCGGCGAGCGGGCCCGGCTCCAGGACGACGACCTCGGTGCCGGGCTCCGGCGCGACGAGGGCGGCGACGACGGGGGCGTTCTCGCCCTCGGCCAGGCCGTCGTTGACGACCATGCCCGACCCGCCCACGGCGACGACCGTGCCCTCGCCCCGGTCCCGGGCCACGACGTAGGCGTCGCCGAGCCCGTCGCGGATGCAGGCGTCGGCGTCCGCGGGCGGGTCGAACAGGACGCCGCCGCTGCGGGGCTCGACGTCCTCGACGGCGATGCCGTCGAGGGCGGCGATGTCGCAGTCGGCCGCCCGCCGGCCCAGGTCCGCGACGTCGCGGAACTCCGCGGTGGCCGGCGGCGCGAGCTCCGAGCCCGGGTCGGTGACGACCAGCCGTCCGCCGTCGGCCACCCAGGCCTCGACGGCCCGGCGCTGCTCCTCGCCGAGGGTGTCGGTGAGCAGCACCACGACGTCGACGCCGGGGTCCTCGAGGACGCCGAGGTCGTCGGCGATCGTGACCTCGGCGCCGAGCTCGCGGGCGAGCGCCACCATGGCGCTGGTGCCCGTGCGGGCGTGCGACCGGGGGTCGAGGGGCGCCCGGCCCCCGCCCTCCATGGCGGACAGCACGGCCAGCAGGCCGACGACGGCGACGGCGACACCGGCGACGACCGCGGCCGTCCGGCCGCCCGCGGGCCCGGCGGTGCGGGTGCCGCTCACGTCGGCACCGCGACCCCGGCCGCGCGGCCCTCGACGGCGGCGCGCACCTCGTCGGCCAGCGCGACGAGGCGGTCCCGCTCGGCCGGCCCGGCGGGAGCGCCCCCGTACCAGACGTCCTCGAACAGGTCGGTGGCGGCGGCGAAGGCGGGGGCGGCGGCCGGCGCCGCGCCCCGCAGCTCGTCCACCAGCTCGCGGGCCGTGCGCCCGACGAGGTCGCCGACCACCTCGCGCTCGGCGAGGTCGCCGACGAGGACCCGGTAGCGGGCCCGCAGCGCCTCGCGCCACCGGCCCTCGGCCTCGCACCGGGCGGCCTCGGACTCCCAGTCGACGACGTCGTCCTCGACCGACACCAGGACCCGGTCGGCGCCGTCGTCGGGCACCCCCGGGCTGCGCCACGTGCCCCGGGACCGCCAGACGAGCCAGGCGACGCCGGCGACGAGCAGGGCGAGGACGACCCACCCGACCCAGGTCGGGACGCCGCCGACCTCCACCCCGAGCCCCGACAGCAGCGACTCGAGCCGGTCGGCGATCCACTCGGCGACGCGCCGGAGCGGCTCGGCGACCCGGTCGAGGAGCGGCCGGTCGTCGCCCGACGACCAGTCGTACTCGGGGCGGGACAGGATCTCGTCCGCCGCCCGCCGCGCCTCCTCGGGCGTGTGCTCCGGCGGCGGCAGGTCGAGCAGGCGGTCAGCCGGCACGGTCGAGGACGGCCCGGGCCGCCATCTCGAGGTCGAGGCCCTCGGCCCGGACCCGCAGGTCGAAGTAGAGCAGCACGGTCGCCGCGGCGACGTAGGGCAGCACGACGGTGTTGCCGACGATCCCGCCGAGCGCCAGCAGCGCCCAGCCGGCGTCGCGACCGACCCACACGGCCAGCGCCTCCGGCACCGCGGCGAGGGCGGAGGAGATCACCGAGGCGACGATGCCCATGAGCAGCGCGACGCCCATCGTCGGGAAGTACCGGTTGCGCACCAGCCGCACGGACCGGCGCAGCGCCTCGCCCCCGCCGCACCGCTCGACGCCGATGGCCGGCGCCACCGCGACGAACAGCGGCATGACGAAGAGCACCCCGACGTAGCAGGCGAGGACGCCGGCGGCCTCGGCCAGCTTGACGAGGACGAACGAGCCGAGCAGCGCCGGCCACCGGCGGCCGACGGCCCGGGCCATCTCGCCGGCGGGCGCGTCCCGGCCCATCAGCCACTGGCCCACCAGGTGGCCGACGGCCGCGGCGACGCACACGAGCGCGACCGCCGGCAGCACGTACGCCAGGACGAGGGCGAGGACGTCGCCCGCGGTCGCCTGCGCCCCGTCGTCGAGGAGGACCGGGTCGGTGCCGAACGTCGCGGAGAGCGTGAGGTCGTCGACGGCGTCCCGCTGCAGCCAGGCGACCACCAGGTGGGTGGGGACGACGAAGGCCGCCGCGAAGGAGAGGAGCCGCAGCGGCCGCGCCTTCAGGACGGCGAAGCCGCCGTCGAGGACGTCGGCCACCGTCATCGGCCGCAGGGCGACGGTCGGCACGGCGCGGTCGGGTGCCGGGGCGGCGTCGTCGACGGGCGCCGCGGCGTCGACCGGGGTCGCGGCGTCGGTGACCTGCCGGTCCCCCGCCGCCCCCGGGACCGCCCAGCCTCCTGCCCTCGGGTCCTCCACGGGCGCCATCATCGCCCATCATGACCCGTGCCGCCGACCGCCCGGGAGGCACCCCATGCACGGCTACCGACCGAACACCTACGGCGACCGGTTCGCCGACGTGTACGACGACTGGTACCACGACGTGTCCGACGTCGAGGCGACCGTCGAGCGGGTGGCGGCGCTGGCGGCGGCGCGGGACGGCCGCGTCCTGGAGCTGGGCGCGGGCAGCGGGCGCCTCGCCGTCCCGCTGGCCGAACGGGGCCTCGAGGTGTGGGCCGTCGACGCGTCGTCGGCCATGCTCGCCCGCCTGCGCTCCAAGCGGGGCGGGCACCGGGTGCGGGCGGTGCTCGACGACATGGCCGAGCTGCGGTCGGGCGACCTGCCGCGGGACGGCGTGGGGGTCGTCCTGTGCGCCTTCAACACGCTGTTCAACCTCACCGACACCGAGTCCCAGCGCCGGTGCCTGCGCCGGGTGGCCGAGCTGCTGATCCCGGACGGCCGGCTGGTCCTGGAGGCGTTCGTGCCCCCGCCGGACGACCCCGAGCAGGGGGCGGTCGGCGCGGTCGAACCCCGCCACATCGGCCTCGACGAGGTCGTGCTGACCGTCAGCCGCCTCGACCCCGCCGCCCGCACCGTCACCGGGCAGCACGTCCAGATCACCGAGGCCGGTGTGCGCCTGCGACCGTGGGTGCTGCACTACGCCTCGCCCGAGGAGCTCGACGACCTGGCGGCGAGCGCCGGCCTCCGGCTCGTCGAGCGCCACGGCGGGTGGCGGGGCGAGCCGTTCGGCGCGGACTCGGACACCCACGTTTCGCTCTACGCGCCCGGCACCTGATCGGGCGCCCGACCCGGTCAGCGACCCACCGGCGGACGAGTACGTTTGGCGCGGTGTCCACGATCGTGGTTCCCCCGCCCCGGCGGGCACGCCGTCCCGTCGCCCGCCCGGGCCACGGTTGGTGATGAGCCAGCTCCGACTCAACCCCCTCACCGGCCGGTGGGTCACCATCGCCTCCGGGCGTGACGACCGGCCCCGCGAGCTCGCCCGGGACCGGGCACCGGTGCAGGCCGACCCGTCGCTCCCGTGCCCCTTCTGCCGGGGCAACGAGGAGGCGACGCCCCCCGCCCTGGAGACCTACGACCGCAAGGGCGAGTGGGTCGTCCGGGTCGTCCCCAACCGGTACCCCGCGTTCATCGGCGAGGGGCCGCTGCAGGTCAACAACCTCGGGCCGGTGTTCACGCAGGCGGACGCCTCCGGCATCCACGAGGTGCTCGTCTTCACCCCCGAGCACGACGCGTCGTGGGCCGACCTGGACGACGCCCAGGCGGCGGTGACGATGGCGGCGCTGCGCGACCGGATGGAGGCCCACGCCCGGCGCCCGCACATCCGCTACACGCAGGCCATCGTCAACCACGGCCGCGAGGCCGGCGCCAGCCTCGAGCACCCGCACGGCCAGCTGCTCGGCATCCCCTTCGTGCCCGGCGAGATCGCCGAGGAGGAGGCGGGCTTCCGCCGCTTCGAGGGGTCGTGCGTGATCTGCGCGACGATCGAGGCCGAGGAGGCGGCCGGCCACCGGGTCGTCCACGCCGACGACCGGGTGCTGGTGGTGTGCCCGTTCTGGTCCGGCACGCCCTACGAGATGCTGGTCATGCCCCGGGCCCACGAGGTCCACATCGTCGACGCCGCGCCGCCGGACGTCAGCGCCGTCGGGCGGGCCGTGCGGGACGTGCTCGCCCGCCTGCGGGCCACGCTCGGCGACGTCGCCTACAACGTCGTGTTCCACACGGCGCCGCACCGCCACAGCGGGCCGTTCCACTGGCACGTCCACGTGCTGCCGCGGGTCACGACGGTCGCCGGCTTCGAGCAGGGCACCGGGGTGATGATCGACGTCGTCGCCCCGGAGATGGCCGCCCGGCACCTCGCGGTCACGAGCTGAGCGGGGGCGGCGGCGACCAGCCGCCGGCCCGGACCGAGGCCGGGGCCGGCCGGTCCCCGGCCGGGTGGCCGGCGTCGAGGTCGCGCACGTCGGACAGGCGGAGGGGGGTGAACGGCCCGGTCGTGCGCACCTCGACGGGGTCGAGGACGACGCACACGTGGTCCCCGCCCTCGTCGAGGAGCGCGACCCGCCGGCCGACGAGGCGGTGGGGGCAGGCGGCCAGCACCGGCACGCCGCCGGGCCCCCCGGCGACGTCGAGGCCGGCGAACTTGTCGACCCGGTCGCCCGAGAGCGTGCCGAACCGCTCGGCGAGGTCGCGGTCGTCGGCGGTGAGGAAGTGGACGGCGGCGTGGGTCGACAGGAGGCCGACGCGGTAGGTGTGGTTGGCCTTGGACAGCCACACCGTGTAGCGCCGGGGCTCGATGCTGCTCTGGGCGTGGAAGCCGACCAGGCAGCCGGCCCGCTCCCGCGGCGAGGCGACGGTGACGACGGCCATCGGCCCGTCGAGCGACCGGACGAGCGCGTCGAGCGCGTCGTCACCGGTGGCCGGGCCGTCGCCGCCCGCGCCGCGGGGCTCCAGGAGGGAGGTCACGGTCAGGTCCCTACCCGCCGGGCGGCCGGGGCGATCCCGCGGCACCCCCACGCCCCGTCCTCCCGGTCCCGGCGTCCCCCACCACCACGACCGCACGCCATGGACGCCAGGACCGGAGGGGCGGGTCAACCGCCGTCGGGGGCGGGGCGGTCGGCGGCGAGGGACGTCGCGGCGTCGTAGGCCCGGCGGCGGGGGACGCCCAGGCGGGCGGCGACGGTGCGGGCGGCGTCCCGGGGCGTCGCGCCGGCGGCCAGCTCGGCCTCGACCGCCCGGCGGACCTCCTCGTCCCCCGCCGGCGACGGGGCCGGCGCGCCCTCGAGCACGACGACGATCTCCCCCGGCGGGCGCCGCTCCTCGGCCCAGGCGACGGCCTCGGCCAGCGTGCCCCGCCACACCTCCTCGTGGAGCTTGGTCAGCTCCCGGGCGACGGCGACCCGCCGGTCCCCGCCGCACACCGCGGCCAGGTCGGCGAGCGTGCGGGCCAGCCGGTGGGGCGCCTCGAACAGCACCGTCGTCCGGCGCTCGGCGGCGACCTCGGCCAGGCGCTCGTCCCGGGCCGCGCCCTTGCGGGGCAGGAAGCCCTCGAAGGCGAACCGCCCGGCCGGCAGACCGCTGACGACCAGCGCGGCCAGCGCCGCCGACGGCCCCGGGACGACCTCCACGGCGTGCCCGGCCTCGACCGCCGCCGCCACCAGCCGCCGGCCCGGGTCGGAGATGCCGGGCATGCCGGCGTCGGACACGAGCGCCACCCGGTCGCCCCGGGCCAGCCGGGCCAGCACGGCCGGGACCTCGCGCTCCTCGGTGTGGTCGTTCACCACCACGAGCGGCCGCCGCTCGATGCCGGCCAGCGACAGCAGCTTGCCGGTCCGGCGGGTGTCCTCGCAGCAGACGACGTCGGCCGAGGCCAGCGCCTCGGCCGCCCGGGGGGTGAGGTCGCCCAGGTTGCCGATGGGGGTGCCGACGAGCACGAGCGCGCCGGCGCTCACCCCTTGACCTCGAGCTGGTCGCCGGGCGCCAGGCCCCAGCGCTCGAAGGCGCCGGCCTCGGCCTCGATGACGGACCGGGCGCGCCAGACCGGCAGCGAGATGCGGTACGGGGGCATGGTCAGCGTGCGCACGACCCGCATGTCGGCGTCGCAGAAGGCGACGTCGATCGGGAACCGCATGCCGACCGTGTGCACCGACCGGGCGGGCCGCAGCAGGATGGCGCCCGAGAAGCCCTCCCGGCCGAGCAGGCCCTTCGCCCGGGCGCGGTGGCCGTCGGCGATCTCGAGGCTCGCGAGGACCTCGCCGTCACGCAGCAGCCACGGCACGACGACCATGATGCCGAGCGCGCCCCGTGGGGACACAGCCCGGGGGCGTGGGCTCACCCGCCGCCGGTGTGGCGGGCGATCGCCGCCACGAGCACGTCGTGGTCCTGCGGATCGACGCCGTGACCGGCCCCCTCCAGCACCAGCAGCTCGGCCCCGGGGATCGCCGCCGCCAGCGCCCGGCCGTGGCCCAGCGGGAACATCGGGTCCGCCGTGCCGTGGACGACCAGCGTCGGCACGGTGATCGCGGACAGCGGCCCGTACGACCGGGGGTCGTCGTGGAGCAGGTCGTGGTTCTGCGACGCCGCCACGTCGCGGGCCCGGGCGACGTCCCGGCGCACGAGGTCGCGGGCGGCGGCCTCGTCGAAGGGCCGCTGGCCGCCGGCCAGGACCCGGGCGTAGGCGACGAGGTGCTCGACCACCGACGCCGGGTCGTCCCAGTCGACCGTCGCCGTGCGCACGAACCGGGTGAACCGCTCGGTCGGCGGCGGGAGCGGGTGGCCGACGGGCTCGATCACCGACGTGCTGACCAGCACGAGCGACCGCACGCGCTCGGGGTGCGCGAGGGCCAGCTCCTGCCCGATCCCGCCGCCGGCGGACACGCCGACGACGTGCGCGGCGCCGATGCCGTGGGCGTCGAGCACGCCGGCCGCGTCGTCCGTCAGGGCGTGGCCGTCGTAGGTCGGGCGGCCCGGCTCGTCGGTGGTCGACCGGCCGGTGTCGCGGTGGTCGTAGCGGACGACGTACCGGCCGTGGCCGGCGAGTCGCCGGCAGAGGCCCTCGTCCCACCCCAGCATCGACGCCCCCGACCCGGCGACGAGGAGCACCGGCGGGTCGGCCGCGTCGCCGAACGCCTCGGTGCACAGCTCGACCCCGTCCACCTCGACCATGCGCTCTGCCATGTCGCCTCCCGACGCCGGTGCCCCAGGCGAGGGGCGGCGTGCCCGCCGCCCCTACACGTTGAAGCGGATCTCCAGGACGTCGCCGTCCTGGACCTCGTAGTCCTTGCCCTCGACCCGCACCTTGCCGAGCTCCCGGGCCTTCGCCCAGGAGCCGATCTCGACCAGCTCGTCCCAGCGGATGACCTCGGCCCGGATGAAGCCCTTCTCGAAGTCGCTGTGGATGACCCCGGCGCACCGGGGCGCCTTCCAGCCGGCCTTGAAGGTCCAGGCCCGGGTCTCCTTCTCGCCGGTGGTGAAGAAGGTCCGCAGCCCGAGCAGGTGGTAGGCGGCGTGGACGAAGCGGGGCAGGCCGCCCTCCCCCAGCCCGAGCGCCTCCAGCATCTCGGCCCGCTCCTCCTCCGGGAGCTGGGCCGCCTCGGCCTCGAGCTGCACGCACATGCCGAGCACCTCGGCCCGGCCGCCGAGCTCCTCCTCGACGGGCCGGACGACCGAGGCGACGTCGTCGAGCTGGTCCTCGCCCACGTTGACCACGGCCAGCACGGGCCGGTTCGTGAGCAGGAACCACGGCGCGAGCAGGGCGCGGGTGTCCTCGTCGAGGTCGCTGCGGTAGATGGGCGTGCCCTCGGCCAGAGCGGCCTCGGCGGCCTCCAGCGCCGCCACCTCCTCGGCCAGCGACTTGTCGGCCTTGGCCGCCTTACGCCGCTTGGCCAGGTGGTTCTCGACCGACTCCAGGTCGGCGAGGGTCAGCTCCAGCTCGATGACCCGCAGGTGCTCGAGGGGGTCGGACGGGCCGGGCACCTCGGGGTCCTCGAAGGCTCGCAGCACGTAGACGACGGCGTCGACCTCGCGGATGTTGGCCAGGAAGCGGTTGCCCAGCCCCTCGCCCTTGCTGGCCCCCTCGACGAGCCCGCCGATGTCGACGAACTGGACGCTGGCCGGCACGACGTTCCGGCTGTTCGACATCCGGGCCAGGGCGTCGAGCCGGGGGTCGGGCACCTTGGCCACCCCGACGTTGGGGTCGCGGGTGGCGAACGCGTACGGGGCCGCGAGGGCACCGCCGCCCGCCAGGGCGTTGTACAGCGACGACTTGCCGGCGTTGGGGAGACCGACGAAACCGAAGCGTTCCACCCGGGCAGGCTACTCACGGCCCGGCCCCGACCCGCCAGGCGGCGCGACGAGGCCGGGGACGCACGGAGGGTGGCGAGGCGGGGTAGGTTGCCGACCATGGAGCGGGAGATCGTCGTCCGGGGCACGGGTGAGGCGCGCGCCCTCCCGGACCGCGCCAGCCTCCGCGTCGAGACCACGGCGGACCACAAGACGCGGGAGGGGGCCTACGAGGCCCGGGCCCGGCTGGCGGCCCAGGTGGATGCCGTGCTGGCCGAGCACCGCAACGCCATCGGCCGCACGACGATCGCCGCCAGCTGGCTGCGGCCCCGCACCCGCTGGCACCGGGGGGAGGACGTCCGGACCGGCTGGCGGGCCAACCGCACGACCTTCGTCGAGGTCGTCGTGCTCGACGCCCTCGGCGAGATCATGGCGGGGGTCGTCGAGGCCGGCAGCACCGTGCAGGGGCCGGACTGGCAGATGGCGCCGACCAACCCCGCCTTCGACCAGGCCCGCCGGGCCGCCGCCGAGGACGCCCGCCACCGGGCCGAGTCCTACGCCGAGGCCCTCGGCCTGCAGCTCGGGCCGGTCGCCTGGGTGGCCGAGCCCGGCATGCGGGACGGCGGCGACGCCCCCGTCGCCGCCAGCCGGATCGAGCCCACCGCGGTGGCGGGCGCCGAGGCGCTGGGATCCGACCCCGGCGAGCCGTCCGAGGACCTGACCCCCGCGGAGATGACGGTCGAGGCGACCGTCGAGGTGGGGTTCCGGATCCTGTGACCGCGACGGCGCCGCTGCGCCCCGCGGACGCGCTCGACCGGATCGTCTACCTGCTCGACCGGGCCCTGGCCGAGCGCACGAAGGTCCGGGCCTTCCTCCGGGCCCGGGACGTCGTCGCGGAGGTCGGCGACGAGGAGGTCGAGCGCCTGCACGCGGCGGGCCGGCTGACCGAGCTGCCGGGGATCGGCCCGACGACCGCCCGGGTGATCGCCGAGGCCCTGGAGGGCCGGGTGCCCTCCTACCTGGCCCGCCTGGAGGAGGAGACGGCCATCGACCCCGGCGAGGGCGCCGAGCTGCGGGCCGCCCTGCGCGGCGACTGCCACACGCACTCGACCTGGTCGGACGGCGGCGCGCCGATCGAGCGGATGGCCCGCACGGCGATGGCCCTCGGGCACGAGTACATGGTCCTGACCGACCACTCGCCCCGCCTGACCGTCGCCCACGGGCTGAGCGCGGCGCGGCTGCGGGAGCAGCTCGACGAGGTGGCCGAGCTGAACGAGCGCCTGGCGCCGTTCCGCATCCTCACCGGCATCGAGGTCGACATCCTCGAGGACGGCTCGCTCGACCAGGACGAGGACCTGCTCGCCCGGCTCGACGTGGTCGTGGCCAGCGTCCACTCCAAGCTGCGGATGGGGCGCCGGGAGATGACCGAGCGCATGGTGCGGGCGATCGCCAACCCGCACGTCGACATCCTGGGGCACTGCACCGGGCGCAAGATGGTGGGCCGGGGGCGGCCGCCGTCGACCTTCGACGCCGACATCGTGTTCGCGGCGTGCGCGCAGTTCGACACCGCGCTGGAGATCAACTGCCGCCCCGAGCGGCAGGACCCGCCCGACGACCTGCTCGCGCTGGCCCTCGAGTGGGACCTGCGGTTCTCGATCGACACCGACGCCCACGCGCCCGGCCAGATGGAGTGGCTCGCCTACGGCTGCGACAAGGCGGCCCGCCACGGCATCGCCCCGGAGCGGATCGTCAACACCCTGCCGGCCGACGAGCTGGTCGCCTGGGCGGCGTCCCACGGCCCGTGACGGCGACGAGGGCACCGCGACCTTGACGACCTTGCCTTGACGGCCTTGCGCCGGTACCCTGACGGCATGGCCCGCAGGTCGACGGCCCCCGCGGCCCGCCCCACCACCGGCCGGTCGGCCGGCACGGCGCTCGCCGAGCCGCTCGACCCCTACGTCGAGCAGGTCTCCGCCGAGATCACCGCCGAGCTGGCCCGCCGGGTGGCCCGGCTGCGCGCCCAGGGGCACAGCCCCGAGGCCCTGGGCAGCGCCGACGCCTTGGCCGCCCGCATGCTGGCCGCCATCCCCCGCCCCTCGCCGTGGGCCGAGCTCGGCCCCTTCTACACCACCTCCGGGTTCGCCCGGGTGCTCGGCGGCATCACCCGCCAGGCGGTCGACGAGCGGCGCCGCCGCCGCACCGTCGTCGCCCTCCGCACGGCCGACGGCAGCTGGGTCTACCCCGCCTTCCAGCTCGACGACCGCAACCGGGTGCTGCGGGGCCTGCCCGCCGTGCTCGCCCGGTTCCACCCCCGCACGCCCGAGGACGAGTGGATGGTGGCGCAGTTCCTGGTGTCCCGGCAGCCCGGCCTCGGCGGCCGGAGCATCGTCGACCACCTGCGGGCGGGCGGCGACCTGCAGCCCGTCCTCGACCTGGCCGCCGACCGCGCCGCCCGCTGGGCCCTCGCCTCCTGACCCCGCGTCGCACCGTGGCCGACCACCCCGCGGCAGGGCCGGCGCGCCCCCGGCAGCAGCCGAGCATCGCCGAGCCGCCCCCACCCGAGGAGCTCGTCGACTTCCCCGTCTGGCACGTCCACGCCGGCACCGTGCTCTGCCGGGTCACGGCGGCCGAGTACGGCCCCTGGTGGTTCTCCAGCGACGGCCAGGGCCGCTTCGACCTCGCCCCACCCCGGGGCACCTGCTACCTGGCCGACGACGAGGTCGGCGCCCTGCTCGAGGTGCTCGGCCCGGTCGTGGTGGTCAGCCCCGAGTGGGCCCGGCGGCTCAGCATGTGGCACCTCGGCCTGCCCGACCAGTGCAGCGCCGCCGACATCACCGTGCGGGCGGCCCGGGGGTTCGGGGTCACCGCCGAGCTGGCCACCATCACGCCCTACGCCCTGCCCCAGCGCTGGGCGGCGGCCTTCGCCGCGGCCGGCCACCAGGGCGTGCGCTACCGCGTGCGCCACGACCCGGGCGGCAGCCGGGCGCTCGCCCTGTTCGGCGCGGCGGGCGAGCGCCGCCGCTGGCCCCGGGGCCGCCGGCAGCCGATCGGGCCCGAGCTGCTCGGCCGGCTGGCGTCCGAGGCCGGCGTGCAGGTCGCGCCCATCCCCACCCTCGAGGACCTCGGCGAGGTATGGGACTGATCCCGCCACCGCCCGCCCGCCGCGACCCGGTGGTCGACGTCGTCCACGGCGTCGAGGTGCCCGACCCGTACCGGTGGCTGGAGGACGGTGACGCCCCCGAGACCCGGGCCTGGGTCGAGGCGGCCAACGCCCGCACCCGGGCGCTGCTCGACGCCCGCCCCGACCGGGCCGGGCTGGTGGCACGGTTCGCGGCGCTGTTCCGGGCCGGCACCGCCACGGCGCCGGCCGTCCGGGGCGGCCGGGTGTTCTCGCTCGACCGCTGGGGCGACCTCGAGCAGGCCGTGCTGGCCGTCCGGGACCTGCACGGCGACCGCCGGCCCGCCCCCCGGACCGTCGTCGACCCCCACGCGCTGACCGGCGACGCCACCGCCGCCCTCGACTGGTACGCGCCGTCGCTCGACGGGCGCCTCGTGGCCTTCGGGGTGTCCACCGGCGGCGACGAGCGCAGCACCCTGCACGTGGCCGACGTGGCGACCGGCGAGCTGCTGGCCGACCGCATCCCGTTCACCCGGGCGGCCTCGGTGGCCTGGGCGCCGGACGGCTCGGGCTTCGCCTACACCCGCTACCCGGACCCGGCCGTCGTCGGCGAGGAGGCGGCGAACTACCACCGGACGGTCTGGTGGCACCGGCTGGGCGACGACCCGGCCGTCGACGAGCTCGTCTTCGACGACCTCGTCGACGAGACGGCGTGGCCGTCGGTCGAGCTGTCCCGCGACGGCCGGTGGCTGCTCGTCGAGGTGTCGCTCGGCTGGACCCGGGTCGACGTCCACCTCGTCGACCGCGCCCGCGGCGAGCGGCGCACCGTCGTCGAGGGCGTCGAGGCGGTCAGCTCGTTCACCGTCGTCGGCGACCGGCTGGTCGGGACCACCACGCTGGACGCGCCCCGGGGCCGGGTCGTGGCCGCGCCGCTGGACGCCCCGACGCCCGAGCACTGGCGGACCGTCGTGCCCGAGTCCGACGACGTCGTCGAGGGCGTGGCGGTCACGGCGGGGTCGCTGCTCGTCGCCTCGTCCCGCAGCGCCCTCGGCCGCCTGACCCGGCTGCCGCTCGCCGCCGTGCGCGACCCGGGGGCGGCCGGGGACCCGGTCGAGATCCCGCTGCCCGAGCCCGGCTCGATCGTCGGCCTGGCCGGCGACCGCGACAGCGAGGCGGCCGTGGTCGCCTTCACCTCGTGGGCCCGGCCCACCGGCCTGTGGCGGTGGTCCCCGGCCGACGCCGGCGTGCCCCCGGAGGACGGCCCGCCGCTCGAGCCGTGGTCCGACCTGCCCTCGCCGGTCGACCCCGCCGCCTACCGCGTGGGGGTCGACCGCTACCCCTCCACCGACGGCACCGAGATCACGCTGTTCACGCTCCGCCGCGCCGAGGCCGAGCCCGGCCCGGGCACGCCGACGCTGCTCACCGGCTACGGCGGCTTCGCCGTGTCCATGAGCCCCGCCTACACCCCCGCCGGCGTGGCGGTCGCCGACGACGGCGGCGTCTACGCCGTCGCCTGCCTCCGGGGCGGCGGGGAGCACGGCGAGGACTGGCACCGGGCGGGCATGCGCGAGCGCAAGCAGCAGGTGTTCGACGACTTCGCCGCCGCCGCCGACTGGCTGGTCGCCCGCGGCCGCACGAGCCGCGAGCGCCTCGCGATCCGGGGCGGCAGCAACGGCGGCCTGCTGGTGGCCGCCACGATCACGCAGCGGCCCGACCTGTGCCGGGCCGCCGTGTGCGCCGTGCCGCTCACCGACATGGTGCGCTTCCCCCGCTTCCTCATCGCCCGCCTGTGGACCCCCGAGTACGGCGACCCCGACGACCCCGAGGAGTTCCGCTGGCTGTGGGCGTACTCGCCCTACCACCACGTCGTGGAGGGCACCTGCTACCCGGCGACGCTCGTGCTCACCGGCGAGCACGACAGCCGCGTCGACCCCGCCCACGCCCGCAAGTTCGGGGCCGCGCTGGCGTGGGCCACGAGCTGCGGCGACGAGCGGCCGGTGCTCGTGCGGGTCGAGCCCCGCGCCGGCCACGGCCAGGGCAAGCCGGCGTCCACGCAGGCCGAGGAGGCGGCCGACGTCCACTCGTTCCTCCGCTGGCAGATCGGGCTGGGAGCATGACCGACGACGATCGCACCGAGTTCGACCGCATCCGCACGGCCTGCGCCACCGTCGCCGGACGGGCCGGGCACGTGACCATCGACCTCGACGCGCTCGACCGGCTGGCCGGCACGATCGCACCCGAGGAGCCGCCGCTGCTGCCGGAGGAGCGCCCCGCCGGCGACGAGGAGGCCATGGCCATGGAGGTCCTGGCCTGGAACGCGGTGAACTTCGGCTCCGGCTGGTTCCCGGTCCTGCGCAAGCGCGAGGGCCTCTCCGGTGCCCGCAGCCTGGCCGAGTCGCTCGCCGACCACGTGGCCGAGCACGGCCCGCCGACCGCCGAGTGGCTGTGCGGCGTCGACGTCGCGACCTGCGCGGCGATCTTCGGCCAGCCCCACCCGGGCCCGGTCGACGACCTGCTGGAGCTGTTCGCCCGGGCCTGGCACGACCTCGGCGCCCTGCTGGCCGAGCACCACGGCGGCTCGGCCGCCGCGCTCGTCCGGTCCGCCGAGGGGTCGGCGGACCGGCTGGTGACGACGCTGGGGTCGATGCCGCTCGCCGCCGACGTGGCCCGCTACGGCGAGGAGGGCGACGAGCTCGAGGTGCCCTTCTACAAGCGGGCGCAGATCACCGTGTCGCACCTCGTGCGGGCCTTCGGCGGCGAGGGGCTCGGCCGGTTCGAGGACGCCGACCGGCTCACCGCCTTCGCCGACAACCTCGTCCCCCACGTGCTGCGCATGGCCGGGGTCCTCGTCTACGACGACGACCTCGCCGGGCGCATCGAGCGAGGCGAGCTGCTCGAGCCGGGCAGCGCCGAGGAGGTCGAGATCCGGGCCTGCGCCGTCCACGCCGTCGAGCTGCTCGCCCACCGGACCGGCGCCACCCCGGCCGCCATCGACCACCAGCTGTGGCAGCGGGGGCAGGACCCGGCCATCAAGGCGGTGCCCCGGCACCGCTGCCGCTGCAGCTGGTACTGACGGCGCCGGGCCTCGTCGGCACGATGAGCGGGCGGCGCCGCGCTGTAGGGTGCCGTGGCCATGCTCGACCACGTCTTCACCGATGCCATCGGCGCCCTGCGCGACTCCCTGGAGCGGGCCTTCCTCGAACGCCAGGCGTTCGAGGAGCGCTTCCAGGTCGACGTGCTGCTGGGCGACGTGACGTGGGAGACCTCCTACGGCCTGCCGGGCGAGGGCCTGCCGCCCCGGGTGCAGGCCGACCTGACCCTCGACTGGCCGACGTGGGCGCAGACCGCCTACCGGTCCTGGTACGTCGGCGAGCCGTTCAACGACCCGCCGCGCATCGAGATCGAGCTCGTCATCCGGGTCCAGCGCCTGGCCGAGGCGCCCGACCCCAAGGTGGTGCTCGCCGTGCTGCCCGAGACCAGCGCCCCCATCGGCACGGAGCGACTCGAGCGGTCGGGGCCGACGATCGAGACCGTCTGCTCGGCCGACCTGGAGGAGCGCGAGTACGCCATCGAGGTGTCCTACGAGGGCAGCTACGAGCTCGACGAGGCCGCGCTCGAGGACGGCAGCATCCTCGACGACCACCTCAGCGCCATGGGCGGGTGGATCGCCTCGACGCTGGTGAAGCTCGGCGACCTGAGCCTGCCCTTCCTCCCGCCGGTCGACGAGGACCACTGACCCGGCGGACCGGCCGACGCGAGGCGTGAGGGTTCCACCACTCTCCGCTTGACCTTTTCCCGCCGCTGCGGAAACGTTTCCCCGACACCTCCAGCTTCTCCCCCGCCGGGCCCGCCCGGTGCCCCCTGTGTCGAGGAGGCCGTCGCATGTCCAAGCGTCCCGCGCGCTGGCTCGCCGCCGTCCTGTGCGCGCTCGCCATCGGCGCCGCCGGCTCGTGCCACGTCCCGGAGAGCCACGTCACCCGCAGCTACTACATGGCCCGCAACAGCACGGACGACGCGGTGCTGCTCGGCTGCCGCAACGCCGACAAGACGGGCCGGATGACGCTGTTCTTCGGCGCCCCGACCTGGGCCCGGGGCGGCTACGGGGCGACGGCCTGGGGCGCCCCGGACATGCACCTGTGGGACATCCAGAACACGGTCATGGACTTCATCCGGGGCTACGCCTGGTGCCGCACCAACAGCAGCCACCGCATCCAGATCGGCATCGGCACCTCCAACAGCACCATCGACAGCCGATCCGTCGACTGGCTGCAGGGCCACGGGCGGGCCTGGGCCACCTCGGTGCGCAACGTCGCCGCCTGGGCCAACCGCTACTACCCCGGCGTCGCCCAGGTCTACGGCGCCTGGGACTTCGAGCCGTCGTGGTCGTCGTTCCAGAAGGCCGACGCGTGGATGAACGGCTACGACGGCTACCCGGGCCGCCAGCCGCTGTTCATCAACGCCTCGGCCGACGGCTGCTCGACCAGCAACGCCAACAACTCGGCCTGCAACAACGGCTGGACCCAGCAGCGGGTGTGGCACCTGGCCTGGGAGCACGACCCGTCGCTGCCGATCCCGCAGATCTACACGACGAGCGGCAACCAGGCCCGCCAGTGGCAGCTCATCGACCTGTGGGCGACCGTCAACCGGCGGGACGGCATCTACTTCTACGGGACGATGACCCAGTGGGGGGCCTGCCAGCAGGTCGGTGGGTGCCGGGGCACGGACAACACGCCCCACAACGGCCACGACCAGCTCCTCTGGTGGCTCAACAGCGACAGCCGAACGTCCCAGCCGAGCCTCCAGACCATGACCGACATGCACTGGAACTCGTGATCGGAGCGGTGCCATGAGCGACGAGCGCACCTCCACCACATCCGGCCGGCGCCGGCCCCGGGGCCGGGGCGCGGTCCTGTTCGCCGCCCTGGTGCTGTCCGCGGTCGCGGCGTCCGCCGCGGCCAGCGCGGCCCTGAGCCAGGAGGCCCCCGACCCGCTCGAGCAGCAGATGGAGGCCGAGATCGAGGCCATGGTCGACGCCGGGATCCCGCCCGACCACCCAAAGGTCGAGATGCTCGAGGAGGAGCTGGCCGAGCTCGAGGAGG
>ERZ777003.900-NODE-900-length-51648-cov-62.912294_pt1 | contig 51648 bp, 46 predicted proteins | sample MGYA00374956_ERZ777003 | MGnify/ENA primary metagenome ERZ777003 (study PRJEB29302, sample SAMN06268252) | bioreactor metagenome | isolation source: Joint BioEnergy Institute, California, USA | place: USA:Joint BioEnergy Institute, California, USA | collected...
AACAGATGTCCTTCCGAGGGCTCGCGGACTGACTACACGCACGCCAGACGACGCCTCACAACGGGTTACCGAGAGAAGCGGGTCGTCAAAGGGCAGCGCAAAGGGGCAGTGTAGCCGAACGGCATACACCTGTCCACTCTGCTCTCGCTCTGCGCTCCACGTTGGTCGCAGCATCGCCTGTCAGCGGCGAAACGTCAAGCCCATGGGCCCACATTTCGCCCGGCCAGAGCCCGAGACCGCCGGGTTTCCCGGCCTCGCGGCGCCGTACGGGGACACCGGTCCCAGACGATACCCGCCCGCGAGTACCGCTAACACCCGGCCCGGCCGGAGGGCGAACGCTTACCGCCTGCCGACGTGATCGCAGCCGCGATATACCCTGCCCGGACCCTCTCCAAACATTATCTTTACCAACAATTTGGTCGAGCCCTCTCATCAGGTGCGGGCGGGCGGGTCACCCAGCAGGGTGGACAGATCGTCCACCCGCCACGCACCGTCACCACCCTTGACCATGACGAACCGCACGCGCCCGAGGACGACCTCGCTTCTGCGGCTCTTCGCGCCGGGCGGGAGTTTACTAGTGGTGCGGTTGATAAGCATCAGCACCCGTACCCGTTCCGGGGTGGCCGACTCCACGGCGGCCCCGGTCACGTGCACCTGCTGCACGGCCTGCTCGCGTTTCGCCTCGGGGACCAGGGTCTCGGCGAGCCTCCGGTACCGGGCGGCGAGCCGCTCGGTGGCGTGGCCGGCGGCCCGGGCGAGGTCCTGCTCGACGCTCCGGTGATCGTAGGACAGCATCACGGCGGCGTACGAGCGCGCCTTGGCGAGCGCCTCCGCCGCGGCGGCCTCGGTCCGCCGCAGGTCGCGCAGCTCGAGGTAGCTCAGCGTCACCGCGACGGCGAGCCCGGCCGCGGCGACCGCCAGGAGGGCGACGAGCAGCGCGCCGCGCCGGCCGCGCCGCGGGGCCGCCTCGCCGCCGCCGCGCGCGGGGTTGATCTCCAGGAGCTCCGCCGGTTCGGGCGCCGGGTCCGCCAGGCCGTCCGGGTACGGCACGGCCGTGTCGTCGTCCGCCCGGTCGCCGGGCAGGCCACCGGCTCCGGCGGCGGCCGCCTCGTCGCCCGGGTCCGCCCACGGCCCCTGACGGGACGGCTGCGGCCCGGAGGCCCCGGGCCCGCGGGGGACCCACGCCCCGGCCTGCGACGGCGGCTCGTCGGCCTGCTCGTCGGCCTGCTCGTCGGCGTACGGCGGTCGCCAGGGACGGCTGTGGCGCCCCCGGGCCGCGTCGCGGCGGCCCCACCGCCCGCCGGAGGCGTGCGGCCGGTCCGGCTCGCCGGGTCCGCGGTGCCTCATGGCGTCTGCTCCGCCTTCGACACGAGCCAGGCGCCGCCCACCTTGCTCACCCGCATGGTCCACCGGTAGTAGCGTTCCTCGAACCTGGGCTTGGTGTCCTCGAACCGGTTCACCGCGTCCGCGACCACGAGCACCTCGGCGGTGTCGAGCTCGGCGTTCATGGAGACGAGGCCGACCGCGCGGATCACCCCCGTCTGGACCACCTTGGCGGCGAGCGCCGCCCGCCGCATCTCGGGGGCGTGCCGTTCGTGGGTCTGCCGCGCCTCGCCGGTCGAGGTGGCGATGATGCGCCGGATGTCCTCGTCCACGGTCTTGTGGTTGAGCGAGAGCAGGCTGACCGCGTGCATCGCCGCCGCCCGCATCGCCGCCTCGCGCTCCTCCGCCGCGGTCCGCGCCGCGGCCAGGTCGATCCGGATCCAGACCAGCGCGGCCGCCAGGGCCACGACCAACCCGGCGAACACGAGCGTGACGACGAGGCGTGGTGTGCGGCGCTCCATCCGGCCTCCCGGTGAGGGTCGCCCGGATCATAACCCGGGGTGACACACGTGTCCGGGTGGTCCGACGAGATGGGCATCGCCCGGGTTCGGCACCGCCGCGGATCCGGCCGGGGCGCCGCTTCCGCGGGCCGCCGGGCGCCGCCGTACGGCCACGCCGTACGGCGGTGCCGGGGAGGGCCGGGAACGCGAAAAGGGCCGCCACCGGCACCAGGTGACAGCCCTCTTCGTATGTTCCTGCGTCCTTCGGCTCACCCGAAGGAGGTGTGCCGCGCGTGTCAGCGCGCGGGCACGAGACGGCGGCGAGACGTCACTTGATGGTGACGGTGGCGCCGGCGGCCTCCAGGGCGGCCTTGGCCTTCTCCGCGGTCTCCTTGTTGACCTTCTCGAGCAGCGGCTTGGGCGCGCCGTCGACGAGGTCCTTGGCCTCCTTGAGGCCGAGGCTGGTGAGGGCCCGGACCTCCTTGATGACCTGGATCTTCTTGTCGCCGGCGGCCTCGAGGATGACGTCGAACTCGTCCTTCTCCTCGGCCTCCTCGGCCGGAGCGGCACCGCCCGCGGCCGGGGCGGCGGCGACGACGGCGGCCGGAGCGGCGGCCTTGACGTCGAAGGTCTCCTCGAAGAGCTTCACGAACTCGGACAGCTCAAGGAGGGTCATCTCCTTGAAGGCGTCCAGCAGCTCCTCGTTGCTGAGCTTCGCCATGGTGGTCGTTCCTCCCGTGTTTCGTACGTTCGTGCGGGACCGCGGTACGCGAGCTCCGCCAATCCCCTCGGCCGCCGGGGGTACACGCGCCCCGGCGGCCCGCTCGACGGCTTACTCGCCGGCCTCCTCGCGCTTGGCGCGCAGGGCCTCGGCGAGCCGGGCCATGTTGGTGGGCAGCGCGTTGAAGGTGGCGGCGGCCTGGGCCATCTTCGCCTTCATCGCGCCGGCCAGCTTCGCGAGCAGGACCTCGCGGGACTCCAGGTCGGCGAGCTTGGTGATCTCGGCCGGCGTCATCGGCTTGCCGTCGACGACACCGCCCTTGATGACCAGGAGGGGATTGGCCTTGGCGAAGTCGCGCAGACCCTTGGCGGCCTCGACCACGTCGCCCTTGACGAACGCGATCGCGGTCGGGCCCTTGAGCAGGTCGTCCAGACCGGCGACCCCGGCGTTCTTCGCCGCGATCTTGGCCAGCGTGTTCTTCGCCACGGCGAACTTCGCGTGTCCACCGAGAGTGGAGCGCAGCTCCTGGAGCTGCGCCACGGTGAGACCGCGGTACTCGGTCAGGACGGCAGCGCTGGAGCTCGAGAAGTGGTCGGTGAGCTCGGCAACGACCGTCGCCTTGTCCGCCCTCGCCATGGGCCTCCTTCCTGATGTGCCGCCGGCGAAGGTCCCGAGAACGAACAAAACCCCGGGCGCAGGCGCTCCGGGGCTTCCCAAGCCGGGGGTCGGCAGCGGCGCCTGTCCACAGGCCCGCCACGGATGACCCCAGCGAGAAACGTCCACCACCTGCGCGGGTCGCCCAACACGTGGGACCTTCGGTCACCGGGCCACGAGCAGCCCGGCGACGACCAGCGGTCTTCGGCTCAGGACAGCTTACGGCCTCCTCGCGCGCACCGCCAAATCCGGCGGCCCCGCGGTACGGCAATGCCACCCCGGCGTTACGGCGCCCCCGGTACGGCACGGCCGGTGCGGCCCTCGTCCGGCGCGGCGCCGGCCGCAGACGCGCGCTGAGCGGCGGGCGGGCGCCGTCGGCCGTGGGCCGGGCCCCCAGCGGGCCGCGCGCCGACCGGCCCACCGAGGCCACGGTGGCCGATGGCGCGGCCGAGGCCGTCCGCCCTCGCCTCGCTCGGGGCGTATCCCGCGCGGCAGGCCCTCGGCGTCGATCCGCTGCCGGCGGCGGGGAAGGACGCCGCCGCACCGTGCGCCTCGCCTGCGGGCCGTACCGCCCGGGAAAGCCGATGGGCCCCCGCCGTGGCGGCGGGAGCCCATCCAGGTACGTCGGTGCGCGAAGGGTGCGCGATCAGCTCGCGAGCTCCGCGGCGATGTCCCGCGTGATGTTGGGGTCGACCGGGATGCCCGGCCCCATCGTGGAGCTGAAGGTGACCTTCTTCAGGTAGCGGCCCTTGGCGGCGGACGGCTTGAGCCGCAGCACCTCGTCGAGCGCGGCGGCGTAGTTCTCCACGAGCGCGCGCTCGCTGAACGAGGTCTTGCCGATCACCAGGTGGAGGTTCGCGTGCCGGTCGACGCGGAACTCGATCTTGCCGCCCTTGATCTCGGTCACGGCCTTGGCGACGTCCGGCGTCACCGTGCCGGTCTTCGGGTTCGGCATGAGACCACGCGGACCGAGCACCCGGCCCAGCCGGCCGACCTTGCCCATGAGCTCGGGGGTCGCCACCACGGCGTCGAACTCGTTGAGCCGGTTGCCCTTGGAGATCTCCTCGATCAGCTCGTCGGCGCCGACGATGTCGGCGCCCGCCGCGCGGGCCTCCTCGGCGCGCACACCGGTCGCGAAGACCAGGACCCGGGCGGTCTTACCGGTGCCGTGCGGGAGGCTGACGGTGCCGCGGACCATCTGGTCGGCCTTGCGGGGGTCGACGCCGAGCCGCAGCGCCACCTCCACCGTCGCGTCGAACTTGGTGGGCGAGGTCTGCTTGACGAGGCGGGCCGCCTCGGCCGGGGTGTACAGCCGCGAACGGTCGACCAGCGCGGCCGCGTTGCGGTAACCCTTGCTGCGCTTCATCTGCTCACTCCTTACGAGTGAACCGTGGTATGGGCCGCGCCCGGCCCTCCCACGAGTTCTGCCGGGCCCGGACGCCTGCACGCTCCACGGTCGCGGAGCCGTACGGCGCGGGCGATGGACATGCCGGCGTTACCGGCGGGGACGGGAAAACGGTCGGTGATCAGTCGACGATGGTGACACCCATCGACCGCGCGGTGCCGGCGATGATCTTCTCCGCCGCCTCGAGATCGCGGGCGTTGAGGTCCTTCATCTTCATCTCGGCGATCTCGCGGAGCTGCGCCTTGGTGAGCTTGCCCACCTTGTCGCGGTGCGGCACCGCGGAGCCCTTCTGGATGCCCGCGGCCTTCTTGATCAGCTCCGGCGCCGGCGGCGTCTTGGTGACGAAGGTGAAGGTGCGGTCCTCGTAGATGGTGATCTCGACGGGGATGATGTTGCCCCGCTGGGACTCCGTCGCGGCGTTGTACTGCTTGACGAAGTCCATGATGTTGACGCCGTGCGGACCGAGCGCGGTACCGACCGGCGGAGCGGGCGTGGCCTGGCCGGCAGGAAGCTGCACCTTGACCAGCGCGGCGATCTTCTTCTTCGGAGGCATCTGCTCTTTCTCCGGGTCCTTCGTGAACGCCCCACGGATGTGGGGAGACGAGCTGGGCGTTGACCAGCGCCGCATCCGGCGCCCCTCACGGCGTGAGGATCGTGCCGGTACCGCCGATAGCGTGCGCTACCGCGACTCCCACATGCGCTGGACCGCCCCAGTTTAGGCGACCGACAGGCTGCGCCCCCGCGCCTCGTGCGAAGACGGGGGATTCAACCGGAGGCCGGCGCCCGGCGCGACACCGACCGTCCGTCGGTGAGGTTCTCGCGCCCTTTCACCGCGAGCCCTGCGGCGAGCCCGCTTGGTCATCGCGAGCATCGGAATCCTACCAAGAACACGCCGACCCCCGGCCGCCGTGCCGGGGGCCCGCGTCGGTCGGGCTCCGATCAGAGCTTGGAGACCTGGTCGAACGACAGCTCGACCGGCGTCTCCCGGCCGAAGATCGACACCAGCACCTTGAGCTTCTGCTGCTCGGGGCTGATCTCGCTCACCGTGGCGGGCAGGGTGGCGAACGGGCCGTCCATGACGGTGACGGACTCGCCGATCTCGAACTCGACCGTGGCGGCCTGGGTCTTGGTCTTCGCCGCCTTGGTCTCCTCCTCCGGCTCGGGGGCGAGCAGCTTCGCCACCTCGTCGAGGGTGAGCGGGCTCGGCTTGTTCGACAGGCCCACGAAACCGGTCACGCCGGGCGTGTTGCGCACGACCGCCCACGACTCGTCGGTGAGCTCCATGCGCACGAGCACGTAGCCGGGGAGCACCCGCTCCTTGACCGGGGTCTTCTTGCCGCCCTTGAACTCGGCGACGGTGTGGGTCGGCACCTCAACCTGGAAGATGTAGTCCTCCATGTTGAGGGACTGGATGCGGCTCTCCAGGTTGGACTTCACCCGGTTCTCGTAACCGGCGTAGGAGTGGACGACGTACCACTCTCCCGGGAGGCCCTTGAGGGTCTCCTTGAACGCCTCCACCGGGTCCACCCCGGCCTCGTCGGGCACGACGTCACCGTCTTCGTCCACGGCGGCGCCCGCCTCGGACCCGACCTGCTGACCGGCCTCGGCCGTGGCGTCGGCGTCGGCCGAACCGGTGGCCGACTCGGCGGCCGCTACCGGCTCTTCCGGCTCGCGATCCCACTCTTCGCGGGACTCACCGGGCGACGGTGGGAACTCGGACACGGTGACTTTCTCTCTACTCGTCGTCGGACTGGGCGGGTTCGGCGGCGAGGTCCACCGGCCGCTCAGGAGCCGCCGAAGACCGCCACCACACCCTGGGTGAACAATGCATCGAGGCCGAACACGATCGCAACCATGATCAGCACGAAAACGAGGACCACGGTGGTGTAGGTGATGAGGTCCCGGCGGCTCGGCCAGACGACCTTCCGGAGCTCGGCGACGACCTGACGGTAGAAGAGTGCCGGCGAGGTGCGCTTGGCCTTCTTCTTCTCGCTTGGCCTGTCCGCGGCCTCGCTGCGGGTGTCGATCGCCACAGTCCTCACCTGCTTCGTCGTGTCCGTCGCATCTTGCGGCGCGCCAACACGCCTAACCCGGTGCGCGGACCGCACTTCGCAGGGCACGAGGGACTCGAACCCCCAACCGCCGGTTTTGGAGACCGGTGCGCTACCAATTGCGCCAGTGCCCTATGTCGCGAACCACCATACCGCCTCGGCGGACCGCCTTGTCCCAGCGTTCGTGAGGACGCCGTGAGGGCGCGTTGCCCCGCGTTCGTGGCTCACTAGATCTGGAAGTGTACGTGCCAACGGCCGCTTCGTCGAACCGAATGACGTCCGCGCACGTCAACGCTACCCCGCCACGGCGCGTACGTCGCGGATATCACAGCGAAACCTCGGCCGTGGTCTGGGACGATGGAGGCATGACCCGTCCCCGCATCTCGAAGCGCATCTCTTCGATCAGCGAATCCGCCACGCTCGCCGTGGACGCCAAGGCCAAGGCGATGAAGGCCGCCGGACGCCCGGTGATCGGCTTCGGCGCCGGCGAGCCCGACTTTCCCACGCCGGACTACATCGTCGAGGCGGCCGTCGAGGCCTGCCGGAACCCGCGGTTCCACAAGTACACCCCGGCCGGCGGCCTGCCCGAGCTGAAGGAGGCGATCGCCGAGAAGACCCGGCGCGACTCCGGGTACTCGGTCGAGCCGTCCCAGGTGCTCGTCACCAACGGCGGCAAGCAGGCGGTCTACGAGGCGTTCGCCACCCTGCTCGACCCGGGCGACGAGGTCCTCGTGGTCGCGCCGTACTGGACCACCTACCCCGAGGCGATCAAGCTCGCGGGCGGTGTCCAGGTCGACGTGGTCACCGACGAGACCACCGGCTACCTCGCCTCGGTCGAGCAGCTCGAGCGCCACCTCACCGAGCGCACCAAGGTGCTGCTGTTCGTCTCGCCGTCGAACCCCACCGGCGCGGTCTACTCGCCCGAGCAGGTGGCCGAGATCGGCCGCTGGGCGGCCGAGAAGGGCCTGTGGGTGGTCACCGACGAGATCTACGAGCACCTCGTGTACGGCGACGCGAGGTTCACCTCGATCGCCACGGCCGTGCCGGAGCTCGGCGACCGCGTGGTGATCCTCAACGGCGTGGCGAAGACCTACGCGATGACCGGGTGGCGGGTCGGCTGGCTGATCGGCCCGAAGGACGTGGTGAAGGCCGCCACGAACCTGCAGTCGCACGCGACCTCGAACGTGTCGAACGTGGCGCAGGCCGCGGCGCTCGCCGCGGTCTCCGGCGACCTGTCCGCGGTGGCCGAGATGCGCACCGCGTTCGACCGCCGCCGCCAGACCATCGTGCGCATGCTCAACGAGATCCCCGGCGTGGTGTGCCCCGAGCCGCTGGGCGCGTTCTACGCCTACCCGTCGGTGAAGAACGTCCTCGGCAAGGAGCTGCGCGGCCGCCGCCCGCAGACCTCCGCCGAGCTCGCCGAGGTGATCCTGGAGGAGGCCGAGGTCGCGGTGGTGCCCGGCGAGGCGTTCGGCACCCCGGGCTACTTCCGGCTCTCCTACGCGCTCGGCGACAACGACCTCGTCGAGGGCGTGAGCCGCATCGGCAAGCTGCTCGCCGAGGCGCGCTGACGCCCGGCGGGCGGCCCCGCCGTACCGAGCCGATCCCCGGCGGCGACCCTGCGCGGTCGCCGCCGGTTTTTTCATCGCACCGGCCGGCCGTACCCCGGCGCTTCGCCCACCTGCGCGGCGTTGCGACCCGGACGTCCGAAATCCGGTGACAGGGATCGCCCGGAACGGCCGCGCGCACCGCGCGGGGTGCGGCACGATATGGCAATGCCACGTCCGCTCCACACTCTGCCGAAGGCGCATCTGCACCTGCACTTCACCGGCTCGATGCGCCACTCGACGCTGATCGAGCTCGCCCGGGAACACGGCGTGCACCTTCCCGACGCGCTCGTGGAGGACTGGCCGCCCCGGCTCCGGGCGACCGACGAGCGTGGCTGGTTCCGGTTCCAGCGGCTCTACGACATCGCGCGCTCGGTGCTGCGCCGGCCGGAGGACGTCTACCGCCTGCTGCGGGAGGCGGCGGAGGACGAGGCGGCCGAGGGCTCCCGCTGGCTGGAGATCCAGGTCGACCCGTCCGGGTACGCCAACCGGTTCGGCGGCCTGACGAACACGCTGGAGCTCGTCCTCGACGCGGCCGAGCGGGCGGCCAAGGCCACCGGGGTCGGCATCGCGGTGATCGTGGCGGCGAACCGCACCAAGCACCCCCTCGACGCGCGCACGCTCGCCCGCCTCGCCGGGCAGTTCGCGGGCCGGGGCGTGGTCGGCTTCGGGCTCTCCAACGACGAGCGGCGGGGCCGGGCGCGGGACTTCGACCGCGCGTTCCGCATCGCCAAACGGGCCGGGCTGCTCGCCGTGCCGCACGGCGGTGAGCTCGCCGGGCCGCAGAGCGTCGCCGAGTGCATCGACGACCTGGGCGCGGACCGGGTGGGGCACGGGGTGCGGGCCGCCGAGTCCGAGCGGCTCATGGCGCGGCTCGCCGACCGCCAGATCTGCTGCGAGGTCTGCCCGACCTCGAACGTCGGCCTCGGCGTCGCCGACACCGTGGCGGACGTGCCGCTGCGCCGGCTGTTCGACGCGGGGGTGCCGATCGCGCTCGGCGCCGACGACCCGCTGCTGTTCGGGGCGCGGCTGCTGCCGCAGTACGAGCTCGCCCGCGACGTGTACGGCTTCCGCGACGCGGAGATCGCCGAGCTGGCCCGCCAGTCGATCCGCTCCTCGGCCGCCCCGGACTCGCTCAAGCTCGAGCTGCTGCGCGAGATCGACCGCTGGCTGGCCGCCCCGGCCGAAGAGGTGGAGGCCCCGGCGGCGGTCTGCCGCTGACCCCCGGTCGCCGGCGCGTCAGTCGATGACGCCGCCGGGCTCCAGGCTCGTGCCCCGGGCGTAGGCGGCCTCGTACCGCTCGTCGCCGATCATGCTGCGCACCCGGTGCTCGGTGGTGTGGCGGCCGGAGCCGAACGCCCGGGCCCCGGCCTGCGGGCCGCCGAACGCCGACCAGATGCGCTGCCCGGCGCCGAGCAGCCGGGCGGAGCGCTCGCCGTCCCCGCGGGCGGCGGCGACCGCGGCGAGCTGGTCGACGGCGAGCGCGCTGCCGAGCGAGTCGCCGAGCCGCCACTTGGCCGCGAGCGCGGCGTGCACGTGCGCCTCGGCGGCGTCCAGGTCGCCGCGGCCGAGCTCGAGCACGGACCGCACGTAGTCGCCGTACGACCGGGACCAGACCTCGCCCTGCCGCTCGCACCACGCCCGGTGCCCCTGCAGCACCTGGTCGGCGCGCTCGTGGTCGCCGCGCCGCCCGAGGATGAGCGCGAGCGTGGGGCGCGCCATGGCGAGCCCGATGCCGGGGTCCGGCACCCGGGCGAACAGGTCGATCGCCTCGCACACGAGCTTCAGCGCGCGGTCGAGGTCGTCGCGGAGCATGGCGAGCACCGCGGCGACGTGCACGGCCGAGGCCGCCCCGGCCTCGTCCCCCTGGTCGGTGGCCTCCTCCAGCGCCTCCAGCGACCGGTCCGCCGCCACGGCGAGGTCGCCCTGGGCGAGCGCGACCCACGCCGAGGCCCACAGCGCCTTGGTCCGGGCGGGCGTGGGCCGCCGGTTGTGCGCGAGCGCCCGGTCCAGGTGGCGGCGGCCCTCGGTGATCCGGCCGGCGCAGAACCACAGGAACCACAGCGCGGCGACGAGCTCGAGGCCGTCCGGCCCGGTGACGGTGTGCTCGATCGCGGCCCGCAGGTTGGGGTACTCGCGGTGCGCCCAGTCGGTCCAGTCGAGCTGGGCCCGGCCCGCCCACTCGGCCTCGGCCCGCACCGCGGCCTCCCGGTAGTGGCGGTGGTGGCGCCGCCGCAGCTCCTCCTCCTCGCCCAGCTCGCGCAGCCAGAACGCGCCGTACTCGCGCATCGGCGCATACAGGCGGCACCGCCCGGCGGTGCTGCGGGTGACCACGGACGCCTCGATCAGCCGGGCGAGCGGGCGGGCCGCGTCGGGGAGCCGGTCGTCGGTGCACACGGTGATCGCCGAGCCGATGTCGAAGCCGCCGGGGAACACCGACAGCCGCGCCCACAGCAGCCGCTCCTCCGGGCCGCACAGCTCGTGGCTCCACCCGACCGCGGTGCGCAGCGAGTGGTGCCGTCCCTCGGCGATCCGGTCCGGGTCGTCGCCGAGCAGGCTGAACACGTCGCCGGGGCGCTCGGCGAGCTCGCCCGGGGAGATCGTGCGCAGCCGACGGGCGGCGAGCTCGAGCGCGAACGGGATGCCGTCGAGCCTGCGGCACAGCTCGCCGAGCGCCCGCCGGTCCGCGGCCGCGTCCTCCTCCGGCCGGGCGCCGAGCGCCTCGGCGCGCCGGGCGAGCAGCCGGACCGCGTCGTACCGCTCGGGCCGGTCGTCCCCGGCCGGCGGTACGGCGAGCGGCTCGAGCCGCAGCACCCGCTCCTGCGGCAGGCCGAGCGGGCGGCGGCTGGTGGCGAGGATGCGCACCCCGGGCGCGGCGGCGAGGATCGCCTCGGCGAGCTCGCGGCAGGAGGCGATCATGTGCTCGCAGGTGTCGAGGACGAGCAGCATGCGCTTCCCGGCGAGCCGCTCGGCGAGCACCTCCCGCTGCGGCCGCGCGGCCTGGTCGCCGACGCCGAGCGCGGCCGAGACGCCGTGCGCGAGCAATCCGGCGTCGCGTTCCGCGGCGAGGTCGGCGAACCACGCCCCCTCGGGGAGGCGGCACGCCCGGGCGGCCTCGACGGCGAGCCGGGTCTTGCCGACCCCGGCGGGCCCGGTCACGGTCACCAGCGTGTGCTCCTCGATCAGCCGGGCGAGCTCGGCGAGCTCGGCCGATCGTCCGATGAGGCCGCCGATCTCCGCGGGCAGGTTGCCGGTCTGCCATGACGTCTTCATCACTGGTCCGCCCTCCTGACCGTTCAGGCAACCATGCCGTGGGTAACGGTGTGGGTGCCCTCAGTGGTCAGGGGTGGGGCGGACCCCCTCGTAGGCGAAGGATCCTCCTACCCGGGTGGAGGTTTCCACCGCTCTTCGCGCCGGATCGGTCACCGTCGGTAATCGTCGTGGCGGCGCCGTACCGCGTCGCGTTCGCCGAGCCGGTCGAGCCACTCGGCGCCGAACGCCCGCACCCCGCGCAGCAGCCGGTAGCGGGCCGCGCCGGGGCGGTCGGCGCGGAGCACCACGGACTTGTCGACGAGCCCGCCGATCGCGTCGAGCACGGCGCAGGCGGGCAGCGGGCCGCCCGCGCACACGTGCTCCGCGGCGGGCAGGTCGAACTCGCCGGGGAACACCGACAGCCGGGCCCACAGCAGCCGCTCACGCGGCGTGCACAGGCCGTGGCTCCAGCCGAGCGCGGCCCGCACGCTGCGGTGCCGCTCCGGCAGGTCCGCGGCGGCGACCGGAGCGGCGTCGGCGGGCTGCCAGCCGTCGCCGAGGGCGGCGATGTACTCCCGGATCGGCCGTCCGGGCAGGGCGCGGGCGGCGAGCTCGATGGCGAGCGGCACGCCGTCGAGCAGCCCGCACAGCTCGCGCGCGGCATCGGCGTCGAAGCCGGGCGGGTCGCCGAGCCGGTCGCGGAGCAGCGCGACGGCGTCGCAGGCGGGCAGCGGGCGCACCAGGTGCACGTGCTCGCCGGGCACGCCGAGCGACCGGCGGCCGGTGGCGAGCACCCGCAGCCCGGGTACGGCCCGCAGCAGCGCGGTGGCGAGGCGGGCCACGGCGTCGACGAGGCGGTCGCAGGTGTCGAGCACGAGCAGCACGCGGCGGCGGCCGAGCCAGGCGGCGATCGCGGCCGTCCACTCGGCGGCGGTGCGGCCGGGGTCGGGGGCGATGCCGAGGCTGCGGGCGACCGCGCCGGGCAGCGCGGCCGGGTCGTCGAGCGGCTCGAGGTCGACCATGACGGTGAGGTCGACGGGGATGCTCCCGGCGTCGTCGAGCACCCGGCGGGCGAGCCGGGTCTTGCCCACGCCCGCGACCCCGCAGAGCGTGACCAGCCGGGCCCGCCCGAGCAGGCGGATCACCTGGGCCGGCTCGGCACGCCGTCCGACGAAGGTCGTCGCCATGTAGCCCCTTTCGCGAGAGCCTCATCGTAGGCGCGGCGGGCCACGCGGACGGCCCGCTGCCACTAGACTCCCGACGAGACCGCGTCTCCCGCGGGCCGTGACTTGTCGCGCCATCCCGAGCGGAACACCACCATCGATTCGGAAACGGGACACATGTCTGGGTACGACCGTGTTGTGCAGCCGGCCGCCGGCGAGGGGGCCCTGGAGAACCACCTGGGCGGAGACGAGGCGCGGAACTACCGGCGCTACGAGTACGACATGGTCGCCCCGCACGTGGGCCGCTCGATGCTGGAGATCGGCTCGGGCCTGGGCCACTTCGCCGAGCAGTTCCTGCCCCGCCTCGACCGGCTCGTGGTGAGCGACTTCGACCCGTACTGCGTGGAGCAGCTCACCAAGCGGTTCGCCGACCACGGGAACGTCGAGGTGCTCCGGTTCGGCCTGCCGACCGAGATCCCGCTGCGGGAGAAGGTCGACACGGTCGTGATGATGAACGTGCTGGAGCACATCGAGCAGGACGTCGAGGCGCTGCGCTCGGTGGCGAAGGTGACGGTGCCGGGCGGCCGGATCGTGCTGTGGGTGCCGGGCTACATGCAGCTCTACGGCGACTTCGACCGGAAGGTCGGGCACGTCACCCGGTACACCCCGAAGACGCTGCGCGCCACGGTGGAGCGCGCCGGCCTCGACATCGAGGTGCTCAAGCCGATCAACCTGCTCGGCGGCATCGCCTGGTGGGTCGCGGTACGGCGCGGCGGCGTCGGCTACCCGGACCCGCGCCTGGTCAAGATCTACGACCGTACCGTGGTCCCGCTCACCCGGCTGATCGAGCGCTTCATCCGCCCGCCGTTCGGCCAGACCGTGTTCTGCGTCGCCCGGGTGCGCGGGTCCTGATCCCGGGGTCCGGCGGCGCCCTGACCACGCCCTGACCAGGGTCTGAACCGCGCCTGACCAGCGCCGCAATCGTCGGCCTCCCATTGGGTACGTAGTCCGCACGACACGCAACGTCGACGGTACGTACACAAAACGTCGTCCCCGAGGCGTCTTTGGGAGGCCGAGATGACGGACTACGCGAAGGCACGCGAGATCGCCGAACAGGCACGCGAACGGGAGTGGACGCGGCCGAGCTTCGGCAAGCAGCTCTTCCTCGGCGACCTCCGGCTCGACCTCGTGCACCCGATGCCCCGGCCGGACGCGGAGCAGAACGCCCGGGGCGACGAGTTCCTGCACAAGCTGCGCCGGTTCCTGGAGGACAAGGTCGACCCGGCCGCGATCGAGCGCGAGGCGGTGGTCCCGCAGGACGTGATCACCGGGCTCGCCGACCTCGGCGCGTTCGGCATGAAGATCGAGCCCGAGTACGGCGGGCTCGGCCTCAACCACCTGTACTACACGCGCGCCCTGGCGCTCGTCGGGTCGTACTCCCCCGCGATCGCCACGCTGCTCTCGGCCCACCAGTCGATCGGGGTGCCGCAGCCGCTGCGGCTGTTCGGCACCGAGGCGCAGAAGCGGACGTTCCTGCCGCGCTGCGCGCGGGGCGAGATCTCCGCGTTCCTGCTCACCGAGCCGGACGTCGGCTCCGACCCGGCCCGGCTGTCCACCACGGCCACCTTCGTCGACGACCCGGACGGCGGCCACTACGTGATCGACGGCACCAAGCTGTGGACCACGAACGGCACGATCGCCGACCTGCTCGTGGTGATGGCCCGTACCGGGTCGCGGATCAGCGCGTTCGTGGTGGAGGCGAACTCGCCCGGCATCACGGTGGAGCGGCGCAACGCGTTCATGGGGCTGCGCGGCATCGAGAACGGCCTCACCCGGTTCGAGGGGGTGCGGGTCCCGGCGGCGAACCTCATCGGCAAGGAGGGCCAGGGCCTGAAGATCGCGCTCACCACGCTCAATACCGGGCGGATCTCGGTGCCCGCGGTGTGCGCGGGCATCGCCAAGTGGGCCACGAAGATCGCCCGGGAGTGGGGCGACGCCCGCGTGCAGTGGGGCCGCCGGATCGGCGAGCACGAGGCGGTGGGCGGCAAGATCGCGTTCATCGCGTGCACCGCGTACGCGCTCGAGGCGCTCGTCGACCTGTGCAGCCGCCTCGCCGACGACGAGCGCAACGACATCCGCATCGAGGCGGCGCTCGCCAAGCTGTGGGCGTCGGAGATGGCCTGGCGGGTCGCGGACGAGCTGGTGCAGATCCGCGGCGGGCGCGGGTTCGAGACCGCCGACTCGCTCGCCGCCCGCGGCGAGCGCGGGGTGCCCGCCGAGCAGATGCTGCGCGACCTGCGGATCAACCGCATCTTCGAGGGCTCGACCGAGATCATGCACCTGCTCATCGCCCGGGAGGCGGTCGACGCCCACCTCTCCGTCGCGGGCGACCTCGTCGACCCGAAGGCGGACATGCGCGCCAAGGCCGCGGCGGCGCGCCGCGCGGGCGGGTTCTACGCGCGCTGGCTGCCCACGCTCGTCGCCGGCCCGGGCAACCGGCCGGGGTCGTACGCGGACTTCGGGCCGCTCGCCCACGAGCTGCGGTACGTCGAGCGGGCCTGCCGCAAGCTCGCCCGGTCGACGTTCTACGGCATGTCCCGCTGGCAGGGGCGGCTGGAGCACCGGCAGCGCTTCCTCGGCCGGATCGTGGACATCGGGGCCGAGCTGTTCGCGATGACCGCGGTGTGCCTGCGCGCCCGGGAGGACGCGGCCCGGCTCGGCCGCGGCCCGCAGGAACTCGCCGAGGGCTTCTGCCGCCAGGCCCGGCAGCGGGTGGAGGCGCTCTTCCACGACCTGTGGCACAACACCGACGACACCGACACCCGGATCGCCCGCCGGGTCATGGCGGGCCGGTACACGTTCCTCGAGGAGGGCGTGCTCGACCCGTCGATCGACGGCCCGTGGGTCGCCGTGCCGCGCGCGAGGGTGGCGGCGAAGAGCTGATCATCCGGCCGGTACGGCCGGGCGGCGCGGGCATGCCGAAGGCACCGGGCGTGCCCGCGCGGCACGCCCGGCACGGCCGGCGGCCGGGTGGCCTAGAACTCGTCGAGCAGGTCCTTGAGGAACTGCTTGGACGCGGCGACGGTGTTCGCCTGCACGCTCACCCGGTCCATGACCTCCATGTACGCGTCGGTGTCCTCGCGCTTGTCGAGGTAGAGCGCGCTGGTGAGCTGCTCGATGTAGACGACGTCGGGCAGCGCCGGCTCGCTGAACCGCAGGAAGGTGAACGGCCCGCCGGCCGCGGCGTGGCCGCCGCGGGAGAACGGCAGCACCTGGAGGCGGATGTTGGGCCGCTCGGTCATCTCGAGCAGGTGCTCGATCTGGCCGCGCATCACCTTCGGCCCGCCGAACGGGCGGCGTACCGCGGCCTCGTCCACCACGGCCCACAGGGTCGGCGCGTCCGGCCCGAGCAGCCGCTGCTGGCGGCGCTCCCGCAGCTCGATGCGGCGGTCGATCTCCTCCTTGCTCGCCCGCGGGTGGCCGATGCTGATCACCGCACGCGCGTAGTCCCGGCTCTGCAGCAGGCCGGGGACGAACTGAATCTCGTAGGTACGGATGATCGAGGCCGCCTCCTCGAGGCCGACGTACACCTCGAACCAGTGCGGCAGCAGGTCGCTGTACTTGTGCCACCACCCGGGGCGGTTCGCCTGCCGGGCGAGCTCGAGCAGCGGGGCGCGGTCGGCGGGGTCGGTCACGCCGTACAGGGTGAGCAGGTCGGCGACGTCGCGCTCCTTGAAGCTCACCTTGCCGAGCTCCAGGCGGCTGATCTTGGCGTGGGAGGCACGGATCGCGTAGCCGGCCTCCTCACGGCTGATGCCCCGCTCCTGGCGGAGCCGCCGCAGCTGACTGCCGAGCAGGATGCGCAGCACCGTGGGTCCGCCCTTGGCGAGTGCCACGGGAGATCGGGGCTCGATTTCCTCCGCACGCCGAATCGCCATCTCAGCCCTCCCTAGGGCGAAACCTGGAATCTCGGTAAGTGTTGCATCCGTCCGTGTTGTCCGTACAGCTTCAATCACAGATGCACGTGCATTTGTAAACACCCCTGACGCGCATCGGTGAAAAGCCGTTATCCTCGCCGTGCGGAACGGCCGACAGGCCGGGGCGGGCCCGCGCGGCACCCCCGCGTAGGCCATGCCGATGATAGTAGTCCCGATCATGAAAGACGCCCGTCCCTCCGGGGACGGGCGTCACAAATGATCAACGATTCGGGTACGGCCCGGCGGTCAGAGCCGCTCGATGATGGTCACGTTCGCCATGCCGCCGCCCTCGCACATGGTCTGCAGGCCGTACCGGCCGCCGGTGCGCTCGAGCTCGTGCAGCAGCTTGGTCATGAGGATCGCGCCGGTGCCGCCGAGCGGGTGGCCGAGCGCGATCGCGCCGCCGTTCGGGTTGGTGCGCGCCGGGTCGGCGCCGATCTCCTTGAGCCAGGCGAGCGGCACCGGGGCGAACGCCTCGTTGATCTCGATCACGTCGATGTCGTCGATCGACAGGCCGGTCCGCTCCAGCGCCTTCCGGGTCGCCGGGATCGGCGCGGTGAGCATGTAGACCGGGTCGTCGCCGAGCACGGTGAGGTTGACGATGCGGGCACGCGGGGTGAGGTTGTGCTCGCGTACCGCCCGCTCGGAGGCGATGAGCACCGCGCCGGAGCCGTCGGAGATCTGCGAGGAGGTGGCGGCGGTGATGATGCCGTCCTCACGCAGCGTCTTGAGCTCGGCCATCTTCTCCAGGCTGGTGTCCGGCCGCGGGCCCTCGTCGTTCTCCACGCCGTTGACCGGGACGATCTGGTCCTTGAACCGGCCGTCCGCGATCGCCTTCGCCGCGCGCTGGTGGCTCTCCAGCGCGTACTCCTCGAGCTGGCGCCGGGTGAAGCCCCACTTCTTGCACATCAGCTCGGCCCCGTGGAACTGGGAGATCTCCTGGAGGCCGTAGCGGGCGACCCAGCTCTCGCCGTACGGGAACGGCATGTTCGGCACGAGCGACGAGCCCATCGGCACGATGCTCATCGACTCCACGCCGGCCGCGACCACGAGGTCCTGGGTGCCGGAGAGCACCGCCTGGGCGGCGAAGTGCACCGCCTGCTGGGACGAGCCGCACTGCCGGTCGATGGTGACGCCGGGCACGCTCTCCGGGAAGCCCGCCGACAGCCAGGCGTTCCGGCCGATGTTCAGGCTCTGCGGCCCGACCTGCATCACGCACCCCATGATCACGTCGTCCACCGCGGCGGGGTCGACGCCGGTGCGGTCGATGAGCGCCTTGAGGGTGTGCGCGGCCAGGTCCGTGGGGTGGACACCGGAGAGTCCGCCCTTCCTCTTGCCGATCGGGGTCCGGACCGCCCCGACGATGTACGCCTCTGCCACGGTGCCTCCTAGGTCCTCTCCCGTGAGACCGAGCATTATTCGGTTACTCGTAGGTTACATCAGGACGCCCGCCCCGAAAGCCCCTCTCCCGGCATTCCCGGCCCGGCGGGCACGGGCGCACGCCGGAAGGACGTCCTGGGGAGAGCCTGCCCGTTTCGGCCGGTCACACTCCGCGCACCCCGCCGGGCGGGGTCCGGCCGGGGATCCGGTACGGCACGGCCGCGGCGGGTCAGCCCGACGCCATGCGGGTGGCGGTCATGGTGGCGTAGACGATGATGTTGTCGGTGTAGTGGCCGGTGGTGCGGTCGTAGACGCCGCCGCAGGTGATCAGCCGCAGCTCGGCGGTGGCGGCGTCGCCGTACACCCGGTGGGTGGGGAACACGTCCTTGCCGGCCTGCTCCAGGCCGCCGACGGTGAACACGGCGACCGTGCCGTCCATGCGCACGACCTCGATCGTGTCGCCGTGGCGCAGCTCGTGCACCCGGCTGAACACGGCGCTGCCGGTCCGGGTGTCCTTGTGGCCGAGGAGCACGGCCGGGCCCGCCTGGCCCGCGGTGGGGCCGTACCGGTACCAGCCGACGAGGTTGGGGTTGTTCACCGGCGGCACCTGGATCACGCCCCGGCGGTCGAGGCCCACCGAGCGGATCGGCGCGTTCACCCCGATCTTGGGGATGATCAGCCGTTTCGGCGTGGAGGGCTGGAGCGGCGGGGCCGGGGGCAGGTTCGGCACCGGGGCCGCCGCGTCCGGGGCGAGGGTGGTGAGCGCGCCGGCGTTCGACGCGTCCGGGGTGGGTTGCACGCCCACGTTGAGCGAGGTGCGGCCGTTGCCGGAGGCGAGGCCGTACTCCTCGGGGTTGCTCGCCATGAGCAGCAGCCCGGCGATCACGGTGACCACGCCCGCAAGGGCCGCGACGATGAGCACGACGCGCATGATCTGGTGCGCGTTCGGCCGGGGCGGTGGCGGGTCCGGCCGCGGCGCGGGCTGCGGCCAGGGCTGGATCACCTGCGGCTGCGGGAAGGCCGGGTAGGCGGGCAGGCCGCCGTGCGGGTCACCGGGCACGCCGCCGGGTGGGGGCGCCTCGCCGGGGTACCCGCCGCCGTGGGTCGGTGGCATGCTCACCGGCGGCCCCGCTCACCCTCGGGCGAGACGTCGCCGCCGCAGCACGAGCCCGCCGGCCGCCGCGCCGAGCAGCGTGATCGATCCGGCGAGCACGAGGGTGCGCCCGTCGGGCCCGGCCTCGCCGCCGCCGCCGGTCGCGACGCCGCCCGCGGGCGTGCGCGCCACCTTCGAGTCGTTCGCCGGGCTCTCCGTCACGGTCACCTCCACGGTGTGGGTGGGTTGCCGGGACGGGCTCTGCGTGGTGGTCGGTGAGGTGGCGGCGCCGGGCGTGCCCACGGCCGCGGTGACCGCGGCGGGGACGGTGTTGCCGGTGGTGGCGGGGGTGCACGTGTAGAGGTCGACGGCGGCGGCGCCCGGCTGGGCCACCCGCAGGGTGAACGCGCCGGCCTGCAGGACCAGCGAGGTCGTGCCCGGCTCCGGGGTGACGGTCACCGTCGCGGTGGGGATGGGGGCGAGCGGCGACCCGGACGGCACCGGGGTGGTCACCGACGCGGTGGCCTCACCGGTGACCGACGCCACCGCCGGCGGGGTCGGGGCGGCGCTCACCGACACCTGCGGCACGAGCTGGATCTGCGCGCCCGCGGGGATCTCCGCGGTGGCGCCGAACGACGGGTTCGCCCCCGCGATCACCACCGTGGCCGGGTACGCCGCCTGCGCGGTCGCCGAGGTGCCGCCGGAGAGGTTGATCGTCACCTCGTGGGTGGTCTCACCGCCGGAGCCCGTGCCGGTGCCCGGAGACGTGGTCGTCCCGGTGCTCGGGCTCGTGGTGGTCCCGGTGCTCGGGCCGGTCGTGGTCCCGGTACCCGGACTCGTCGTGGCGGTCCCGGTACCCGCCCCGGTTCCCGCGCCCGTACCGGTCCCGGCCGCGGTGCACGTGTAGGTGACGGTCCTGGTGTCCGCGCCGGCGGGCAGGCCGGTGAGGAGAGCCCCCAAGCCGGCGGTTCCGAGGGCAGCGGCGAGCAGGGCGAGGCGTCGCTGTGCCTGGGACATCCGCACGTGTCTCTCCTAGCCTCTTTTCGCTTTTCCGACTCAACCTGTCAGATCACGTCAGGGCGCACCAGGATCGCAGTGCTTGGTCACGGTACGGTCGCGATCGCGTCGACATACCGAACGGCTCGTGGCGGATCGCCGCGTCAGGGACGATCCACCTCATACCGCCCACCAGCCTAGATCGGTCTGCCCGGCCGGGCGGGGTGATCGCGCGAATCCGGCCGGATCGGGCCCTCAGGCCGCCCGGGTGTTGGAGAGCGTGGCGTACACGATGATGTTGTCGCTGTAGCCGTGCCGCTTGCGGTCGTACACGCCACCGCAGGTGATCAGGCGCAGCGCGGCCTCGGTGGTGTTGCCGTACACCCGCTCGGTGGGGAACGTCTTCTTGCTCACCTGCTCCACGCCGTCCACGGTGAACTCGGCGACGACCCCGTCGGAGCGGGTCACGTAGATCTTCTGGCCGCGCCTGATCTCGCGCAGCCGGGCGAACACGGCCGCGCCCTGCCGGTTGTTCACGTGGCCGAGGATGACGGCCGGGCCGAGCTCGCCGGGCACCGGGCCGTGGCGGTACCAGCCGGCGAGGTTGCGGCGGCTCAGCGGCGGCACCTGGATCTCGCCCGAGCGCTTCACGCCGAGCCGCATGAGCGGGGCCGACACGCCGAGGTCGGGGATGGCGATGCGCACCGGGCGCACCGTGCGGCCGGTGGCGACCGGCGGCACCGGCGAGGCGGCGGGCGACGGCGGCGGCGCGGTCGGCGCGGCCTGGGTGAGCGGCACGCCCGGGCCGCCGGGGCCGACGGTCGGGGGCAGGTAGGAGCCGGTGCCGCCCACGTTCACCACGTTGATCTCCTGCGGCGCCTCCGCCTCCAGGGTGGTGGTGACGGGCGTGAGGAACGCGAGCAGACCGGCCATGATCGCCGCGATCCCGGCGAGGCAGGCGAGCAGCAGCACCGCGGGCAGGGCCGCCCGCGGCAGGACCCGGCCGGGCCGGTACGGCTGCGCGGGCGGGTGCGACGGCTGCGGCGGCCGGTATCCGTCCGGCTGGTTCGTCATCGTCGCCCTCCCCGCTCAGCTCGTCGGACCGGGACGGTCGCCCGCGTGCGCGGCGCGGCGCCGGCGCGACACGAGCCCGCCCGCGAGGCCGCCGCCGAGCAGCAGGGCACCGAGCGCCATGAGCGCGCCGGGGGACGGCCCCGACGCGGGCGCCTCACCGGTCGCCGCCGCGCCGACCGGGGTGATCCGTACCTGCGGGCTCGCGGTCACGGTCGCGGTGACCGTCTGGGTGGGCCGCGGCGAGCCGGACACCGTGGTGGTCACCAGCACCTGGTTCGGCGTCGGGGTGCCTCCCGAGGACGGGGTGCCACTGCCGGTCGGCGATGCGCTCCCGCTCGGGGAGGCGCTCCCGCTCGGTGTCGGGCCCCCGCTCGGCGTGGCGCTCGTGCTCGGGGTGCCGCCGCCGTTGTTCCCGTCGCCGTCGCCGTTGTCGCCGCTGTCGGTCGGCGAGGGCTCCTGCGGATCGGTGGGCCCACCGCCCGGCCCACCCGGGCCGCCCTCGGTGACCGTGATCGGGATGAGCGGCACGTTCTCCGGCGGCCGGCACACGGTCCGGTACGGCGAGGCCGCCGAGTTGTCGGCGGTGGCGGCGCGCACGCGGAAGGCGTCCACCCGGGCGTACTTGCCCTCGATGGTGTTCTTGACGGTCAGGGTGTACTTGCCGTACGGCAGGCCGTCGATCGCGGTGAACGTCTCGCGCAGCCGCGGCTCGGCCGCGGCGTCCCAGTAGGCGTCGTGGACCTGGCGGTACTCCACCGGGGGATAGCCGTCGTCCACGGTGAGCTCGAACCGGCTCATGTCGACGTTCTTCATGCCGATCAGGTCGACGCCGGTGCCGACGAAGGTGAACCGGGCCGTGTCCCCCTGCCTGGAGGTCTGCTGCAGGCTCCCGTTGATCGGCGTCTCGCCCCCGGCCCAGGGTCCGCTGTTGGCGCTCCAAACGCCGTCGTACTCGACGGAGAAGTCGCCCGCGTCGTCGAACCTGTCGTCCCAGACCGACTCGGCGGGGGCGAGGTCGATGACGAGCGAGCCGATGCGGAGCGCGCCGGTCCCCGGATTGGAGGCGATCACCTGGCCGTTGGCGACGGCACCGAGTGGCAGGTTATCCGGCTGCCGCAGCCGCTCGGCGTCGTAGAACTCGGTGCCCGTGGCGTCGATCGTGCCGCGCCCGGTCCACACTCCGGTCGCGTAGACGCGCCCGGTGACGGCGAGATGGCCGCCCTTGTCGAGCTTGCGGTCGTCGAACGGGTCGTTCACCTTCAGCGGCGACTGCACGCCGAGCTGCCACTGCACCACGAGCGGCTGGCCGACCGCCGGCTCCCGGGACGACACCGAGATGTTGACAGCGACGGTGCCGCCGGGCGCGAGCGGCCCTCTGCAGGTGAAGTAGTACGGGCCCTCGGCGTGGGCCGGGGACGCGGGCAGCCCGGCGGCGGCGCCCGCTCCGACTCCCAGCGCGAGGACCGTCGCGATCTTGCGCAGCCGCACACTCCAGCGCATCCCCGCACACCTCGCCCACGAAGCTCCACCCTGACCAGGGCGGTTGATCGCAATCGCGGTTGATCGTACTAACCGCGCGGAATGACCCGCTGACGCGCTCCGGGCAATGTGCCCTACTTGTGACCTATGTACTGAGAGGTAACCAGAATCGTATTCTGTGGAGTGACGTGAAGGAGGCAGTCAGATGCGCCGGGATCTCTTCGAAGAGGAACACGAACTTTTCCGGGAGACCGTGCGGGACTTCCTGGCTCGCGAGGTGGTCCCCCACCACGCCCAGTGGGAGAAGGACGGCATCGTCCCCCGCGAGGTGTGGAAGAAGGCCGGCGAGATCGGCATGTTCGGCTTCGGCGTGCCCGAGGAGTACGGCGGCTCCGGAATCACCGACTTCCGCTACAACGCGGTGATGCTCGAAGAGGTCATGCGGGTCGGCGCCACCGGCCTCGGCTTCTCCCTCCACACCGACATCGTCGCCCCCTACCTCGTCGACCTCACCAACGACGAGCAGAAGGAGCGCTGGCTGCCCGGCTTCGCCTCCGGCGAGCTCATCACGGCGATCGCGATGACCGAGCCGTCCGCGGGCAGCGACCTGCAGGGCATCCGCACCACCGCGGTCCGGGACGGCGACCACTACGTCGTCAACGGCTCCAAGACGTTCATCACCAACGGCATCAACTCCGACCTCGTGGTCACGGTCACCAAGACCGACCCGGCCAAGGGCGCCAAGGGCATGACGCTGCTCGTGGTCGAGCGCGGCATGGAGGGCTTCACCCGCGGCCGCAACCTCGAGAAGATCGGCATGAAGGCCCAGGACACCGCCGAGCTGTTCTTCGACAACGTGCGGGTGCCGGTGGCGAACCGGCTCGGCGACGCCGAGGGCCAGGGCTTCTACCAGCTCATGCGGAACCTGCCGCAGGAGCGGCTGTCGATCGCGGTCGGCGCGGTGGCCGCGGCCGAGACCGTGCTCGAGCAGACCATCGAGTACTGCCGCACCCGCCAGGCGTTCGGCCAGAGCATCGGCAGGTTCCAGAACACCCGGTTCGTGCTCGCCGAGCTCGCCACCGAGGTGGAGATCGCCCGGCACTACGTGGACAAGTGCATCATGGCGCTCAACGCCGGCGAGCTCACCGCCGTCGACGCCGCCAAGGCGAAGTGGTGGACGACCGAGCTGCAGAACAAGGTCATCGACCGCTGCCTGCAGCTGCACGGCGGCTACGGCTACATGCTCGAGTACCCGGTCGCGAAGGCGTTCCTCGACGCCCGGGTGCAGAGCATCTACGGCGGCACGAACGAGATCATGAAGGAGATCATCGGCCGCTCCTTCGGCTTCTGACCCACTCCGCACACCGATCGCGCCCACGGCGGGCCAGGACGACCGCCGTGGGCGCCGTCCGTCATACCCGCCGCGCGCCGCGTCCGCGCGCCCGCCGCGTCCCGGTCGCATACTGGTTGGCATCGGCACCGGTACGGCGAGCCCTGCCGTACCGGCCGGGGCGGCCGCGGACGGACGGCGAGAACCCGCCCGGGAAGGCGAAGGGATGATGGTGGGCGATGGGTGACAACAGCGGGCTGATCCTGCTGGTCTTCCTGGCGTTCCTGTTCGCCTGGCTGCTCAACCGCGTGCGCCGGGCGTTCCGCCTCGGCCCCGTGGGCTACGCCGGCGTGATGGTCGTCTTCATCATCGTCGTGCTCGCCATGTGGGGCCAGACCATCGGCTGACCCGCGCCGGCCGTACCCGGGAGCGGGCGGCCCGCGACGTCAGCGGGAGCGGATCGGGATCTCGAACCAGACCGCCTTGCCCTCCGGCGTGGGCCGGGAGCCCCAGCGCTTGGTGAGCTGGTCCACCAGGTAGAGGCCGCGCCCGCCCTCGTCGTTCTCGCCCGCGCTGCGGATGCGCGGCAGCCGCAGGTCCTGGTCGAACACCTCGACCCAGATCGACTTCTCCCCCCGGCGCAGCCGCAGCCGGAACTCCTTCTCCGGCTCGGCCTCCTCCCCCAGGAGCGGGTCGTCCCAGTCGTCGTACGGCAGCGGCGGCCCGTCGAGCACGAGCGCCCGCCGCGGCACGTTCGAGTTCGCGGCGTGCAGCACCACGTTCGTCACGACCTCGGAGACGAGCAGGCAGGCGAGTTCGCCGCGTTCCTCTGGAATGTTCCAAGACGCGAGTACTTCGGCGGCCATCCGGCGGGCCTCCCCCACCATGATCGGCTGGGCGGGGAAGGTGCGCTCGGCGGACTCGAGCGTGTGGTCCGCGGAGCGCAGCACGAGGATCGCCATGTCGTCGTCGATGTCGCCGGGCACCGCGTTGATCGCGGCCTCGGCGATGCGCTCCACCGGCTCGTGCGCGACCTTGGCGATCTCCTCGCGGAGCAGGCGCAGCGCCTCGGCGTTGTCGAGCACCGCGCCGTCGCGGGTGGGGCGGCGGTCGACGAGCCCGTCGGTGTAGAGCACGAGCGTGGCCCCGGGCGGCAGGATCCGGGTCTCCTCCTTGTACACGAGGTCGGCGTGCATGCCGTTGGCCCGCAGGCCGAGCGGCTGGCCCACCTCGGCGATGTCGAGCTCGGTCACCTCGCCGTCGACGATGAGCAGCGGCGGGGCGTGCCCGGCGTTCGCGAACGACAGCTCGCGCGACCAGGCGTCGTAGACGAGGTACTGGCAGGTGACCAGCGGCGGGGTGAGCACGTCCGCGTCCTCGTCCTCGCCGGTGCCGGAGCGGCCGTAGTCGTCGGCGTTGGTGGGCGCGACGATCCGGGTCCACTCGTCGAGCCGGGCGAGGATGTCCGCGGGCGACTTGTCGTCCTGGGCGAAGGCCCGCAGCGCGGCCCGGAGCTGGCCCATCACCGCGGCCGCCTTCGCGCCGCGGCCCTCCACGTCCCCGATGACGATGCCGACCCGCCCGGCCGACAGCGGGATCACGTCGTACCAGTCGCCGCCGACCTGGGTCTGGATGCCCTGCCCGTGGGTGGCGAGCGGCGCGGCCGGGTGGTAGCGGGCCGTGATCTCCAGGCCGTCGAGCTTGGGGACGTGGCGCGGGAGCAGGTGTTTCTGGAAGGACTCGGCGGTGTTCCGCTCCTCCTCGAACAGCATCGCGTTGTCGAGGGCGATCGCCACCCGGGTGGCGATCGCGCCGACGAGGTCGCGGTCGAACGCGTCGTAGTGCGGGGAGCGGCGGTCCGACAGGTTCGACAGGGCGAGGTACATCAGCCCGAGCACCTCGCCGCGCACGCACAGCGGCGCCACGATCGCCGAGGTGAGGCCGATCTCCCCGCACAGCCGGGCGGCGGCCTCGCCGGGCGACGGGAACGAGGACCTGCTGAAGTCCTCGACGAGCACGGTCTCCTGGCGGCGCAGCGCGATCTCCGCGTAGTGGTCCGCGGGATAGTTGATCTCCGCGCCGACCGGCTGCCAGGTGCCGGGTGGGGGTGTCCAGCCGGGCACGTGCACCGACACCCGGCGGACCAGCCGGTCGCCGTCCATCAGCTCGATGAAGCAGTGGTCGGCGAACTGCGGCACGAGCATGTCGGCGACCCGGCGCAGGGTCTCCTCGACGTTGAGCGAGCCCGCGAGGCGTTCCCCGATGCGCTCGAGCAGGCCGAAGCGGTCCTTCTCCCGCTCGTTGCCGCGCATCGCCTCCCGGGCGGTGATGCAGATGCCGGTGATCTCACCGCCATCCCGGCGCATCGGCACCGCCTGCGCGCGCACGTACAGCAGGGTGCCGTCGGTGCGCCGGACCTCGAAGGTGCCCTCCCACACCCCGCCGGCCAGCACGTGCTTGGCGACATCACCCGCGATCGGCTGGCCGGCGTGGAGGGCGTCGATGATCGGCGCGCCGCACTCCTCCGAGGAGCGTCCGAAGAGCCTTTCGGCGAAGGGGTTCCAGTACAGGATGTTGCTGAACCGGTCGGTGACCACGACGGCCATCTCGGCCTGGTCGAGCACCGCCCGCGGGCTCAGCGACTCGGAGACGGCTCGCGTCGAATCCCCCCATCGCTTCATACGACGGCCACTCCTCGAGGCTGGTTGCGCGCGCAGTGAACCACGGGCACTCCTGGTGAATCGGAGGCTGGGCGTTCAGGGGAGCGAGGGGTTCCCCTGAGAGAATTCAACCAAGCGCGCTCCCTCTGGTCAGGGCCTTGCGACAAACACGTGAGCGGCAACCTCACGTGGGAGATCCACGGGAGTGTCGTCCGCCTGTCCGTCACCGATCACCCGCACCCCGTCGTCGGCCACCGCGAGCCTCACCTCGCGTCCGGGTTGTATCCCAACCTGCTTGAGTTTAAGCATCACCGCCGGGTCACTTTGCACCTGCTCGCTGATGCGGCGGACGACGACGGGCTCGTCTGTGGTGCCCGCCACCTCGGTCATCGTCATGACCTTCTCCTCCGCCAGGGCCTTGGCCTCGGCCGCGCTCTCGGCGACGCCGAGCTCCTCCAGGCCGGGGATCGGGTTGCCGTGCGGGCAGCGCGTGGGGTTGCCGAGCAGGGTCACCAGCCGCGCCTCGACGGCGTCGGACATCACGTGCTCCCACCGGCACGCCTCGATGTGCACCTCTTCCCAGGGCAGGCCGATCACCTGCGTGAGCAGCAGCTCGGCGAGGCGGTGCTTGCGCATGACGCGGGTGGCGAGGGTGCGTCCCAGCTCCGTCATCGCGAGATGACGGTCACCCTGGACCTTGACCAGACCGTCCCGCTCCATCCGGGCCACGGTCTGGCTGACGGTGGGGCCGCTCTGCTGCAGACGCTCGGCGATACGAGCCCGGAGGGGCACGATGCCCTCCTCCTCGAGCTCGTAGATGGTCCGGAGATACATCTCCGTGGTGTCGATGAGGCCGTGTGCGGTCAAGACTCCTCCAGTCCCCGTCTCGATGGTATGTCCATTTCGACGGTTCCAGGTGTGGTGAGGCCGTTCCGTTGGGTGACTCATGACCGCCCGTGCGGGCACAGGTTTGGTCTTGGTCAGACCCTATGGGGAGCACGACCGTGCTGGCCTAATATTCGAACATCGGTGCCGCCGAATTCCTTCCCTTGAGGCCGTTCACCCGTTTTGAGATCGACGTGGCGCGGCCGCGGCGCTCGGATACGCGCCGGGCGGTGTGAAAGCGTCACCGGCGGTGTACGGCCCGCCTCGGAACCGGGCCGCGGCCGGACGCTGTCAGGGCGCGGTAAAGGGCCGGTCAGGACGCGTCCGGGCGGTCGGGGGACGCCGCGGACGACGACCGCCGCAGCGTCTCGGGGACGTACTCGCGGAACGACCGCACCGCCAGCCCGGTCACCACCACGAGCACCGCGCAGATCAGCCCGCCGCTCACCCACGCCGGGGTGAGCCCGACGAGCGACGCGCTCGCCCCCGCCCGCAGGTCGCCGAGCCGCGGGCCGCCCGCGACCACCACCATGAACACGCCCTGCAGCCGCCCGCGCATCTCGTCCGGGGCGTGGAGCTGGAGGATCGACTGCCGCCAGGTCGCCGAGATCAGGTCGGCGACGCCGCCGGCCGCGAGCAGCGTGACCACCAGCCACAGCTCGGAGACGAGCCCGGCCGCGGCCACGGTGAGCCCCCACACCGCGATGGTGAAGGTGAGCGCGAGGCCCTGCCGCCGCACCCGGCCGACCCAGCCGGTGAACAGCCCGCCCGCGACCGCGCCGATCGCGATCGCGGCCGACAGCCAGGCGTAGGCGTGCGGCGAGTCGCCGAACCGCACCGCGGTGAGCTCGGGGTAGAGCGCCCGGGGCATCGCGAACACCATCGCGATCAGGTCGACGACGAACGACATGAGGACGACCGGGCTGGTGGCGATGTAGCGCAGGCCCTCGGCGACGAGGCCGAGCCCGGCCCGGCGGGTCGTCTCACCGAGCGGCGGCAGGTGCGGCAGCCGTACCGCCGCGTAGAAGGAGGCGCTGAACAGCACCGCGTCGATGAGGTAGGCGAGGGTGTAGCCGCCGCGGTCGAGCACCACGCCGGCGAGCAGCGGGCCGAGCACCGAGCCGAGGCTGCTCACCAGGAAGTTGAGCGTGTTCGCGGCGGGCACCTTCTCGATCGGCACGATCCGGGGGATGATCGCGCCCCGGGTCGCGGAGGTGATCGCGAACCCCATCGACTGGACCGCGATCGCCGCGAGGATCACGTACACGTTGTCGAGCCGGACCCACGCCTGGACGAGCACCACCAGCGTGGCGATCCAGGTGATGACCGCGCCGGTGACGAGCAGCCGCCGCCGGTCCATCACGTCCGCGACCGCGCCGCCCCACAGGCCGAAGACGATCAGCGGCACCAGGTTGGCGAGGCCGAGCATGCCGACCCACAGCGACGACCCGGTGATGTCGAAGACCTGCAGGTTCACCGCGACGGTGGTGAGCTGGAACCCGATGAACGACAGGCCCTGCCCCGCCCAGAGCCGGCGGTAGTGCGGCCCGCGCAGCGGCGTGAGGTCGATCGCCACCCGGCGCAGCAACGTCTGGAGCCCCGGCACCCCGTCACCTCGCAGCTCACGACGAATCCATCGACCGGGGCACTTTACCTGTATTAACCACGTTTTTCGCAGGCGGGGTGGCGGGGTCCGGTACGGCGGGGGCCGGCCGGCTCAGGGCGCGAGGCGCTCCACGACCCACGCCTCGCCGTCACGGCGGTAGCGCAGCCGGTCGTGCATGCGGTCGTCCTGCCCCTGCCAGAACTCGACCACGTGCGGGATCACCCGGAAGCCGCCCCAGAATTCCGGCACCGGCACCTCGTCCGGCCAGCGCCGCGCCAGCTCGGCGAACCGCTCGTCGAGCGCCTCGCGGGACGGCACCACCTCGGACTGGCGGCTCGCCCAGGCGCCGATGCGCGAGCCGTACGGCCGGGAGCGGAAGTAGGCGGCCGACTCCTCCCGCGGCAGCCGTACCACGTCGCCCTCCACCCGCACCTGGCGGCGGATCTCGTGCCAGGGGAAGACGAGACAGGCGCGGGGGTTCTCGGCGAGGTCGCGGCCCTTGCGCGACTCGTAGTTGGTGAAGAACACGAACCCCTCGGCGTCGTAGTGCTTGAGCAGCACGAGCCGGGCGCTCGGCCGGCCGTCGGCCGAGCTGGTGGCGAGGACCATCGCGTTGGGCTCGGGCAGCCCGGCCTCGACCGCGTCGACGAACCAGACGGCGAACTGGGCGACGGGCTCGGGCGCCAGGTCCGGCTCGAGCAGCGGCTTGCCCTGGTAGCTGCGCCGGAGCCCGGCGGGATGCGGGTGCGGTAGTTCCACGAGGTGCCATTCTTCCGTGCCTGCCTTGCCCTGCCCGCCCTGACGTGCCCGCGCGACCGGCTCGCGCCGCCCCGGCGCCGGCGGCCCGGGGTACGGCCCGCCGGGGCGGCGCGGGCGCGATCGGTGGGCGAGTCGAGGTGGCAGGCCGCCCCGTTCCCGGGAACACCAGCCTTTACCTGCGGCGACGCGCTCAGAGGGATCCCGGGGGCACGCGTCGCGGGGACAGGGGGTTGAATGTAACTCGCCGGTATCTCGACATCAAGGGACCGCCCTTGAGACAACGCACCTGAGAAAGGGAGGCGGCCGGAAATGTCCGACTTCAAACCCGGACTGGAAGGCGTAGTGGCCTTCGAAACCGAGATCGCGGAACCGGACAAGGAAGGCGGCGCCCTGCGCTACCGGGGCGTCGACATCGAGGAGCTCGTCGGGCACGTCTCCTTCGGGCACGTGTGGGGGCTGCTCGTGGACAACGCGTTCGAGCCGGGGCTGCCGCCCGCCGAGCAGTTCCCGGTGCCCGTCCGCACCGGTGACGTCCGGGTGGACGTGCAGAGCGCCCTCGCCATGCTCGCCCCCGCGTACGGCTTCCGCCCGCTGCTCGACATCGACGACGAGCAGGCCCGCGAGGACCTCGCCCGGTGCTCGGTGACCGCGCTGTCCTTCGTCGCCCAGTCCGCGCGCGGCCTCGGCAAGCCGATGGTGCCGCAGCGGCTGGTCGACCAGGGCCGGACGGTCGTCGAGCAGTTCCTCATCCGCTGGCGCGGCGAGGCCGACCCGCGGCACGTCAAGGCGATCGACGCCTACTGGACGTCGGCCGCCGAGCACGGCATGAACGCCTCCACGTTCACCGCCCGGGTGATCGCCTCGACCGGTGCCGACGTCGCCGCGGCGATGTCGGGCGCGGTCGGCGCGATGTCCGGGCCGCTGCACGGCGGGGCCCCCGCCCGCGTGCTGCACATGATCGAGGAGGTCGAGCGGATCGGCGACGCCGAGACCTACGTCAAGCAGGCGCTCGACCGCGGCGAGCGGCTCATGGGCTTCGGCCACCGGGTCTACCGCGCCGAGGACCCGCGGGCCCGGGTGCTGCGCCGTACCGCCAAGGAACTCGGCGCGCCGCGGTACGAGGTCGCCGTCGCGCTCGAGAAGGCCGCGCTCGCCGAGCTGCAGGCCCGCAAGCCCGACCGCGTGCTCGCCACGAACGTGGAGTTCTGGGCCGCGATCGTGCTCGACTTCGCCGAGGTGCCCGCGAACATGTTCACCTCGATGTTCACGTGCGCGCGCACCGCCGGCTGGGCCGCCCACATCCTGGAGCAGAAGCGCACGGGCAGGCTGGTCCGCCCAAGCGCCCGGTATGTGGGCCCGGCGAAGCGTTCGGTGCACGACGTGCCCGGCGCGGACAAGGTCCTGGCGCAGTGACCGCATCCCGCTGACCGCGTCCGCCGGGTGACCGGCGGACCGAACCGCTGATTCCGACGAGAACAACTCCCCTGGGGCCGCTTTCCACCGGCCGCCCGCCGGACGCCTGACCCGCGGCGTACGTCCCCTGGGTACGCCCGCGGACCACGCCGGCGCCGCGGCCGCCGGTGCCGCGCCCGCGCCACCCCGTCGCCCCCGAGAGGACGGGGCGGGCGGGCGCGGCCCACACCGTCCGCTCCGGCTCCCCGGTCACGCCCGGGGTGGCCGTCACCTCGCCGAGTGGTAGAGACCACTGCCCGAAACGGCCGACACCGCGCACCCCCGGCGACGGGCATCGCACCAGTTCATCTACGCTTGGTGGGGTGGCTGACATTCTGATCCCCGCTGACATCAAGCCCGCCGACGGCCGGTTCGGCTGCGGCCCTTCGAAGGTGCGTCCCGAGCAGCTCGCGGCCCTCGCCGCGACCGGAACGAGCCTGCTCGGCACCTCGCACCGTCAGAAGCCGGTGAAGAACCTCGTGCGCCGCGTGCGCGAGGGACTGACCGCGCTGTTCGGGCTGCCCGAGGGCTACGAGGTCGTGCTCGGCAACGGCGGCAGCACCGCGTTCTGGGAGATCGCCGCGTTCGGTCTCATCCGCCGCAGGTCGCAGCACCTCACCTTCGGCGAGTTCTCCAGCAAGTTCGCGGCCGCCACGAAGAAGGCGCCGTGGCTTGAGGACCCCAACGTGATCAGCTCCGAGCCCGGAACGGCCCCTGAGCCGCGCGCCGAGGAGGGGGTGGACGCCTACGCGCTCACCCACAACGAGACCTCGACCGGCGTGGCCCTCCCGATCCAGCGGGTCGCCATGGACGACGACTCCATCGTCCTGGTGGACGCCACCTCCGCCGCGGGCGGCCTTCCGGTCGACCCGGCCCAGTTCGACGTCTACTACTTCGCGCCGCAGAAGTGCTTCGCCTCGGACGGCGGGCTGTGGATCGGCCTGTTCTCGCCGCGCGCGCTCGAGCGGGCGGCCGAGATCGCCGGGTCGGGCCGGTACATTCCGGAGTTCTTCAGCCTGCCGACCGCGATCGACAACTCGCGCAAGGACCAGACCTACAACACCCCGGCGGTCGCCACGCTCTTCCTGCTCGCCGAGCAGATCGAGTGGATGCTCGAGCAGGGCGGCCTCGCCTGGACCACCGCGCGCACCGCGGACTCGGCCCAGCGGCTGTACACGTGGGCGGAGAAGACCTCCTACACCACGCCGTTCGTGGCCGACCCGGCGCACCGGTCGAACGTGGTGGGCACGATCGACTTCGCCGACTCGGTGGACGCCGCCGCGGTCGCCAAGATCCTGCGCGCCAACGGCATCGTCGACACCGAGCCGTACCGCAAGCTCGGCCGCAACCAGCTGCGCATCGGCATGTTCCCGTCGGTCGACCCGGCCGACGTCGAGGCCCTCACCCACTGCATCGACTACGTGGTCGAGCGCCTCTGACCCATCCGGTACGGCACGGCCGTACGCGTGACCGACGACGACGAGGCGCGGTCCCGCCCACGCCGCCGGTGTGGCCCGGGACCGCGCCCGTTTCGTCCCGGCGGCGCGGCCGCCTCAGTAGTCGCCGCGGGCGAAGGTGCGGCGGCGCAGCAGCCAGGCGGCGAGCACGCCGCCGACGAGCCCGAACAGGTGGCCCTGCCAGGAGACGCCGGGATCGCCCGGCAGCACGCCCCACAGCAGCGAGGAGTAGAGCACCACGACGACGATGCCGAGCGCGATGTCGAGCGAGTGCCGGTCGAACAGGCCGCGGGCGACCACGTAGCCGAAGTAGCCGAAGACGAGTCCGCTCGCGCCGACCGTGACGACGTACGGCGGGGTGATGAGCCACACGCCGACGCCGCTCACCAGCACGATGATCAGGCTCGCGGCGATGAACCGCCCCACACCGCGGATCGCCGCCATGATGCCGAGCACGAGCAGGGGCAGCGAGTTCGCCATGAGGTGGCCGAACCCGGCGTGCAGGAACGGGGCGAGCGGCACGCCGAGCAGCCCCTCCGGATCGCCCCCGACGATGCCGTAGTGGTCGAGCTGCCCGAGGAACACGAGCTGGTCGAGGATCTCCAGGATCCACATCGCCCCGATCAGGAGCAGGACCAGGGCGACCCCGCCGAGGGCGCCCGCGAGCAGGCCGCCCGACCGGCCGCGGCCGTATCCGCCCGGCGGCCTCGGCGTGGGCCGGCCGTGGTAACCCGGACTGCCGTAATACCCCGGATGCTGGTACACCTCGGGCCCCCTCCACCCCACGGATCTCGGCGCGGGCAAAATGCGTCAATTCGCGTAAACCCGCTTTACCTGTTCTTTCTTCCCCAATAAACAGGCTTACCTATAAAGGGGAGAGAAAGGTCCGGGGGTGGAGGCGGCCCGTACGGCACGGCGTCGCGGTCCGCTACTCGCCGCTCCACCGCGGCGCGCGCTTCTCGGCGAACGCGGCCGCGCCCTCCATCGCGTCCTTGGAGCCGAAGATCGGGTCGACGATCGAGCGCTGCCGCTCGAACATCTCCTCGCGGCTCCAGTCGGCGGACTCCACGATGATCCGCTTGCTGCCCTTGAGCGCGAGCGGCGCGTTCTCCGCGATCTTGGCGGCGAGCTCCTTCGCGGCGGCGAGCGCCTCGCCCGGCTCGGTGACCCGGTTGACCAGGCCGAGCTCGGCGAGCCGGGTCGCCGGGTAGAAGTCGCCGGTGAGCGCCATCTCCATGGCGATGTGGTACGGGATGCGCCGCGGCAGCCGCAGCAGGCCGCCCGCCCCGGCGACGAGCCCGCGCTTCGGCTCGGGCAGGCCGAACTTCGCCTCCCGGGACGCCACCACGAGGTCGCAGGAGAGCACGAGCTCGAAGCCGCCGGCGAGGGCGTACCCCTCCACCGCGGCGATGATCGGCTTGGCGGGCGGGTTCTCCACGATGCCGCCGAAGCCGCGGCCCTCCACCCACGGCAGCTCCCCGCCGAGGAACGCCTTCAGGTCCATGCCGCTGGAGAAGTAGCCGCCGGCGCCGGTGAGCACGAGCACCGAGACGTCCTTGCGCGCGTCGAGCTCGTCGAGCGCGGAGGCGATGCCCTTCGCCACGGCCGCGTTGATCGCGTTGCGCGCCTGCGGCCGGTTGATGGTGATGACGGCGACCGCGCCGTCGACCTCGACCTGAACCTCGTCAGCCACCTGTCCTCCCTGGCCTGCACATGGTCACTGGTACGGCGAAGCGGCGGGGCCGGTGCGCGGACGGCCCCGCCGATGGCACGTTCCGGACGGGCCCGTGCCCGTCCGGGGCTCCGGCGTCACTTGGGCTGGAACCGGATGCCGCCGTCGAAGCGGATGATCTCGCCGTTCATGTAGTCGTTCTCGATCAGGGAGCGCACCAGGTGGGCGAACTCCTCCGGACGGCCGAGCCGCTTGGGGAACGCCACCGGCTGGGCGAGGCGCTGCTTCCACTCCTCGGCCTGCGGGCCGGTGCCGTAGATCGGGGTGTCGATGATGCCGGGGCAGATGGTGAGCACCCGCACGCCGATCACCGACAGGTCGCGGGCGGCGGGCAGGGTCATGCCCATGATGCCGCCCTTCGAGGCGGAGTAGGCGACCTGGCCGGTCTGGCCCTCGATGCCCGCCACCGACGCGGTGTTGATCACCACGCCGCGGGAGCCGTCGGCGTCCACCGGCTCGGTCTTGGCGATCGCCGCCGCGCCGATCCGCATGAGGTTGAAGGTGCCGACGAGGTTGACGTTGATCACCTTCAGGAACGTTTCGAGGTTGTGCGGCTGGTTCTCGCGGTTGACGGTCCGCTCGGCCCAGCCGATGCCGGCGCTGTTGACGATCGCGCGCAGCGGCTTCCCGGTCGCGACCGCCGCGTCCACCGCCGACCGCACCTGCTGCTCATCGGTGACGTCGCACTTGACGAAGACGCCGCCGATCTCCTCGGCGAGCGCCTTGCCGGCCTCCTCGTTCAGGTCAGCGAGCACCACGGTCGCGCCGATCCGGGCGAGTTCGCGCGCGGTGGCCGCACCCAGGCCACTCGCGGCGCCGGAGATGACTGCTGCTGCTCCGTTGAGATCCATAGTCCGGACCTTAACCGCGAACCGAAGAAAGTTCTACTGGAAGTGGCCCAAATCTCCACCACTCGCCGGGCACCGCTCGCCCGTGACCACGGAACGCCGCGCCCCGGTCACGCTCGCCGGGGCGCAGGTCCGCAGGTCACGGCGTTCTCGCCCACGGGATACGTCCGGTATACCCGCCGTGCCGTACCCGACCCCTCCGGCGGGCTCAGCCGGCGGCGACCGCGCTCGCCACGTCCGGGTAGACCTTGATACGGCGGTCGAGGCCGGTCGTGCGCAGGATGCGGGCGACCGGCGGCTGGGGGTTCGCCAGGCTGACGCAGCCGCCCTCGCTCGTGGCGAGCCGCCACGCCTCGATCAGCACCGACAGCCCGCTGGAGTCCATGAACGACAGCTCCGACAGGTCGAGCACTAGCGTGGGGCCGTCCTTCTTGATGGCGTCCCGCACCTCCTCGCGCAGGTGCGGGGCGGTGAATAGATCCAGCTCACCTTCGACGGCCACCACCGCGGCGTCCCCGAGCGCCCGTCGAGCGAGCTTCAACTTCATCTGAACCTCCTCCGGCGAGGTTCACTTTACTTCGACATCACCGAGCGTGAAGGTCACGAACCGTTGTCGGCCCCGGCACGGTGAAGCCGAAGGGCAGCTCCAGCCGGTGGGCGGCGAGCAGCTCGGCGTCGGCGAGGATCTCGCGGGTGGGGCCGTCCGCGACGATCACGCCGCCGGAGAGGATGAGCGAGCGTTCGCACAGCTCGAGGGCGTACGGCAGGTCGTGGGTGACCATGAGCACGGTCACGTCGAGGCCGCGCAGGATCTCGGCGAGCTCGCGGCGGGAGGCCGGGTCGAGGTTCGAGGAGGGCTCGTCGAGCACGAGGATCTCCGGCTCCATGGCGAGCACGGTGGCGACCGCGACCCGGCGGCGCTGCCCGAACGACAGGTGGTGCGGCGGCCGGTCGATCGCCTCCAGCATGCCGACCCGCTCGAGCGCGTGCCGTACCCGGCGCTCCAGCTCCTCGCCGCGCACGCCCATGTTCGCCGGGCCGAACGCCACGTCCTCGCGCACGGTCGGCATGAAGAGCTGGTCGTCGGGGTCCTGGAAGACCAGGCCGACGCGGCGCCGTACCTCGCGGAGGGTGTCCTTGCGCACCGGCAGCCCGGCCACGACCACCTCGCCGTGCCCCGGGGTGAGGATGCCGTTGAGGTGCATGACGAGCGTGGTCTTGCCCGCGCCGTTCGGGCCGAGCAGCGCCACCCGCTCGCCGCGCTCGATGGTGAGGTTCACCCCGAACAGCGCCTGGGTGCCGTCGGGGTAGGCGTAGGCGAGGTCGCGTACCCGCAGCGACGGCTCGGCCGTGGTCGCGTCCCTGTCCGCTGCGGCGTCCTCCATCACACCCTCCGGCACCGATCCGGCACGCCCGGCGGGACCCAGCCTAGTCATGCCAGCGTCCGGGCGAGCGCGGCGACCACGGCGGCGGCGGCCGGGAGGGACAGCGCCGCGGCCCAGGCGGCGGGCGGCACGGGCCGGTCGTCGAGCGCCGGCAGGGTGCCGGTGAAGCCGCGGCTCAGCATGGCGAGGTGCACGCGCTCGCCGCGCTCGTAGGAGCGGATGAACAGCGCGCCGACCGAGCGGGCGAGCACCGGCGCGGCGCGCAGGTCGCGGGCGGTGAAGCCGCGCGACTCGCGGGCGACGCGCATGCGCCGCATCTCGTCGAGGATCACGTCGAGGTAGCGCAGCATGAACATGGCGATCTGCACGAGCAGCGACGGGACGCGGAGCCGCCGCGCGCCGTGCAGGATGCGGTGCGGCTCGGTGGTGGCCGCGAGCAGGATGCTCGCCGTCACGCCGAGGGTGGCCTTGGCGAGGATGTTCCACGCCGCCCACAGGCCCTCGACGCTCAGGCTGAGGCCGGCCACCGCGACGCGCTCGCCCAGGCCGATGAACGGCAGGGCGAGCGCGAACGCCACGAACGGGAGCTCGATCGCCATGCGCCGCAGCAGGAAGCCGGGCGGCACCCGGGCGATCGCCGCCACCGCGGCGAGCAGCGCGGCGTAGACGGCGAACGCCCACAGCGCGGTGCGCGGGGTCGCCACGACCGCGATCGCGAAGGCCACGGCGGCGGCGAGCTTGCACTCCGGCGGCAGCCGGTGCACCGGCGTGTCGCCGGGCAGGTAGAGCCGGTGGTGGTGGCCCGCGGCCATCAGGCGTGCGCCCGGTCCGGGGCGTCGGCGGACTCGTCCGTGGTACGGCGCCGCGCCGCGTAGAACACCGCGCCGCCGACGGCGACCGTGACGCCGACGCCGATGATCCCGGCGAGACCGACCGAGAGCCGCTCGTTCTCCACACCGGCCACGCCGTAGTCGGCGAGCGGGCTGTCACCGAGGTTGTGCTCCTGCTCGGCCGCGTTGAGGCCGTGGTCCTCGGCGACCCGCTCCAGGCCGTCCGGGTCCCCGGAGGCGTAGAAGCTCACCACGCCGGCGAGCAGCAGCGACACCGCGAGCGCGGCGAGGCCGAACGGGGCCAGGCGGCGGGGCCGGGCCGGGGCGGCCTGCGGGGCGGACGGCTCGGCGGTCGTGGTCGCGCCGTCCGGGGTGCGCAGCACGAGCGGGGTGGCGAGGCTCCGCGCGCCGTACACCAGGTCGGGCCGTACCGCGAGCACGCTGCTCACGGTGAGCGCGGTGATCAGACCCTCGCCGATGCCGATCAGCACGTGCACGCCGCCCATCGCCGCGGCGACCGTGCCGACCTCGATCGGGGCGGTGCCGCCGATCCAGAACAGCAGCGTGAACACGAGGGCCGAGGCGGGCACCGAGACGAGCGCGCCCGCGAACGACCCGGCCACGATCGCGGGGCGGCCGCGCGGCAGCACCCGGACGACGAGCCGGAACACCGCCCAGCCGACGACGGCGGTGACGATCGCCATCAGCACGATGTTGACGCCGAGCGCGGTGAGCCCGCCGTCGGCGAACAGTAACGCCTGTATGAGGAGGACCACGGTCACCGCCAGGACGGCGGTGTACGGTCCGACGAGCACCGCGGCGAGCGCGCCGCCGAGCAGGTGGCCGCTCGTGCCCGCGGCCACCGGGAAGTTGAGCATCTGCGCGGCGAACACGAACGCCGCGACCAGACCGGCCATCGGGGCGGTGCGATCGTCGAGCTCGCGTCGCGCGCCGCGGAGGCAGACGGCGACGCCGCCGGCCGCGGCGACACCGGCGGCGATGGAGACGGAGGCGGTGAAGAACCCGTCCGGTACGTGCATGATCACCCTCCGATGTCCGGCTTTTGGCGCCACTCTACGGCACGGCTTTGTAGTTGCAATAGCCTCGCATTAACGATCCGATTGCGTGAGCTACGGCGCAGGCCGGGCACCGGCGGACCGTGGCCGGTGGGCGGGGCGGGCCGGGTGGCGGCGCACCGCGCCCGCGGCCCGCGGCACGCGTGCGGGCACCGGCGTGGCAAGGTCACGCGGGACGCGACGGGGACGAGCGGAGGCGGCCCGCACCCGGCCTCAGGCGTCCTCCCGCCGCACCTGCCCGGGCGTCTTGTCGTCGCGCAGGCCGCGCCAGCTCGGGTGGCGCAGCCGGTGGTCGCCGGTCCACTCGGCGTACCGCACCTCGCCCACGAGCCGCGGCTCCACCCAGTGCGCGCTGCGCGCGAACTCGCGGGGCACCTCGTCGTCGAACGGGCTCTCCGCCCGCTCCAGCGGCCGCAGCAGCCGGTCGAGCTCGCGCAGCGCCGCCTCGCTGAACCCGGTCCCCACGTGCCCGGCGTACCGCAGCCGCCCGTCCTCGTACACGCCGACGAGCAGCGACCCGATCGTGTCCGCCCGCCGCCCCTGCCCCGGCTGCCAGCCGCCGACCACGACCTCCTGGCTGCGGAAGTTCTTCACCTTGCGCCACTCCGGGCTGCGCCGCCCCGGCCGGTACGGCGAGCCGACCCGCTTGGCCACGATGCCCTCCAGGCCGAGCCGCCGCGACTCGTCGACCACCCGCGCCGCGGCCACCCCTTCCAGGTGGGGCGGCACGTCCCAGTGCGGGCCGGGCCGTACCAGGCCGGCGAGGAGCTCCCGGCGGTCCAGGTAGGGCAGGCCGATCACCGGGCGGTCGCCCACGTGCAGCACGTCGAACAGCAGGTAGCTGACCGGGACGAGGCCCATCAGCCACCGGACCCGCGCCGGGTCGCGCTGGTGCATGCGCGGCTGCAGCGCCTCGAAGCGCGGCCGCCCCTGCGCGTCGAAGGCGACCACCTCGCCGTCGAGCACGCACGGCCGCTCCCCGGCCGCGTCGGCCAGCCCGGCGAGCTCGGGGTACGCGGCCGTGATGTCCTTGCCGTTACGGGAGTAGAGCCGCACCCGCCCGTCCTCGACGTACGCGAGCGCGCGCACGCCGTCCCACTTCATCTCGTACGCCCATCCCTCGTCCCGGGCCGGCGCCGCCCCAAGCTGGGCCAGCATCGGCCGGTAGGCGGGCAGTCCCCCCATGCCCCCGGTGCTACCCGCCACCGCCTCCCGGCCGGGTCAAGCCACCGTCAACGACCTGCGGCAAACGTGGCCCGGCGATCACTGAGCGATCCGTGAGAGCGCTCACCCGGGCCGTCCGCGGCACACGCCCACCGGCACCGCGGGCCCGCGCGCACGACGCGCGGCCGTGTGCTCCGGCCGCGTATCGGCCGCGCCGTACACCACCCGAAGAGAAGTGACGCGGCGCACGTTTCAGGCACATATCGGACCGGCCCGTACCGGCGTCAAATGCGCAACCGGTAACGTGCGGTCACGACATCACGCAAGCTTCTGGGACAACTCCATTGGTGGACGGCTCGTGAGATTTCGGGTGCTGGGCCCGCTGACGGTGACCGCGGCGGACGGCCGGGAGGTGCCGATCGGCGGCAACAAGCTGCGGGTCGTGCTCGCCGGGCTGCTGCTGCGCGCGGGCGAGAGCGTGCCGGTGGGCCGGATCGCGAGCTGGCTGTGGGAGGAGACCGACGATCCGGACCGGGCCCGCGGCACCGTGCAGAGCTACATCAACCGGCTGCGCCGCCTGCCCGAGCTGCGGGACCTGCTGGTCACCGTCCCGGACGGCTACCGCGTGGCCTGCGACGCCGGCTCGCTCGACCTGCTGCGTTTCCGCGAGCTGACCGCGGCCGCGCAGGCCGCCATCGCCGCGGGCGACCCGGCCGCGGCCACCGAGGCGCTGTCGGCGGCGGTCGGGCTGTGGCGGGGCCCGGCGCTGTCGAACGTGGACTCGCCCACCCTCCACCGCGACGAGGTCGAGCCGCTCACCGAGGAGTGGCTGCGCGCCCAGGAGCAGTGGATCGACCTCGGCCTCGACGCGGGGCGGCACACCGAGCTCGTGCCGCAGCTGCGCGAGCTCACCCGCGCGCACCCGCTGCGCGAGCCGCTGTGGGAGCGGCTCATGCTCGCGCTCTACCGGTCCGGCCGCCACGCCGAGGCGCTGCGCGCCTACCACGACCTCGCCGAGCTGCTCGCCGACGAGCTCGGCGTCGACCCCGGCCCGGCGCTGCGCAACCTCCACCAGGCGATCCTCACCGGCGACCCCGCGCTCGACCCGCCCGCCGGGCCGTACCCGGCGCGCCGTACGGCCTGGCCCGCCGGGCCCGACCGACCGGCCGAAACCCCGCAGGCGGCCGCCGCGACCGTCTCGCCCACGGCGGCGGTGGCGCCCCTGCCCGTCGCCCCGGCCGTCGCGCCGCCCGTGGCCTCGCCGATCGCCCCGCCCGCCGCCGACGTCCCGCTCCCCCAGCCGGTGGGCGCGATCCCGGTGCCCCGCCAGCTCCGCCCGGACATCCCCAACTTCGCCGGGCGGCGGGCCGAGCTCGCCGTACTCGACCGGCTGCTCGAGGAGGCGCTCGGCGACTCCCCCGACGCCTCCCGCCCGCCCGTGATCGTCTCGGTGCAGGGGACGGCGGGCGTCGGCAAGACCGCGCTCGCGGTGCACTGGGCGCACCGGGTGCGCGACCGGTTCCCCGACGGCCAGCTCTACCTCGACCTGCGCGGCTACGGCCAGGGGCGGCCGGTGGAGCCCGCCGCCGCGCTGGAGACGCTCCTGCGCGCGCTCGGCACCCCGGCCGACCGCGTCCCGGTCGGCGTGGACGAGCGCTCGGCGCTGCTGCGCACCCTGCTCGCCGGGCGCCGCGTGCTGCTGCTGCTCGACAACGCGGGCGGCAGCGAGCAGGTGGCACCGCTCATCCCCGGCTCGGGCGGCATGGTGCTGGTGACGAGCCGCAACCAGCTCCGCGCGCTCATCGTGCAGTACGGCGCGCGCCGGGTGGTGCTCGACCAGATGCCCGGCGACGAGGCCGTCGAGCTGCTCGCCGAGGTGCTCGGCCGGGACCGGATCGACTCCGACCCGGCGGCCGTCGCCGAGATCGTGGAACGCTGCGCCCGGCTGCCGCTCGCGCTGCGCATCTTCGCCGAGCGCGCCGCCCGGTTCCCGGACACGCCGCTGCGCCGGCTCGCCGCCGAGCTGCGCGACGAGCGCGGCCGGCTCACCGCGCTCGACACCGGCGACGGCGACGACACCGACCTGCGCATGGTGTTCTCCTGGACCTACCGGGCGCTCGACGAGGCGGCCGCGCGCATGTTCCGGCTGCTCGGCCTGCACCCCGGCGAGGAGATCGGGGTCGGGGCCGCCGCCGCGCTCGTCGGCCCGGAGGCCGCCCCGGACGAGGCCGCGGCCACCCGGCTGCTCGACCGGCTCGCCGCCGACCACCTGCTGCGCTCCCGCTCCCCCGGCCGCTACGACTTCCACGACCTGCTGCGCGCGTACGCGGCCGAGCGCGCCCGGGAGGCCGGGGAGGTCGACGAGCCGCTGCGCCGGGTGCTCGACTGGTACCTGCACACCGCGCACAACGCGGCCCGGCACCTGCCGCCCGGGGACCGCACGGTCCCGGCCGAGCCGCCGCCGCGGGAGGTGACCCCGCTCGAGTTCGACCGCCGGGAGGACGCGGTCGGCTGGTTCGAGACCGAGCTGGCGAACCTCATGGCCGCGGTGCGCGCCGCCGCGGCGCACGGCCGGTACGGCCACGCCTGGCGGATCGCCGCGGTGCTCGTGCTGTTCCGCGACTTCCACGTGCCGGGCCCGGCGTGGGCGGACGTGCACCGCATCGCGGCCGACGCGGCGCGCCGGGACGGCCGGCCGCAGGAGGAGGGCCGCGCGATCAACCACCTCGCCGAGGTGCACGCCCGGCTCGGCGAGCTCGACGCCGCGGTGGCCCGCAACACCGAGGCGCTCGCGCTCGCCCGGAAGATCGGCGACCGCGACCTGGAGGGGTTCGTGCTCGCCGACCTGGGCGGGGTCTACTTCCGCCTCGGCGAGTTCGAGGAGTCGAGCCGCTGCTACAACGAGGCGCTGGCGATCGCGCGGGAGCGCGGCGACCGGCGGCTGGAGGCCGAGACGCTCGAGCACATCGCCCGCAACGACAACGGGCGCGGCCGGTACGAGGCCGCGCTCGACGGCGCGCGGGCCGCGCTCGCCATCTACGACGGCATGCGCGACCCCTACCACCAGGGCGAGGCGCTGCGCACGATCGGCATCGCGCAGGCCGGGCTCGGCCGACTCGACGAGGCGGCCCGCTCGTTCGAGCGCGCCCTGGAGCTGATGCGCCGGTACGAGGACCGGCGCGGCGAGGCCGAGGTGCTCGACCACCTCGGGCGGGCGCTGCTCGCCTCCGGCGACCTGGCCGGCGCCCGCGACCGGTGGACCGCGGCCCTGCAGATCTTCACCGAGTACGGCGACGCCCGCGCCGCCGCGCTGCGGGAACGCCTCCGGGAGGCCGGCGACGCCCCCGTCCGCGCTCCCGCCGACCTCCCGAAGACGCCTCGCGCCTAGGAGAGCCTCATGCCCGGCGGGGGAGGAGCGCCGCAAGCCCCCCGCTGCGACCGCGACCGCCGTTTGGCGGGCGTGGCGCCCGCCGCCCCCCTCGTGGCGCGGCCGCCGCGCGGCGCTCCTCTCCTGCCGGACCCACCAGCGGTATCGACGGTAGGGACGGGGATTGGCAATCCACTCACAGACCGCTCACAGGCGGATCGCGCTACTCCGGCATCCGTGACCACCGGCTCACACCGGATATGAGCCGTTTTCGAGTGGAATGCCGATAACGCTCCGTGTCGGCCGGGTCTCGGGCCCGAGGTCGCCGGCGGCGTCGCCGTACCGGCCCGGCGGCGAAGGGGTGTGACCCGGCTTTCGCCGGGGCCGCCCAAGAAACAGGGGGATCGGGGAAGAAAGAGGGCATTTCACGCGTAGAGCGGGATGAGTGATCCTCGCGATGAGGCCCTGGAGCGGGACCGGCGGTGCCCGTCCTCGCGGGGCACGGATCACCACCCCGGGCGTACCGGATGGTGACGTGCTGTTACCGTGGAGAGGGGGAGACGATGCGTAAGCGGAGATTCACCGTGCTCGCATGCACGGCTCTGGTCCTGTTCGCCGTGACCGGCGGCCGGTCGGCGGCCGACGGCGATCCCAGGGTCCTGCCCAGGCAGCAGGTGAGCCGGCAGCAGTACGACACCCTGCTCGCCCAGTGCCGGTACGCGGGGAAGGGCGGCAAGGCGCGGCAGCGCTGCGAGGCGAGGGTGGCCGAGCGGTACCGCGTGGGGCGGGCGAACCCGGGCCTCGACTGCCGCCGGTACGCCGGGGTGACCGTGTGCGGCGAGCTCGAGCTCACCCGCGCCGAGCGCCGGTGCGTGACCGAATCGGTCGCCAAGGGGATCAGCCGCCGCCGGGCCGAGGTCGAGTGCTTCGTCTACCGGTGATCCGGGTACGGCACGGCCGGGAGCGTCGCCGGGCGCCGAAGAGCGCACGAAAGGCAGGTGGCGGCGCCCCGGGACGAGCTGTCCGCGCCGCCACCGTCACACCTGGAGCCCTCAGCCGAACCCGGGAGGTGCATCGCTCGGCGAGTCACGGCGGGCACCGGACCGGCGGGGTACGCCGGTGGACCGGAGACGTCGCCGTCCCGCCGGGTCCATCGCCGCGGAAGGTCGGTCAGGCGGTGGCCGTGACCATGTACGCGATCCCCAGCAGCAACACGACGGGGATCAGCCACACCACCAGCTCGGCGGCGAACTCCTTGTTCATCGCGCAACTCCCTCACTACGACCAGGACTCGGCCCGTTAGAGGCAGCATAGGGCCACCGGCGGCCAGGGGGTGTTGCAGGGTGGGCCGCCCCTTTGCACGGAGATTGCCGTGCACCGGCCCCGGCGGCGCGTTCGCCCGTGGAGAAGCCGCCCTCCCCCGGCCCGCCCGATGCCCCACACTCGCCCGGGCACGGCGGCCACCCCGACCGGGTACGGCACGGCCGCCGGGCCGCGGCGAGACCACGATCACGGGAGGCCCGGTTGCACACACCCCCGCTCCCCGGCGCGATCCGGCTGCCGGACGGCACGTGGATCCGCGGCCGCGGCCTGCGCCACGGCACGCCGCCCGGCCCCGCGCCCGACTACGGCCTCTACCTCGGCGGCGCCCGGCTGCGGCGGCGCCACGGGCCCGAGCCGGCCTGGCCGCACGACTGGCTCGACTGGCCGGACTTCCTGCTCCCCCGCGACCGCGACGAGGCGATCGAACGGGTGCGCGCCCTGTACGGCCAGGCCCGCGCGGGCCGGCGGGTCGAGGTGGCCTGCGGCGGCGGGGTCGGCCGCACGGGCACGGTCATCGCCTGCCTCGCCGTACTCGCGGGACTGGAGCCGGAGGACGCGGTCGCGTGGACGCGGGCGAACCATCACCCCCGGGCGGTCGAGACGCCGTGGCAGCGCCGCTGGGTCGTACGTTTCCCGCGCGCCTGACCCGGCCGCGGCGCGCGGGCACGGCGGCCCGGCGCGGCCCGCCATTCCCCCGCACGCCGCGAGGCCGCCAGAACATGATTTCGTTTGTCGTCCACGGAACGCCTTCGACGTGGCATTTTCATTGGCGACGACGATTAACACCGAACATTGGTCTGATGTGCGGTCGATCAGCGAGATGTCCACTTGGACCTGATTACGACATGAATGGAGCACAGCGTCCGCAGACGTCATTTTCGGCAAACGTTTGAATGGCGGACGGTTTTCCGCATGATCACATAGTGCGACAAGGTAATCTGGCCGCGACATTCGTTGATCAACCGAGCCAGACGGGGTGAATGGTGACGAGTCCTCGAGGGCTCAGGTCCAACGAGCCGCGGCAGATCGGTGAGTATCGGATCCTGTCATTGCTCGGCAAGGGCGGCCAGGGAACGGTCTACCTCGGGCTGGCGCCCGACGGCAGGAGAGTCGCGATCAAGGCGCTGCTCCCGCAGTGGGCGTCCGACCCGAAGACCTGCCGCCGGTTCCTCCGCGAGGCCGAGGTCGCCGCGAAGGTCGCCGGGTTCTGCACCGCCAAGATCGTCGGCACCGGCATCTTCGCCGGCCGGCCGTACATCGTCAGCGAGTACGTGCCGGGGCCCTCGCTCGACGAGAAGGTGAAGACCGAGGGGCCGATCTCCGGCAGCGGCCTGGAACGGCTCGCCGTGAGCACGCTCACCGCGCTCGCCTCCATCCACGCCCACGGCGTCGTGCACCGGGACTTCAAGCCCGGCAACGTCATCCTCGGCCCCGAGGGACCGGTGGTGATCGACTTCGGCATCGCGCGGGCGCTCGACTCCAGCATGAGCACCACCTGGCTGCTCGGCACCCCGGCGTACCTCGCGCCCGAGCAGCTCACCGAGGAGCCGGTCACCGCCGCGTGCGACGTGTTCTCCTGGGGCAGCACGATGACGTTCGCCGCCACCGGGCGGCTGCCGTTCAACGGCGCCACGGTTCCGGCGATCATGCACGCGATCCTGCACGCCGACCCGGACCTGGCCGGCGTGCCCAACCCGCTCCGCGAGCTCGTCGCCGCGGCGCTCGCCAAGACCCCGGCGGCCCGCCCGACCGCCGCCGAGCTGCTGCGCGTGCTCACCGAACGCCACGCGCTCCCCGCATACCCGATCCCGGGCCCGCCGCCGCACCCGGCGGCGAACGGCGCCGCGACCCGGCCCGTCTTCGGCCCGCCGACCGGTGCCGGCGCCCCCGGCGGGACCTCCTCCTGGCCTCCGCCCCCGCCCGCCCCGCCGCCCCACCTCGCGGTCGCGCACGCGGCGCAGCGGGCGGCCGGGCCGCGGCAGGCCGACGCCGCGGGCGCCCCGGTCCAGGCCCTGGCCGCAGGGCTCGGCACGGCCGTGGCCCTGCCGACGCCGCGGGAGGATCCCCTCACCGACGCGGTACGGCCCGCGGCGGAGCCGGACGCCCCCGTCCCGGAGGCCGAGACGACGACCGCGCCGAGCGGGCGCGGTTCGCACCGAAAACCGTGGCGGCCGCGGCGGTGCGTGCTCATCACCTCGGCGACCGTGCTCACCCTGACCGCCGCGACGATCCTGGGTTCGCCCTGGCTGCGCGGCGGCGACGGCGAAAGCGGCGCGACGACGGCCGCCGCGAACACACGCCAGGAAGCGGCACGCGCTCCCGCCGCGCCCCCGGGCGAGGCCGCCTCCAGAGGCGACCTCGATCTCGGCATGTTCCCGAAGCTCGACGTCGAGGACCGCTTCACCGCAGCGGAGAACGTCCAGCAGTACGTCTCCCACCAGCCGGAGGAGCGGGAGATGGTGCCGAGCATCGCCACCGACAACGGGGTGTTCACCGCCTCCGGGCCCACGCCGTACTTCACCATGCTGTCCGGCCCCGGTGGGCTCTCCGGCGCCACCTCGCTCAGCATGGTCACCCTGGGCGAGTTCACCGGGAAGGGCGCCAAACAGGACACCGTCTACGTGGGCTGGGTGAAGGACGGCAACAACTACATCTCGGCCTGGTACAACAACGCACGGAAGATCTCGGGCCTCAGCGTCCGGCTGGACGGCAGGCTGCTCAAGCTTCCCCGCACCATCTACGTGGAGCTGCGGAAGGGCGACCGCCTCGCCCTGGTGCACAAGGACGGGATGATCACCTCGTACGCCGAGACCCACGGCATGTGGCACCGGCTCCAGGAGACCACGATCGACAGCCTCCTCGACAGCCCGGTGAACCGCCGGGACTACCGCTACGGGTTCGGCCTGCGCGCCGAGTCCGGCACGATCACGCTCACCAGCGCCGTGGGCCGCAGCGCCCCGTAGCCGCCCGCCGGACACCGCCTCGTCCGGCCCGCGGCATCCCTGCGGGTGCGCCACGGAAAATGATTCCTCTTCATATCCGGCAAGCGCGGTAATTCGTTTTCGCAATCGGTTGCGGCTCATTAGCCTTGGAACGCCCCGGCAGCGGCCGGGAGACGGAATCGCCGTAAGGAGGGGCGTTCGCCATGCGTTCCGCGCTGCGCCGTACCGTCGCCGTCATCGGCGCGACCGCCGTCACCGCGTCCCTGTCGCTCGTACTCTCGAGCGGACCGGCGTCCGGTGCGGCCGCCATTCCCAGATTCCGGATGCCGAAGATTTACGGCACCACGTTCCAGCCCGACCCGAAACACGACTTCAGCAGGCTCAGCCCGCGGCGCGACGGCATCCTGCGCGGCTGGGTCACGAGCTACGCGAACGGCCGCGCCGTCTACGAGCCGATCAGGTGGGTCAAGGACAAGTACACGGAGGGGTACTTCGCCGGCCCGCCGAAGGGCCGCCGGATGGCGTACCGGTCCCGGGTGGCGCCGAACGCGAAGCTCTACAGCGCGCTCGACTGCAACCCGGCCCGCGCCACGCGGCTGACCGTCGACCGCCGCGGTCTCGGCAACAAGCCCTGCTCCCGCAAGGTCCGGGACGCCTACCTCAAGCGGGGGCGCTTCCCGTCAATGATCACCGTCTACCGCGGCCGGATCGTGAGGATCCAGGAGATCTTCCGCCCTTAGGCGGGCCGTCAAGGCGATCCGGTGCGCGCCCATCGGCGCGTGACGCGCCGCCCTCTTCCCGCCGGGCTATGATGCGATCTCTCCGGCCGGTCACGTCCCGTCCACGCGCACCTCGCATCGCCGGCGGCCGCCCGGCCGATCCGCCATCGTGGACAGCCGCAGCCCTCACCGCCGAAAGGAACGACATGAAGGCGCTCATCGCGCGGATCTGGCGGATGTTCTCCGGCTCCCTCCAGTGGCGGATCCTCTGGATCCGGAACGCCAAGTTCATCGTCGGCGTCACCGGCGTGGTCCGCGACCCCGACGGCAAGGTGCTGCTGCTGCGCCACCGGTTCTGGCCGCGGCACAGCCAGTGGGGCCTGCCCTCGGGCCACGCCAACAAGGGCGAGCCGTTCGAGCAGACCGTCGCCCGCGAGGTGGCGGAGGAGACCGGCCTGACGGTCAAGGTCGGCCGCCTCGTGTCGCTCAACAGCGGCTACCGGTTCCGGGTCGAGGTGGCCTACGAGGCCGTGGTCACCGGCGACCGCGAGCCCAAGGCCGACGGGTTCGAGGTCCTGGAGGCGCGGTGGTTCGAGCCGCATGAGCTCCCCCAGGGGCTGCTGCCGTCGCACCGCCGCCTGATCGAGCAGACCGGCGGCTGACCCGGGTACGGCCGGGCGTCGCGGCCGGGCCGTACCGCGCCGAGTTGTCGGTGCCGAATTGTCGGTACGGCCTGCCACCATGCCTGCCATGACGGCGACGATCGATGGATTAGCCCCGTTCCGCTGGCTCGGCCTGCCCGAGAGCGATGGCGGCGGCCCGCCGCTCGGCGTGATCTTCAGCGTGGCGTACTTCCGGGGGCTCGGCGCGGCGGAGGTGGCGCGGCGTTTCAGCCGCGGCACGGATCCCGGGACGGTGATGGGCTTCGACGGGCTGATCGAGCGGGTGTGGGAGTTCGTCGAGGAGACCGAGGGCGGCTACGGCGGCGGCCACGTCGGCATCGTCGAGGCCGGCGAGTGGTGCGTGGCCGTCGAGCCGCACGGCTGGCTCACCATCCTCTCGGACGTGGTGGCCGAGTTGTCCCGGGGCTGCGAGATGCTCTCGATCAACCGGCACGACTACGCGTCCGTGAGCGACCTCGTGTACGCGATCGACGGCGAGATCGTCACGACGTTCCCGGTCGGGCGTCCCCACGACCGCCACGGCGCCGACCCCGACCTGCTCAACGACCTCCTGCACGAGCTGGGCATGTACCCGGACCTGCTGGACGACCCGCCCGGTACGGCCACGCCGGACCCCGCCGCCCTGTCGCAGGCGTTCGCCCTGGCGGCGCGGATCACCGGCGTCCCGTTCACGGTGGACATGCTCGACCACCCGATGCTCGTGGCCCGCATCGCGGACCTCTGACCCGGCCGTGCCGTACCTGGGCACCGGAACGCTCCAAACCCCGGCCCCACCCGCAGGACGAGGAAGGGCGCCGGGTGCCCCGCCGCGGTCACCCGCCGCCCTTGTCCGCGGGCGGACGTGCCCCTCGAAACGCCCGCCCGGTCCTCCGGTTCCGGCCCGGCTAGCCCTGCGGGCGCTCGCCCAGCCGGTCGGTCCAGCCGAAGTCCTCGTAGGTCACGCGGAGGACGTTGTCGTCCTCGTCGTTCGAGTCCACGGCGTACTCGAGCAGCTCGGCCGAGTCCTTGTCGATGACCAGCGTGAACTCGGCGCCCTCGGCGTCCTTGACCGCCAGCCCGACCCCGGTACGGCCGACGCCGTCCTCGACCTCCCCCAGGGAGGTGATCCCGGGCTGGTCGGCGAGGACCTTCAGCAGGGCCGCCCGGGTACCCGGGGTGGTCGGCGCGGTCATCAGGTCGACGGCCGTCTGCCAGAGGTAGACGGGGAACTCCTTGTCCGGGTCGGGCAGCCTCTCGAACCGCTTCCGGAGCTGGTCGGCCAGCTTCGTCTTCGACGTGGGCAGCTTGCCGACGTTCCCCATGGTGATGTCCGGGTTGCTGATCGACAGCGGCTGCGGAAGGGTGTCGTCGACGGCGCGCGGCCTGCGGTTCGGCAGCAGGTTCGGCGAGCCGAGCTCCTTCCACTTCGCCTCGTCCTCGGGCGTGGGGAAGACGATCTCCGGATTGCTCGGCAGCACCCGGTTGGTGCCGCCCGCCCGCCTGGCCCGCCACGTCTCCTCGGTCTGGACGAGGTACGCGGTGTACGGGAACCCGTTCGGCCAGTACTTCTTCCTCAGCTGCGCCAGCTTGCGGTTGTACTTCTGGTTGATCGCGTCGAGCTTGCTCTCGTCCTCACCGGTCCGCTTGTACTCGGCCGCCTCCTGCTCGAGAAGCCGGCCGGCCTCCTCCTGGAACTCCTTGGGCATGTGGTGGGTGGTGGAGGCGGTGCGGGTCCGGACGTACCAGTACTCGCCGGTCGTGGCGGTCTCCCGCAGCGCGGTGTCGGCGGCGGCGAGCAGGAACGACCGGGCGTCGACCCGCGTGGCGGCCGGCGACGCCCCCGTGCCGCCGGCCGTGCCGGTGCTCGACGAACCCGCCGCGACCCGGTGCTCCCCGGTGGGCGTGCCGGACAGCACGCCGGTGGAGACCGTGATCGCCCCGGCGGCGATCGCGGCCACCGCACCGGAGGTCGCGAGCAGGAACAGGGGACGGCGAGACATGAATGTCCTCCAAATGGGCTGCTTGGGATGCTGGGTGCTGCTGGTGAACGCCCTGGCGAGGTCGTCGGCGCGGCGCCGCCGGTAGCTCGCCTCGGCGAGTTCGTCCAGCTCATCCGGCCTGAGCCGGGCGAACATGCGATCGATCATGTTGTCCTCCGGGTCGGATTCGCGGACGTCAGCTCTCCTCGGCGAACCGCCTGTGGGCCCCTCGCACCGTGCGGCGCGCCGCCCCTGTCTCCTGGCGAAGCCTCGCCGTCAGGCGTTTGCGCGCCCGGTGCAGCCGGACGTTGAACGCGCGCACCGAGCACCCCATGACCGAGGCCGCCTGCTCCGGCGCCAAGCCGTACCAGGTGGCCAGGATCATCGCCTCCAGGTCCTTCTCCCGAAGGGCCCGGAGCGCGGAGATGGCCTGCTCCCGGTCCACCACGTGCTCGGCGACGTCCCAGACGACCTGGTCCCGCTCGGTGGTCAGCGCCGCGATCCGATCGACCAGCGCCTTCCGCCGGTACCGGACCTCACGCTGCTTGGCGAGCATGTTCCGCGCGACCCCGAGCAGCCACGGCAACACCTGCTCCGGCAACTCGTCCAGCCGCCGCCAGGCCACGAGGAACGTCTCACTGCACACGTCCTCCGCCACGCCCTGCTCGACCCGCAGCAGCACGTAGCCCATCACGCTCCGGTAGTACCGGTCGTACAGCGCGGTGAATCGCTCTTGGGGATCGTCCACACCCAGTACTCCCGCCCGCCGCCCCTCGATTACCACCCAACCCAAACTT
>ERZ777003.902-NODE-902-length-51412-cov-13.598575_pt1 | contig 51412 bp, 38 predicted proteins | sample MGYA00374956_ERZ777003 | MGnify/ENA primary metagenome ERZ777003 (study PRJEB29302, sample SAMN06268252) | bioreactor metagenome | isolation source: Joint BioEnergy Institute, California, USA | place: USA:Joint BioEnergy Institute, California, USA | collected...
TGGCGTCGGCGGTTCTGGCGTGAACGTCGGCGTCGGAGCCAGCGTCGGGGTCAATGTCGGAGACGCCGTCGGAGTCGGCGTGGCGGTCGCCGGTCCAGCCGTGTCAAGGATGACGAGATTGTCGAACCGCAGCTCATACCGACCGGTGCGGCCAGCGTAGATGCCGCTGCCAATGGCGAACTGCCCCTGCCCGTACGTCGAGTCCTCGACGGAAGCCAGCACGTCGCCGTTGATCGCGGCGGTGATCGTCGAGCCGGTGCAGCTCAGGAACAGCCGGTTCGTTCCGTGCCCCTGGCGGATCGCGTCGAACGGTTGCGGTGGCGCGAGGTCCTCCCGCATTGAGCCATCGCCGCGAGAGAGCCAGGCGTATCCGGCGACCGGATCGACGACGAGATGATACTCCCGGCGTGGGTTCTGGCTACCGCGGCAGGCGACGAAGACATAAGCCGCATCCGTCGCCATGGTGAAACGGACATCAACTTCGATCGCACCATCGCTGAATGTGTCCCCGAACCAAATCGGAAACTCCTCGCTGATGTCTCCGACCAGCGCCTCCACTACGTACTCGCCACCCTCATAACCTGTCCGGTAGCGCCTCGGATTGCGCGATTCCACCGGCAAGACGCCAGCAGCGGGATCGGTGAAGTCGTCGTGCAGGAGGGCCGGCCCGGTCAGGAGGTCGGGATTCGGCGTCGGCGTCACAGCCGGCTCCGCGGGATCGAGCGACCAGACTTCGAATCCCTGATACGCTGTTTCCTCCCCGATGTAGGTGGTGTCGAACATCAGCGCCGCGCCGATCAACACATCGCCCGCCGTCATCCGCGCCGAGATGTCGGCCGAGCCGACATACGCATCGTTCACCGCGAAATAGATGCGATCGCCGACGGCCGCAAGCTCGAGCGTCACAGGGCTACGTGGCGGGATGAGACCATCCGGCACGCCCCCGCTGTCCACCGTCTCCGTTCCGTTCATCAGGACCCAGCGTCCGTCCGACCGAATGAACCAGCGGAAGTGCTCTTCGGGCGCCGTGTGCCGGATGAGAAATCCAGCATCCCAGACCGAAACGGCTTCACCGGTCGGCGGTGTGAACTCAGCGCGGACGTAGAAGTCCTGCACGCTCACTCCGGCGTGGATCGTGGCGACACGGCCCTCCTGATGGCGCATCACGCCACGCAGCGGGCCGGTCAGGCTTGGGCGCCGGCGGGCCGCCTCTCGCCAGGCAGCGAAGACCGCCGCCGCATCGGAATCGCCTCCAGAGGGGCTTCCTTCCGCCGTAGGAGTCGTCTCCGGCGTCGGCGAAGGCTCCAGGGTCGCGGTCGGTGAGGGAGTCGTGGCGGGAATCGGCGTGGCTTCGAAGAACGGCGAGACCTGGAGCAGCAGCGGCTTTGCGAGGTTGATCGGCCGCATGCGCAGGAAGGAGTCGCCGATGGGGATACAGCCGATGTCCCCCTCGTCGATCACGCCGTCGCCGTTCGTGTCGCCAGGTCGGCAATCGAGCTCCGTCGCCAGCGTCGGCACGCCAATCAGCTCGCCAGCGTCGTTGACCGCCGTCCCGCCACTGCTGCCGCCGGAAACGGTGGCGTCTGAATCGATCCAGGCCCAGCCAAGGATCCCCGGCTCCGTCGCAAAGCCGCTGACGCGCCCCTGGGTGTACTTGAGCGTGCCGCCGGCAGTCGCCGGATAGCCGAACACGTGGATGGGATCGCCGATCAGGAGCGTGTCGGAATCGCCGAGCGGAACATAGGGGAGTTGGAGGGGACCACGCAGCGGCTCGCCATGCGCGCCGGCCGTGATTTGCAGAACCGCGAGATCGAGGACCGGATCCGAGACTTGCGCGTCAGCGATGTACGCGCGACGAAGCTCCGCCCCCTCGGTGACCAGTACGACGAACCGGCCGTCCAACACTGTCAGGCGGCGCTCCCGCCCCTGTCGCGTGGCCGCTGCTTCCTCCTGCGCGAGCCGCGCCTTCATGCCGCTGAGATCGAGCACGTGGTTGTTCGTCAGCAGCACGCCCTCGGGAGAGACGATCGTCGCGCTGCCTAGGGGCCAAAGCTCTTCGGTCGCCGCGCGTCCCTCGCGGACAGTGACGAGCGCGGCGAGCTTCACCGCGGCCGCGGCGATCGCTTCCCGCTGCGCCCGGTCCAGTTCCGCGCGAGCAACGGGAGCCGGCGCCACGGTGGCGGCCACAACCAGCCCGATAGCGAGCCCGGCAAGGATCGGATTCAGGCGCTTGCTCGCTCGCTGTGTTGCCACCACCCGCTCCTCTCGCGGACCAGACCGATTAGCCGCCGCAGGTCAGCCGCGACGGCGCTGGCGGTGGCCCAACCTCGCCGTCGGTCGGACTCGTCCACAGCATCGTCGCCACGGGAATCACACCGAAGAGTAGGAGCTCCGGCGGCTCCGCGCCGGGCGCGAGACGGTGCGCCGACTCGCCATCGAGCAGCGTGCAGCCACCGGCACCGAGTTCCAGAGCATCGTCGATCCTGAGCTGGCCGCGCTCCACGCGCAAGCCAACCGGACCCGGCAGCCGCCAAGCTCCAAGCGTCGCCTCGGCCTGCTCCCATGTGAGGCAAGCCAGGAAGAGGCGCGCGGAGGGAGCCGGCAGCATGGTCACCTCCACGCTGTAGAGCGCCTCGCTGCGCGGCGCGCCGGTGGGAGGCACGGACAGCACGGGCTCAGCCGTCGGCATGACCATGATCGCGCCGTTGTCACCTTGCGGGGCAAGCGCGAAGCGCATCACCGAGCCCACCTCCTCCCCCTCGTTGGCGAGCGCGTAGAGGGAAAGGCTCGGCGCGGTCAGGGAGCCGCCGGCCGGCACGGTCGTCGGGACGCCATCGACGTAGAAGGTGATCGCGCCAGCCTCGACATAGAACAGGATTGGGCCGCCCGCCATGCGGGTCTCGGAGCCAGCGCCTGGATCCAGTGACAATCGCGTCACTTGCAGAAAGAGCGGAGGAGTCGGCATGGCATCGGCCTCGCCGGTCGCGAGCAGGTGGAACGCCAGCCCCTCCGGCACAGTCCCGAGCGACACCGGATCGTCACTTGCCGCGTAGAGCGACGCGTCCGCATCGCAGGGGGAGACGACGGCCGCCACCTCCGGGGTGGCTTGCGCCGCCGCGCCACGCGAGAGCGTGAGAGCCGTGGCCAATGGCGCCGCCAGCATCAGGACGACGACCAAAGCGCCCGTCAGAAAGCGATGCACCATGACAGAACCTCCGAGCGCGGACTGCCGGCGGCGCTAATCCGCTTGGCTTCCAGCCGCCAGATCGGCACAGGCGCGGTTCGTCGCCGAGTGCGTGTCGAACGGCGGCGTATCGGCGTAATCGAGGCGCGTCACCGCGTCGTCTTCCTCGAACGCGTAGACGCGCACGAAGATGCACTGCGCCTGTCGCGGAATGGGGACAGGGAAGTTGGCGCTGGCGCGATCGTTCGGCGCCTCAGGAATCACGGGTCCCACCGGATAGTAGTGCGGCGCTTCGGGATCAGTGGATAGCGGTGGATCGATCCGGCGGCCGGTCCTGGCATCGAAGATCGCGTACTTGATGTAGCCACGCTTCTTCTTGTAGCCGACGAACTCGACCTCGTACGAGATCAAGTTCGCGAGTCCGTTCGCCGTCGGCACCGCCCGCTCCTCTAGCGCAACCTCTCCCAGCGTGGCGCCGAGAGCGGCTGGAGGCTCGCGACTCAGGTCGGGGAAGAAGATGACGAGCGCACCGATCATCGTCGAGATCGCCGTCGCGAAGCTGAGGAGGGCGGCTCCCAGGATCTGGGCATTCGGCCCGAAGAAGCGCCTGATCGAGCCGCGCGTGCGATCGCCGTCTTCCTTCTTTGTCTCCGGGGATGCCGCTGCCGGGGTCGCCTCTGCCGGGGAGGTCTCATCAGAGGCTGTATCGGACGTGCTCGCTGCCGGCGGTCCCAGCGACAGAGTAAGGATCTGCGGCGATCCGTCTAGCTGCTCGACCCGCGCCTGGAGGACGCTGAGCGGCGCGAGCGCCTCGAGCAACTTGCGGATCTCCTCCTGGCCACGATACTTCCCGGGCGGCACAGTGAATGTGATCTCGGCGTCCGGAGCGAAGAGCGCGACCAGCTGATCCACATGGGACACGCCATTCACCGCGGGCTGGTCGTTCGGTTGAGCCACATCGCTCATGACGCGAGCCTCACCCGCTGCGCTCCAGAGACAAACGTCCTAGCCACCCGGCTTGGGCTATCCCCCTTATCAGGATGGCCTTTCTGCGCTGGTAGCGACCCTATTGTGCCACACAAAAAAAGAAAGCGATACGCGTATTGGGCCCCGCCGAGCAGGGGCCCAATGTCGGAACGTTCCCACGGCTACGGAGTGGGTATGGCGCCTGGCTGCTCGGACCAGCGGACTCGCACGCGGTCGAGCCGTTGTCGCCCGGAGCAGCTCCCCAGACGCCAGGAGAGATCGCTCGTCCCTACTCCGCGACTAGCCTGTCAGAGAGGAGACTGTCTCGATCAGGTCAACGATGTCGAACGGCTTGGCCGCGAAGCGGATCGGTCCCCCTTCCGGGAGGGGGTGCAGGCCTGGCCGATCGTAGACGGCTGAGATAATCACGACCGGCGTGTCGCGCGTCACCGGGTTGGAGCGAAGCTCTTCGAGCACCATCCAACCGCTGCGCTCCGGCATCATCACGTCCAGGAGCACGACATCCGCCTGTGCCTCACGTGCCACTCGCGCGGCATCATGCGCGGACTGCGCCCAGGTCGGCTTGAATCCCGCTTCGCTCAGCACGTCGCAGAGCAGCTCGGCGATGGCCTGCTGATCTTCCACGATCACGACCGACGCTCGCTGCTCGGCTGCGGTCCCCTCGGTCATCGTCCCTCGCTCCTCAGCGCGCCACCCTGTTAGGAGAGCCGAGCCTCGGCCCAGGATTCGGCCGCTGCGATCATCAGGCTATCGAAGGTGTGGCTGAGCCGCGACTGGAGCTCGCGCGGCGCCTCGGCAAGAAGCGGATCCGCATCCACGATCCGCCACAGCGCGGACCAAACCTCCTGCCGCAACAACTGAAACTCCGCCAACACCACGCCGATCATGAATCCGGCGTTCGCTCGCTTGCGCCCGTGCTCTGCCGCGAGATCGATCGCGCGCTGGAGCGACTCCGGATCGATCGTCGGATCAGAGGTTGCCATGGCTGACAGTGCGGCGTCGAGTAGCTGCGGAATCGAATCTTGCACCTGGCTGAGGGAAAGATCGGGAATCGCGCGGAATGCCGGGATATTCCCGACCCTGAGCACCCAGTTCGCGGTGATGCGGGAAACCTGCTCCTGCAGCAGCCCCGCGGCGCGCGCCACAGCGGAAGGTGTTTCGACAGGGGATTCGTCGTATGGATGCGCCATACCGTTTGGTCCCTTCTTGGACGCGACTCATCCTGCGCGAGGCTGGTGCCTCGTCACTACGGGAGAGTCGGTGCGGGCCGCGCGCGGAAGTCGGACAGGTTCCCAATCCGCTGGTGCAGCCCTATCGGCACGACTACGCCCGACACCTCCCGGCAGACCCGGCTATTTCAACGATAGTACTTGCTTCGGGGGAGGCAATAACCGCCACTAAGTGACGATTGTCCCCTTGTAGCAGGGACGTTGGTACCGGCGACTTCCCCCCGATAGGGAAATATACTCCGACATCGCTCATTGCGGCCCAGCCATAATCACCTAGGACTTGACGGCTTCGTCGTGGCTCCCTAGGCTGGCGCCATGCGCACAGCATCTCTCCGGGGTCTCCGGCCGATCACCCCGCCACCAACACTCGTCCTCTTCGATCTCGACGATACGCTCTGTGACTACGCCAGCGCCCGCGCGCTGCGACTAAGAATTGCTTTCGGTCAGGCGCTCGCTCACCGCGACAACGCCGCGCCGGACGTCGATCTCGACGCGCTGATCGCCGAATCCATCGCCATGCAACCGCATGGCAGCGACCACTTCACCGATCTTCTCGCTCGCTACGGCGTCACCGACAAGGCCATCATCGAGCAAGCGCGCGCGTGGTATCAGACCAATCGCTTTCACGGCCTCCAGCTGTTCAGCGACGCGTGCGAATCGCTCGCGCTGATCCGCGCCGCGCTGCCGGGCCGCCGGCTCGGGATCATCACCAACGGACCCGCCGAGGTGCAGCGCGAGAAGGTCGCCTTGCTCGGCCTCGAATCAGCGGTCGATTTCATCCTCATCTCTGGCGAGCTGGGAATCGCCAAGCCGGACCCGGCGATCTTTGCCGAAGCGCTACGGCGCGGCGCGGCCACAGCGGACGAGGCTGTCTTCATCGGGGACTCGCCGGAGTTCGATATCGCCGGCGCCCGCGCGGCCGGCATCCGTGCCGTTTGGCTCAATCGAGTTGGACGAACCTGGCCGGCTGGCCTCCCCCATCCGGATTACGTAGCGCCATCGCTGATGGAGGTTCGCCGCCTGCTCGGCACGTCAGAGGCATGATTCCACCGGTCGCTGTACATAAAGGCTCTCGACAGCCCATCATCTCGCTTCTTATACTCCCGGCAACCCGAGCTCGCGGGTGAAGCCGCCGCGGGCGATGCTCTACAGGCGTCTCTAGCCCCGCAGAGGGATTAGCCTTCGTGCCCAACGCACGAGTTCCAACTAGCTCACGGCGCGCAACGCTCGCCCATTTCCTCGTTTTCGCCATTCTCTTTTTCTCGCTCGCCGCTTGCGGGACTGGCAGCGGCGCCAATGGGAACAGAAAGATCGCCTGGCAGCCAGGAACGCCCCCTGCTGCTGCCGGCGCCACCACGGCCCCCACGACAGTCGCTCAGATCCAGCCGACGGAGACTGTTGAGCCGGACACGCCCACCGCGACGGCTGAGCCAGACACGCCGACGCCGACCGTGGAGCGGCAGCAAGCTTCGTCTCCAACGCCCACGGTAGAACCAAAGCACAAGCCGAATGAGCTCGGGTTCATCCCGGTGCTCGAATATCATCACTTCGTCACCGACCCGGCTGACGAGGCCCAGTTCTACCGTCCGCTCGACGACTTTCGCGCTGATTTGCAGTGGCTCTACGACAACGACTTCTACGTCATCCCCTTGCGCGATCTGGTCTTGAATCAGATCGCCGCTCCGGCCGGCAAGCGGCCCGTCGTTCTCACCTTCGATGATTCGTATTCGAGCCAATTCCGCTATCTCATCCACGAGGACGGCTCGCTGGAGATCGATCCGAATTCCGCGGTCGGCATTCTGGAAGAGTTCTTTACGAAGTATCCCGATTTCGGTCGCGGGGGTTTCTTCGCCGTCCTCCCGCATTTCTGCTTCGACTGGAGTCCGGACGGACGGGAAGACGACCAGACGGAGCTTTGCGACGAGAAGCTCTCCTTCCTGATCGACAATGGCTACGAGGTGGGCAATCACACGCTGACGCACGAGAGCCTGTATGACCTGCCCGATGATGAGTTCAAGCGGCAGGTCGCCGGAGCGATTCTGGCGCTCCAGGAATACGATCCTCGCGTCACCGCCGATATCCTCGCGATGCCGTTCGGCGACTACCCAGCACGAGATACTCACCAGCAGCAGCGCGAGTGGCTGCGCTACGGGTTTGACTACAAGGGACAGCAATTCAAGATCCTTGGCTGCCTGATGGTCGGCGCGAACCCAACGGAGTCGCCAGTCAGCACCGAGTACGACCCCATCTGGATTGCCCGCATCCAGGCGTTCGACAACGACGTCGAGATAGACGGGGCAATCAATCTCTACGGTTGGTACGAGCACATGCTCGAGAACCCGGAAACGGTCTACGTCAGCGACGGCGATCCAAACACCATCACCGTGCCGAAGAGGCTTCCGCCTGTCCTCAAGGGAACACTCGACGAGGCAAAGATCGAGGCCGAAGGGAAGACGCTGATCCGGTATTGATCCGCGTTGGCGGGACGACCGCCGCGGAACGCAGCGTCCGTCCCCTGCGTCTATACTTGTCGGGAACGGCGCATGCCGTTCCGATGAGCTAGCCGACTCGGCGGCCATCGAGGCCACAGACGCTGAAAGTCACGTGCCAATGTCCACCGCGCTCTCAACATCTCCCGACGCCAAGACGCAGCAGCCTCCCCGCCAAAAGCGCATCGTCGTCGCCGATGAGCTTGGTTATTGCTGGGGAGTGCGCCGCGCGCTCGATATCATCCAGGAGGCCGCCCAGAAAGGTGGCCGCGTCGCACCGATCGGCGACATCATCCACAACCCGCAGGTCGTCGAGCGGCTCCGCTCCAAGGGAGTGGAAGGAGCAGCCTCGGTGCAGGAAGCCGTCAACCGGGGCTTCCGCCGGGTCGCGATCACGGCCCACGGGATGGGACCACACCTGGCCGAGCAGGCAGCGGCGGCGCGCGTCGAGTTGATCGACACCACTTGCCCGCTCGTGACTAAGGTGCAGCGCCTCGCCCAAAAGCTCGTCCGCCAAGGATATTTCCTGGTCGTCTACGGCGACGCCGATCACCCTGAAGTCAAGGGCGTGCTCGGCTGGGCGAACACCAGCAAGGCGGTGGCGGCGAAGAAGATCGAGGACCTCCCCTGGAACGCCAAGCGCGGCGAGGAAGGTCCCGGCAAGGTCGCGCCGCCGCGCAAGGTCGCGCTGGTGAGCCAGACGACGAAGAATGTCGACGAGTTGATGAAGTTCGCCCGCCAGCTTCAGGAGATGGTCGTGCCGGAGGGCGGCGAGTTCCGCCTCTGCAACACGATCTGCGAGCCGACGAGCGAGCGCCAGAACGCCCTCAAGCGCCTGGTGGAGCGCGACGGCTGCGACATGATCCTCGCGATCGGCGGCCGCAAGAGCAGCAACACCGCGCGCCTCGCCGAGGTCGGCCGGGCGATGGGCGTGCCCTCGTATCACATCGAGCGCCCTGACGAGATCGATCCCGCCTGGCTGGAGGGCGCGACTACCATCGGCATCACCGCCGGCGCCTCGACTCCGGACGACGTGATCGAGGAAGTCGTCGCGCGGCTCGTAGCCCGCGGCTATGCACCTCCCGAGGGCGGCATCCGCAAGGTCGATCCGGACTACGTTCCCGCGTACTGAGGCGAGAGAGCCTGCGCGTCGTTGTGCGCCAGCGCCGCCATTCTCTTTCTCCAATCTGGTTGATTTTGCACGCCGGGCCGACATTTCTCGTCAGCCCGGCGCTTCCGTCTTTCCCAGTATTCATACCCATACATGCAAGCAGCGGTTGATCTATCGCCGCGCCTCGGGTTAGGCTCTGTACGTGCTCCCGCCCGCTTGCCAGTCATCGCTACCTTTGCAGAGGACGATGGTCTGCCTGGCATGTGATCTGCGGGATGCTCAATGGGGTCGTTGGCCAAATCGGCCGCGTGCTGGAGACCAACAGGGGGGTAATGCTATGGACCGCACAGTGGCCCAATGGCGCTTCAAAGAGGATGACGAAGTCCTGAGCGCCGACGAGAAGAAGCTCGGCCACGTCGTCGCCTTCTTCCCGGACATGACCAATCCCACCCATCTCGTCGTTCAAGGTGGATTCCTCTTCCACCGCGACTATTGGGTGCCCGTCAGCGCCGTCACCAACTACGACGGTCGGCGCATCTACGTGGACGCCACGAAGGATGAGGCAGCCAGTCGCGGATGGGACCGCCGCCCGGTAATCCAGGAGGCATCCGCTCCGGCGACGATGGAGGGGATGGTAGTGGACCCGGTCTGCGGGATGCCGGTCAACCCGAGCGAGGCGCCCGCGCAGAGCCGTTACCAGGACCGGATCTATTACTTCTGCTCCCGCGAGTGCAAGCAGATGTTCGACGCGCAGCCCGAGCGCTATGCGATGACCGGTCAACCGATGCCATCGGATGCGCCCGAGCAGGCGGGTGAGATCCGCTAGTAGACGCGACGAACAGGTGAGACGCAACAATCGAGTACGGGCGGCGGCGTGGATCGGCGCCGCTGTCGCGCTGAGCTTTGTCCTAAGAGTTCCGTTCCTCCGCGTACCATTGACGACCGACGAAGGCGGCTACGCCTACGTCGCGCGGCGCTGGCTTGCTGGTCAGGGCGATCTCTACGCCGACCTCTGGTTCGACCGGCCGCAGGGCATCTTCCTCGCCTACGGCATGATCCTCCATACCCTCGGCGGGGATGTCGTCGCGATTCGCCTCGGCGCTTGGGTCGTCGCTGCCCTGACGTTGCTCCTGGTGTGGGCGTTCGCCAGGGACGCGATCGGGCCGCGAGCCGCCGGGCCGGCCGCGGTGCTCTTCGCCCTGATTGCTAGCTCCCCCGCCATCGAGGGATTCACCGCGAACGCCGAGATGTTTATGGCGCTCCCGGCAGCCGGCACGGCCTGGCTCCTCCTCCGCGCCAGCCGCGGTGGGTGGGGCGACAAGACGTTGCTGGCCGCCGGGTTCCTCGCCGGCCTGGCGACGCTGCTCAAGCCCTCAGGCGTCGTGATGCTGCCGCTTGCCATCGCATTCATCTGGCTCGTCGGGCCGGGCGGGTTCATGCCCGTGGCGCGCCGCTGGACCGGAGTCGCGGCCGGCTTCTCGCTCGCCATATTGCCCGCGCTCGCTCACGGCTGGCTGACCGGGTGGTCGGATTTCGTCTTCGCCGTGACGTACCGCGTGCATCACCGCAGCGCCACCACCGTCACGCTGGAAGAACACCTCGGCGCCCTGCGTGACCTCGTCAACATGATCTGGCCGCTGCTCGTGGCGCTCGCCCTGCCGCTCGCAGCCTGGTGGCTCTGGAGCGGCCCGGATAACCGCGATACGCGGGATACGCGCTGGCCGCGAGCGGAGACTGGCGTCCTGCGGCTCGTCGCCAGCCGCCCGCCGGTGAAGCCCGGGACGGAAGCGGACATCCTGCTGCGGCTCTGGCTGCTCGCCTGCCTGGCCGGGATCGCGATGGGCGGCAACTGGTTCCCGCACTACGTCGCCCAGATCGCCGCGCCGTTTGCCATCTGGATCGCGCTACTGCTCAATCAGCTCACTGACCGGCTACCGACGCTCCTTTGGCGCTCATTGAGCGGACTCGTCGTCGCGGCGCTTCTCCTGCCGTACAGCGTGGTCATCGCCACCGAGGGCGACGTCGAGGCGATGGGCGAGCGCATCTTCAATCACAAGACGTACGCGGCCCAAGACGAGATCGCGGCCTATCTGCGCGCCTGCACGCCGCCGGAGACACCGGTCTACGTCGCCTTCTATCAGGCGTCTCTCTACTACCTGGCGGACCGCCCCGCGGCGTACCGGCACCTCTATCGCTGGGAGCTGCTGGAGCTTCCTGGCACCGCCGAGGACTTGATCGAGATGGTGCGGTCGCCGTCCAGACCACTTTATGTCGTGGACCTGGGCCAGCAAGCGCCGTTCGCGGACGGCGGGGCCGCTTTCTGGCGAGCGGTCGCGGAGAACTATCACCTGGAGACGACGATCGAGGGCTTACCGATCTACCGCGCGGACGAGTCAGATTCCCGCTCCTCCGCCTCGCCCGCACGCTGCCCGGAGCCGTCCACGCTGGCCACGTCCGAGCGTGGCGACTCCGATCGTGAGCCCGAGTCGCGACGCGGCTAGAGCATGGGGGCCTATCGGCATCGGTAGCGGCGGGCTAGCCACTTTTTCCGGATAGGACCATCCGGCCGGCATAGTGCCTTGCGGCGAGCCCGCGCGCGCCCGATGATCTCTGGGCGGGCATGCCGCGCTGCCCAGTGCACTGCCCGTCACATCGCTGGTGATCGAGAAGGAGCCCCGTGTGGCGACGATTGGTGAGCTGACCGATTTCGCGATTCCTGACCTAATCGCCATCCTAACTCGGCGAGAGCGGTCTGGCCGCCTCACGATCAAGGCTGCCGGCGAGGAATTCCAGCTCTATTTCGACCAGGGCCGGCTCGTGCGCATTACCTCGTCCGACCTCTCGCTGCGCCTTGGGCGAATGCTCGTCCGGCAGAACTTGCTGAACTCGCCCCAGTTGCTCGATGCGCTCCATGCCCAGCGGACGAACGGCGACACGCGTCCGCTTGGCGCGATCCTCCTCGAGCGCGGATGGATCACCGAAGCCGACCTGGAGCGCTGCATTGAAGAGCAGGCGATCGAGGCGGTCGCTCGCGTGATCGACGCTGAGTCGGGCTTCTTCGTCTGGGATGCGGGAGTCGAAGCGCCACTCGCCTCTGAGCCGATCTCCCTCGAGCCAGAGATGCTCCTGCGCGCCGCGCGCGAGCGAACAGAGGCGCTGAAGATGCTGCGCAAGCAGCTGCCCGCTCCTGACACGCCGCTGTTCTTGACCCAAAACGGCCGCACCGAGACCGAATCGCTGCCCGCGCCGGAGGAGATGGTCATCAGCGCCCTCCGGGGCGGCCCACGGACGCTGGAGGAGTTGCGCTCTCAGATGGCGCTCGATGAGCTCTCCCTCAGCATCGCGGTCCTGAGCCTCTGCGAGCGCGGAGTGATCGCCTCTCGTCCCGTCTCAGGCGTGGCACGCCGTGTCTAGGGCTGACCCGCCGAAGCCGAGCGAGAGCGCGACCATGCCTCCAGAGACGTCTTCCGCCGTTCCCACCCGGGCCGAAGCCCGCGCCGCGTGCGCCGTCGATCGAGACGGCTTCGCCGCGCTCGAAGCCGCGCTGCAAGACATCAGCCCTTTACCCTCCGGTGGACCAGACGCAATCGTGCTCTTTGCGTCGGCGGAGTTCGGCGAGCAGCTTCCGGATCTGATTCAGCATGCCCAGCGGGAAACGGGCGCTCCAATCCTGCTCGGCTGCTCGGCCACCGGCGTCATCGGTCCGCGCGAGGAGCAGGAGGACACACCCGCCATCGCGCTGCTTGCCCTCTCCCTCCCCGGCGCGCGGCTCTGGCCGGTGCGAATCACCGAGGAGATCGTCGAGCGCTCCAACGCTCCGGAGGATTGGCATCAGCGGTTAGCGGCGCCGCCGGACGAGGTGCGCGGGTGGATCGTCTTCGCCGACCCGTTCCTGATCAATTCCGAGACGCTGGTGGCGCGCCTCGGCGCCGCCTACCCGCGCACACCGATCGTCGGCGGACTCGCCTCGCCCAGGGCCGGCGACCGCAAGTCTTGGGTCTTTCTCAACGGCGAGGTCTACGCCAGCGGCGCGGTCGGACTCGGGATCGGCGGTGCATATGACCTCGTCACGCTCGTCTCTCAGGGATGCGAGCCGATCGGTGAGCCCTGGACGATCACCGGCGCGCAAGATCACTGGATCGAGTCCATCGGCAACTGGCGGGCAGCGGAGGTCTTGATCCAGACGCTGCACGCGCTCCCGAAAGAGATGCAAGCGCGAGCCCGGCAGAACGTGCTCGTGGGACTCGCGATTGATGAGTACCGCTCGGAATTCAAGCGCGGCGACTTTCTGATCCGCAATCTAATCGGGATCGACCGCGGCACGGGCGCGCTGGCAGTCGGCACGCTGACTCGCCCCGGACAAACGATCCAGTTCCAGATGCGGGATGCCGCGACGGCGGATCTCGATCTCAACCTCATGCTCGACGCGCTGCGGACGCGCCTGGGCGACGACGAGCCGATCGCCGGCGTGCTCTGCTCCTGTACCGGGCGCGGGACCGGTCTCTTCGGCGTGCCACACCACGACATCACGACGATCTCACGCAAGCTCGGCCCGCTGCCGATCGCTGGTCTCTTCTGCGCGGGGGAGATCGGCCCCGTCGGCGACAAGCCATTCGTCCACGGCTTCACCGCCAGTCTCGGCCTGATCGTCCGCGCCACCGCAGACGGCGACTCCCAATCCTGAAATCCAACGAAAGGGGCATAGCCGGGGGTATCGGCTCCGCCTACTCTGGCAGCGCGGGTCGCGTGGCCCGTTCGTCCATGCCGGAACGTTAGGGAGCCAGATGATCGAACGCCTTCCCTCTCAGCACGTCGCCCACGCCGGCGCCGCGATGCCGAGCCAGACCCAGTCGCGGCCCGAGCCATTGAGCGTTCGCATCATCATCGGGCTCAACCGGGCGATCTACCGCTTCGCCAGGCACTGGCTCCTCGGGGTCAACGCGTTCCTCTTCGCCTGGGCCGCGCTGATCGTTCTCGCGCCGCTCTGCGCGGCGACGGGCCGTGATGGACTCGCCCGGCCGATCTATGCCTTCTTCGGGCTCTTCTGCCACCAGCAGCCGGACCGCAGCTTCCATCTCTGGGATCACCAGCTTGCTGCTTGCCAGCGCTGCACCGCGATCTACGTCTCGCTCTTCGTCTGTGGGCTGATCTTCGTCGCTCTGCGGCAGCGGTTGCGCCGTCCGTCCTGGCGCCTCGTCGGCCTGCTCGCCCTGCCACTCGCCGTTGACGGCCTGACGCAGCTCGCCGGCCTACGCGAGAGCACCCCAGCTCTCCGAGTCCTGACCGGCACCCTGATCGCCATCGCGATCAGCGCCTTACTCTTCCCGTATTTGGAGTCTGGATTCGCTGACATGCGAGCTCAGATCGAGCGCCGCTTCGCCCGCCTCGTCGCCGCCGGCCGCACCCGCCCCCTCTAACGCAACCGCCGAGGCCAAGCATGCCTCGTGACCGCCAAACCCCTCGCTCCTAACCCCTAACCCCTAACTCCTGACCCCTAACACTGAACACGTCGTAATACAGTTCGGTCACTTGCAGCCGGACAGGCACCGAGTGGGCGTCGAACAACGCTTGCGCCTCCGGGGAAAGCTTGAGGCGCAACGCCCAGACGCGGCGGGCTTCCTCGCGGCTGAAGCCATCGACGTCAGGGCGCGGCGCGCTCCAAACGCGGCAGGCCTCGCTCAGCGCATCGTCGTCCAGGGGAAGGAGCGTCTGCTCCAGATAGGCGATCGCCGGATCGGCGGCGGGAGCGCTCGCCCCATCCCGGCCATTCATACTCGGCGCCGGCCGCGCCGTCACCGGCTCCGGTCGTGTCTCCTTCGCGGGCGCGGGTTGCGTGGCGGGTTGCGTGGCGGGCGGCGCATCTGGCCGGCGCGTTTCGAGGTAGCCAGCGAAGATGATCGCGACGCCGATCGCCATCGCGATGTAGAGGTACTCATGCGCGCCGAACCGGGTCAGCGTGCCGCCGGCGGCGACCGTGAGCGTCCCGACGGCGATCAGCACGCAGCCGATCATCCGGTGACGGAAGACCCCGCGCTGCTTGAACCGCCAGGCCGAGTAGAGCGCACCCCCAACGACGACGACGGTGCCGAGGCTGTTCAGCGTCACGGTCAACGCGGTCAGCGCCGGACCGCGCTCGATCGCCTCCCAAGCGTCATCCTTCAAGCGCGCGGTATCAATCGGCGCTGACCAGACGAGGGAGATCGCGACCGCCGTCACCAGGAGCGTGGCGCCGGGAGCGAAGCGCGAAATCCTGTTCGCGGCAAGGAGATACAGTTCGCCGACCGCGAGATAGCCGACGACGAGGACGGCGCCCGTCAGGTAGTAGACGCGAGCGACCGTCGGCGTCCACTCGCTGACCGATCCGACGACTTCAGCTCCGGCCGCAATGGCGAAGATGGCGAAGGCGATTGTCCAGGCGATCGTGTGCGGGCGCGGGCGGCGCATGGCATCCCGCGCGATCACCAACGCGCAGGCGAGGCTAATCAACGTTGCGATGGCGGGGAGTGCGACCATTCAGGCTTCCGCGCTCGCGCACTGCCGCCGGACCACACGGCCACGGCCAAACGTAACCGATTCTACATGTCCGGCCCGCCCCTGCCCCGCTCCTGGACACGCCACGGGGAACGCATGCCCGAGCCAAACGCTTCGGCGACCACTACTGAGCGATCGAGCGCAGGTAGGCGATGATGTTGGCGAGCTGCGAGTCGGGAAGGATCGTGACCGAGATCGGTCCGGGCGGCGCGGCGTGACCTTCGCCGGTGCGAATCAGGTCAACGATCTGCTGGTCGGTCATCGCCACGACGGGACTCGTCGGACCGGCCAGCGTCGGCCCCTGCGGAGAATCGGTCGCGCGGTGACAGCGCGCGCACTGGAACTGGAATGCCTGCCGGCCCCGCGTGACATCGCCAGCGATCGCCAGCGCTCCCGGAGTTGCGCCCGGACTCGCCTGTCCGGCCGCTTGCGCGGACGCCATCGCCATCGCGCGGGCCGTCGAGGTCGCGATCTCGCCGGGACTGAGCGTCGCGGTCGGCGTGATGCCGAGCGCCTGGTTGATCTCTTCTTGCGTGGCGCGTCCGCATGCCACCGCGACGATCGCCAACCCCACACTCACGACGAGCAGCGCCGCGCGCTCCCGCATCCCTCCCCGCTCCGCCACGCATCACGCTCGACCACTAGTGGCCGACAGGATAGCAATTGCTGTTTTGCGGCATCAATCGTCCGCTACGCGGCGCGAGCCGTCACGGAACTGAGAACGTGATTTCCCCGAGGATGTCATCAATCAGCCAGCGCTCGCCCTCGCGGACGAACGTCATGAAGAAGGTCTTGGGCATCGGCACGCGCGCATAGGCCAGCGTGACGACCGCGCCCGCCTTGTCGGGGCCGAGCATGCGCGCCTCGACGATGGAGACGATCGCCGTCCGCTGCTCAATGGGCGCCGGCTCCGGCGTCGCGAGCCCGTCGTAGACCGCGCGGGGAAACGGCCCTTGCCGGGCAAGCAGCCGTTGCAGATAGGCATCGGTGTACAGACCGTAGGCGCGCAGCAGCTCGCCCGCGTTGTAACAGGCGACGAGCTCCCGCACGGTGGCCTCAATACCGGCGACGGTTTCTGGATCGGCTGGCGGCCCTTCCGGCGCCGGACCCGGCGTCCGCGTCGCCGCCATCGCCGCTTCGGGTGTTGCCAGCAGCGTCGCGATTTCCTCGAAGCTCCGCGGCAGCGCCTGGCACAACTCGGGCGGCGGTGCATCCGGCGTCGGGCTGGCAGTCTGCCCAGCCGCGCCGATTGGAGAGAGGAGCGCCACGCCGAAAAGCCAGATCGTCACCAAGCAGACGCGTTGCCGCATCCGATCCTCCCTGCCAAAATGCGCGCCGCGCTCGATCTCACGCCTTATGTCGACTGAGACTGCTTTGCCGAGCCGCGCCCGAGCAGCGCGGGCAAGCGGCCTGCGGTCAGCAGCGCCAGGAACAGCACGGCGATCATCAGCGCGAACTGTGCCGTCACGCTCTCGGCTGACGCCTCGGCTCCAGACGACAGACCGCTGATCACCACACCACCGACGCCCGTGGCGACCGCCCCACCGACGACGTTCGCGATCTGCATCGCTGACGTCGCGCTTCCCTCCTGGCCAGCGGGCGCCGCCTCCAAGACGACAAGACTGAGCGCGGAGTATGCCAGCCCGATGCCGAGACCCGCTACCGCCCACGAGACCGGCGCGAGGAGGACCGGTACCTCGGTGGCGACGACGACCACCGTCAGCGCGACGCCCCCGCTGAGGATGGCGAGCCCAATCCTGATGAGCCGGCGTGCCCCGATCCGGCGAACGGTTTGCGCCTGGATCCAGGACCCGGCCGACCAGGTGAGCGTCGCGGCCGTGAGCGCGAGCCCCGCGAAGCTGGTGCTCGTGTCGCGAACGTCCGTCAGCGCGAGGGGAACGAAGGTGTCAGTGCCGAAGAAGGCGAGGTTGAGCAATCCCATCGTGATGATGGCCGCTGGAAGTCCCGGTCGCGCCCGCATCGTCCCCTTGGGTAGTAGCGAGGGAAGCAAGCGCGCGGTCAGCGCCGCGCCAGCGAGCGCCAGCGGAATTGCGAGCACCAGTCGACTCTGCCCGAAACCGGCGAGGAGTAGCGCCATCCCGATCGCCAAGAGCGCCGCCCGTAGAATCCGCGACCATTCCCGCGCCGTCAGGGAGCCGGGAGGAACGGTGCGCACCGTCGGCGCGCTCAAGAGCGCCGCCAGCGCGACCAGCGGCACGATGCCCAGGAAGACCCATCGCCAGCCGATCTCGTCGGCGATGACGCCAGCGAGACCGGGACCAACGAGACCCGGCACGACCCAGGCGGTGGACATGAGCGCGAGCATCTGCGGCCGACCAGACTCCGGATAGCCACGCCCGACAACGACGTACGCGACGGAGCTGACCAGTCCCACGCCGAATCCCTGGAGCGCCCGCGCGGCGATCAGGACCAGCATCGAGGGCGCCAGGCCACCGATCAGGAGGCCCGCGGCGAAGATGGTCGCGCCAGCGAAGAATGGCGTCGATGGCCCGCGATGGTCGGCCTCGCTGCCGGCGATGACCAACCCCAGCAGGTTCGCCAGCAGGTAGGCGCTGAATGCCCAGCCGTAAAGCTCGAGCCCGCCGAGATCATCAACCGTCGCCGGCATGATCGTGCCAATGGCGAGGACCTCGAACGCGCCGGCAGCAATGGTGATGAGAAGACCGGCCGTCGCCCGCCGGTACGGCTTGCTCCACGGTCCGCCGGGCGGCGCGGCTTGCCGGCCGCGAGCGTCGCTCGGTACAGCGTCCGCCGCCGGCTCAGCCGCATGGTCGGCGACGGTCTCGACTGATGGCGTCCCCATGCCTTCCTCTAAGCGACGTGGCCGGCCGCGTCACTCCGTCGCCGGGCTGCCGTCCCAGAGCGTGCGACGCTCAGTGATCTCCACCACGTTCCCGTCCGGATCATCCAGGTAGATGGCGCGGTTGCCCTCGCCAAATTCCCAGCCGCCCTCGACCTCGTAACCAAGTGCCTCGAGCCGGGCTTGCATTGCGTCCAGCGTGCCGCGCGGCACACGGATGGCGAAGTGAACGTGGGAGCCGCCGCGACCGTGGTGGATTGCCTTGGCGCCGCCCGCCTCCTTGGTCCAGAGTCCGAGGAATGTCTGGTTGCCTAGCGCGAGCCAGATCGCCGGACGGTCGTCGCCCCACCGATCCACGACGCGTAATCCAAGGTGCTCGACGTAGAAGCGCTCGGATGCCTCGAGATCCGCAACCTCCAGCGTGAACTCGAACAGGCCGATGGCCGGCGGCGCCGGCGGCAGGTGTTCCATGATTTCCACCCTCCGCTCACGTGGCTCGCGCTCAGTCACATCCACGCCCGGTTGAGGCGGCATTCCAGCGCGGCCTCCCGCGGGCGGCGAGCCTTCGCGTAAGGGTACGGCGAGCATTGACGCGGAACCAGGAACAGAACGACGCGAAGTACACGGTCTGCTGCCGCGACGACTCGTCACGTGGAAACGGCCAAGAAATCGGTGAGGCCCTTTAGCGGGATGAAGCGGCTTCGGGCGGTGGAGTCGTCCCGTGGAGGCCGTCAGGCGGCCCGAGCCATCTGATTTCGCGGCGCGATCTCGCCGCCAACGCGGCGCATCGCGCGGAGCTCGCCGCCCGGCGTGCGGAGCAGTCGCAGACCGTTGAGGACGACGAGTACCGTGCTCCCCTCGTGCCCCACGACACCGATCGGGAGCGGAATCCCGACGGTCAGCGCCAAGGTGACCAGAATGGCGATGACGGCGAGGGAAAAGCCGAGGTTCTGGATGATCGTTCGCCGGGTGCGGCGGCTGAGCGAGATGGCGTACGGCAGCTTGGTAAGGTCGTCACCAATCAAGACGACGTCGGCTGTCTCGAGCGCGACATCGGTTCCGGCTCCGCCCATCGCGATCCCGAGGGTAGCGGTTGCCAGCGCTGGCGCATCGTTGACGCCGTCGCCGACCATCGCGACCTGCCCATCCTCCATCAAGCGGCGGATTGTGACCAACTTCTCCTCGGGCAGCAGGCCGGCGTGCACTTCCTCGATGCCCAACTGATGGGCGATCGCGCGAGCCACGCGGTCATGGTCTCCGGTGAGCATCACCATGCGCTTGATGCCCAATCGCCGCAGGCCCGCGATCGCCTCCGCCGCTCCGGGTCGGACGACATCGGCGACGGCGACCACGCCGCGGACTCCTTCCCGGTCGCCGACGAGCATCGCCGTCTTCCCCTCGGACCGCAGCCGGTCGGCGATCTTCTCGGCAGCCTCGACAGACACGCCGTTCTCGGTGAAGAGCTCGGTGTTGCCGACCAGGACCTCGGAGCCTTCGACCTCGGCGACGATCCCTCTGCCAACAACGGCGCGGAACGACTCCGCGTCCGTTAGCGGCACGCCCCGCTCAATAGCTCCTTGGACGATCGCCGTGGCGAGGTGGTGCTCGGAGAGACGCTCGGCGCTCGCTGCCCGCCGCAGGATCTCGCGCTCATCCCAACCGGATGCTCCATCGAGCGCGACCACGTCGGTCAGCACTGGCCGGCCCACGGTCAGCGTGCCAGTCTTGTCGAAGGCGACGATCTTGACCAAGCCCGCGTCCTCGAGATAGCCGCCGCCCTTGAAGAGGATGCCGTTGCGGGCAGCGTTCGCCAGCCCGGCCAGCGTCGAGGCGGGCGTCGAGATCACGAGCGCGCACGGCGAGGCAACGACCAGCAGCGTCATCGCCCGGTAGAAGGCATCGCTGAAATCGGTATCGAAGAAGACCCACGGCACGATCGCGACGAGGGTGGACGCGACAAGCACGCCGATCGTGTATCTCCCCTCGAAGGCGTCGGTGAAGCGCTGCGTGCGGCTCTTCTGCTCTTGCGCTTCTTGGACGAACGCAACTATGCGGGCAAGCGTGCTCTCCTGCGCCAGCTTCGTCACCCGGACCTGGATTGCTCCGGTCCCGTTCATGGTGCCGGCGAAGACCGCATCACCCGGGCGCTTCTCGACCGGCAGCGACTCGCCGGTAATCGCGGCTTGGTCGACGGCGGATTCGCCCGAGATGACAGTGCCATCAACCGCGATCCGCTCACCCGGCCGCACGAGGACGATGTCGCCGACGCGGATCTCATCAATCGGCAGAACGGCCTCGCCGCCCGGAAGGTCCGGCCTGAGAACTGTCGCCACCTCGGGACTCAGCTCCATCAACGCCCGCACTGCGCGCCGAGTACGCCCGAGCGCGTGGTGCTCCAGCGCGTTCGAGGCGGAGAACAGCCCAAGGAGGACGGCGCCCTCGGCCCAGGCATCGACGATGGCCGCTCCGATCGCCGCGGTGACCATCAGCAAGTCGACGTTGACAGTCCCGTGCAACAGGTCGCGAATCGCGGCATGGGTCGCGAAGGTGCCGCCGGCGAGATAGGCCGCGATGAAGAGCGCGATGACGATCCCATGCGGCAGCGATGTGAGGTAATCCACGGCAACCGCGAGCGCGAGGAACGCCCAGCAGCTCGCCGCGGCGACCACGAGCCGCCAGCGCTCCCACCAGCTCTCTTCGACGGCGCCATTTAGCCGCCGGCGCACCGCTGGCGCGCTCCTCTCGGAATCCGGCCCCTCGGCGCCGCCGTTCGCTGGCTGAATTCGGCCGTCAGTCCCCTCGTTTGCCCGCGCTATCCCGGTGTCTTGTGGGGATTCAGCGATGGTTGAAGATTGGAGTGTCGTCACCTTCAAAGTCCTGGGGTGTCAATGATGACGAGCATTGATTTGGCCGCATGTCATCAAATCCGATGAATTCCATCGGATAATTTCTCTTTATCTAATGATATCAAATCTGTCAACTTTCCATCCATCGTGAACATTTTCACAGAGAAGGGTCCTGTGCCTCTCTTTGACCGAGAGGCAACGTAAGAGGCGGCGCTGTGGACAACTGACGCGGAAATGTGGATAACCAGTGTGGATTGTGGAAAAGTCTGCGGACAATGTGTTCGTACACCCTCGTTCTCGGGGAGAGCGATGGGACGAATCGTGACCTGTGCGTGGATTGGCACACCCCCGCCGCCGTGGATAATCACCAACTGGCACGTTTGGGGATGAGTTATCCACTGAGGCGCGCTGTCGAATCCCGCGACGCGGCAGGCTTTTTCTCGCTTATCCCCATATCCCCAGTCCCTACCACGGACACGACTCGTTTCTCTCTTTGCTTTTCACTCTAAGAACGATGGTCGTCCCTAGACCGTAGGCTGGGGATTGGCAAGTCGGCTCATCGGCGTCTCGAGGCAATAGAAGGATCCATTTCCACAAGAGCGAGCTCGGCGTGGAGACACAGAGAAGGTGCCGTGGCGCCGCGGCGAGGTCTCAGCGCTCGAGGGGTAACGTGCTGCTGGCTAGTAGAACACCGTGTAGGTCCGGTGATACGGCTGCGTGTCCGCCGGGAGGCTCTGGCCGAGTAGCCAAAGCATCCAATCGACCTCGAACGCGCGAACGTTGCGGCTCCGTCGCGCGAGAGCTCGGCGGAGGAGCTCGCAGGCCCAGACCGTGGCGGCGCGAATCTCAATCTCCTTGGGAGACCCCATTGGGATCAGGCGCCGGTTATCCACAGCCTCGGCGAGCTCGTCATCATAGACGAGGATGCCGAGCCGGCGCAGCACTTGCGGCACCTTGTAGTCGGCGAAGGCGGTCAGAATCTCGAGGTCGTCGAATGCGCCGAGGCCTTGTCCCCCGAATGCGCCGTGGAGGTCGGCAACGAGAATCTGCGCTCGCTTGTAGAAGCGGACCTCCGCTCCCTCGTAGATCGCGACATCGTTGAACGAGGGGAAGAGGGAGACGACTCGTTGCACGAGCCGAGCGGCTGAGCGCTCAGCCTCCTCGATGAGCGCGATGACCGGGTTCGCATCTGGATAGGCAGCGATCAGGCCCTGGCCGAGCTCATGGAGGTTCTGGACTCGGAGCGGAAAGAGCGGGATCTCCGGCGTTGCCTCGTCTGGAGGGCGGAGGATATGAGCGACGTCGCGCGGCGACAGGCCGATCAGATAGGTTGGATCCCAGATCGGCCGGCCCTCGTCCACTGCTCGCCGCAGCGCGGCTACCAGCGCCCAATAGCCGTCGAAGATCTCGCCGCGGTACTCGACGCGCCAGCGTCGAGCCGGATCCTCGCTCCAGAAACAGAAGTTGAGCGCGTCGAGCGCGAGCACCCACCCGGCCGTGTGCCAGGTCCCGTCCCGAAAGTGCAGGTCATCGGCCCAGCCGGTCGGCGCCTCCTCGCTCCCGACGACCGCGTCCGCGACCTCCTCGAGGCGCGCCTCATCAATTCGGACATGCCGCGCCTCCGCCACGACGGGCAGCGTGGTCGTCAGCACACCGAGCGGGTCAGGAGAGAGCTCTTGGTCGGACATGACGGTATGGTACCCCGACCGGTCTCCCTCGCGGCCGATTCGCGCCTCAGTCTGCGCTGCCGTTCATTCCCGGGCGCTTGACGCGGACGCTGACGCGCCCATCGGTCACTTGAACATCGAAGCACGGCACTGGCGCCGTCGCTGGTCCGTGCACCAGCCGGCCATCGCTCAGGCCGAAGACGGAGCCGTGCCACGGGCACGTGACCGTGTCGCCGGCGATCTCGCCCTTGTCGAGCGGACCGCCGAGGTGCGGGCAGGTCGCCGCGATCGCATCAATGCGGTCACCCCGCTTGAGAAGCATGACCGGGAAGGACTTCGCGCGGACCCGCTTCGGCTTCCCATCCTGGAGCTCTTCGACGCTCGCGACGTCAACCCAATCGTCCGGGGGCTGCTGGAAGGCGAGGTGATTGACGCCGATGCCGAGGTCATAGGCGAGATCACCGCCGAGCCAGGCGCTGAAGCTGGCGATGCCGAATCCGGCGAACGAGAGCGCGCGCCCCACGCCTCGGCTTCCCTGCTTCCGAGCGAGGAACGAGGCGCCATACAGCGCGGTTGCCACGACGTTCAGACCGCCATGGAGCGCCCCGACGCGACGCGGTTTCTCGTTGTAGGCGGCGTCCTGCCACTGGGCGATACCAGTCACGGCTGCGCTGGTTGCGCTGAGGAGACCGAGGCCGAGCAAGAGGTCCGCCGTCTCGTCGTCTCCGATCACGTCGAGGGCGAGCGATGCGGTCCAGAAGCTAATCGGACCCATGACGGCGGCTGGATGGAGCGGATGACCCAGCCAGGTGCCCACCAGCGCGTCCTTCAGCGCGCGTGGGGCGCTTTCGCCAGCGATGGGATCGCCCACTTTCTGAAGGCCCTCAGCTACCGCATCGAGCCACGGCATCTTCGCGATCAACCGGTCAGTGAACTTTCCCGCCATCCTCGTCCCTCCGTTGGTGGCTGCTTCCCAATCTTCCGGGTGGCGAATGGTCAGCCACGCACACGAGATGCCAGCGCCAGCACCAGCAATGGGGCCTCGGGTGTCTGAACGTGCCTGACGAGTCGGAACGGCGTGAGGCAAAGAGGGATTGGGACAGAAGCCATTCGAGCCGGGGACGACCATTCGTGCTTCTCGATGCGCGTGGAACCGCGCGTTTCCCAATCTCCTGCCGGGTCGGGACTGGCGGAGCGCGGTATGATGCCCGCTCCGACGACCGGTGCGACGTGCACCGGCATGTGTCCGCGAGCCCCAGGCAGGATGTCGCGGAACGCGCGAGCCATCAATTGCCAGGTAGCGACCGGGCGCGTGCGATTGGCGATTTCGCGGATGGAGGCTGCCAATGGTCACCGGTCGCTCCGCTGCCGCGTGGCTTGTCGTGGTCATCGTTCTCGTTGCCCTCGCCGCGGGCCTTGCCGGCGCTCCCTTTCCCGCGCCCGTCGTTCGCGCGGCTCAGGATGACCAGGGAGGAGCCGAGCTACCGTGCGTCGCCGACACGGAGCCGAATGACACACCGGACACGGCGATGCCGCTGGCCGGCGCTGCCTGCGTGGGCGGGACGATGGTCGAGGGGGATCAAGATCTCTTCCTGTGGACCCTCTCCGACGAAGATGTGAGCTCCCGCTGGACCATCTCCCTCGTCGGTATCCCGGCGACAGAAACCATCCTCCAGATCATGCGCGTGACCTCGCCTCCGGAGGAGACCACGCTCCAACTGAGCGACCGGTTCATCGAGCTCACCGTCGGCCCGGGCGAGCACGAAGTGCCGGCCGTGCAGCCAGACACCCTCTTCCTGCCCGGTCGGTATGTCATCGCGGTCGCGCGCTCCGCCGTGGCGCCGGGAATGACCGCCTCGACCGATGCCTATACGCTGACCCTGGCCCCTGGCACGCCGGTACCGCCGACCGGTGACGTCGAGCCGAACGACGACCCAGAAACCGCTACTACCGTTCAGGGCGCCTTCGCATTGTCCGGCGATCTCCAAAACTCATCCGATGTTTACGCCTGGACCGTAGATGAGACAGACGCCTCGAAGGGGTGGGAGCTGCGGGCGCAAGGGGCCGCTGGCGAGTCGCTCACGATCGAGCTGCGCAATTCGGAGGGGACATCACTCGTCTGGTCATCCGCTCGGCGCGACGGCCGGATCACGCTCTACGACCTCGGCTTTGCGCCGGGGACATATATCCTCACTGTCAACCCGGCCGCGATGGAGTCCCGTCCCTACATCTTGGAGATGGTTGAGACCGGCGATCGTCCCGAGGGTGATGTCGAGCCGAATGACGAGATCGCCTCGGCTGCCCCGTTCGACGTCACTCGGCCCATCAAAGGGCGGCTCACGCCGGAGAACGATAAGGATATCTACCGGCTGACGGTCGACGCTGAACTGACCGGGGTCATGATCGATGTCAAGCTCGTCTGGCGCTCCGGTCGGGCGCGGCAACTCTGTCTCGTCAACGCGGAAGGCACCGATCTCCAGTGCCGGCGCGGTGAGACGGGAGTCAGTCTCACCGATATGTATCTCTCCGCTGGCGACCATTACCTGGAGGTGAGCGGCGATCCGGATCTAGACGATCTCTATATCCTGCGCGTCGATACGACGACGCCGCCCGCCGCCGGCTTCGAGACGGAGCCGAACGACGATGTCACGGTCGCCAACACGCTGCCGATCGACGAAGAGATTCGCGGACATCTCAACGGACAGGAGGAGGACCTCTTTCGGCTGAGCGTCGATGGCGAGCCGCAGCTTTGGGATGTCGTCCTTGATGGGCAGGGGCTCAGCCGCCTGACGCTGGTCGACGCTGGCGGTCGCCAGGTGCATACCGTCGACGCGACGGATGGGACGCACGCGCAGATTTCCGACCTCTACCTGACGCCGGGCGATCACTGGCTCGCTGTCATTGGCACCGATGGCGACTACACCCTGCGCGCCACCCCGACCGGCCCGCCAACTCCCGACCGCGAGCGGGAACCGAACAACGCCCCCGCCGACGCGCACCCGATTTCGCTCGGTGAGGTCCGCGTTGGTCGCCTCGTCGAGGCAAACGACCGCGATCTCTACCGCTTCTTCCTGGCGGCCGACGAGCATGTCACCATCCGCGTGATCCCGCCCCCGGACGGCGACATCGGCTTCACGCTGAACTGGGGCGCATTGTCAGTCGCCCGCGTCGTCGCTTCTGGTCTCGGCACGCAGATCGACTACGAGACCATCCTGCCACCCGGTGACTACACCCTCGATTTGGCGCCGGTGGTGACGAGCAGCGATTTCTATCAGGTCGTCATTCTGCGCGAGGATCCCTTGACGGTCCCCGCCGACCTCGAGCCGAATCAGAGCCCCGAGCAGGCCCGCCCGCTTCCCCCGTCCTTCACGGTTCGCGGCGCCACCAGCTTCACGCTCGACTACGGCGACGCTGACTGGTACCGCCTCCCCGACCTGACCGAGCCGGCGACGATGACCGTGCGGGTCGTGGGTGACGTGATGGTGAACCTCGTCCAGGTCGGCGGCGGGAATATCACGCTGACGCCGGCCGAAACTCCCGGCGTCTACACGGCCGAGCTGCCGGCCGAAGTCCCGCTCGCGTTCGGCGTCACCACCGCGGGAACGTACGAGCTCGCCTTCAGCTTCGAGCCCGGCCCGAGCGCCCAACCTGATCCGCAACCCCTCCCCGTCACGCTCGCGCTGACGCCGGAGACCGATTCGGTTGCCGCCTACTGGTTCGAGGGCCAACGGCTCGCGGCCGACTTGGCAATCACCAACACCGGCTCCGCGCCCTTGACGCTGGCGCTCGACGCCGTCACCAGTCACTATGCCTGGCAGGTTGAGCTGAGTCAGACGGAGGTGACGGTCGCTCCGGGCAACACCGCGGTCGTCCCCGTCACCCTCCACATCGCGCCCGATGCCTGGGCCGATCGCCCCGTGCGACTCACCGCCCGCGTCCGCGCTCCCGACGGCGCCCAGCAGACCGTCGGCGTTGATATCACGCCCAGACGCGACGCGCCGCCAATCCGCCCAGCTCCGGTCTGGTCGGTCCCGGACTCCCTTCTCGGCGGGCTCGACGTCGCCGCCCTGGCGCTCGGCGCTCAACCGGCCGGGACGATCGACCCGGAGAGCGAGGCCCGCCTCCACGACGGCATCGCTCCCGCCGGGGGCGGATTCGCCGAAGCTCTCCCGTCCGACTTTCCGATCGAGCTGACTGTTGATTTGGCCGGTGACGACCCCTTGCCCATCGTTGGCGTGGTTCTCAACCCACTCGCCGGGAGCGCCGCCTACAACGAGATCGTCCGTGACTTCGAGATCCTCCTCTCCGAGGATGGGCAGAACTACTCCGTCGTCTATGCCGGTGAGCTGCGGCCTCTCTTCATCGACCAAGCCTTCGCCTTCGAGTCCCCGGTCCCGGCTCGCTTTGCCCGCCTTCGCATCCTGTCGACCTGGAGCGACCGGCCCTTCCGGCTCGCCCTCGGCGAATGGAAAGTGATTGCCCAGCCAGGCGTTGTCCCCGACTCGATCGCGGAGATCAATCTCGCTGACCCGGCTCTCGGCGGCCATGTCGTCGTCATGGATCCCCTCCCCCTCGATTTCAATGCCGTCCCGAAGCTCGTCGGCCCAGAACCCGATCGCCTCACCGTCGACTTGCCCGAAGGCGCGATTCCCAGCTGGATCATTGGCTTCCACGACGATCGCGCCGCCCAGCTCGTCGAGCTGCACTGGGTCGATCCTCCCGACTCTGCGGACGTGGCCGGCGCCGATGGGACAGCGGAGAACCGCTTTCACGCCGTGGATGTCGAGATCAGCACTGACAGTCCGGCTGGGCCTTGGCAGCGGGTTGGCACCTGGACGCTCGAGCGGGCGCCAGACGGGACGGTTGCGCCGTTCGTCTTCGCCGAGCCGACGTGGGCTCGGTTTGTCCGCTTCATCGGCCACGGGCCGCAAGAAGAGGTTCGCGGCTGGGAATACCCTGCTCAGATCCTCGCCATCGAGCGGCCCACCGACGATACCTACCGTTCCATCCTCGGCGAGTGGGGGCAGGCCAGCCGCGTCGCGATCTACGAGGCGCTGACTGCCTCCGAGAACGGAGTGACGGCGGAGCTCAGCGATGAGGACGATGCGGGCGAGACCGCCGATCAGGCGCGTCTCGTCTCGGTGGGCGAGACGGTCCATGGCCGAGCGCAGATCGAGCGCGACGTTGATTGGTACCGCGTCGAAGTTCCCGCCGATCGGAACCGGCTCACCCTCACGCTGAGTGGCGCGCCCACGCTCGGCGTCATCCTCACGCTCTACGACGAAACCGGAGCTGAGGTGCCCATCTCCGTCTCAGACTTCGACGATCCCCGGCAGCTGACGTACACGCTCGAAGTGGAACCCGGCGCTACCTACTTCCTCCGTGTCGAGCAGCCGCCCCACTCGGTCGTCTTCACCTTCGATACCAGCGGCAGCATCGGCGCCTACGAGCCTTACGTCCGCGCCGCGATGCGCACCTTCGTCGCTGGCGTCGTTCCGGAGCACGAGGCGGTCAACCTGCTGCCCTTCGAGGATGACTTCCTGCTCGACGAATGGGGAGCCACTCCCGAGGAGCTTCAGGCCGCGCTCAACGCCTTTGCCTACAGCAGCAGCTCCAGCGGCGGCGAAAAGGCCCTTCTGGACGCTGCATCCGGCTTGGCCGGCCGTCCCGGAGCCAAAGCCATCCTCGTCATCACGGATGGCGAGACGTCATCGAAGCAAGTCGCTCCCGAGATGTGGGCGGTGCTGTCGGTAGTCCAACCGCGCATCTTCGCCGTCCAGATCGGCGCGGAAGCCGACCCCGTGAGCTCGCAGGACATCATGCAGGACTGGGCCACGGTCGGTGACGGCACGTACCAGTACAGCCTGACGCAGGGCGAGATCGACCGTGCCTTCGACCGCACCGCCACCTACTTGCGCCGTCCCGCCGACTACACCCTTACGGTTGAAGCCACATTCGAGGCCCCGACGCCGACGCCGCGGCCAACCGCGACCCCTGAGCCGACCGCTACTCCGACGCCGACGGTGACACCATCCCCCACGCCGACACCCACGCCGACTCCGGCCGAGCCGCCACGCCCGGGCAGCATCCAGGTCCTCAGCCCGCGCGTCGAGGAGGGCGAGCAGCCGGTCGTGGTCCCGGCCGCCGGCACGGCGATCGAGATCATCCTCGACACCTCCGGCAGCATGCTCCAGGAAATCGAACCCGGCCGCACCCGCGCCGATGTCGCCAAGGAGGTGCTGACCGACCTCGTCCTCAACCGGATTCCGGTCGGCGCGCCGGTTGCGCTGCGCACGTTCGGGAATGTGCCGGACTCGTGCGAGACGAATTTGGCCGTGCCGCTCCAACCACTCGACCCACAGGCGATGGTGCAGACGATCGCCAACCTGCCGGTCGTCAACCTCGTGCGTACTCCGATCGGCGCCTCGCTGGAGATGGTCACTGAGGATCTGAGAGATGCGCCGGGACCGAAGATCGTCGTCCTCGTCACCGACGGCGAAGAGACCTGCGACGGTGACCCAGAGGCCGCCATTCGTGCCCTTCGCCGGCAGGGCATTGATGTCCACGTCAACATCGTCGGCTTCGCGCTCGACGACGATGCGTTGCGTGACCAGTTCCGCCGCTGGGCTCGCCTTGGCGGCGGCACCTACTTCGACGCCACCAACACCGAGGAGCTGGGAACCGCCATCAGCCGTGCCGTCCAGGCTCCCTTCCGCGTCCTCAACGAGGATGGCGAGGTCGTCGCTACCGGCACAGTTGATGGCAACGCCGTCTCGGTCCCGCCCGGCGTCTACACCGTCGAAGTCCTGACCGATCCGCGCCAGACGTTCGAGGACGTCGAAGTCGTCTCCGGCGAGCGGACCCGCCTGCGCTTGCGGCGGGAGGAGTAAGCGACAGCGCGGCGCAACGCTATTTCGCTCGCCGCCCCCGCCTCCGACCCGTTGCTCTGGGCGGAGGCAGGGGCAGTTCTCGCTCCGGCAATCGGTCACACTGGGGCCGGTACGAAGGCGAGCGCGCAAAGGGCGGCGGTTGCCGGCAACGAAGCGGTGGTGAAGACGAGGCCCGGCGTTGAACTGACCGCACCAATGGCCATGAGGATGCCGCCGATCACTCCGACCGCGGCAACAAGGCAATATGCGAGCTTCTTCAGATGGTAAATGCCCTCGAAAAGCTCCCCGAGCATGATCATGTATTCGACCGAGTCCTGCGAGCCGCCCATTTCCATGCGGTCGAATGTCTCGCCGGTGCGCGGATCCACCTGCCACCAGCCAGTCAACGCCCGGCCGTCGAGCGTGACAGGCCGCTCCGGGACGACGACGAGGTACCCAGCCGATAGCGCCTCCTCGATCAGCGCCTGAGCGCGGGCGGAGAAGTCGACACCGGCGGGTGTCGTGCCCGGATGGAGCGTTTGGAGGGCGATACCAGCCGTCCGCGCCTCATCGAAGAGACGGCCGACGCTGATATAGCTCACCGGCGTCGGGCTCGGCATCACGGTGACCAGCTCGCCGACGGTTGCCCGCTCGGCGACATGCGCGAGGACGCCCGCGACAACGCTCGGGTGAACGGCAGGGGACGCGCCAGCGATCGGCGCGGCGCCGACGGCTTGATGGACGAGATCGAGGGTCGCGGCGAGCCGGCCATCCTCCGCGTCGCCGATTTGAGTTGGAGTGAGGGTCACCATCGTCACGTTCGGCGCGTTGGGGTAGAAGCGGTAGCCCGTTTCGTCCATGAGCTCCATCTCGAGCCCGGCGCGCGCGTAGTGGTAACCGTGGGCCATATTCGCAAGGTCGGCCCGGGTATCGGCAATCGAGTAATCCTGATCGTAGTAGCTGCCGGGGACCAGTGAGCCGACGACGGCGATCGTCATCGTCGTCAACAGCGGCGGGTAGACCTCGCCCAGCTCCTCGTTCGTGACCATCTCGATCGGAGGAATCGCGGTCGCGTCGAAGGTTCCCGCGAGCCGGGCGGCCGGATCAACGCGGTCGAAGATCATTCGCTCCGCGTGGCGCGCCTCTCCGTCTACCGGGCGAATGTCAATGGTCGCCCAGGCGGCCAAGGTGTCCTCCTGGGTCGCCGAATCGCCGCCGAAGAGATCACCGGTCTCCGAGTCCGTCTTGAAGACCATCGGTTCGCCCCGGATGATCTGCTCGTCGACGATGAGATGGGGGAGCCATTGCAGGCCGCCGCCGCCGAGGATTGACGAGATCGTGATTCCCAGCTGCTGGAGCGGCTCGGGCTCGACGTGGATGAGAGAGATCGGCACCCCGACCAGGTCCGCGCTCCGCGCCTGATGCGTAAGAAGCGGGCGGCGCGTCGGCTGCCCGCCCGAGACGACCTCGGCGACGACCCCAAACTCGACGGTGTGGTAGAGGTCGTCCGGCAGCGCATCGAGCGTTTCGGTGGGGGTCGCGTAGGCGGTGCCGGCTTCGGCGCCAGGGATCGAAGGATCGAGGTCGATCCATTCGGTACCGGATCGGTATTGAATCCAGACGTGTTGTATCCGCTCACGATCGGGGAGGGCGAGCTCGGCGGCTGGCAGCGTCACGGCGGCGTCCGCCAGCGCCCCCGCGAGCATTCCCAGGTCCTCACCAAGGCGTGCGCGGGCGAGATTCAGCAGCTCTTTGCGCGTCTCCGGCAGCTTCAGGATGGCCTCTCGCTGTTCCGGCGTCAGATTGGCTGGATCGGCGCTGGGATCCCCGGCGGGCAGCTGGAGCACCTCCAATGCATGCGCCCGCGCCGCGGCGGCTTCGACCGTCAGCGACTCGAGCAAACGCGCCGCGTTCGCCTCGTCGAGCTCGCCGACGACAAAGCGCACGTCGACGAGCGCTGCTTTGAGCATCTCGGCGAGCAAGAGCGCTTGGTCGGCGGAGTTGCCGGCGCGCCCCCAGAGGGTCCCCTTCGCGCCGCGCAGGACGCCGGGATAGGCGTCGTAGCGCACCTCGTCGGCTACAAAGCGGAAGATCAGCTCCGGATCATACGCGAAATCGAATGCCAGATCTTCGAGCGATGGGCCGCCCGGAGAACGGGTCGCTGGCGTGGCTTGGGCGGCGGGAGCCGCCGCTCCGGCTTCGGGGCTGATGGTGCTCACGCCGGTGGTGACGGCAGTCGCGCCGAGTCCGAGGGCGCGCAGAAACGTGCGCCGGTTGGTGCGAGACTCTGTTGCCTTCGCGAGCTTTCGGGCCAGGTCATCGATGCGTTGACCGTTCATCGCTCCGCTCCCGGATCAAGCTGCCCATCCGCACCTTTGTCCAACTACCAATGCCCTCCGGCCCTTGCACTATACACGAGTGAGATAAGGACGCGGAACAAACCATCGGTAGATAGGAATCTCCCGGACAACGTCGAATCGTATTTCGACGGCAAGATGCGCTTACGCTGATACGAAATGGCGTCGGCGATGGGCGTGAATCAATCAGTGCGCGCCGACCGCCGAGCGTCGCGGGTAGGGACCGACCCCAAGGAAGAACGGCCTCGGGTATCCTGAAGCACCTGATCGGTCGGAACAGCGTGAGAAGGAGGGAGTGGGAGTGCCATCCGGGCGGGGACGACCATGTAAGATCGGACTCTTTGTCCCTCACTGGGAGAACGCCGAGACGGGCCGGGCTCTCCGATGGCAGGAGCTTGCCGCTTACGCCCGCCGGGCCGAGGAGGTCGGCTTCGATTCGATCTGGCTACCCGATCACCTGCTCTTTCACTTTCCGGACTCACAGCCGCAGGGCGGGTGGGACGCCTGGTCGTTCTTGGCCGCGCTGGCGGCGACGACTCGCCGTATGGAGATCGCGACCCTCGTCGCCTGCGCCGGCTTCCGCAACCCGGCGCTGATCGCGAAAATGGCCGACACGATTGATGAGATCAGCGGCGGCCGGCTAATCCTCGGTCTTGGCGCGGGGTGGCACGAGCCTGAGTACCGAGCTTTCGGCTACCCATTCGATCATCGCTACGCTCGGTTCGAGGAAGCGTTCACCATCATCCGCACGCTGCTGCGGGAGCGAAGGATCGACTTCGAGGGGCGGTTCTACTCGGCCAGGGAATGCGAGCTGCGTCCCGCCGGTCCGCGCCCGAACGGCCCGCCGATCCTGATCGGCACGATGGGCGAGAAGATGCTGCGCCTGACCGCGAAGTACGCCGACTATTGGAATCAGGACCGCAAGAACGATTTGGCCGAGGTCGAGCAGCTACAGGCGCGGGTCGATGCGGTCTGCCAGGAAGTTGGCCGCGATCCGGCCACGCTCGGCCGCGTCATCGGAATTCAGATCGACCTGCCGGATCCGTCGCGGCCAGCTCGCAGGCTCTTCGTCGGTCCGCCGCTCCCATTCACCGGCTCGCCCGAGGAGCTGGCGGAGGTGGTTCGCCGATACGCCACGGCGCGGGTAGATCACCTCATCATCTGGGTCGATCCCGTCTCCGTCGCCGGCGTCGAGGGACTCGCGCCCATGCTGGAGATTCTCGACCGGGGATAGGAAAAGCCCGACAAGCCACCCATGTCGTAGAGAAGCGGGAACCGGACGTATAATCGCCGTCGGGATGGGTGGCGTCGTGGCCGGGAGGGCGCGTGCCAGAGGAGGCGCTGGGGTGGCCGACGACCTACGACGGCTTCTAGATCACATCGTCCACACCTACGTGGCTCATGACGAGATGATCGCGGTCGATCTCGACGCGTCGGCCAGCGACCGCGCTGAGGACATCGCCGCCGACAAGCGCCGCGCCGTTCGTCGCGAGGCGAGTCGAGCGGAGACGCTCGCCGGGGCGTTCGTCGAGGGGTTGGAGCGCGCCTTTGCGGCTCGCGGCCGGCCCGACGCGGAGCTGATCTTGGACGATCGCGATCCAGAGCAAGACGCGATGGCGGACGCCCTAATCCGCTTCTTGGTCAGCCACCAGCTCGCCTCGTCCCGGAGCGAGGAAACCGAGCCGTATCACTACCGCTACGCGATCTCTATCGATTGGGATCGGCTCGCGGCAGTCGCGACTGACGCGGGGATCGATCTCGAAAGTGCGTTGCGGCGCGCGAGGAGCGCGTGAGCGCCTCCCGGCGGCACTCCCGGTCAACCCGTCGCAAGGAGACGGCTGTGCCGGCATTGGGAACGTCAGAACCCGAGCCAATGTCCGAATCTCACCGGCCGGCCGAACCCGACGTCTTGCCGGGCGAGGACAATCCGGAGCGCCTTGCGGCCGCGCTCGGCTTGCGGATGCGCGACCCGGAGCTTCTGCGCCTGGCGCTTACCCACCGTTCGGTCGTCCATGAGTGGGCGGGCACCGTGCCGGGCATGCCGGCGCCGCAATCGAACGAGCGACTGGAATTCCTCGGCGATGCGATCCTCGGGGCAGTCGTCGCTGATGAGCTCTATCGCGCCTTCCCGGATCTTCCAGAAGGTGAGCTGACTACGCGCCGCGCGGCGCTGGTGCGCGCCGAGCAGCTGGTACGGTGGGCGCGGGAGATCGACCTCGGCGCCTATCTCTACCTCGCCCAAGGCGAGCGCGTCTCGGAGAGCGCGCGCGACCGGATGCTCGCCGGCGCCTTCGAGGCGGTGGTCGGCGCGATCTACCTCGATCGCGGGTGGTCCGGCGCGAAGCGATTCCTCCGCCGGTTCCTCGGCAACAACCTCGAGAGCACGGTGGTCTCGCAGGAGGAGACCAATCCGAAGGGGCGGCTCCAGGAGCTTGCCCAGGAGCGTTTCCGGGAGGCGCCGCACTATCGCGTCGTGCGAACCGAGGGACCTCCTCACGCGCGCCGCTTCACCATCGAAGTCTCGATCGCCGGCCGGGCCCTAGCGACCGGCGCTGGCGGCAGCAAGCGCGAAGCTGAGCAGGAGGCCGCCCGGCTGGCGCTGGAGCGGCTGGCTCACGACGAGACGGATCGCTCCGCTTCTGTGACGCGCGACGCCGCGCATTCCTCCGAGAGGTGATCTCAACCGCACCGTGCGGCCTTGCCGCATTTGGTCGTTTGGACGCGAGGAGTTCCCATCTTGGTTGGTAGAATTGGGCGGCGCAGAACGTCGCTCGGCGGACCAACATCACACGCGGTTGGGGGACGTGTGCCGCTTCGAGCCGCGCTCATCGCTGGGACTCCCGGCCACCGGCGCGGCGCTGTCTGATCGATCCTTGGCGCACGGGAGGGTGGCGTGGGACGGTTGTACGACCAGCTGACGATTTTCGGTGGGAACTCCAACCCGGAGCTCACCGACGAGATCTGTGAATACATCGGCATTCCGCGCGGCCGCGCTGAAGTTTTCAAGTTCAGCAACGACAACACCTTCGTCCGCATCGGCGAGAGCGTCCGCGACAACGATGTCTTCGTCGTCCAGTCCTTCTCCGCGCCGGTCAACGACTCGATCATGGAGCTCCTGATCATGATCGATACCCTCCGGCGCGCCTCGGCTGGCCGGATTACCGCGGTCATTCCCTACTTCGGGTATGGCCGCACCGACAAGAAAGATCAGCCGCGTGTGCCGATCACGGCACGGCTCGTCGCCAAGCTCGTCAGCACGGCGGGCGCCGACCGCGTCCTGACGCTGGACCTCCACGCGGGCCAGATTCAGGGCTTCTTCGACATCCCGGTCGATGAGATGAGCGCGATGCCGCTGGTCGCCCGCTATTTCTTGGACAAGCGGCTGAGCCGTCCGGTTGTCGTCTCCCCGGACTTGGGCAACACCAAGCGGTCGCGCAACTTCGCAGAAACGCTCAACGCGCCGCTGGCGATCATCGAGAAGCGGCGGATCGGAAATGCCGACCGCTCGGAGGTCCTCAACCTGATCGGCTCGGTCGAGGATGCCCAGGTCGTGATCGTTGATGACGAGATCGACACGGCCGGTTCGATCACCCAGGCCGCCGAAGTCTGCTTGCGAAACGGCGCCGCGGAAGTCTACGCGGCCTGCATTCACCCGGTCTTTTCCGGACCGGCTGTGCGCCGGCTGCAGGACAGCGCGATCCGCGAGGTCGTCGCCACCAATACGATCGCCCTCCCGGAAAGCAAGCGCATCGACAAGCTGACCATCATCTCGGTGGCGCCACTGCTTGGCGAGACGATTCAGCGCATTCACACGGGCGCCAGCGTCGCCGCTGTCTACCGCGCCGCCCAGACGATGCCGATCGGCTAGCGGTCGCTCCGCGCAATGCTCTTGCCGCGGCGGATCACGCGTCCAGAGCGCTCGTCGCGCCGCGCTGAGCTCCCACCAGGACCGCTCCGGCAGCCAAGGTTTGCTCCGCCTCGGCGATCATCTGCCGCAGAATCTCGCCGGCCGGCTTGATGTCGCGAACGAGTCCAGCCGTCTGCCCGGTGAACGGCACCAGCTCGTGGATCCGCCCCGCGCGCAGCGCGCCCAGGATCTCGTCCCGGGCCTCGGCGGCGCGTGACGCGACCTCGGCTGGATGCTTACTCCAGTCAGTGATGAATGGGGTGCGCAAGGCACGCGGCACCGTGTCATACGCGATCTCGCTATCAGACGGCATGATCGTTCGCCAGGCCTCGAAACGGATCGCGTCCTCCGATTCGGCCGCCAAGATTGCCTGCTTCCAAACTCCAGGCACGCCAGCCTCCTCTGACGCGAGGAAACGCGTGCCGACATTCGCTCCCTGAGCGCCGAGCACGAGCGCGGCGGCGAGCCCGCGTCCATCGGCGATGCCGCCGGCTGCCACGACCGGGATCGAGGGCACCGCATCAACGACCTGCGGCAGCAGGACCAAGGTGCTCGGCCCTTGCGCGAGGCCCTGTCCGCCCGCTTCGCCGCCCTGGGCGATGATCGCGTCCACGCCACGCGCCGCGACCTGCCGTGCCTGTGTCACCGTGTGGACCTGTTGAACGACCGGGATTCCGGCGGCATGCGCGCGATCAACCAAATCTCCCGGATCTCCGAGCGCGAAGGTGATAGCGGCCGGCTTGGCCTCGAGGGTCAGCGCGAAGGCGTCTTCGTTCAGGAGTGGCACGACGTGATTGACGGCGAACGGCCGGTCTGTCATCGCGCGGACTCGCTCGATTTGCCGCTCGAGGTCGTCCGCGGTGGCAAGGATGGCCCCAATGCTCCCCATGCCGCCCGCGTTCGAAACCGCGGCCACCAATTCCGGCGAGGTTGCCGGCCAGATCGCCGCTTGGATGATGGGATGTTCGATGCCGAGCAGATCGCAGAGCCGCGTGCGGATCATCGCACCCTCTCCCTGAACGACGCCGGGTGACGGCGTCCCATCACCGAGCGCCGCGGGCGCTCGGCGCCGCGTCGTCGCGTGTCTGGTGGTGGCACTGCGAAGACGGTCCCAACAGTAGCGAGGGATGATCCGATTTGGCAAGCGTTGGCGAGCGGCTCAAGAGGATCGGCTGGAAGTGCCTCTTGCTTTCCCGGCAGCAGGTGATGCTACTCCGTTCGCGGTTCGGCCACGGAGTCATGCGACGGTGTATGGCCCGGCGGCCGGAGACCGCCGGCGCTAGGGACTCGTCGTGTCGGGCGCTACCTCGTCGAACTCGGCGGTGAAGTAGGCCGGATCGTGGGCGTCGTTGCCGAGGATGACGCGGATGCCCTCCTCAGCGGGCCCATCTCCGATCTCGACAGCGGCGATGTCTACGCCGATGAGACCGGCGACGAGGTAGGCCGTCGTGATCTCCTCCTGAGGAGCCAAGATCTGCGTCTGCTCCGCCACTTCTGGCCGGTCGGCGACGTCGACATCGGTGAAGCCGTAATCGCGGAGCACGAAGCCGATGCGCTGGCCGAGACCCGGATTGGTCGTGCCGTTCTCGAGGCGGATCGGCGCGTCGTAGTTCGGGTGCGCCAGCGCCGACATCGGCGGCGTGATTTCCCGCCCGGCAAACTCTGAAAGGATCTCGCCCACCACGTCCCAGTCAGCGACCAGGTAGTAGGGCTCATCCGGCAGCTGCTCTTCAGTCAGCGCGCGGTCGAGGGAGTACTGCTTGATGCCGTTGTCCTGGATCTCCGAAGCGAGCCGGGCCAGCCTCAGCGCCTGCGTCGGCGAGAGATCGGTGCGAACCGCATCTCCCAGCTCTGCGATCAGCTCGCCGGCCTTGGGCAAGAGATCGAGTGACAGCGCTTGCTCGCGCAGCGCGAGCAGCACCTGCTGCTGGCGGACGGATCGGCTGCCGTCGCCGTCGTCGTGGCGTGTCCGCGCGTATTGCAGGGCGCGTTTCCCATCCATGTGCTGCCAACCGGCCGGGAAGTAGACGCGCATGTAGTTCGTGCCGTCGGCCGGGAACGCGTCGTCCTTGATCGGATACGGGACATCAATGGTGATCCCACCGACGGTGTCGATGATCTTGATGAAGCCGTTGAAATCGACCTGCGCGAAGTAATCGATGCGCAGGCCAAAGTTGGCCTCGATCGTCTTGATGACCAGGCCCGGCCCGCCGCCCGGCACCTCGTCCGCGTCCCCGAACGCGTAGGCGGCGTTGATCTTGTTCATCCCGTAGCCGGGAATGATCACCTTCAGGTCGCGGGGAATAGCGAGCATCCCCGCCTCCTTGGCCACGGGATCGATATTGACGAGGATCATCGTGTCGGATCGCGATGGCTCATCCTCCCGGCGGTCGACGCCCAGCAAGAGGATGGTGATGCGCTCGGTTCCGTCCCAGCTCGGGATCTCTGGGACGGCGGTCGCCGTCGTCTGCGCGATGACTGGCGTCCCTTCCTCGTTCTTGACGGCGATGAAGGGCTGCGGGTCGCGCGGCGCGGGCTCGACGAAGACGTCCTGATACGCGCGGGTGCCGCGGTAGACGATCGGTCCGATGATGGCGCCGACGGCGATGAGGAATACCACAGGAATGGCCAGGGCGATCATGCCAGCGCGCGTGCGCGGTCGCCGCAGGAGTCGCCGCCTCTTGCGCGGAGTCTCGGCCGCCGCTTCCCGGTGCGACTCTTGCTCCCGCCGGAGTCGCTCGAAGGAGGGGCGGACGGCGGAGCTCTCCTGCCCCCGCGCCGGCGGCTCCTCCACGACGGGCTGTGCTGGACGCGCCGCCGGTCGCGCCGCGGGAACCGCGGCAGGAGTGGCCTGGCGGACGCGTGCCGGAGCGGTCAATCTCCCCGCCAGCGCGGGGGCGGCAGTTGCAAGATACGGTCGAGGGAGGCGGCCACGTTGGAACGTTTGTCGCGGTGTAGCGCGGCGCGGGGAGCGTCGCTGCTGGCGGCGTTGAGCGTACCGGGGATAATCGCGCATATCAGGCATCGATTCTCGCGCGGGCGACCGGGCGAGCGCGCGCCTCGGTATCCGCGGACGATCGTCCTATGCTCTTGGCCGCGGCATATCCGCGGCAGCGAAACGGCCTGAGTCTACCATGCCAGGGACGCCAAGCCTTGACGCCTAGGCAGCGCTCCGGTAGTGTACGTACAGATTGGCTCCGGGGCGAGTGTGCCGGGTGCGACCACTGGCGCCGGAGGAGAGGGCGAGCACTGATGCTGCTTTCTGACCGGGATATCGTCGAAGCGCTCAAAACGGGCCGGATCAAGATCGATCCTCCGCCTGACCTGGAGACACAGTTGGGCTCAGTATCGATCGATTTCCGGCTCGGGCGGACCTTCATGGTCTTCGAACACAGTCGCCATAGTTACATTGATCCGCGACAGCCTCACTCGATCGGCGACGCGATGCGGACGATCGTCGTCGATGAGGACGAGCCGTTCATCATGCAGCCGGGCGACTTCGCGCTTGCCTCGACGATCGAGTCGCTGGAGTTGCCGGACGACCTCGTCGGGCGGCTGGAGGGCCGATCGAGCATCGCGCGGCTCGGCATTACGGTCCACTCGACGGCGGCGGTCTTCGAGCCGGGCTGGGTCGGGACGGCGACGATGGAGCTGAGCAACTTGGGGCGAATGGCGGTCGCGCTCTACCCAGGGATGCGGATCTGCGCCTTCTCCTTCGAGACGGTCAGTTCCCCCGTCATGACACCGTACCGCTTGAAGCGCAACGCCAAATACGCCGGTCAGCAGACGCCTCGACCGTCCCTCCTGGCCGAGGAGAGCCGGCTGAGAGACGAGCTGAGTTCCCGGAACGGCACGAGCCGGAGTTAGGCGACGCTGGCTCGGTTTCACGTGAAACGCGGCGGCTGGTCGACGCGCGTTGCCCTCGCCGGGCATAATCCCTCCGGCTGAGATCGTGGCCGAGCCGATCGGCCTGATGACGAGGGAAGACGTCGTGTCGGTTCAAGTGCTGCAATCGATCCGCGACCGCGTTCTGCCGATGTTCGAGGTGACGGCCGAGCGGTACCGAGGACGGGTGCCAACGCCGTACCCGATCATCGTCGATGATCCCGAACGAGGCGAGCTGGGATTGGAGCTCGATCCCAACTACGCGATCTACTTTTCGAGCGATGGGACGCAGGCGTATGCCGAGTTGCGGTTCCCGCTCCCGCGCAACGATGCGCGGTCCAGCGCCAGCCGCGAGAAGTTCTCCGGCTTGCCGTACACCAGCCGCCGCCCGCTTGATCCGGACATCTCCGACCTGGAGCTGCGCAACCTAATCGCCGAGCTCATGTCGCGCTGGAACTACCAGCCGACGATCATCCACATCACCGATACGTAGACCGTTTGCCAGTAAGTGCGTAAACGAGAGAGGGCCGGGCAATTGCCCGGCCCTCTTACTGTTTGTCCGTTGTTTCACGTGAAACGCGCTATTCCCAGGAGACCCAGCGATCGCTCTCGCGCGTCCAGCTCACGATTTGATCCTCGCGGAAGAAGAGCGCGATCTCGCGGGCCGCGCTCTCCGGCCCATCCGAGCCGTGGATCAGATTGGCGGTGATCGTCAGACCGTGGTCGCCACGGATCGTGCCCGGCGCGGCTTCCGCCGGGTTCGTCTTGCCCATCGTCGCCCGCGTCGCGGCGATCGCCCCCGGTCCCTCAACGACCATCGTCACCACCGGACCCGAGGTAATGAACTCGACCAGCGTGGGATAGAACGGCTTCTCCTTGTGCTCCCCGTAGTGGCGCTCCGCCAGCTCGCGATCGATCTTCCGGAACTCCATCGCGACGATCTTCAATCCGCGCCGTTCGAGCCGGGAGATGATCTCACCGATCATGCCGCGCTGAACCGCATCCGGCTTGATGATCACCAGTGTCCGCTCAACCTCAGCCACTGTCTTCTCCTCGTACTTCCCTCATGATTTCCGTGCGCGCTGGGCGCCGGCCCGCCAGACTAGCATAGCCCGCGAACCAACGCCATGGGGACGGTCTAGACCGTCCCCATGCGCTCAATACCTGCCTTTGTTTGAGGTCGCCGGTCCTTACGCCGCCGGCTGGAGAAGCGCCTCGATTTTGGCAATCGCGTCCTGGCAAGCCTGCCGGATCGCGGCGCCCTCGCATGGCTCGCTGAAGACGATCAGCGCGAAGTTGCCAGCATTCTGGACGTGGATCATCCCGTCTGGCGTGGCGATGCTGACCGCCTGCGCGGGGCCCGCGCCGAGCCGCAGCGCGGTTCGCTCCGTCGCCCCGACGAGAGCCGCGCCAACCGCGCCAGCGACGTCCGCGTCCTGCAGATCGATGCCCGCGCGACCCATGACGAGCCCTTCAATGTTCACGGCCACCACGCCCAGAATCTCGTCGTAGCGCAGCAGGTCGTGCAGAGCGTCGTCAACGCTGCTCGTCGTCATCCCAAGCTCCTTTGTGCGTTCATCCGCGATCGGCGCCGGCTCAGCATCGCCTGCCGGAATTGCGCCGCTGCCTGCTCCGTCCGACCTAGGCGCAAATACGCCTCGCCCAGCACGCGGAGCGCCAGCGGCTCCGTGTAACCCTGCGCGATCTGCGCTTCGAGTGTCTGCGCGACCTCGCGCGCGGCGTCCTCGCTCTCAATCAGGCGCAGCCGCATCGCCATCAAGTCGGGAGCGGGCTCGTTCGCCGGCTTCACTCCATTCTGGCCAACGGCAACGGCCACCGGGACCTCGGCAGCCGCGGGCGGCTGCGCCGGCGACAGGCTGCGATCGACGACGAGCTGGCCCGCCTCGACGAGCGACCGCTTCGTCGCTCTCAAGCGCGCAAACAACCCGTCCACGCCTTCGCGCCGGTCGAACAGATCCGACGTCTGGCTGATGACCGTCGGCCAGCGCGGCGCCTCGACAGAGACTGGAGTCGCCTCCTCGGCGGCGGGCCGTTCCTGCGGCTGGCTCTCGGCAACGGCCGCCACCTCCGCCATTGATGGCGCGGGTACCGGATCTGCCGCCACCGGCGTATCCATCGGCGCCTCGGCCGTCAGCGGTGCCTCGCCGGCCGCTGCCTCCGTTACCGCGATCTGATCCAGGGCCGCCAGATCGAACGGCTCCGCGCCGAGCTCCGCGTTGAGATCGGAGAAATCGGGCGTGTCAGATGCGGGTGGCGGGCCGATCTCCTCCAGCGAGAACGGCTCGACGCCTGGGATCTCCAGGTCGATCCCAGGCCCGGCAGCCGGCTCGGCGCCAAGGCTGTCGCCCTCCGCCACCAGCAGGTCGGCCGGAAGCTCGGCGCCAACCGCGTCGCCGGGATCTGCAATCGGCTCCGCATTTGCCGCGGGCGTCTCCGCGCCGAGTGGTGACGTGCCATCGCGGCTGGTGACGGCCAGCAGATCCTCGAAATCGAGCGGCTCACCGACCGTATCGGGCAAGGCCAGGGGATCAACCTTGTCGCTGTCGTCGTCCAGCTCAGGCAGCGATTCCTGGTCGACGTTGCGCAGCAGCTCGGTGTAGCCAGTTGGCTGCTGGGGCGGGATGCCCGCGATCACTTCCTCGCCCAGATCGGCCAAATTGTCCGACGACGCTTCCGCGGCCACGTCGGGCGTCGCTTCCTGGGGCTGTGTCGCTTGTGCCGCTTGCTCCTCGGGCCGCGACTCCAAGTCGGCGAAATCGGCCGCGGTGAACGGTTCCCAAGCGTCCGACGGATCCGACTCATCGGCCGAGAAGGGAACGACCCCGCCAGCGTCGAGCTCGGCCACGAGATCCTCGAACCCGGTCACCGACGGTGTATCCGGTGTCGCCTCTTTCAGCGCCCGGTCGAGATCGTCCCATCCGGCGGTCAAGTCTATTTGGCCGTCGTCCGAGACGAGTGAGTCATCCGCGGGAGGCGCCGATGCGGTCGGCGGCTGTAGTGACGGCGTTGGCTCTGGAGTTGGCGCGTTCTCCACGGAGGCGGTCAGCTCCTGCAGAGCGTGCTCCACCGACTCAGGAGAACCGTTGCCGATGGGGCCAGACTCGCTCGCGGATGCGGCGAGTGGCGCCCCGACCGCCACGGGCTCCGCCTCCGCCGGCACCTCGAGCTCTTCAAGCCCTTCGAGCGAGAATGGCTCGATGTTCCCTAAAGCCGCCAGATCCCCGTCGTCCGACCACGTGAACGGCTGTAGCTCCTCCTCGGAGCTCGCATCCCCGTTGCTCGGAGTCTGGAGGTCGCGTACAACGCTGTCCCACAGATCCGGCGCGGGAACATGCATCGCCCCGAGCGCCGGCGCTGCCGACGCGTCCGGCTGCTCCTGGGATTCCGCCGTGGCCTGGCTGAAATCGAAGTCGGGGAGCGGCGCCGATTCGCGCACCAGCCAGGAGAGGTCCGCGCCATCGCGCAGGTCAGTCAGCAGTAATGCGATCTCGCCGATCGGATCCGCAGCCTGGTAGCGCGTTGCCGCGTCCGAGGGCGCGATCGAGCTCAGCCGTCGCTCGATGTCGGCCTGGATCGCGAGCGCGCGGGCATTCTCAGGCTCGGCGGCGAGAATTTCACGGCAGAGGGCCGCGGCTCCGGAGTCGTCACCGCTGCGCCAGAGCACTTCCAGTAGCGCCGTTCGCGCGCGTTGATTGTTCGTGTCGGCCGCCAGGATCGCGCGCCACTCGGCGGCAGCGCGCCGGAACTGCCCCGCTCGCGCATAGATGTGGGCTAAGCCGACGCGGGTTGGGTGCAGGCGATCGTCAGCGCCGAGCTCGCCGCGCAGGCGGACGAGCTGCTCACGCACCTGGTCGAGCGCCGGGTTGATTTCCCACGCCTGGAGGTATTGCGCGTAGGCGAGGCCCGTGTCTTTGCGCTCCTCGGCGACGACACCGAGGCCCAGCCGGGCGACGACATTGAGCGGGTCCAACGCCAGCGTCCGCTCGAAGTGCTCGGCCGCGGCGTCGAGCTCCCCGCGCTCCAGGAGTGCTTCCCCGCGCATGCGATGCGCCGTCAGGCATGCGGGATACGACTCGAGCGCGTGGGCGCAGGCGTTGGCCGCAAGGAGAAAATCCCCGCGGTCCATCGCCTCTTGCGCGCCGCGGATCAGTTCAGCCAGCTCCACGACCGACCCCCTTGCGGATGGCGAGAGGTGAGTTGCGACGACGCCGCGTCCTTGCATGCGAGGCAAAGCCACGCGGACCGCGGCCGCACGACCCAGATACCAACGGCGGTGCCTGGCATTACCCCCGATGGGAATGCCTACCGTACCGCGATTCTAGGGAGCTGATTCGAGCGGACTCAACGCTCAGGCTAGCCCAATGGCACCAAAGCGCACCAGATCGCTCTGCTCAGGTGGGGATGGCGCCGCTCCGGTTACGCTGTCTCGGGCGGCTGAGGGGTCTGGCGCTTTGCCGTCGCTTCGCGGCGATTCTTCTTGGATCGCATCCGCGCTTGCTCCAACGTCCAGATCGTCACCGCCGTCGCGATGATGAGTGGGACGATGATGACGAGCGCCACAAGGAAGTACTCAGTCAGAGTCATCGGCAAAGCTCCGGTGCAGCGATCGCTCGCTCTGGCGGATGATACCGGGAACCCGCGCTGGTCGCTCGGCGCGGGAATGGGCCGCCCGTAGGAATGATCTCCTGATGAAAGGGGAGGTGCCAGGTGGAGCGCGTCAGTTTCGGCATCAAGACCTCACCGCAACACACGACCTACGAGGCCATCCTCCGCGTTTGGGAAGAGGCCGACGCCGAGCCGCTCATCGAGCATGCGTGGCTCTTCGACCACTTCGCCCCGATTGTTGGCGATCTCGACGGTCCCTGTCTCGAAGGATGGACCGTGCTGGCAGCGCTCGCGGCTCGCACGACGCGTCTCCGCCTCGGCCTGATGGTCACCGGCAACACCTATCGCCATCCGGCCGTGCTCGCCAAGATCGCGGCGACGACGGACGTTATCAGCGGCGGCCGCCTGGACTTCGGGATTGGCGCCGGCTGGAACGAGTACGAGCACACGAGCATGGGCATCCCGCTCTACAAGCCAGGTGAGCGGATTCGTCGTCTCGATGAGGCATGCAAGCTGATCAAGCTGCTGTGGACGCAGTCAATTGCCGACTTCGCCGGAGACTACTATCAACTCAACCAGGCGCGCTGCGAGCCGAAGCCGATCCAGCGGCCCTGGCCTCCGTTCGTCATCGGCGGCAGCGGCGAGCGCCTGACGCTACGCGTCGTCGCCCGTCACGCGGATATCTGGAATTTCTCAGGCCGGTCGGTTGAAGACTTCACGCACAAGCTGGACGTCTTGCGGCGGCACTGTCAGGAGATCGGCCGCGACCTCTCCGAGATCGTCGCCTCGATCCAATACCCGGCGAACTACGAAGACCTCGCCCAAACGAGAGAGGCGATCGCTCGCTTCATCGAGGCCGGCGCGCGCCACGTCGTGGTGATGCTCACCCCGCCCTATCCCGAGCGGATCGCGAGCCGGATCGCGCAAGAAGTCATCGCGCCGCTGGTTGAAGCGCGCTGAGCGCCGAAACCATTGACCTGGTCCTCGTGATGACGTGACCGTGGCGTGTTCCGTCGATCGGGTACGAACGTGACCCCCGCTTGTTGGACTACCGCTTGCGCCGCGCCCGCGCCGAGCGCGAGCGGCTGCGTCGCCCCGAGCCGCCGCGACAATGGAGCCGAACGGCGAGTCGAGGCACCGGCCTCACGCCGCCGGACCATCTGATCGCGCTGGCCGGCACGCGGCGCAACCGGTAGGCGGGTACAAATGCTGAGTCCCCTGTTGCAGCAGGGGACTCCAGCGGGGGTCGTTGGCATCGACCGGCGAGGGAAGGGGGGAAGCCGGCCGTGCACGCTCTTAGCGTACCCGTGCCTGGCTGTCATAGCGTGGACTGATCGGATACTCCTTACGGCACCTTAGTACCCCTGTTTCCGCGTTATCCGGCAACGGGATTGGGGCCCTCGGCTGGTGCAATCGGCAGCCGGGCGGTCGCCGCGAACTCCTCGTGACCGCGGACGGTGGCGAGCAGCACCTGATCCATGAAGTGCCCGAATTCCAGGACGACGCGAGCCACCCGCTTCAGCGCCGCTCCTTCTTCCTCCAGCATCCCGAGCATCGCGCGGATGACTGGGAACCGGAAGTAGAGGAAGGCCTCGACGGTTTCGGCGGTGCTCAGCCCCGCTTGCGCCCCGGATCGGCCGTAGAACTCGCCGATCTGCTGCCCCTCGGCGAGCAGCGCCGTCCGATCCATGCCGGCCGGCGTGGATGCATAACGCACCGCGACGTCAACGAGCCGCCTCCCCTGCCGGCGCAGCGTCTCCTGCCCCGCCTCGCTGTACGCCTGATACCAGCGACGCTCGCGGGCGGCGCGCAGGTAAGCCTCCTCGTACGCCGCGAGCGTGCGGTCCGTCAGCTCGCGGTGACCTACTCGCTGGCGCTCTTCGCGTCGCGGGCCCTCGCCTACCAGGGCTCGCAGGTCCTCTTCGGCATAGCGACGGTGGCCGCCTGGCGTGCGAAAGACCGGAATCTTGCCTGCGTCGCTCCAGCGGCGCAGCGTCGATTGATCGACTCCAAGAAAGGCGCATGCCTCTTGGATCGAGAGCCAGCGCCCTCTGCCACCCCCCTTCCCCGCCGGCGATTGGCTCGACATGGTACCCCTCCCTCGAGACCAGATGTCAGCCGATCTTGCGATGCGAGGCCCCGTCGCCATGATCTCGGACCACTCTGTCCGTTTCCCGCCCGAAGAATTCGACGCTCATCTGATGGTCACGCTCCATCGCTTGCCGGCGTAGTGTACAGCGGCGCTGCCATTTCGGCTTGACATGTGCCGCGGATTTCATGCGCCGGCTCATTGCCGCTCTCTGTTCGGCGTAGGCGGCAGCGACTGTAGGAGAGTCTACGGTTTGCGCGGAGCCGCTCGTAAGCAGCCGGGCGACCGATGTCTTAGCGGTGGGCGCCCGTGAAGAGGGATTCTCGGATGGCCATGACCTGCGTGCGTAGGGCGGTATCGGTTTGAAGCTGCGACTCCACTTTCTCGATGCCGTGGAGCACGGTCGTGTGGTCGCGGCCACCAAGCTCCTGGCCGATCTCCATGAGAGAGGATTGCGTCTCTTCGCGGAGTAGGTACATCGCGACCTGGCGTGGGCCGACGATCTCTTTCGCCCGGCTCCGGCCGCGCAGCGCCTCCAGCGTCACGCCGTAGTGGTCCGCGACAGCCGCGACGACATCCGCGCGGGTGATCTTGCCGCGCCGCGCGCTGAGCGCCGCATCCGTCAGCGCCTCCATCGCGAGCTGGAGCGTCAGCGGGCGGCCGGTCGTCTGCGCGAAGAACAAGACCTTGTTCAGCGCGCCCTCTAGCTCTCGGATGTTGCTCTGATCGCGCGCGGCGATGTACTCGATCACGTCGTTCGGGAGAACGGTGCCGAGCTCCTCCGCCTTCGTGCGCAGGATTGCCGTCCGCATCTCGTAGTCGGGCGGCTGCACGTCAACGATGAGACCGCCCTCGAAACGGGAGCGCAGCCGATCCTCCAGCGCCGCGATTGCCTTCGGCGGCTTGTCGCTGGAGATGATGACTTGCTTGCCGCTTTGGTAGAGCGCGTTGAAGGTGTGGAAGAACTCCTCTTGCGTGCTCTCCTTGCCGGCGATGAACTGAATGTCGTCGATCATCAAGATGTCGATCGCGCGGTAGCGGGCGCGGAACTCCTCCATCCGCTGACCGCGGATCGCGCTGATCAGCTCGTTGGTGAACTTCTCCGACGAGACGTAGAGGACGGCCAGATTCGGATGCAGCTCGAGCGCTCGATGTCCAATCGCGTGCAGCAGGTGCGTTTTCCCGAGTCCCACACCGCCGTGGATGAAGAACGGGTTGTACTGCCCGCCTGGCCGCTCCGCGACCGCCAGCGACGCCGCATGCGCGAAGCGGTTCGAGGAGCCGACGACGTAGTGCTCGAAGACGTAACGTGGATTGAGGCCATGAGGCGGCGGTGGCGCCAACTCTAGCTGCCGGGTAGCCGGCGCGGCCGCCTGTCCGCTTCCGTTTCCGGCTGATCCTCGCCGCGACGTGCTCCCGCCAGAGGCGTCTCGCCGGGAGCCGCGTTCCCTGCGGGCCGGTTCGGCGCCGGGGAAGAGGGGAGGCGTCTCGGCAACTGACTCGCGACGGGCGCTGCTGTCTCCGCGCGGATGCTCGACGCTCGCGGGCGGCTCGTCGTCCCCCTCCGCGCGCATCACGGTGAACTCGACCCGGATCGGCCGCCCGACGATCTCGGACAGCACGCGCTCGATATCGGTCGCGTAGCGGTTCTTCAGCGTCGAGGCGCTGAACGTGTTCGGCGCGGCGATCGTAGCGACATCATCACGAAAATCGACGATCGTCGTCGGCCGGAGCCAGTTTTCAAACGCGCTGCGGCTGAGCCGGACCTGCAGGTCCCCCAGGACGGCTTGCCATAGCTGCTTGGCCTGCATCTGCACCCGCGACGCCCCTCCGATCCTCGTTCGTGCGGGGTGTACGAACAGGACTTATCCGCATCGTAGCACCGCTCATTCGCCCCTGCAACCGCGCCGCCTGCCTGGCACGCCCTGGTTGCGGGCGCTTGGCAGCGGGCCGGGCGGTGTTGCGATCTGCCTTAAACACTGACCCGGCCATGCGGCCGGGTCAATGCGGGAAGGGGAGGGGTGGAGCGTGTGCGGCGCTCCACTGGGCTTGGGAGAGAGCATCGGTATCTTTGGGGCGACGCTCTCACACCTGTCTACGTCCGTTTCTTCGATTTGGATTCATCTCTGTGTCAGCCTGGCACAGAGTCTGCGTTATGTCCCATCCCTTCAGGTCATTTGGCTCGCCGAGCCGGCCTTCAACTCGGCGAACCTGGTATCCTTCGCGCTCATCCGGATATTCGATGGCCAGTCTGGACCGCCGGCCGCGGCTGGCGCACTCGTGACCGATCCGTTTGCCCCGCCTTCCAGCGCTGGGCAACGCGGCACGACTCAGGTAGCACGATGACGTCAGCCGATCTGGCCCTCACCGGACTTTCCGAGCGCGAAGTTGCCGAGCGTCGGGCTCGCGGGCAGACGAACCGTGTTCGCGAGAATGCCTCCCGCACCTACGCGGACATTATCCGCGAGAATGTCATCGCCCTCACGAACGTCGCGCTGCTCGCCGTCGGTATCACGCTGATCTCGCTCGGCCTCTTCCGGGAAGCGCTGTTCACCGCTAGCCTCGTCATCTTCAACGTCGCGGTCGGGCTCTATCAGGAAGTCCGAGCCAAACGGCGCCTGGACCGTATCGCTCTCCTCACGCGGCCTCGCGCCCATGTCATCCGGGACGGCACGACCTACGACCTCCTTCCCGAGGAGATCGTCTTGGGCGATACCTTGCTAATCTCCCAAGGCGACCCTGTCCTCGCCGACGGGCGGCTCGTCGCCGGCAGCGTCCATATGGATGAGTCGCTGTTGACCGGCGAGACGGACTTGGTCCGTAAGCAGCCGGGCGACATGGTCACCTCCGGCAGCATCTGCATGTCGGGCAAGGGCTATTACGTCGCCGAGACGGTGGGCGACCAGACCGTCGCCGGCACGATCACCGCTGGTGCTCGCGCGTTCAAGCGCGTCTTGACGCCGCTTCAGCAAGAGGTCAACCTCGTCCTGCGCGTCCTGCTCCTCATGACCGCCTTCTACGGCGCCATCATCGGACTTTCCGCCTGGATCCACGACATCCCGTTCACCGATACCGTGATTGCCGAGGCGGTGATCGCCGGGCTCGTGCCGCCAGGACTCTTCCTGATGATCACCATCGCCTACGCCATGGCGGCGCTGCGCCTGACGAAGATGGACGCGCTCATCCAGCAGGCAAACGCCGTCGAATCCCTGAGCAACGTCAATGTTCTCTGTCTCGACAAGACCGGGACGCTGACCGCCAACCGAATCCAGCTCGACAGCGTGCACGCGATCGGCGGCGACGAGGCGCTTGTCCGGCGGGTGCTGGGCGACTTCGCGGCGAGCGTGTCGGAGCTGAACAAGACAAGCGAGGCGATTGCTTCGGCCTGTCCCGGCAAGCGGTGGGACGTTGCCCAAGAGGTGCCGTTCAGCTCGCAATGGAAGTGGAGCGGCGTCACCCTACGCGGCGGCGATCTGCCGGGCACGGTCGTGCTCGGTGCGCCTGAAGTTCTCGGTCGCGCGATCGGCAGCCATCCCGAGGTGGAGGCAGTGCAGCGCGAGTGGGCGGAAACTGGACGCCGCGTCCTCCTACTCGCTCATTCCGACGCCGAGCTTTCCCCCGACCCCGGACCGGATGGCAACCCGCCGCTGCCGCCGCACCTCGTCCCGCTCGCCGTCCTCTCCTTCGTTGACGAGCTGCGGCCGCATTGCAAGGAGACGCTCGATGGCTTCCGCGCCGCCGGGATTCGCCTCAAGATCATCTCCGGCGACAACCCGGAGACGGTCTTCGCGCTCGCCAGGCAGGCCGGACTCGCCGCCGATGCAACCCTCGTCTCTGGCATGCAGCTCGCCGAAATGAGTCCAGATGAGTTCGACCGGGTGGCGGCGGAGGCAACCGTCTTTGGCCGGATCACGCCCCAGCAAAAGGAGCGGCTCGTCGACGCGCTCGTCCGCCAGGGGAACTACGTGGCGATGATCGGCGACGGCGTCAACGATGTGCTTTCGCTCAAGAAGGCGAACCTGGGCATCGCTATGCAGAGCGGCAGCCCGGCGACGCGCGCCGCGGCGGACATCGTCCTCCTGCAGGACTCCTTTGCCGCGCTCCCCGCCGCCTTCGCCGAGGGACAGCGCATCCGCAATGGCATGCAGGACATCCTGAAGCTCTTCCTGACCCGCATCTTCGCCATCGCGATCTTCATCCTCGCCATCATCGCTGTCCAGGCGGGATTCCCCTTCACTCCTGGCCAGATGAGCGTCCTGTCGACCCTCACCGTCGGCATCCCGGCGTTCTTCCTCGCCGCCTGGGCGCGGACCGGCGTCGTTCCCCGCCGCAGTCTGCTCCGCTCCCTGCTGCACTTCGTCCTGCCGGCTGCCGTGACGATCGCGATCGTCGCCGCCGGGATCTACCTCGGCTACTACATGCGCTCGGATAGCGACCTCCGCCCCGAGAGCCCTACGCTTGCCCTCACCGAAGTCAGCGCGGCCACCCTGGCGCGCGACGCCACCACGACGGCGCTGATCCTCTGCGGCCTGCTCATCATCGTCTTCGCCGAGCCGCCGACGCGGTTCTGGACCGGCGGCGACTCGCTCAGCGGCGACTGGCGACCGACGATCCTCGCCGGCCTGATGCTCGGCGCCTACGTCGTGATCCTCGGCGTGCCGGCGTTTCGCTCGTTCTTCGGCTTTGCCCTGCTTTCCTGGACGGACTATCTGATCATCGTCGCGGTCGTCGTCGCCTGGGCGGCGGCGCTGCGCTGGATCTGGCGACGACGTCTGCTTGATCGCTTCCTCGGCATCGCTCTGGAGTGAGGCGTC
>ERZ777003.906-NODE-906-length-51330-cov-43.058703_pt1 | contig 51330 bp, 35 predicted proteins | sample MGYA00374956_ERZ777003 | MGnify/ENA primary metagenome ERZ777003 (study PRJEB29302, sample SAMN06268252) | bioreactor metagenome | isolation source: Joint BioEnergy Institute, California, USA | place: USA:Joint BioEnergy Institute, California, USA | collected...
CCAACGCCGAACCCACCGGCACCACCACCGCAGCCGAAGCCGGTTCCGGCGGCTCTTCCGACGCCGCGGACAACGAACCCGGCACCGGCACGGAGACCAACGCCGAACCCACCGGCACCACCGCCACAGCCGAGACCGGTTCCGGCGGCTCTTCCGGCGAGGCCGCAGGCGACGACCCCGGCTCCGGCACACCCACCGGGGACGGCACAGAGGCTCACCCCGAGCACACCGCCCCCGACCCGGACAAGCCCTCCGGCGCGGCCGAGGAAGAGCACCCGGCCTCGAGCACGCCCACCGAGCACGACGCCGAATCCGGCGACCTCCCCGGCGACGCCGCGGACAACGAACCCGGCACCGGCACAGCGGCCAACGCCGAACCCACCGGCACCACCACCGCAGCCGAGGGCGGTCCCGACGGCTCTTCCGGCGAGGTGGCAAGCGACGACCCCGGCTCCGGCACACCCACCGGGGACGGCACAGAGGCTCACCCCGAGCACACCGCCCCCGACCCGGACAAGCCCTCCGGCGCGGCCGAGGAAGAGCACCCGGCCTCGAGCACGCCCACCGAGCACGACGCCGAATCCGGCGACGCCGCAAGCGGCTCCCGCACGGCGGCCGATGTCTTGGACGGCCGCGACGGGACCGTTCCGAGCGCCGTCGCGGACACCGGCGATGCCGTGGAAAGCCGCGCCGTCTCCGCCGGGGCCGCCGGCGCCGCCGCGGAACCCGAGGCAGCCGCAGCAGACCCCGCCGGGGGCGGGCACGGGCGCACCGATGCGTCCGCCGAAGACGGCGCGGAAGGCCGCTCCGTCTCCGGCGAGGACGCCTCGCCGGGCGCCGCCGCGGAGAGCGAGGCCGACCCCGGCGGCGACTCCACCCGGACCCGGCTCGACCTGCCGCAGCTGCCCGACGACGCCGACAGCACGCGGGTGGACCTGCCGAAGCTCTCCGATGAGAGCGAGCAGACGCGGGTGGACCTGCCGGCCCTCTCCGACGCCCCGGCCGCGTCCGCTTCCCGGAAGGAGGGGGAAGCTGCGGCCGTCGGTGACGCCATGGCCGAGGCGGGACGGACGAGCACTTCTGAGACTGCAGGGGCCGATGCGGCCCTAGTGCAATCCTCCGGCGCAGCGGGTACTGCGATGGTGGCGGGAGCCGCCGCAGGCGGAGGCGGCACGGCGCAAGCCCCGGCGGGGGAGACCGGGGCGGCGTCCGCGGCGGCCTCCCTGGGAAGCGTCGCGGTGCCGGACAAGGGGGAGGACGCGGCTGTGGGGGCGGCTGCGGAGCGGGAGAAGGCCGGCCGGAGCGGCAGACGGGGCGGCCGCCGGCGCAAGCAGCGCAGCCGGCTGGTGCGCTACACGCGCCGGGCCGCCATCGCGATGCTGCTCTTCCTGGGCCTGGCCATCGCCGCGTTCGCCGTGGCCTACATGCTCACGCCCGTCCCCTCCCCGCAGGAGGACGCCACCGCGCAGGGCCCGGAGTTCTACTACGACGACGGCAAGACCCTCATCGCCAAGATCGGCGTGAACCGCCACAAGGTCGACCTGGAGGTCGTCCCCGAGCACGTGCGCAACGCGGTGATCGCGGCGGAGAACCGCAGCTTCTATGAGGACCCGGGGGTGTCGATCCGCGGCACGATCCGGGCGTTCTGGTCGACGGTCTCCGGTGAGCAGCTGCAGGGCGGCTCGACCATCACCCAGCAGATGGTGCGCAACTACTACCAGGGGCTGGGGCAGGAACGCACGATCAACCGCAAGTTCAAGGAGATCATGGTCTCCTTGAAGGTCGGCAGCCAGCGGGACAAGGACTGGATCCTCGAGCAGTACCTGAACACCATCTACTTCGGCCGCGACGCCTACGGCATCCAGGCCGCCGCCCAGGCCTACTACGACAAGGACGTCGGGCAGCTCACCAAGGCGGAGGCCGCCTACCTGGCCGCGGCGATCCAGCAGCCCACCCCGTTCGGCAACCCCAGCGGCGACAACCGCGCCATGGCCGAGAACCGGTGGCGCTCGGTGGTGAACGCGATGGTAGAGACCGGGGCGCTCACCCCCGCCGAGGCGGCGGCGATGAAGTTCCCCATGCCGGTCGAGCAGAAGGTCACCGACATCCTCAAAGGCCAGATCGGCTACATGGTCCGCATCGCGCAAAAGGAGCTGCGCGAGCGCCGCGGCTACACCGAGGACCAGATCAACCGCGGCGGGCTGAAGATCGTCACGACCTTCGACAAGGACCTGATGCGGGCCGCCGAGAAGGCGGTGAAGGCCAACCTGCCCCCCAACGTCGGGGAGCGGACCCTCACCGGGCTGGTGTCGGTGGATCCGGCCACCGGGCAGGTCGTCGCCTTCTACGGGGGGCGCGGCTACCTGGAGGAGCAGCTGAGCACCGCCTTCGGCCACTGGGCGCAGGCCGGGTCGGGGTTCAAGCCGATCGTGCTGGCCACCGCGCTGGCCAACGGCAAGACGCTGGGCAGCGTGGTCAACGGCAGCTCCCCGCAGTACTACAACGGCACCCCGGTGCGCAACAGCGGCGGCGCCAGCTACGGGATGATCAACCTGGTCACCGCCACCCAGAACTCGGTGAACACCGGCTATGTCAACCTCGGCCTGGAGGTCGGGCTGGACAAGGTCACCGAGATGGCCGAGAAGATGGGCATCCCCCGCGAGCAGCTGACCGCCAACGGCGCCAACAAGGCCCCGACCTTCTCGCTGGGCGTGGTCTCGGTGCACCCGGTGCAGCAGGCGGGGGTGTACGCCACGTTCGCCGCCGAGGGGATCTTCCGCACCCCGTATGTGGTCAAGTCCGTCACCGAGCTGGACGGCGACAAGCACGTCTACACCGAAAAGGGCAGGCGGGTCTTCAGCCCGCAGGTCGCCCGGGACGCCACCTACGCGATGACCAAGGTGGTCGAAAGCGGAACGGGCACCAACGCCCGGCTGTACGACGGGCGGGACGTGGCCGGCAAGACGGGCACCACCGACAACGGCAACGCCCTGTGGTTCAACGGGTTCATCCCCCAGCTGGCCACCTCGGTGGCGATCTTCCGCGCCGACAGCCCCACCAAGCAGGTGGAGATCGGCGGCTACAGCGCGTTCGGCGGTGTGCTGCCCGCTCAGATCTGGCGGACGTACATGACCGATGTGATCGCCATCAAGGGCCTGGAGCCCAAGAGCTTCGGCCCGCCCTCCAGCTACGTCTCCGGGGGCGGCGGGTACAGCCGGTCGACCGGGCAGCCGAGCGCCCCGGCCCCGCAGGGGCCCGACAGCCCGCGGCCCAGGCCGACCAGGCCCGCGCCGCAGCCCTCCGTCCCCCGTCCGCCCGAGCCGGGCGGCCCGGAGGACCCCGGTCCCGAGCAGCCGAACCCGCCGCAGCCGCCGAACCCGCCCGACGGCGGCGGTGACGGCGGTGGCGGCGGCGACGGCGGTGGTGGCGGCGGTGAGGGCCGCCGGCAGAACCCCGCGCAGCAGCAGGGCATGGCGCCGCAGCAGGGCGAGGCGCCCCACGGCCCGGCCGGCCGCCGCGAGTGACATCGGCGGCGGCGTGGCGTCCCCGGCCCGGGGCGCCACGCCGCCGGCCGGTCAGCCGCAGGCCTCGCCGAGACGCGCCGGGGTCTCGGTCAGGGTCTGGTTGAGGGCCGCGACATCGCCGTTGCCCACCTGGGCGGCCGCGGCCCGCAGCCGGGCCGACTGGTCGCGGAGCGCCTTGCTGAGCGCCTTGTCGTCGGACTCCTTGGCCAAGGCGTCGAAGCGGCCGGCGTACTGGTCGGTGGTCTGCTTCCACTGGGCGGGGTCGTTGGCGGCGATCTCCTTGAGCCGCCCGATGTACTCCTGCACCGTCCTTTTGGCGTCGGCGCACACCTCGCCCTTGTTGCTGCCGAGCACGCCGCAGCCCCCGGTGGCCAGCACCAGCACCGCGCATACCGCGGCCACCGGCACCGCACCCCCGGATTTCACCCCGTTACGCATCCAACCTCCACGAACTGGACCCCGTCGGCGAGTGTCATCCTTGCGCACCCGACACGATGACCGCGCCTCGCCTCGCATACGGTGCCCCTATCGGCGGTGGGACGCTTACGCTGGGCAGAGGTTCGGACTGGATGTCGTCAACCGCCTGGCACGGCAGGCACTTGCTGTCCTTTCGCCCGTGTAGCGTAGGCAGGTCCGCATGTGTGCTCGACGGCAGGGGGCGCACGGAGCCTCAGGGGGTGGCGAACGTGGCCGACGCGTGGCGGCCCGCGAACGAGCTCGAACACCGGATGCGGGAGACGTTGCAGGCCGGTGATCAGGAGGCGTATTTCCGTCTGCTGGCGGAAGCCGAACTCGTCATTCCCGTCCCGCCCGACCGGCTCGAGGATGTGCTGGCCAACCGGGCCGAGCTGTCCTGGCCGACCCGCGAGGAGGACGGCCGGGTGCACGTGCCGGCGTTCACCTCGGCGGCGGCCATGCGGGAGGCCCTGGGGCCCGCTCAGCGGCACTTTCTGCGGCTGAAGTTCAGCGACGTCGCCGCCTCCTGGCCCGACGGCGGCTGGTGGCTGGCCGTCAACCCCGGCCTGCCGATCGAGGCCAGGCTGTCGTCGTGGTTCATCAGGCAGCTCACCGAGGGCGATCCCCGCCCGCCGCGCGCCGGGCGGCCCGCCGGCGACCGGCCGCAGCAGCCGGCCCGGCACGCGGCGCCGGCCGAGCAGGCGCCCACCGCCCCGCTCACCGGTGTGGCGGCGGCCGCTCCTTCCGGTCAGGTCCCGGCCGCGGCGCAGCAGGCCGCCGTCGCAGAGCCGCAGCCGCCCGCCGGGGCGAAGCCGGAACCGGGCGCCGCGCCGCAGTCCGCGGAGGAGACGGTGCCGCTGCCGGGTCCGCACGGCCCCGCCGCCGTCGCCGAGACGCCGGCCGAGCAGGCCCCCGAGCCGCCGGCGGAGGCGACGGCGCCCGCGGCCCCCTCCACGGCCGGGCAGGAGCCGCGGTTCCAGCCGGCCAACGACGTGGAGCGGGAGCTGCTGCGCGCCTTGGCCGGCGGCGATCAGGACGCCTATCTGAAGGTGCTGGCGGCGGCGGAGGTGCTGCTGCCGATCCCGCCGGAGGCGGACTACTCGCTGCGGCCCGGCCGGGCCGGTTTCCCCTGGCAGACCGGGGAGATCGAGGGACGCACCGTGGTCCCGGTCTTCACCTCCGTGGAGCGGATGCGCGACCTGATCGGGGAGGGCCCGGTGCCGGGGCGGGGCGACCACATCACGGTCCCGTTCACCGCGGTGGCGCGTTACTGGCCCGACCCGTCCTGGGACCTGGCGGTCAACAGCGGCTCCCCGGTGGGCGCCACACTGCCGGGCGAGCGGCTGCGGAACCTGTCGGAGTGGGCCGACCAGATCGCCGCCCAGCGCATGGTGGACGGCTTCGAACCGCAAAACGACATCGAGCGGCGGCTGTTCGAGGCGGCGGTGCGCCGGGACGGCGAGGCGTTCTTCAAGGTGCTGGCCGGCGCGCAGGCGCTGATCCCCGCCGACCCGCAGACCCCCTGGGGCATCCGGCCCGACGACCCGGAGTTCCCCTGGCGTCCGGTCCCGGTGCGGGGGATGGTCGCGATCCAGGCGTTCACGTCCCTGAAGTGGATGCACGAGACCATCGGCCCGTCCCGGTTCATCATGCCGAGCTTCCTGGAGCTGATGGAGGCATGGCCGCAGGAGGGCTGGACGCTGGTGGTCAACCCGGCCACGCCGATCAACGCGGTGATGCCCAGCGACCGGATCCGGGCGCTGGCCGAGGCGGCGCGCCCGGCCGCCCCGCGGCCCGAGGCTCCCCCCGCGGCCGCCGAACGGCCGCCCGCCCAGGCGGAACCCGCCGCCGCGGCACCGCAGCCGGTCCCCGCGCCGCAGGAGGCCGGTGAGCGTCCGGCCGAGGGCGCATCCGCCCCCGCCCAGGAGACCGACTGGGCGCCGCACCGGGCGGAGCCCGCCGAGCCCGAGCCGCCGTTCCAGCCCGGCAACCGGATCGACCAGGAGCTTTATGAGGCCGCACTGAGCGGGGACACCGACGCGTTCCTGCGCGTGCTGCTGGCGGCCAGCGTGCTGGTGCCCATCCCGGAGGACGCGCCGCTGGAGGTGACCCCCGTCCAGCCGGAGTTCCGCTGGGACGCGGCGCTGCGGGACGGCTCGGCGGTGCAGGTCTTCACCTCTTTGCTGCGGCTGCGGGAGGTGCTGCCGTCCTCCCGGTTCGTCTACGCCGACTTCCGCGAGCTGATCACCTCCTGGCCGCGGGCGGACTGGGCGATGGCGCTCAACCCGGGCACCCGGATCGGCGCCTCGCTGGAGGGCGATCAGGTGCAGGCGCTCAGCGAGTGGGCCGTCCGGGTGGGGCTGATCCGGCCCCGTCCCGCCGAGCCGGCGGACCCGGCGCAGACGGTGGCGGATCTCGCCCAGGCCGTGGCCGACCCGACGCAGACCACGGTCGATCCCGCGCAGACCGTGGCCGACCCCGCGCAGACCGTGGCCGACCCCGCGCAGACGGTCACGGACCTGGAGGCCGTGCCGGCCGGCCGCGACTCCCGCTACGCGCCGGAGCCCGATGAGGAAGACGCGGCGCTCATGCAGCCGGTCGTGATGCAGAAGGTGCTCCCGCACGGGCACGTCGGCTGGTACCTCGAACAGGGCTATGACCGGGTCAGCGGTTTCGTGCACCCGATCTCCGACGTCACCGACCTGCAGACGCCGGTGCAGCTTTACGAGGCGCTCGGCCTGCTGTATGAGGGGTCGCCGTTCTCCCCCTCCGACGAGGGCGTCTATGTGATCCGCTGGCCGGCCTACTGCCCGGGCCTGTACCGCATTCCCTTCGGCGGGCAGACCGAGCAGGAGGTGCGGGCGTGGGGCGAGGCCGGCTGGGTGCAGGAGCGCCCGCCGTTCCGCGGCGACGGGTTCGCCCCCGGCAGCGCCGGATCGATCCGCGAGTACAAGGTCGACAGCGCCCGGCTGCCGTACGGGGCCGAGATGTACTACCTGGGCAAGGACCGCACCGAGCGGTTCATCGCCATGTACGACCCCGACCGGCTCGCCTGGGTGCGCCCCGACGAGGAGGAGGCCAAGTGATCCGGGACGGTTACCTGGTCCGCTGGCGGGGCCGGGAGTATGAGGCCAGCCCCGGCGCGGACGGGGAGGTCAGGCTTTACTCCGCCGAGCCCGCCGAGGGTTTCACCGAGATCCGGCCGGGTCGGCACCGCCGGGTGGTCCCGCTGGACGAGGTGGAGGGCATCCGTTACGTCCGTACCGCCTGCACCTGGCGCGGCGAGCCGTTCATCGTGGTCGGCGAGCACGAAAGCTGGCTGCGGGTGGAGTACGTCGGCGGCCGGGCGGAGGTCGCCGAGCGGCTGGAGCTGGACCGCATCGACCACGGGGTCTGGCAGGCGTGGGCCTCCCGCTCAGAAGTGGAGAATCTGCACGAACAATACGTCTAGCCGATACCCCCCGAAATCCGGCTATCACCCCCCGTCGCCAATTTGATCATTCGTCACAACTGTGATCGCATGATTTTTGCTCTTCTAACAAGGGTAAAGGGCAAGTTGTGGCGAGCCCGGGCGGAAAGGGCAGGGTCAAGGCGGTGCCACGGAGGTACGGTGGCGTGGTCAGGTCGGTGTGCGGTCCGATCTGTGCCGGGCTCGGTACGGCGGCGGTGCTGACGATGGGGGCCGCGGTTCCCCTGTGGGCCGACGCCTCCGCCTCCCCCACCCCCACGGGGAACGCCACGCCGACGGCGTCCCCCAAACCACCGGCGACGCCTTCGCCCACGCCCAGCCCTTCGGAGAGCGCCACACCGACGGCGCCCCCCAAACCGCCGGCGACGCCTTCGCCGACTCCCTCCGCGCCGCAAAGCCCCGCCCCCGAGGAGCCCGGCGAGACGCCCTCCCCTTCCCCCACCTCCAGCGCCCCCGAGCTGGTGCCGATGGGGGTCCGCATCGATCTGCCCGCAGGCGGGGTCTTCGCGGGCGAGAAGGTGACCGTCACCGTCCGCGTCACCGCCGAAAAGAACGTCACCGAAGCGCTGCTGGCCCTCACCGCCTCCGGCCGGCCCGCCCCCGCCCTGTCCCGCTGCGCCGAGGAGGCCTGCGAGCTCGGCGGGGTCGGCAAGCGGGGCAAGCGGGTGGAGGTCGAGCTCACCGTTCCCGAGAAGATCAAGGGCACACGGGTGCGGCTGACCGCCGAGGTCACCGCCAAGGGCGGCGAAGGGGCCTCCGCCGCAAAGGTCATCACGGTGCGCCGCAAGCCGGCCCCCACGCCCTCGCCGTCTGAGAGCAAGGGCGGCTCCGGCGGGCAGAGCGGCTCCTCCGACGGCGGCACCGCCTACACCCCGCCCACGCCCAGCGGGGACTTCACCCCTCCGCCCCGGGTCGAGCTGCCGCAGGTCAGCCCGCCCCGGCCGGAACTGGCGCCGGGGTTCTCCCCCGCGCCGATCGTCCCGCCGACCGCGCTGCGCGGCAATGACCTGCAGGAGCGGCGCAACGGCGCGCTCGAACGGCTGGCCGGCGCCCAGGCGGCCTGGCTGTCGGCGCTGGGGGTGGCCTTTTCGCTGCTGCTCATCCGGCTGCGCCTGGGCGGCCGCCGCGCCGTGGCCGCCGGTGCCGTCCGGCGGGGCGCCCACCGGCGTCCCCGCCGCCCCGGCGCCTTGCGGCCGGCGGCCTTCAAGAGCGCATCAGCCCGTAGCAGGCGATGGACGCGGCGGCCACCACGTTGAGGGAGTCGACGCCGCGGTCCATGGCGTCCGGGCTCATCGGGATGCACACCGCCTCGTCGGCCTCTTTCAGCCAGCGCGAGGACAGCCCGTCGCCCTCGGAGCCGAGCAGCAGCGCCACCCGCTCCCCGGCCGCCGGCACCGCCTTGTCGATGGGGACGGCCGACTGGTCGGGGGTCAGCGCCAGCAGCCGGAAACCCGCCGCCCGCAGGTCGCCGAGGCCGTGGTACCAGTCGTCCATGCGGGCATAGGGGATCGCGAAGACCGCTCCCATGGAGACCTTGACCGCCCGCCGGTACAGCGGGTCGGCGCACCGGGGCGACAGCACGACCGCGTCCACCCCCAGCGCCGCCGCGCACCGGTAGATCGCCCCCACGTTGCCGTGGTCGACCAGGTCCTCCAGCACCAGCACCCGGCGGGCCGCGGCGATCAGCTCGGGCACCGACGGCAGCGGGGTGCGGGCCATGGCGGCCAGTGCGCCCCGGTGCACCGGGAAGCCGGCCACGCCCTCCAGCACCCGCTCGTCGGCCAGGTAGACGGGGGCCTGCACCCCTTCCAGCAGGTCCGACAGCGGCTCCAGCCAGCGCCGGGAGGTCAGCACCGAGCGCACCGGGTAGCCGGCCCGCACCGCCCGGCGGATGACCTTCTCCCCTTCGGCGATGAACAGCCCGTGCTCGGCTTCCAGGCTCTTGCGCAGCTGCACGTCGCGCAGCCGCGTGTAGTCGGTGAGCCTGGGGTCGGCGGGGTCCTCGACCGGGATCACAGTCGCCATCTGCGCGCTTCAACCCTTTCTGCGACCGGACGGCCACGAGCCTACGGCAGGCGGACGTCGGCGAAGACGGCGCGATGGTCGCTGCCCGGCAGGTCGTGGACCCGCACCCGGTGGACGGCGCAGCGCCGGTCCACCAGCACGTGGTCGATGGTCAGCCGGATGCGTCCGCCGGGCGAACTCCAGGTGGGCGTCAGGCCCATGCCGGCCCGGTCGGCCGCGTCCGCGTAGCCGCGGGACAGCACCCGCCGGAAGTGGGCGTGGTCGAGCGTGGCGTTGTAGTCGCCCGCCAGGATCCGCACCGGCTGTCCCCGCCGGCCGGCCGCGGGCAGCGCCCGCAGGTCGCGCATCCAGTTGCCGACGGCCCGGCCGGAGATGGGCGGCGGCGGGTGCACGGCGGCCACCTCCACCTTGCGCCCGGCCGGCAGGGTGAGCTCCGCCCGCGGCATGGCGAACACCGAGCCGGGCAGCGCGGGCAGCTCGCGGAGGGGATGCCGCGCATACAGGCCGCTGCCCGCCGCCCCGCCCCGGGGGTGGAGCACCGCGTGCGGCAGCAGGCGGCCCAGCCCGGCGGCGTTGAGGCGTTCCACCGCCTTAGGGGTCAGTTCCTGAAGGCTCAGCACGTCCACCGCGTGGTGCCGCACCAGTTCCACGATCCGGTCCGGGTCGGCCAGCCCGAACCGCAGGTTGGCGGTCAGCACCCGCAGGCGGGGGCCGTGGGCCGGGGGCTGGGAGGCGGCGACGGCCCGCGGCAGCACCAGCGCCGCCAGCACGCCGGCGGTCAGCGCGCCGGCGATCAGCGCCCGGCGGTGCCGCAGCAGCGCGGCGCCCAGCACGGGCACCACGGCCGTGGCCGCCGCGTAGGGGGTGAACGAGATCAGCGGCGTGATCGGCATCTGCACGCCGGGCAGCCGGTCGGCGCCCGCCAGCCGGCCCAGCGCCCAGGCCGTCCAGCAGCCCACCGCCGTCCATGCCAGGGCCGAGCGCCAGCGGCCCGCCGTTCGTCCGGGCCGGCCGGGAACGGCGGTGCTCCCGGCCGTCTCGCAGATGCCGGGTTCCGGCTCAGACGGCCGGAAGGTGCCGCTCGCTCGTCCCACCTTCGCCCCCGTTCCCCGCTCGCACCTTACTTATCGGTCTTGCCGGCGGCTCGCCCGGCGGCGGCGGAAGGTTTCCCAAGATCGGTTACGGGGCCTGCAGAGCATACCCGGAAACAAGCCGGGACGAATATGGGCAAACTCCGGATATCCTCCCTCCCTGCGCGTACCATGCCGGAACGAGCCTCAGGAACCGGACGGGCGCAGACACACGACAACTGGCATGTGATCAGCGGCACACTCCCCGCAATCCGGCAGGGAGGTGAAGAATCCACGGCAGGTCACAAGCTGCCGTGAGCACCTTGGCGATCCGCTGACAAAGTGCAACATCCGCCACTTTTACCTCTTTGTAACCATTGTGGGGTGCCGCTACAGTGCCGGGCAGCATGGGACGGTTTTCGGTGAATCGAGGACAGCCGTGAGCGGACGTCATCGCAACGACCTGCCGGAGGAGCCTGGCAACGGCGGGCACGACGCCCACCCTTCGTCGGCGTTCGGCCCGGCCGGCGGCGGATCCTCCGACTGGTTCAGCCCGCGTGAAAGGCAGAGCCCGCCCCCCGCTTCGGGCGGCCCGGGCTCCTACGGCCCGCAGGACGATCCGCTCAGCGGTCCGACCGGCCGCTTCCAGGAGCCGGGCGGGGCCTCCCCCGCCGCAGGTTACGGCGGTTATGGCGACCGCGGTCCGGCGGGCGGTTCCGGGGAGTACGGCCCACCGGGCGAACGCAGCCCCGCCGGCGGTCACAGCGCCTGGGGAACCCCCGGCAGAACGGGTGAAAACGACATCCCCGACTGGTTCAGCGCTCCCCCCGAGCGAAGGTCCGCCCAAAGCAGCGGCGCCTTCAGCGCTCCCACCGGCCCCAGAGAGCCGAGCCCCGCGGAATGGTCACCGCACAGCACCGGCGGGCACAGCGTGCCGCCCGGGGCCGGCGCGTCCCGTGCATCGGACTCGTTCGGCGCCTCCCGTCCCGAAGGGCCGGGCGCGCGGGACAGCGGCGCGTTCGCCGGCGGCGGATTCGGCTCCTATGAGACCATCAGCCGCTCCGACGGCGGCCCCACCCGGGGCGGCGGCTCCGGCGGATCGGGCCGCTCCGGCGGCGGATCCGGCAGCGGCGAGTACGACTACGGGGAGCGGCGCCGCAAGCGCAACCTGGCCGCGCTGATCGGCCCGATGGCCGGCGCCGTGGGCCTGGCGGTGCTGCTGGGGGTGGGCGTCTACGCCTTCGCCGGCGCCGGAGGCGGCTGCGGCGGGGACGACGCCCTCAAGCTGGACGTGGCGGTGGCCCCGGAGATCAAGGAGGCCGCCGACAAGATGGCCGGCCGCTTCAACGAGGCCAAGCACAAGGTCGACGACAAGTGCGTGCAGGTCGCGGTCCGCTCGGCCGATCCGTCGTCGCTGACCGCGCTGCTGTCCGGCCAGGCCGTGGAGAACGAGACCAACCGCCGGCCGGATGTGTGGATCCCCGACTCCTCGGCGTGGCTGTCGCTGGTCCGCCTGTCGGAGAAGGGCAAGAACAGCGTCCGTCCCACCAAGACCTCCCTGGCGCAGACCCCCATCGTGGTGGCCATGCCGCAGACCCTGGCGGCCAGCCTGCGCCGGCAGGGCGTCATCTCCAGCCCCTCCTGGGACAACCTGCTGGCCGCGGTCGGCGCCCTGCCGGGCGGGGCGCAGACCAAGAACCAGGTGATCCCGGCCGGCAGCGTCCGGCTGTTCGTGCCGGACCCCACCCGCAACGCCGTCGGCCTGACCTCGCTGCTGCTGGCCAACATCCTGCTGGCCAACGACCCCAACCGCGAGGCGATCTTCACCGGCATGACGCGGACCATGCGGGAGAACACCACCCCCTCGGTGGCCGCCCAGTTCGCCTCCTTCCGCAGGGACCGCAAGGGCCGCTACCCGATGGCGCTGACCCACGAGCAGAGCGTGTGGGCGCACAACCGCGGCAACCCCTCTGAGCCGGCGGTGGCGATCTATCCGTCCGAGGGCACCCTCAACCTGGACTACCCGATGGCCGTGGTCAGCACCGATGCGGCCAAGCAGCGGGCCGCCGGGCTGCTGGAGCAGGCGATCAACAGCGAGCCCACCCGCGAGGACGTGCGCGCGCTGGGCTTCCGGTCCGCCGACGGCAAGGCCCCCAGCACCTTCGGCACCCGCACCGGGGTGAGCCCGCAGCGGCTGCGGCTGCTGCCGACGCCGCAGCCGGCCACCGTGCAGGAGCTGGTCCAGGCCTGGTCGAAGCTGTCGCTGAGCATCCGGATGCTGTCGATCATCGACATCTCCGGTTCGATGCTGGCGCCGGTCGGCGGCGGCCTGACCCGGATGCAGGCCACCGCCCGGGTGGCCCAGGGCGGGCTGTCGCTGCTGCCCAACGACTCGGAGCTGGGGCAGTGGGTGTTCTCCACCAAGCTGGACGGCGACAAGGACTACAAGGAGATCGTCCCGATGGGCCCGCTGGGCGAGCGGGTCGGCTCGGTCACCCGCCGTCAGCTCCTGCTGTCCAGCCTGAGCCGCATCGAGCCCAAGCCGACCGGTGACACCGGCCTGTACGACACGATCCTGGCCGCCTACCGGTACATGTCCAAGACCTACAAGCCGGAGTTCGGCAACTCGATCCTGCTGTTCACCGACGGCAAGAACGAAGACGACGACGGCCCCACGCTGCGCCAGACCCTCCGGGAACTGGAGAGCATGATCGACCCCACCCGGCCGATCCAGGTGATCATGCTCGGCTTCGGCCCGGGCGTGGACGTCAACGAGCTCAAGCAGATCGCCAAAGTCACCCGGGGCGATGTGTACGTGACGCAGAACCCCAACGAGATCCAGAAGATCTTCCTGCAGGCGCTGTCGAAGCGGATGGCGAACTGAAAGAAAGGGACGATCTGAGCCGAAACAACGGTGCTGAGATTTCTTCACCGACGGTGTCAACCGGCGGGGCCGCTCGGACGTCCTGACAGGGGGAGGGGGCCCGACGGGAGCGGGGCGTCGGGCCCCCTCCCCCTGTCTCGCGTTGCGCAGTGGGCCGGTGGCACCTGACCTCACGTGACCGCGGGAGTGGGTAAGTGTCCGGATGGCCGAGTCTCGACCGAAGCGAGGACCGGCGGCTGGCCGAGGCGCTGGCCGCCGGTGAACTGGAGGCGCTGGCGCAGGTCTTCGACGCCTACGCCGCCCGCCTGTACGACTACTGCCACGCGCTGCTGCGAGACCAGGAGGCGGCATCCGCGGCACTGCACGACACCCTGCTGGCGGTCACCGTCTGCATCGGCGGCCTGGCCGAGCCGGAGCGGCTGCGCGCCTGGCTGTATGCGATGGTCCGCAACGAGTGCCTGCGCCGGCTGAACACTCCCGACGTGCACGGGCAGCTCCCCGGCCCCGGCATGGTCGTCGATCCCTACACCGGGGAGAGCAGGCCGGTGCAGCCGGCGCCGGAGGTCGAGGACGTCTTCGCGGACGAACGCGACCGCAACCGCCGGATGGAGCTGCGCCGCCTGGTGCACGGGTCGCTGACCGGCCTGGGCGGCCGCCGCCGGGAGATGCTGGACCTGCTGCTGCGGCACGGCCTGACCACCGACGAGATCGCCGCCGTGCTCGGCATGGACGAGGCCGAGACCGCGCAGCTGGCGGTGGAGGCCCGCAACCGGCTGGACCATGCGCTGCTGGTGTCGATCATCTCCCAGTCGGGCCGGTGCCCGGAGGTGAACGCGCTGATGGAGGGCCAGGAGTGGCCCCCACCGCCGGCGCTGGCCCGCCAGGTGGGCCGCCATATGGACGACGGCTGCCCGATCTGCGCCGAGCAGCGCGAGCGCCGGGTGGCCTCCGGGCGGCTGCTGCAGGCCCTGCCGGTGGCGCTGATGCCGGCGCAGCTGCGCGGCGCGGTGCTGGCCGCGGCCTTGGACCCCCAGTACGCCGAGACCCGGGCCGTGCTCGCCGAGCAGGCCGGGCCGTTCGACGAGTGGGGCTGGCCGGCGCCCCTGCAGCGCCCCTCCCGCCGGGCCGCCGCCGCGGGCGAGCGCAAAGGGCCGGGCAGGGGGCTGCTGCCGGCGCTGGCCGCCGCCGTCCTGGTCATCGTGGTGGTGGCCGGGGCGTTCCTGTGGCTGCCCCGCGGGGGCGGTTCCTCGGCCGCCGGCGGGTCCACGCCGCAGCCCACCGCCGCCCAGGAAGAGTCGCCGGAGCCGGAAGAGGAGGAGTCGCCGAGCCCGGACGACGGCCCGTCGCCGACTCTGCCGACACCGACGGTGACGCCGTCCTCGGCCACGCCGACCGCCTCGAGCACGCCCTCGCCGCAGCCGTCCACCCCGTCGCCGCGCACCACTGCGGGCACCTTGGTGGTCAGCGGGTGCCGGATCCCGAGGGGCGCCCAGTCGTGCACGATCACGGTGACCGCGCGGGGCGGCCCGGTCCGCTGGAGCGTCCGCTCGCTGTTTCCGGTGCGCGCCTTCGGCGGCGGCACGCTGGCCGCCGGCCGTTCCACCGGTGTCACCGCCACCCTGGCGATCTCTTGCGAGCGCAGCGGGTCGGCCACCGTGGCCTTCTCTCCCAACGGGGCCGCGACCGTCAGATGGGATTGCCTCCCCAGGAACCCGGACCCGGGAGACCCCGGTGATCCCGGCGATCCCGGCGACCCCGGAGAGCCCGACGATCCCGGTGATGAAGATCCGGGGACCCCGCCCGGCCCCGGACGGTTCCAGCCGTGACGGCCGCTTCCCGGGCTCCCGGCGGGGTGCGAAGGGCCAGAGCGCCCGTCCCGGCCGTGGTGCTCTCCCATGCCGGGCCGGGAAGCGTCACCGTGCGGACATCGGACCTCCACGGCCCGGTGTGAGCACGCGGCGGTGCCGCCCGGATGGGGCCGTTCCCGCCGCGTGCTCGCCGCGACCGCCGGGCGGCTACCAGGCCGAGCCGGTGTCCAGGATGTGGTGGGCGCGGTCCAGCAGCAGCGGCACCGCGTCGCCGATCTTGTCGAAGCCCTCGCCGACGGTGGCGTTCTGCAGGTAGCGGGCGTGGATGCCCTCCAAGATCACCGCCAGCTTGTAGCAGGCGAACGCCACATAAAAGTCGATGTCCGACAGGTCGAACTTGGTGAGCTCGGCATAGCGCTCGGCGAACTCCCGCCGGGTCAAAAAGCCGGGCGCGGCGGTGACGGTGGCGCCGACCGGCAGCCGGTGCTCGTCGTCGGCCTGCGCCCAGTACACCAGCGTCAGTCCCAGGTCCGACAGCGGGTCGCCGAGCGTGGACATCTCCCAGTCCACGACCGCGGCGATCTCGGGGCGGGGCTCCAGCCGGGTCAGCGCGTTGTCCAGCCGGTAGTCGCCGTGCACCAGGCCGACGGGGCCGCTTTCGGGCAGCCGCTCGCCCAGCCGCCGCACCAACCGCTCGTAGGCGGGCAGGTCGCGGGTGGCGCCGGTGGCCAAGATCGCCTCCCGGGACCGCTCCCACTGCTGGCCCCACCGCTTGAGCTGGCGGGCCATGTATCCGGCCGGCCGGCCGAAGTCGGCCAGCCCGGCGGCCTCCACGTCCACCGTGTGGATGGCGGCCAGCACCTCCGCCAGCCGCTCGCTCAATTGGCGGGCCTGCTCGGGGGTGACGTCGGCGGCGTCCTCCATGGTGCGCAGGACCCGGCCCTCGACGTGGTCCATCACATAGAAGCGGGCGCCGATCACATCCTCGTCGTCGCAGAACGCCAGCGGCGTCGGCACCGGCACCCCGCTGCCGCCCGACAGCGCCGACAGCACCCGGTACTCGCGGGCCATGTCGTGGGCCGTGGGCAGCACGTGCCCCAGCGGGGGCCGGCGCAGCACCACCCGCCGCCCGTCCGCCAGTGTGATCCCGTAGGTCAGGTTGGACCGGCCGCCGGCGATCAGCCGCACCCCGGTGATCTGGCCGCTGCCGGGCAGCGTCCGCTCCAGCCAGGCGGCCAGCCGGGGCACGTCCACACCGGGAACGCCGGCCGGAAGCTCACCGCTCATGACACGACTCCGTTCAGTGATCGTCCGGACGGCCGGCGGACCAAGCGCCCGGCCGGACGTCCGGCTGCTGTGGTCGCTTATGGCGCCCTATTAGAACGCAACTCGGTCGGCGGGCGTGAGGGCGGGGGGAGGAGAGCGGCGTTCTCCGGGGAACTCAGGTAATCTATTGGCCAGTTTCGGACGCCCAAGGAAAGTTTTCCACCGGCGGCGTCCCGGCCTCACCTGCACGGACGCCCGTGCCCCCGCTCCGGGCGCTCCGCATCACCCCGAAGACTCCCTACCATTTCCGACCATTTCAGGGTAGAAGCGAATACGCATGAGGGGCCGAACATGCTCACAGCGCCATAGGGCCGAGACCGCCCTTGACACCCGCAGAACCCGACGACACGGTCCTGCCCTGGACTTTGCGACCAGTCTCGGCTAACAACGAAGGATTGAACCATTCGGGGCCATCGCCCGATTGGGGGGGACGCGCAGTGGCCGACGCATGGCTACCCGGTGCCGGACGCATGCCGGTCCAGCTGGACGGAGGACAGCTGAAAGGGGGTGCCCCCAGGGTCGTCTGGTTCACCAGTGAGAGCGACCCCCTGATGGTCTCCGCCCGCTCGACCGCCCAGGACCTGGCCAAGGAAGGGCGCCCGGCCCACCTGGTGTGGAATCCGTGCACCGGCGAGGCGATCCAGATGCTGCCCGCCACCCGCGCCGCCTGCCTGCTGGCCGACCCGGTGCGCGGAGAGGGCCGCACCTGCGTGCAGATCATGGTGGTGGGGCTGGTGCGCGAGCCGTTCACCAGCGGCCCGCTCAACGGCCTGGACGCGATCATGCGCTGGCTGGACGGCTGGGGGATCCCCCGCCGCTGGCCGGCCGGGCCGCCGCTGCCGGCGCCCCAGTCCTACCACGCCGACCGGCACCGCCGCCCCTGGGCCAAGGGCGGTCACTTCGGCGCCTCCCAGGTGCCCGGCTCCATGCTGCCCGACCCCGGGGACCTGGACATCCGCCGGATCACCGGCCAGGACACCCCGGTGGTGGAGATCCCGCGGCCCCGCACCCCGGCGATCTCGCCCGCCGGGCAGTCCCGGCTGCTCGCCCACGACCTGTCCAAGACGTCGCAGCCGCTGCTGACCCCGGGGGCGGTCTGATCCCTCGCGCCGGGCACGCTCAGCCCATCGCCTCCTCGATCAGGCGGCGGACGAGCAGGCAGCCGGCGCGCAGCCGGCCGGCCGGGGCGGCGCCGTAGCCGATCACCAGCCCGGTGAGCGCCGGCGGCCCGGCATAGTGCCCGGCGAGCGGATCCAGCAGCACGCCCGCCCGGTCGGCCCGGGCCGTCACCTGCTCGACCACGGCCCCGGGCAGCTCCACCACCAGGTGCAGCCCGGCGGTGGTGCCGCGCAGCGGCAGCCCGGCGAACGTCTGCACGACCATGGCGCGGCGGCGGGCGTACTCGGCGCGGACACGGCGGATGTGCCGGTCCAGCTCACCCCACTGCAGCAGCAGCCGGACGGCCTGCTGCGGCACCGCCGCCGTCCGGTCGCCCAGCTCCAGGCGGCGACCGGCGACCGCGGCGGCCAGCTCCGTGCGGGCGACCAGCCAGCCGACCCCGATGCCGGCGCTCAGCCGCTTGGACATGGTGCCCAGGTAGACCACGGTGTGCGGGTCCAGCTCATGCAGGGTGGGCAGCGGCGCCACGTCGTAGCGGAACTCCCCGTCGTAGTCGTCCTCGACGACGAGCGCGCCGCGGCGGCGCGCCCAGGCCAGCAGCGCCTGGCGCCGCTGCACCGGCAGCACGCCGCCCAGCGGGAACTGGTGCGCGGGCGTGGTGTAGATCAGCCGCAGATCGTCGGGGAGGCCGTCGACGATGAGCCCGTGCTCGTCCACCGGACACGGCACGATGCGGGCGCCGCGGGCGGCCAGCACCGCGCGCGCCCGCCGGTAGCCGGGCTCTTCCACGCCCACCCGGTCGCCGGGGCGCAGCACGGTGGCGGCGAGCATGTCCAGCGCGCCGGTCGCCCCGCGCGTCACGACCACCTGCCCGGGACGGCAGGTCACGCCGCGGCTGCGCCGCATGTGCTCGCACAACGCCTCCCGCAGCGCGGGCAGCCCCCAGGGGTCGGGACGGCCGCCCAGGGAGGCGGAGGCGGCCATCCGCCAGGCGCGCCGCCAGGCGGGCGTGTCCAGTCCTCCCTCCCAGGGCGCCCCGGGCCGCAGGTCGATGCATCCGTCCGGCTCCGCCCGCCGGTCCCGTTCCGGCTCGGGGCCGTCGCCGGCCGCGGCGGGCTCCTCGGGGCTCACATCGGCGACATAGGTGCCCGAACCGTGCCGCCCGTGCAGCCAGCCCTCGGCGTACAGCTGGGTGTAGGCGTCCATGACGACCGTCCGGCTGACTCCCAGCGCACCGGCCAGCGCCCGGCTGGAGGGCAGCCGTTCCCCGCGGGTCAGCCGTCCGGCCCGGATGGCGGCGCGCACCTGCGCGGCCAGTTGCGCGCTCAACGGCTCGGCCGCCGCGCGGTCCACGAACAGCGGCAGGTCCGGCTGGGCGCGCGGCGCTGTGGTGCCCGTGGCCGCCACCTCCCGAAGTGGTCTTGGGAAAACACCGGAAAGTGGCCCTGGGGAGATGGCCACTTCCCGCCTAGCGTAAGGCGCCATGACGAACCCTCTCCGGCCCGGGCCTTCGGGTCATGCGTCTTCTCCCGCCCTTCCGCGCCGCCCGCGGGGAGGTCCGCTGTCGGCCACCGAGCGCACCACGCTGCGCAGGGCGCGCGAGCGGGCCCGCACGGACCGGAGCGCGCTGCACGAGGTCCTCGACGCGGGCATGATCTGCCACCTGGGCGTCATCGTGGACGGCGCGCCGCGGGTGGTGCCCACCGCCTACGGACGCGACGGCGACACCCTCTACCTGCACGGTTCCACGGGGGCGCGCAGCCTGGCGGAGGCGGCCGGGCGGGAGGTCTGCGTGACCGTCACCCACCTGGACGGCATCGTGCTGGCCCGCTCGATCTTCCACCACTCGGTCAACTACCGCAGCGCCATGATCTACGGGACGCCCCGCCCGGTCACCGACCCCGGCGAGCGGCTGGCCGGCCTGCGCGCCATCTGCGAGCACCTCGCCCCCGGCCGCTGGGACATCGTCCGCCGGCCCAGCCGCAAGGAGCTGGCGGCCACCGCGGTGCTGGCGCTGTCGCTGGAGGAGGCGTCGGTCAAGGTGCGCCAGGGTCCGCCTCGCGACGAGGAGGCCGATTACGCGCTCGACGTGTGGGCCGGGGTCCTGCCGGTGCACCAGGTGTTCGGCGAGCCGATCCCCGACCCGCTGCTGCGCCCCGGCATCCCGCCTTCGGGCATACCGGGCCGATGAGGCGGATACCGCACCGTGATGTGGTTGGCATAATCTCGGCGCCATGAGCGGCCAGACACCGGAGGCGGGCTGGTACCACGACCCCTTCGGCACCCCCGGTCTGCTGCGCTACTGGAACGGCGCCCAGTGGACGCAGGCCACCCGGGCGGCCGAGGAGGCGGGCGTCGCCGCGCCCGCCCACGACGGCGCCGGACCGCAGGCTCCCGCGGCGTCTTCCGCCGGCGCGTCCCCCTCCGGCGAGGACTCCCGGCCGCCGGGCGGGAAGCAGCCCAACTGGAACCTGAGCCGCCCGTCCTTTGAGCCCCCGGCCGAGCCCTCGGTGCCGCAGCCTCGGCAGCCGGCCAAGGAACCGGCGCCCGCACCGCCCTCCGGCGGCAGCGGGCCGCTGTGGGCGCTGGGCGGGGGCGGCGCGCTGCTGGTCGTCCTGGTCGTGCTGGTCGCGGCGTTCGCCACCGGCATCGCCGGCGGGCGGGAGGAGCCCGAAGCGGCCCCCGCCGGTCCCACGGTCTCCCCCGCCGCTCCCTCGGCCGACCCCGCAGCCCGGTCCCCGGTGGTCGGGACGATCACCGACTCGGGGCTGTCCTATCCGCGGCTCGGCGGCCGGTGGCGGCCCCGGCCGCTCGATCCCGACGACAACCTCGCCCGCGCCTACGGGTTCAACCGCGTCCAAAGCGCCGTCGTCCAGGAGGACTACGACGGGACGGGAGGCCGGTACGTGGCCTCGATCGCCTCCGGCAGGCTGCCGGAGGCGATCGCCTACGACGGGCCCGAGGACCTGGAGGCGGCGATCACCGAACTCGCCCGGGCCATGGAGACCGAGCCGCCGCCCACCGGCAGCTACCCCGCCCACATCCGCGAGGACCTGCAGTCGCAGCCGCGCAGCATCGACGGGCACCGGGCCCACTACCTGAAGTTCCGGCTCTCCTTCCCGCAGGCCGCCGCCCGCGGCTGGAACTTCCGCACCGAGACCGTGGCCTTCGTGCTGGTCGATCAGGGCCCCGAGCAGCGTCCCAGCGTGCTGTGGGTGACCATGCCCGACAGCCATGTCAACGGAGGCGACCTGGAGCTGGTGGTGGAGTCGATCAAGGTCCCCTGAAGCGCTCCAAGCGTCGCCACCGCCCCGGCCGATTAGGGTGAAACCCATGAACGACCTGTTGGTATGGGCCGATTGCGAGATGACGGGACTGGACCTGCGCAAGGACGCGCTGGTCGAGATCGCCGTCCTCGTGACGGACAGTGAGCTCAACATCCTCGACAAGGGCGTGGACGTGGTGATCAAGCCTCCCGAGGAGGCGCTCGCCCAGATGTCCAAGGTCGTCCGGGAGATGCACACCGTCTCCGGGCTGCTGGACGCGCTGCCGGGCGGAGTGTCGGTCGGCGAGGCCGAGGAGATGGTGCTGTCCTACCTGCGCACCCACGTCCGCGACCCCAAGAAGGCGCCGCTGTGCGGCAACTCCATCGCCACCGACCGGTCGTTCATCGCCCGTGACATGCCCGCCCTGGACGCCCACCTGCACTACCGCATGGTGGACGTGTCCTCCATCAAGGAGCTCGCCCGGCGCTGGTACCCCCGCGCCTACTTCGCCAGCCCGCAGAAGACCGGCGGTCACCGCGCCCTGGCCGACATCACCGAGAGCATCCGGGAGCTGCGCTACTACCGTCAGGCGATCTTCGTCCCCCAGCCGGGACCGGACTCGGAGACCGCCCGCGCGGTGGCCGCCGAGGTGGTCGCCGCCACCGCCCGGGATTCGCAGTGACCCCTTTTCGGCATTCCGCTCCCGCAGCTCGGCACGGGTGCATCGCAGTCAGTGAGGAGACTGTGACCTGCGATGGCACGGCGCCGTGCACCCCCGGGGCCGTCGTCTCGGCCGCCCGAGACCACGTGCTGAAATCAGGTTCGGTGATGTCGATGCACGATCACCCCTCGAAAGCCGCTACACTTCTCTAGGCCGGTCATTCCGGCCCCGTGGTGGGTGTAGCTCAGTCGGCAGAGCACCAGGTTGTGGTCCTGGGTGTCGGGGGTTCAAGTCCCCTCACTCACCCTGATGGGCAGGCCCCGTCGCGATCGCACGCGACGGGGCCTGTGGCGTTTTCCGGCCCGTGCCCGCTCCCCGCTCGCACTTGCGTTTCGCTTTCGGCGGCCGGGGGCCGGCCGTTCGCACCGCGGATCCCGGCGGCGTTGTCAGTTGAACTTTTAACCGTCACTCGTCTCCTGACCACCGTTGTTGGATCTGGAAGATCGGCGGGTTATGCTCCGGCGTTATCAACTCCGGCGCTGGCCGAGCCGAACGACGGAGGGTGGATGAGCGTGCACGGAACGACCCCCCTGCGGGTCCTGGTGGCCGACGGCGACCCCGGCACCCGAGCCGAGGCGATCACCCTGCTGTCGGCCGGGGACCACTTCACGGTCGTCGCCGAGGCCCGGGACGGCTCTGAGGCCATGGAACTGGCCGAACGCCACCGGCCGGATGTGATCCTGCTGGGCTCGCAGCTCACCGGATCGGGCCGGCTGGCCGCCCTCAGCCGGCGCGCCCGCGTGTTCGTCCTGGCCGCGCCCGACGACCCGGCCGCCCGGCAGGCGCTGCACGCCGGCGCCTGCGGTCACCTGGTGCCCGGCTCCTTCACCCCGCTGGACCTCATCCGCGCCCTCCGCGACGCCAGCCGCGCCCGCCACGGCCTGTCCGCCCGCGAGGCCGAGGTCATGGACCTGATCGCCACCGGCCGCTCCAACGGCGAGATCGCCCGCCAGCTGTTCCTCAGCGAAAAGACCGTCAAGAACCACGTCAACCGCATCTACGCCAAGCTCGGCGTCACCTCCCGGGCCAGCGCCATCGCCCTGTGGCGGGGCGCCCTGCACCCGGCCGGCACCGACGAGACCCGCCCCGACAGCGCCTCCAGCCCCGCATCCCGATAACCGATTCGCGCACTCCGCCTGCTCCTGATAAAGTTCCTGACGTCGCGAGGGGCAAGCCCCCGATACGACAAGCGCCGTTAGCTCAATTGGCAGAGCAGCGGACTCTTAATCCGCGGGTTCGGGGTTCGACTCCCTGACGGCGCACCCGCTTCGTAAGGGCGAGCGCGAAGATGTCGCGTTCGCCCTGCGTCGTCATAGGGCACCCTGTTCCCCGTCCGTCCACCTGCGCCGTTCACTCGGCGAAGGGCGGTCATTCGTCCGGCAGGGCGAGTCGCCCTATGCGGCGCCGGCCGTCCAACTGCCTGAGCGCGCGGACCAGGTCGTCGCTGAAGACCTCCTTCTCACCGCGCTGGAACATGGTCTCCAGCGCGTCGCGCAGCCCCTTGGCCTCGCCGACCAGGCCCTGAGCGGCGCGCAGGGCCGCGTAGGTGGACTCGGCGTTCGCCGGGTTGATCCGGCCGAGGAGGTCGATGACGCCGAGGTAGCGCTCGATGAACTCACGCTCGGAGGAGGTCAGGGGAGGCAGCGGCGACGGCGCGTCCCCCTCACCCGTCACACCGACCCCCTATCCCCGGCCGACTCGTGACGCATGCCAGGTTATCCGGCAAGATGCGCATGTCATCGAGCGGTTCGGCGCTCCCCGCCGGTCGTCCCGGAGTGCGCGTCCCACAAAACACCGTGCGCTCAGAGCTGAAGGATCTCTCTCGGCCGGCCGCATGCCGCCCGGATGCCGAGCCCTTTTGCTGATCACACGTCGGGCAACCGGCCCTCAACACGGCGAGGCCCCACCGGACGGACCGCTGGCCGCTGAACCTTTCTCAACACGCCGTTCTCACCGGTCACGACGGGGACGTCGGGGTCGGGAACGCCACGGCACCGGGGTCCTGTCCACGGTGCCTTGGCGCATGCGTTGAAAAGGCTCACTCCGCCCCCGGGAGGGGCAGCTTGCCGGGGCTTCCGGGCGGGGCGTCCTGGAGGCGGGCGTAGATGTCGCCGGAGCGGCCCAGGGGGCGGATCTTCTCCAGGCCCCGGACCAAGGTGGCGGCGTCGACCCAGCGTTCGCCGGCGAAGCGCATCGTTTCGACGGGTGAGTAGTTGTAGCGGTAGCCGCCCGCCTTGGCGCCCAGGCGTTCCACCAGGTCCAGGGCGGCCAGGGCGGCGTCGTGGGCCGAGGGGATGTACTCGAACGACAGGGCGCGCAGCGGGCGGGTGAGCCCGGACAGCACCTCGGCCTCAAAACCCTCGACGTCGATCTTGCAGAAGGCCGGCTCGCCGTGGGCGGCGATGAGGTCGTCCAGGGTGGTCACCTCGACCTCGACGGAGCGGTCCCAGCGCACCCGGGCGAAGCTGCGGTCGGTGGTCACCGCCTCGATCCACTGGCGCGACATCGTGGAGACCGTGGGGGTGGCGGTGGACAGCTCCAGCGCGGCCCGTCCCGGCCGCGCCCCGGCGGCCAGCGGGACGATGGCCACGCCCGGGTCGCGGCCGAAGAACAGGCGCAGCACCCGCAGGCAGTCCGGCTGCGGCTCCACCGCGACCACGTGCGCCCCCAGGCGCCGCCAGGCGCGCACCCGGCTGCCCACGTGGGCGCCGATGTCGAAGGCGACGTCCCCGGGCCGCAGGAACTCCCCGTACAGGCGGAGCATGCGCCGGTGCCTGCCGGGCACACCGTGGTACATCACCAGGGATCGCGCGATACCCCAGGCTCGCAAGAACATTCGCCGACCTCATCGAGTGCTGGTCCGTTCCGGGCGGGCCGCACGGCCCCATCGAAGAACACGGACGGGCTCCGCGCGGGGTTCAAGCCCTCTAGGCGGCGCCCGCTTCCGGGATATCAAATTGAAACAGGTTCTACTATGCTCGGCGGCATGCGGTTCAGCTACGCCGAGGCCATGACCGACCCGTCCTACTACCTGCCGCTGGCCCAGGCCGCCGAGGCCGCCGGGTATGCGAGTTTCACCGTGGCCGACTCCCTGGTCTACCCCAGGGAATCGGACGCCACCTACCCTTACACCGCCGACGGCAGCCGGGAGTTCCTGGAGGACAAAAGCTTCATCGAGCCGTTCTCCCTGATCGCGGCCATGGGGGCGGTGACCTCGAAGATCCGCTTCACCCCGTTCGTGCTCAAACTGGCCGTCCGTCCCCCGGTGCTGGTGGCCAAGCAGGCCTCCTCGGTGGCCTTTTTGACCGGCAACCGGCTGGCGCTGGGCGTCGGGCTCAGCCCCTGGCCGGAGGACTTCGCGGTGATGGGGGTGCCCTGGGAGCGGCGCGGCAGGCGGATGGACGAGGCCATCGAGATCGTCCGCGGGCTGACCGCAGGCGGGTACTTCGAGTACCACGGGGAGTTCTTCGACCTGCCCCCGGTGAAGATGTCCCCGGTGCCCACCGAGCCGATCCCGATCCTGATCGGCGGGCACAGCGAGGCGGCGCTGCGCCGGGCCGCCCGGCTGGGCGACGGGTGGATGCACGGCGGCGGCGACCCGGCCGAGCTGGATGCGCTGCTGACCAGGCTCGCGGAGCTGCGCGCCGCCGAAGGCACCGCCGACCGGCCGTTTGAGATCCATGTGATCTCCCCCGAGGCCTATTCGGTGGACGGGGTCAAACGCCTGGCCGACAAGGGCGTCACCGACGTGATCGTCGGGTTCCGCAACCCCTATGTCAAAGGACCGGACACCCAGCCGCTGGCCAAGAAGATCGAGCACCTGGAGCGGTTCGCCGAATCGGTGATCGCCAAGGTGAACCCTTGACCCAAAACGAGAACACGTTACAGTTCAGTCATGATCGACTCCCCCGACGTGCTGTGGCAGGCACCGGAGGGCGACCATCCGGCGCGCCGGGCGGCCCGGCGCTCCATGGCCGCGGCCGCCGCCGGGCGCAAGGACGAGTGGCTGGCCCTGTTCGCCCCGGACGCCCTCGTGGAGGACCCCGTCGGCCCCTCGATGCTGGACCCCGAGGGCAAGGGGCACCGCGGCCACGAGGGAATCGGCCGGTTCTGGGACGAGCACATCGGTTCGGCGCGGGTGCGCTTCCGCGTCACCGACTCCTTCGCCAACGGCCCCTGCTGCGCCAACGTCACCACCATCACCACCACCCTGGACGGCGGCGCCACCATGACGATCGACTGCGTGATCGTCTACACGGTCGACGAGAACGGCCTGATCACCTCACTGCGCGCCCACTGGGAACCGGACCGCGCCCTGGCCACCCTCACCGCGCCCTGACGCCCACCGCCGGGCATCAGTCCATGTGGTCGAGGACCTGACCGCGCTCGGCCGTGCCCATCAGTTTCAGCAGGCGCGCCGCCCGGTCGGGATGAACCAGCAGGATGCGGGCCACTCGCCGGGCGTCCATCCGGTCCAGGATCGCGCCGACCCGGTCGGCGGGGATCCGCTGGATGAGCGCGGCGGCCCGCTGCGCGTCCGCCGGCAGGCGGTCCAGGACGGCGGCGGCCCGGCGAGGGCTCATCCCGCTCAAGATCTCCGCCCTGCGCGCCGGTGACAGCGGTTTGAGCAGCTCACCGACTCGCTGCCAGGGCAGGTCGTTCAGTATCCGGGCGGCGGCCCGCGCCGGCAGTGCCCGCATCAGGTGCGCCGTGGCGGGATCACCGGTGGGGAAGGCCGCCAGTATCGGGGCGGTGGCCCCCGGCGGGACGGCGGCCAGCAGCCGGGCGGCCTGCTCGCCGGGGATCCGCCCCAGCACCGCCGCGGCCGTTTCGGGACGGGCGTGGGCGAGCATCGCGCCGGCGAATTCCTCGCCCACCCCGAGCACCACGGTGACGGCCTCATCCGACCCCGCCGCCAAGCGGTCCAGCCGCTGAGCGGCCGTCCGCGGCCCCTGCTCCCGCAGCAGCGCCACCGCCTCCTGCGGGCTGTGCGCCACGATCGCGGCGAACCCCCGCGGCGACTCGGGCTGCGACGGGGCCGGTTCTCGGGGCGGGGCGGGGCGCTGCGGCCCGGGCGCCGTGCCCTGCGGGTGAGGCGTGCTCCGCGGCTCGCCCCCGCCCTCCGGCCGCACGGGACGCGGCCGCCGCCGGGCGCGCTCCGTCTCGATGATCTCTACGAGCATGTCGCGGGCCTGCGCGGCCTCCAGCCGGCGGTCGGGGTCCTTGACCAGCAGCCCGGTGATCACGGGGGCCAGCAGCCGCCCCGGCGTCAGCGGAGCGGGCTCCTCGTTGATCAGAGCGTGGATGACCTGCTGCATCTGCTCCCCCGGGAACGGCAGCCGCCGTTCCACCGCCTGGTAGAGCGTCACCCCCAGCGACCACAGGTCGGACGGCGCGCCGGTCTGCCCGTTGAACCGCTCCGGAGCCATGTACCACAGGCTGCCGACCAGGATGCTCTTGGTCGTCACCCGGTAGTCCTCGATGGCGGCGTTGCCGAAGTCGATCAAGCGGACCCGCTGGGACAGCGTCTCCCTGTGCACGGTGGCCCGTTTGATCAGGATGTTGCCCGGTTTGACGTCGCGGTGCAGCACCTGCTGGGCGTGCGCGGCGGTGAGGGCGTCCAGCACGGCCAGCCCGATCTCGGCGGCCTGCAGCTCGGTCAGGGCGGGCCGGCGCTCGATGAGCTCCGACAGCGGCTCGCCGGCCACATACTCCATGATCAGCAGCGGTTCGCCGGGCGCCTCGATGAGGTCCAGGATCTGCACGATGTTGGGGTGCTGCAGCCGGGAGATCGCCCGTGCCTCCCGGAGCACCCGGGCGGGGGTGATCAGCGGCTTGCCCTGCGGGGTCAGCAGATCGGTGCGCAGCTGCTTGATGGCGACCTTGCGTTCCAGCTTGCGGTCCCAGGCCAACCAGACACTGCCCATGCCTCCTTCGCCGAGCTTGCGGATCCGGTCGAAGCGGCCGCCGCCGAACTGACCCGTCACCTGGACACTCCCACGTCGTTCCTCGCGCTCCCGAGCTGCCGTGACCTGCAATGTCATGGCCTCGGACACCGCCCGGGCCCGTCTTCGGCGCCCAAGACCACGTGTTGCAAGGGTTCACCGGGCCGGACGGCCACGGCGGGCGAGGGATTCAGTCGTCGAACTTCAGCAGACGGTCCCCCTCGTCGCCTCCGGACGAGTCCGGTCGCCTGGAGTCGGACGCGGCGGCCGCCCGCGGATCGGCGAAATCGTCGGTCACCGACCGCGGGGAACCGGCGGCGCCGTCCTCTCGCCCGCCCGAGAAGGGAACGGAGTCCCAGACCCCCGAAGCGGGCTCCGCCCTCCGGCCCTCGTCGTCGCCGGGATCGTCGCTCCACCCGTCGGAGGCGGCGCCGGCCCTCCGGTCGGCGGCGGTTCCCTCCTCCCAGCCGCCCGGGGACGTCTCCTTCCAGTCGTCGAGGTCGTCCCGCCGGCCGTCCTCGAAAGCGCCGTCACCGAAGTCCAGCCGCTCACCGTCGTAGCCGCGCACGTTGGCGTCGGGCATCTCCATCAGCCGCCTGGAGTCCTCCGAGGGGTAGCCCTCCTCGGGAAGACGGCCGCCTGTCTGCGCCGGCGCCGGACCGTCGGGCATCGGGGTGGTCGGCTTGGGCGGCGCCTCTCCCCCTTCCGATCCCGGTGGGTCGGGGGGCATCCCCCACAGCTTGAGGATGTCATCGCTGAGGGCCTGCCCATCCGCGCCGGCGCGGCTCTTGACCTGGGCGCGCAGGAGCTCCTCGCGTTCCCTGTCCTTGAGGATCCGCTCGTAGTTGTTCTCCGGCGCGAACAGCATCAGCAGCTTGACCAGCACCGGCAGGATCTCGATGGCGGTGAACAGCAGGATCAGCAGCCGGTGGGCCCGCCCCATGGAGCTGTCGCGCTCCGACAGCCGGTCCAGCGCCTCGATCCTGGCCAGCAGGCCGTTTGCGTTGCGCTGACGCTCTTCGAACTGCCGGCGCAGGCTCTCCTGCTGGCGGATGCGATCCTCCAGCCTGCGCTGCACGCCGGGCAGCGCCGCCTTGGCGTCGGCGACCCGCTGGGCGCGGCTGGCCTCGTCGTTGGCGTTCAGCTCCCGCTTGCGCTTTTCGATCTGACCGTCGATCGTCTTGATCCGCGCCTCGGCGAGGTTCAGCTCCCGGCGGGCGGCGTCGGCGAGCGGCCCCGGCCCGGTGGGCTTGCACGGCCCATACAGCTGGCAGTCCAGCTTCTTGACGGCCTCGTCCCGGGCGGTCTCGGCCTCCTTGAGCTGCGCGCGCAGACCGCGGATCTCAGGGTCGGCCTCCGGGTCGCTGGGGGCGTCGCCGCCGCTGGCGATGATCCTCTGCAGCTCATCGCGCTGGGCGGTCAGCGCGGCGATGTCCCTGCCGACGTCCCCTTCCCGCTGCTGCCGCTGGAAGGCGTCGGCCTTCTCCTGCTGCATCCGGGAGATCTCCGCGACGATCTCCGGCTCGAAGATGCGGAGCACCAGGGGAGTGGAGATCACCAGGCCGAGCAGCACGGCCAGCAGCAGCCGGGGCACCGTGGTGAGGATGTTCTGCACCCAGGAGCCGCGCTGGATGGTGGCCACCAGCCAGCGGTCCAGCAGCATGATGCCCACCGCCCAGGCCACGCCGAAGGGCACGGCCACCCAAAGCGACGCCTTCACCGCGCTGGCCAGGGCATAGGTCATGGCGACACCGGCGATCGTGCCGGTGATCACGATGGCGCTGCCGATGCCGATGTACTTGGGCCTGTCGCCGGGGCTGTCTTCCAGGACGTCCTCACGAGCGCTGGAAAGCCACACCAGGATGTTCTTCAAGCAACTCCCCCCGTGTTGTCGGCCTTTGATCGTCCATCCGTCCGAATGCGGCCAGGGTGTCCGGGTGAACTCGGCGGCATCATGTCCTGAACGGAGACTACGCGAGGATTGACACAAAAAAGAGAGCCTTGGCGCGCAAAGTCCCGCACGGATCCGGGAGCGTCTCCGCCACGACCCCCGAAACGACCAGCGGCGGAACACGCCCGGTCACAACACCTGAACAAACCGACATCAGGTGCTCTATGTGTCAAAATACTCAAAACCGCCTGTCAGCCCGTTGTACCATCCCTACTCAGAGGCCTGTCGATACGAGCGGTGACCCATGGGGGCAATTACAATCACATGTCCGATTATGTATGGTCTCACGGGTCGTATATGGCGGGTCTCTTTTGACATGCCCTGACATGGGGACCGCCCATAACATCGGCGGTGATCTGCGGTCACCGCCCCAAGGCGCCCCTCGTCCCCAGCCCGCAGACCGGCCGAGGCCCGGGGCGCGGGCCTTCGGTGCCCGGGCCGCACCCGGCCGGGCGGAAGCCCGATGTCCCTGTGGATGCCGGCACCCCAGAGCCGTTCCCGTACGAGCCGCACTCCCCGGTGAGTGCCTCAGCGCATGAGGACGCCCTATGCCTCGTCATGAGCAGGTCCCCTGCCCGGTGTGCTTCGCGCCCACGGGAAAGGACGAACCGTGCGAGGAGTGCGGCTGGCAGCCCCCTCCCCCCGGCACCCCCACCCTGGTCCAAGAACAGCGCATAGAGGACGCCCAGCGGCTGTTCGACGCGATCGCCGCCGCCCGCATCTCCCCCGTAGAGGGCCAGGACCTGCCCTACATCCGCGGCAAGCGCCCCAGCGACACCGAGTGGGTGATGGCCCGCCGGCAGGCCCGCGTCGACACCGACTCCGCCGAGGAGTTCCGTGACCGCCTCAGCCGGACATTGGACGAGGCCCTCGATGACGGGCGGCTGAGCATCGTCGAGGCCGGCCGGGACGGGATCGCCGTGACCGTCGTCGGGGTGGACGGATTCGGCCTGCCGCAGGCGCGACGGCGCCGCACCGTGCCCTGGCAGGTCCTGGTGCCCATGCTGGCGAGCGGGGCCGCCGAAGAGCTGCAGTTCCGGCTCGCCGGGGGGTTGGGCGGGGTGGACCGGGTCAGGCTGTGGGCGGGGCTGGAACGCGCCCTGGCCCAGCGGCTGCCGCCGCTGGAGGGTTCCCGGATCCTGCCGGTGTGCACCGCACCGGGCTGGCCGGTGCCGGAGCGGGCGCTGACCATGCTGCTGCAGGGCCGCGCCCAGACCCCGGTCAGCAGGCTGAACGGGGCCGACGTCGATGCGCTCATCGCCGAGGCGATGACCGCCCTGCCGCTGCGCGACCACCTGGAACTGGTGGTGGCCCGAAAGGACCGGCGCACCGGCCGGATGTTCCTGGACGGCATCCGGCTGTTCTCCCGGGGCGAGCGGGCCGGCGCCGAGCGCAGCCTGACCATCCGGTGCGTGCATCCCCATCCCGACGGCATCGTGCTGGCCGTGGTCGCCTGGCGGGACGACGGCCCCCGCGCACTGCAGGTCGGCTCCGTGCACCTGGGCGAAGGCGAGCACCGGCTGCGCGCGGTGCTCGCCGGAGAGGGCCGGATCCGTTTCCTCGAACCCGCCGGGGTCACCCCCGAGCACCGGCCCTGGTCGGCGCTGGTGGCCACGCTGCCCGACCGGCTCGCCCCCCAGATCACCGAACTGGACCTGATCTGCCTGCTGGACCTGTGCGAAGACGGCCTGACCGCCCGCCGCCGCCTGGCGGCCGACTTCATCAAGCTGGCCGCCCGCCGGCTGCCGGAGACCGACCGGCTGCGGGTGGCCGTGATCGGCTACGGCCGCCATGACTTCCGCATGGAGGCCGAGCAGGCCAAGGTGCTGCAGGGCAAGTGGCTGACCCGGCCCGCCACCGCGCTGGAGGCTCTGGAACGGCTGCGTCCGGCCCCTTCCGACCGCATCCCCGCCTCGCCGGTCGAGGACGCCCTGCACCTGGTCGCCAAACGGCTGGCCACGATCCCGCCCCGGCGCAAGGTCGTGCTGGTGACCTTCGGCCGGCGGCCGCCGCACCCTCCGCGCGAGGACCCCAGCGGGCTGCTGTCCTGCCCGCACGAACACGACTGGCAGGCCCAGCTGCGCCGCATCCGGCAGCGCCCCGGGCTGCTGAGCGTGGCCGTGCTGGATTCCGCCGAGCATCTGACACCCGCCTGGCGGCGGATCGGCGGCGACGCCCTGCTCCGGCTGGACATCACCGACGCGCACCGGCTCGCCGCCAAAACGCAGATCGTCGTCCCCGAATCCGGCCGGCTGGCCTTCCCGCTGCCGGTTTCCGAAGGTTGAGGTGACCATGAGCCTTGAAGCGATGAACCGCCCCGGCGCACCCGTGACGAAGATGGCCAAGATCGGGCTGTGGGGGGCCACCAGCAGCGGCAAGACCACCTTCCTGGCCGCCCTTTACGTGGCGGCCAACCAGAGCCAGGGCAAGTGGAACATCATCGGGGTGGACCAGCCCTCGGTGGACTTCCTGGTCGACAACACCCAGATCCTGACCAAGGAACAGCGCTTCCCCAGCAAGACCGAGGGCATCCAGGAGTACAGCTGGACGATCATGGGGGAGACCGAGCGGGTCGTCAAACACCGCTGGCGCAAACGCACCGAGTCCGTCCCGCTGCACTTCCAGCTGGATCTGATCGATGCCTCCGGACGGCTCTTCAGGGGAAAGGAGAAGGACCGGGCGGAGGAGATCAGCGAAGAGCTGGAAGACATCGAGCTGGACTTCGACGACCCCGCCGAGAGCGTGGGCGAGTCCGGCGACGCGTTCGACAGGCTGGTCAACCACCTCACCGAATGCGACGGCATCGTCTACCTGTTCGACCCGCTCCGGGAGAACAAGGACGGCGACGAGTTCCACTACTTCCAGCAGGCGTTGCAGAACGTCACCCACCGCTGCATGCAAAACGGCCGGCTCGCCGGCCGGCACCTGCCCCACTATCTGGCCGTCTGCATCACCAAACTGGACTCCCCCAAGGTCTTCCACACCGCCCACAGACGGGGGTACCTCACCTTCGACCCCGACGACCCGTACCTGTTCCCCCGGGTCCGCGAGGACAAGGCCGAGGACCTGTTCCGGGAGCTGTGCCACCTGTCGCCGACCCGCAGCGCCCTGCAGGTCCACGACGCGATCAAGACGTCCTTCGCCCCGGAGCGGGTGCGTTACTTCGCCACCTCGGCGGTGGGTTTCTACCTGAGCCCGACGGCGACCCGTTTCCAGGCCTCCAGTTTCCAGAATGTGATCCCGCATCCGACGCAGCCGGGGGAGTACACGATCCGGGGCGACATCCACCCGATCAACGTCCTTGAGCCCTTGCTGTGGCTTGGTCAGGTGACCAGATGATAGGAGCGCGACGCCATGGCGACGATCACGGTCGAATGGGCACTGTGGAGCGAAAAACCGGGGGCCACCACCGACTATGGCCTCCTGTCCTGCAGCAACGGCCGGCTCCGTTCCAGCCATTTCAAAACGATCATCACCCGTTTTCACCCCGGCACCCCCGATGGGGACAAGGCGCTGCCCCGGGTCACCGTCGGCGCGTGGGACGTCGCCCAGCAGCCCTACCTTGGGATGGCCATCCAGAACATCTCAGAGAACTACGACGGCGCCGGCCGCAAGATCGCGCCGACCCGTTTCTTCGCCTTCCCTTATGCGTCGCTGGCCGAGCAGCCCGTCTCCTATTGCGACCTCTACCAGGAGCTGTCCGCGCTCCCCCTCCCCGAGACCGGGCACGGTCAGCCGTTCGAGGTCTCGGTCCGGCCCTTGGACCCGGCGGTCATAGCCAAGGACCTGAAAGAGCCGGACGCCGCCGATCCGGTGCTCACCGCCGTTCTCTCCTCGCTGCTCCAGGGCAGGCGCGTCTGCCTGACCCAGGCCGAACAGGCCTCGTTCAAGGACCGGCTGCGGTATCTCGACGTCACCGCCGCGCTGCTGCCGTACGGTTACCGCGCCAAGCTCACCGCGACCACCTGGGCCAACAGCGCCACCCAGCACAAGCTGCGGCTGTTTTTCTCCCGGCGTTCCGCCGACCCGCAGACCACCCATCTGCCCTGGCTGGGGCATCCGCACATCGACGTCCCCCAGGACGCCTACCTGCGGGATCTGCGGCGGCTGCTGCACGAGCACGGTCCGGCCGAGGTCATCGCGCATCTGGCCAAGGAGACCGAGGCACGCCGTTTCGACGAGGCCGGCGAAGCGGTCCGCGCCCTGCACAAGGTCAAGGCCCGGCTGGAGCGGCGGCGGATGCTCCCGCACGGCACCGCCTCCCCGCAGGAGCTGCGGAACTGGCTCGACGGCGACGACCTGGCCCCCCAGGAGGCGGAGGCGTGCCTGCGCGGGATCCTCCGCCTCCCGGAGCCGGACCGGCAGGACCTGCTCCGCGTCACCCGGTGGTTGCCGAAGGTCCTTGAGCGCACCGGATGGGAGCCGTGGCGGCAGCCCTTGATCGGGATGATCTCCCGGCTGCTGTGGCTGGAAGAGGACGGACCCGTGGTCGGCATGTCCGACCGGACGCTGGGGCTGGAGGAGGACCGCCCGCTGTACGACCTGCTGTCGCACCTGCGCCGGCACGAGGTGGACGACTTCTTGGCGCAGGTGCTCCGGGCCCGGCCGAGACCTCCCCAGCCGGAGCCGTCCGGCCGGCGGCTGGCCCGAGCGGCCCGCCTGCTCCTCACCGGTTCGGGGCATGACCTCGCCGGCCTGCCGCACACCCAGCAGATCCTGGACGGCGACGTCCCCCTCATGCTCGCGCTGATCGCCGAATTGCTCGCCGGAAGCGGAGGGGCGGAGTTTCAAAGCGCGTTCGTCTGGGTCCAAGACCGGCTCCCCGAAGAGCTCAGGACGCTCGTCACCCGGCTGGCCGACCCGCACGACTTCGAGGACATCTCCATTGACGAGGTGGCGCTCCTGGCCGGCTACGGCATCGGCTCCCTGCTGCTGATGCTGAACATCGCCGATCAGTGCCGCAAATTCCGTTATGTCGGCGAAGCCTTTCTCCAGTGGTTCATCCGCCAGCAGCACACCGGCCCCATCGACAATGTTCACTGGGGCAAGGAGCTGTGGCTGCTAGAGCCGAAGGATCCGGTGACTCAGGCGGCGGTCGACGTCATGCTGCTGGCGGCGGACCGTCAACCCCGCTGGATCACGGACGTTCCCCCCCAGGAATGGAGGGACTACCAGGGAACCTTCTCCTTTGCCTGGGAGCGTCCCTGGGCCGACAAGGAGCGGATGGTCGAAGGGCTTGCCGACTGCCTGCGCCACCAATCATGGCAGGACAGACCGAACCGGTTCGAGGACGTGCGCCGGTTGCTGGACGAACTCGGGCTGTTGAGCGTTCCGGCCATACGCTACGCCCTCGAGCATGGTCGCCTTCACGAGCCGTGGGACACCGAGTGGCGGCAAGAGGCGCCCTCGCGCTCCGCCCCGGACAAGACCCAGGTCCTCCCGCCTCAAGACGGCGCCCCTCCCGCCGTGCCCGGACAGTCGCCCGCCCTGGACAGGAAGCATGCTCAGCAGGCCCTCGACTTCATCGTGGAGATGTTCCAAAGAAGTGAGCACCCGGAGACCACCTACGCCCTGCTGTCCCAAAAGCACTTGCTCGTCAATTCCGATGTCGCGGTAGAGGTCGTCGAACGCCTGCCTCTTCGGATTCAGCAATGGCACGGCAGCGGCATCACCGGCCAGCAGTGGGCGGACGCTCTCATTGAATACCTCAGCACCGGACGGTTCGAACCGAACGTGCCGGCGGCGGACTTCCAGCGGGCCTACCTGCGAAGGATCATGGAACGGATGTCCGATGAGAACCGCCGCCTGCAGAAACTCAATGCCTTCACCAAGGGGCGGGTGTTCGACGATGATAAAAATCACCAGCAGGTCGCATCCCTGGTGAAGGCTCTCAATGAACTGCTCGGCAAGAAGCGCTCGCGGGGCCGCGGCCGCGGCGCCCACGCCAAGGAGAACCCAGATTCCGGAAAGCTGCTGCGGCGGCTGAAACGCGGCCAGGGTGAGACAGCTCAGGGGCCGGCGCAGTGAACCCTTTTCCACCCATGGCCCCAGACACCGGGAAATATTCCGCCTTTCTTTCCGTCCCGGGGCCTGCGGCGGGCCGGCTCCGGATTCGAGCCGGATGAGGACGCGGAGCGATGGCAGTGATCAAAGCCGAGTGGGCGGTGTGGGGGATCTCCCCGGAGACCGGCGGCGCGTACACGGTGCTCGCCCATAGCGAGGGACGGCTGCGTGCCTCCCACTTCGAGACGATCATCACCCGCTTCTCCCCCGGCACCCCGGACGGGGAGGCGGCGCTGCCCCGGCTGACCATCGGGACGGTGGAGGTCTCCAAAGTCCCTCACCTGGGCTTGGCCCTGCAGACTCAGGAGCCCGGCCATCTGTGGGAAGCGTCCACCACGCGGTTCTTCTTCTTTCCCTTCCAAGCCCTGGGCGAGGCCCGCTCCTCCTACTCGACCCTCTATGAGCACCTGTCCGGGGTCGAACTGCCCGAGGCCGGCACCGGCCCGCTGATCACCATCGATCCGCCCGCGTTCGACCCCGCCGCCGTTCCCGGGACGCCCTGGGAAGCCGAACCGGACCCCGCCCTGGCCGCCGCCTTGCTGGTGCGGGGACGGCGCCTGTGCATCACCCAGGCGGAGGAGGCCTCCCTGGAGGAACGGCTGCGCTTCCTGGACGAGGTGACGGCCTGGCTCCCCTACGGCTACCGCGCCAAGCTCACCGCCACCACTTGGGCCAACAGCGCCACCCCGCACCGGCTGCGGTTGTTCTTCGCCCGCCATGCCGCCGGCCACGGCGTCATGGAACTGCCGTGGTCGGGGCGGCTCACCCCCGATCCCCTCATCGTGCAGGAGCATCTCCTCCCGCTGCGCAGGGCGGTCGAGAGGCTCGGCGCCGCGGCGGTGATCGGCAGGCTGGCCGCCGACACCGCCCCCCGCTCCTGTGACGACCCCGGCCCCGCCGTCCGGACGCTGGAGGAGATGGCGCACTCCTTCCAGGTGCCGGGCGCGGAAGCGGACCTGGAGGAGCTGCGCGCCTCGTTCGACTGCGAGCCGATCCTGCTGGACGCCCAGCACCGGGCGGCCGCGTGCCGGGCCCTGGCCCGGCTGATCGAAAAGGCCGAGCCGCAGGACTGGCCCACCATCGAGCGGTGGTGGCGGGAACTGGCCGATGAGGACGTCACCACGCTGCTGACCGCGCTGCTCGGCAGATGCCGGCGGCTGCTGTGGTCGGGCGAGCGCACCGGGATCACCGAGGCCCTGCCGCTGGCCTACCAGTACGGCACCGGAGACGACTTCCTGGCCTCCCTGGTCACCCCGCCGGACGGGCCGGAGAGGGCCGCGGTGCCGGGGGCGCGGCACGCCGCTCGGCTGGTCCACGACAGCGTGCTCGTCTCCGGTGACACCAGAGGGCATCCCCGCACGCTGCGAGCCGTCCTGGAGAACCCCCTGCTATTGTGCGCGTTCATCGCCCGGCTCGGCGCCGGGGGCCGGAGCGCGGAAGGGCTGCGCTGGCTGTCGTCGGCTCCCCACGGGGACTCAGAAACGCTCTTGGCGCTGTGGAGGGTGCTGGCCGCAGAAGATCCTCAGCCTCCGGCGCCCGAGCTGCTTTGGCGGCTGAACGCCTCCGGACGCGACTGCCTGGCGGTGCTGCTGGAGGGGGCGGCCGAGTCCGGGCGGCTGCACCTGGTGCTGCGGCCTTTCGGGGAGATGCTGGCCACCGGGCGGATCCCCGCCGGCGACTTCCCCTACTGGGCCGAACGGCTGGGTTCCTTGAGCTCCGCCGACCCGTCCCTGGCGAGGTGGACCGACGCCCTGCTGTCGGGGTCCACCGCGCACCTCGGCGATGATCCGCTCCCCGGCTCCGCGCCCTCCCCCGGGCGGACGGCCGACCTGTCCAGGGGCACCGCGGCCATCGCAGAGGAGCTGCCTCCCCTTCAGGGGGCCGAAGCGGTCGTGTACCGGCTCTGCACGGGTTACCGGCGCGGCCTGTCCCTCGACACCTGCCTGCGGCGCCTGGGCGACGCCGCTTGGAAGCCCACCCCGGCGCTGGCCGTCGCGGTGGTGCGCGGGCTGGCACCGGCGCTGCTCGCGCACGGCGCGACGGCGGAGACCGCGCAGGCCTGGAGCACCGGCCTGGCCCAGCGGCTGGCCCGCGGCGACTTCGGCCGCAAACTGGCCCGCCGGTTCCGGCGGGAGCTGCTGACCGCCGCCATCGGCGACATCGGGGACCGGCTGGCCCTGGTGAGCGCGGTCGCCGGCGAAGGGCCGCCGCTGACGGGCGGGCACCGCCTGGAACTGCAAAGCATCCACGCCGAACTGGGGCGGCTGCTGGAGCAGCCGCCCGCCGGGCAGCGCCCGCAGCCCACCGGCCGGCAGCGCGATCCCGACCGGCCTTCGCACCGGCAGCGCGGGGGCGCGCGCCTGCCGTGAGCCGGAAGGCGGCCTATTTGATCAGGACGTTCTTGTAGAAGAGGTTGGCCCGGCGTTCGCCCAGGTCGCCGGAGGCGAAACCGAAGAACAGGCGCATCTGGCCGGAGGCGGTGCGGTAGACGGCCATGCCTTCCGGTTCGCGGTAGGGCAGGGAGGCGCCCGCCTTGGTGAGGGTGGGGCCGGCGATCCGTTTGCCGGTGTTGAGGTCGATGGTGGAGAGCCTGGCGTTGCCCGGCTTGGGGTTGCCGGGGCCGTAGGCGGTTCCGTAGTAGGTGTACAGGTACCTGCCGTAAAGCGCATAGCCCTGGAAGACTTCGCCTTTTTGAGGCGGGAGGGCGACGTCGACCAGCCGCTTGTGGTAGCGGCGCGCTTTGATGTCGGCCAGTTTGTAGACGGCGACTCGCCGTCTGCCGTTCTTGCGGTAGCGCATGGCCAGGCGGCGGTTGACCGGGTCGATGGCGGCCGTGACGCTCCTGATGCCCGGGATGGGCCGGTATTTGGCAAGGGCCGGAGAGTCGCCGGTCAGCGTCTTTCCGTGGACGAACTTGAACCGGGCCAGACGGGTGCCGCGGGCGCTCGCCCCGACGGGATCGACCTCGACCCACAGGTAGGTGTTCTTGCCGGAGGGCTCCACCCCGATGGATATGCCGTGCCCGAACCCCCTCAGGTACATGTGGCCGGTGCGTCGTCCGGAGAAATCCAGCCGATTGATCACCAGGTCGCCGCTTGCGTCGGCGGAGGGCTCATCGACGAGCTGGGCCACGAAGAGCCGCTTGTTGCGCGGGTCGAACCCGAAGCCCTGCATGACCCGCCCGGATTTCAGCCGTTTGTTCAAAAACAGGGCGCGGGAGGGGGCGGTCAGGTCGAAGCGTTTGGAGGAGGGCAGGCCGCCGGTGCGGGCCGCCCGCAGCCGCGGCTCGATCTCCGTACCGGCCGTCGCGCATCCGCTCAGCAGCACGGCGAACGCCACGACGGCCGCCTTCGCCCCGTTGTCCCCTCTGCCGCCGAATGCCCGTTGCGCCACGCAATATCCCCCGATCCAGCCCGGAATGAAAACACGAGCAGATGGCACGATACCGGCATGCCGTCCGCCGTCGGCCGATCGACGCGGCCTTTAAATCTTTTTCGGTTCCCCGACCCGGGGATCACACTTTTTCGACACACCTCGGCGGGATCCGAAAACGAGAGATCCCGCGTTATACACAAAGATCCGACATCGCCATAGAAGCCTCATTGAAACATGCACGCCATACAATCAGATAAATCCCTGATCCCGGGACTATATGAAAGAACAATGAAAGCTTCCCGCCCCCGGGGACATCACCTTGCAGAACCTGACAGTCGGGGACACCGGCGCCCATGTGCGGGAAGCGGCATCGCGCTGCGCGACATCACCCGGGTCCACTCCCCGCCGCACCGGTGCCGACCAGGGTCTACGGCAGGTGGAAGCCGAGTTCGCGCCCGGCCTCGCGCAGCCCGTCGCGCACCGACGGGTGCGCCACGTGGTCGATGATCTGCCGGGCCTGCTCACTGGCGTCGTGCCCCCAGATCGCGGCGGTGCCCTGCTCGCTGACGATGAAGCTGTGCTGGAAGGAGGTGACCGGCCCGGCCAGGCGCGGGATGACGGTGGACACCTCGGCCTTGGGGTGCCAGGACGGCAGCGCGATGATCGCCCGGCCGCCGGGCGAGTGCAGCGCCCCCACCACGAAGTCGGTCTGCCCGCCGAAACCGGAGTAGATCATTCCGCGCACCCGGGCGGCGTTGGCCTGCGCGTACAGATCCACCTGGAGCGCGGAGTTCACCGACACCAGGCGGGGCCGCCGGGCGATCAGGGCCGGGTCGTTGGTCTTTTCGGTGCGCAGCATCCGCACCCGGCGGTTGCGGTGCATCCACGCATACAGCTCCGGGGAGCCGAAGGCGAAGGACGCGGTGATCGGGGTGTCGGGGCGCAGGGCGCCGGCGCGTTCCAGGGCGAGCACCCCGTCGCTGAACATCTCCGACCACACCGCAAGGCCCGTGCGTCCGCGCAGGGAGTCCAGCACCGCGTCCGGGATCGCGCCGATGCCCAGCTGCAGCGTGGCCTCCGGCGGGATCAGCGAGGCGACCCGCTGGCCGATCCGCCGGGCGACCCCGGTGCGGGGCCGGGGCTCGGGGGCGGCCAGTGGCCGGTCGGCCTCGATGGCGTAGTCGATCTCGTCGGCGGGCAGCACCGCGTCCCCGTAGGTGAACGGCATCCGGGGGTTGAACTGGGCGATGACCAGCCCGCCGCGTTCGCGCACCGCCTCGATCGCGGCGGGCAGGATGTTGACCTCGATGCCGAGGGAGACCGCCCCGCTCGCCGGGACGGTGGTCTGGATCAGCACCACGTCCGGCGGCAGCGTCTCCTTCAGCAGGTTCGGCACCAGCGACAGCCGGCAGGGGAAGTAGCGCAGCCCTTCGCGGCCGCGCATCCCGGCCCCCACGAACGGCGTCTCCAGCACCACGCCGTCGCGGTCCGGCACGCCTTTTTGGGCGTTCAGCATGAACAGCCGGTACCGCGCCACCGTCTCGTCGAGGATCCGCAGCGCCCGGTCGGGGGTGGCGAAGTTGCCGCCGGCCACCACGCGGGGGTCGTCCGGCAAGCCGGCCAGCACGGCCGCCAGTTGCGATTCGGAGATCACCCGCACGTCCTCACCCCCGGTGATCTCGGCGAAATGCCCCCAGATCACAAATGATCGCGACAACCGGCAACCTACCCGCGCCCGTGCGGCCCGAACGGCGGCCTGCGGTCCGGCCCCGTGCGCAGGGCGCGGGCGGCGAGGTGTGAGCGTTCGGAAACGGGCGCTTATTGCCGATGCCGCCGTCCGGTAATGCACGGCCGCTGAAGTATGCGGTCAGGGCGTGAGGTGCGCAGCGGCAAGAGGCCCGGCGCGTGCGCGGGAGGGGCTTGCTGTCGGGAGGTGGGCATGCCGGAGATGTACTTCCAGGTCTGCTGGCCGGACGGTGTGGTGCAGCGCTGTTACTCGCCCTCGACCATCGTCGAGGACTTCTTCACCCCCGGCACCGCCTACCCCCTCAAAGAGTTCGTGGAGCGCAGCCGGATGGCGCTGGGCATCGCCTGCGAGCGGGTGCGCGCCGTCTACGGGGTGCCCTCCCGGGCCGCGACCGGCCAGCTGGCGGAGATCGAGTCGGCCGCCGCCCGCTATGCGGACATGGACGGCGCCAAGGTGACCGTGGAGGCCCTGCTCGACGCCTACGGGAACGTCCGCTGACCCCGGGCGCGCCCCGGCGTGCGCAAACCTCACCGAATGTAAAGCATTAATTACTTCTTTCAGTGACATATCTACAGGAGCCGCTCATATGTTGACCGGGTAGCGCTTGTTGGCTCGTCCGCCGGGCGTTCCGCCCGGCCGAACGGGAGGAGACGACGATGTCCGAAGCCCCCGCCATGCGCGAGCTCCTCGGTGAGGACGCCCCGTCCAACTGGGGCAAGTGGGGTCCCGACGACGAGTTGGGATGCCTGAACTACCTGGACGCGAGCGAGGTGCTGCGGGGCATCCGGCACGTCCGCAGCGGTGAGGTGTTCACCCTGCAGATCCAGATGGGGCGCACCGAGCCTCCCGGCGACCCGCTGTGGCCCGGCCGCTCCCCCATGGAACGCCGCAACGTGCTGGACGAGTCCTCCTGGGACAAGCCCGACGCGCCGCAATACCCCGGCGGGCTGCACTACTCCGACGACACCGCGCAGATCTTCCTGCAGGGCTCCACGCAATACGACGCGCTCGGCCACCTGTGGTACGACGGCAAGCTGTGGAACGGCTATGACGCCCGCACCACGGTCGGGCAGATGAAGAAGGCGTCGGTGCTGCCGATCGCCGAAAAGGGCGTGGTGGGCCGCGGGGTGCTCATCGACATGGCCCGCCACCGGGGCAAGCCGTGGCTGGAAAAGGGCGAGACGTTCGATCACACCGACCTGGAGGCCGCCGCGCAGGCCCAGGGGGTGACCATCGAGCCGCACGACATCTTGTGCATCCGCACCGGCTGGCTGAAGTACTGGTACCAGCTCACCGACCGGGAGGAGTTCTACAAGGACTTCAACGAGCCGGGCCTGACCTACTCGCGGGAACTGGTGGAGTGGTTCCAGCAGCGGGAGATCCCCAACCTGGTCACCGACACCATCGCCAACGAGGTCACCTACGAGCCCAACACCGGGGTGGCGCTGCCGCTGCACTGCGCGCTGATGCGCAACCTGGGCGTGGCGCTGACCGAGATCGCCTGGCTGGACGACCTGGCCGACGCCTGCGCCGCCGACGGCCGGTGGAGCTTCCTGTACGTGGCGGCGCCGCTGAAGATCGTGGGCGGCACCGGCGCTCCGGTCAACCCGGTGGCGATTCGATGAGCGTTTACGACCAGCGGCCCTGGCTGGCGCTGTACCCGCCGGGACAGCCCGCCGACATCGAGCCCGAGTACGCCAACACGGTGGCGATGTTCAAGGCCACCGTCGCGCGCAATCCCGATGGGGACGCGCTGCGCTACTTCGACGGCCGGATCACCTTCGCCGAGCTGGACGCGCTCAGCGACGCCTTCGCCGTGGCGCTGGCCGAGCACGGGTTCGCCCCCGGCGACCGGGCGGCGCTGTACCTGCAGAACGTCCCGCAGTTCGTGATCGCCCAGTTGGGGATCTGGAAGGCCGGCGGCATCGCGGTGTCGGTCAACCCGATGAACCGGGAGCGGGAGCTGCGGGAGCTGCTGAACGACTGCGGCGCCACGGTGCTGGTGTGCCTGCAGGGCCTGTACCGGGACGTGGCGGGCAAGGTCGTCGGTGACACCGCGGTGCGCACCGTGATCACCACGTCCGAGCTGGAGTACCAGACCCGCAACGACCCCCGGGTGCTGGGCGGGGTGGAGCCGGTCGCCTGCGAGGGCACCCTCGACATGGCCGGCCTGCTGGAGCGTTTCTCCGGCCGTACCCCGGCCCCGGTCGAGCTGAAGCCCGAGGACGTGGCGTTCCTGACCTACACCTCCGGCACCACCGGCCCGCCCAAGGGGGCGATGAACACCCACCGCAACGTGGTGTTCAACGCCCGCACCTACCGGGACTGGGTGGGCCTGGGGCCGGACGATGTGATCTTGGGTGTGGCTCCGCTGTTCCACATCACCGGCCTGATCGGGCACATCGCGGCGGGGCTGCTGACCGGGGCGCCGCTGGTGCTGATGTACCGGCTGGACCCGCAGGTGACGATCGAGACCGTCCGGGCCGAGCGGGCCACCTTCACCGTCGGTTCGATCACCGTGTTCATCGCCTTGATGAACGCCCCGAACGCCGACCGGGAGGCGCTGGCCAGCCTGACGAAGATCTATTCCGGTGGCGCGCCCATCCCGCCCAGCACCGTCAAGGCGTTCCAATCAGCCTTCGGCCACTACATCCACAACATCTACGGGCTGACCGAGACCACCTCCCCCTCTCATGCCGTCCCGCTCGGGGCGGACGCCCCGGTGGATCCGGCCTCCGGCGCCCTGTCGGTGGGCGTGCCGGTCTACAACACCGTGGTGCGGGTGGTCGATGACGACGGGCGGGATCTGCCGCCCGGTGAGATCGGGGAACTGGTGACCTCCGGCCCGCAGGTGGTGGCCGGTTACTGGAACAGGCCGGAGGAGACCGAGAACGCCCTGCCCGGGGGCGCCCTGCGCACCGGCGATGTGGGTTACATGGACTCCCGCGGCTGGTTCTACCTGGTCGACCGCAAGAAGGACCAGATCAACGCCGGCGGCTACAAGATCTGGCCCCGGGAGGTCGAGGACGTCCTGTATGAGCATCCCGCCGTCCGCGAGGCCGCCGTGGTGGGTGTCCCCGATCCCTATCGGGGGGAGACCGTCAAGGCTTACGTCAGTCTCCGTCCCGGCACCAGCGCCACGGCCGAGGAGCTCATCGCCTTCGCCAAGGAGCGCATGGCCGCCTACAAGTACCCGCGTCAGGTGGAGATCCTCAAGGAGCTGCCCAAGACCGTCACCGGCAAGCTGCTGCGCCGGGAGCTGCGCGAGCGCGCCTCCGGCTCGTCCTGACGCCGGCGGCCCGGCCCGTCACTTCCAGGCGTAGGGGCGCCGGTGGTTGATGGGCCGGACGCGGGGAGCCGGGCGCGGGACGGCGAAGGGCTGCCCGCGGCCGTGGCGGGAGGCGGCGTAGGCCAGCAGGCGCCAGCGCCGCAGCGGGCCGGCCGGGTGCAGGGCGGGCAGGTTGTTGATCTCGGGATCGAACGCGTCGGTGTCGGGGGAGCCGTCGGGCAGCGGGGTGTGGATCTCCAGCGTCCCGCAGGGCTCCCAGGGGCCGGTGAGCGAGGCCGTCGCCAAGGTGAACGGCAGCGGGCCGGTGGCGATCGCCGCGTCCAAAGTGGCCATGTCGCAGGAGATGCGGCGGGTGGTGGCCGGCAGCAGCGCCAGCATCCGGATCCGCCCGTGCACCGAGTACGGCAGCAGCGTGGTGTGGACCGCGTCGCCGAAGGAGCGGCGCACCTGCAGCAGGTGCCGCAGGCCGGGCCGGGAGCCGGTGGTGGCCAGCAGCAGGTCCACCGGCCCGGCGTCGGCGGGCACGCGGAAGGCGACGCCCAGCACGTCGGGGAATCCGCCCGGGGTCGCGGTGGCCTTGGAGAGGCGGACGACGACGTGCCGTTCCTCCCCCAGCAGGTCCGCCAGGCCGGTGTCGGTCACCCGCAGCGTCGCGGCGTAGGTGCGGCCCCGGGGGTGGACGGCGCGGGCGTGCCGCAGCCGGGCGGCCGCGCCGAAGGGGACGGCGAGGATCTTGGCGATCGTGGCGGTTCCCGCCGGCGGGCTGGAGCCGCCTGGAAGCGGGACATCGGACATGGTGCTTCCCTCCACTTCCAAGGCCCGCTCTTGCGCTCGCCGCGGATGATCGGACGGGCACGGGCCGCGGACTCCGCGTGCCCTACCCGCGAGCCGGGCGGGTATGCGGGGTGGTTTGCGGGGGCGGCCCGCCCGGCGCCCAAGGGGCGCCGCAGTGCCGCACTCCGCACCCGGAAGCTTCAAGGGTCGGTCAACTTCGCCGGTAATCCACCGGATCCCTAGAGAGGCACGAGCAGCCGCCCACTGGCCGATGAACGGAAATTCAGCTCCCACCGGGCAGGAGCCGGCCGCACACGCCCATCACCACCAAATGCCCATCTACCAGGGAAAATAGTCTAAGAACATCTCATACCCCCAGTAACTCAACACCACGGAAGCGGTCAACACGGCACGATCACCCGACATCTTCACACAATAGGTTCCATTTTGTGATCTGCATGAGGGTCGTCAACAAAAAGGGGGAATGAGTAACGTCGCCCGGTCAGGTGCAAAGCAGGCATTTCCTCCCTCGGCTAGGAGGTGTGACAGTGCGGCGAGTCGTCCTCACCGCGACCGGCGTCGTCACCGCGATGTCGCTGGCGCTTCCCGCCCATGCGGGACCGACCAAACCACGGCAGGTCACCGAGCAGACCACCGAGTACGTGGTGCTCTACAAGGAAGGGGTTCCCGCCGAGCGGGCGCGCGCGGCCGTGCAGGCGGCGGGCGGCACGATCCTGCGGGAGAACACCGCGGTGGGGGTGGCGACGGTGCGGGCCGCCGCCGGCTTCGCCGCCGCGGCCCGGCGGCAGGCGGCGCTGGAGGGCGCCGCGGTCAACCGGGTCATCGGGCACGCCCCCAAGCCGGTGCGCGGCCTCCATGAGCGGTTCTCCGTCGAGAAGGAGGGCCGTCACATCCTGCGGCGCAAGGACCCGCGGGGCGGCGCCCGCGGCGAGGAGCCGCTGGCGAACCTGCAGTGGGACATGAAGCAGATCGGCGCCACCGGCTCCGGCGCCCACAAGGCGGAGGAGGGCGACCGGCGGGTGCTGGTGGGCGTCATCGACACCGGCATCGACGGCTCGCACCCCGACATCGCCCCGAACTTCAACCGCCGCCTCAGCCGCAACTTCACCACCGACATCCCGGTGGACGCCAACGGCAACGAGGTGGACGGGCCGTGCGAGGTGCCCAGCTGCGTGGACCCGGCGGACGTGGACGACAACGACCACGGCACGCACGTGGCCTCCACCATCGCCTCGCCGCGCAACGGGCTGGGCATCGCCGGGGTCGCCCCGCGGGTGTCCCTGGTCAACCTGCGCGCCGGGCAGGACTCGGGCTACTTCTTCCTGCAGGCGACCGTGGACGCGCTGACCTACGCCGGCGACGTGGGCATCGACGTGGTCAACATGTCCTTCTACGTGGACCCCTGGCTGTTCAACTGCGTCGACAACCCGGCCGACTCGGCCGCCGACCAGGCCGAGCAGCGGGTCGTCATCGAGGCGACGCAGCGGGCGCTCGACTACGCCCGCGCCCGGGGCGTGACGCTGATCGCCGCCGCCGGCAACCAGGCCGCCGACTACACCAAGCCCTACGTCGACACCTCCAGCCCCAACTACGCCTCCGAGCCCGGGGAGAGCCCGCGCGAGCGGCAGATCCCGCCGAGCTGCGTGTCGATGCCGTCCGAGGGCAAGGGGGTCGTCCCGGTGTCGGCGACCGGCCCCAGCAAGCGCAAGGCGTACTACTCCAGCTTCGGCAACGGCTACATCGCGGTGGCGGCGCCCGGCGGTGACAAGTACGACACCGCCGACGGCAAGCTCGACCACAACGCCGGCATCTGGGCGGCCTACCCGGAGCGGCTGGCCCGGCAGCGGGGCGAGCTGAACGCCGACGGCACGCCCAACGTCCCGTATGTGATCCGCAGCTGCAAGGGCGGCACGTGCGCCTACTACCAGTCGCTGCAGGGCACCTCGATGGCCGCGCCGCACGCGGCCGGGGTGGCGGCGCTGATCGTCAGCAGGTACGGCAAGCGCGACCGCAGCGGCCTGGGCCTCGACCCGCGCATCACCGAGTCGATCCTGCGCTCCAGCGCCACCGCGACGGCCTGCCCGAAGGGCGGCTCCTACACCTACCGGCGGCAGGTGCAGTCGCCCGACGGGTCCTTCACCGAGGTGGTCACCAGCCACACCTGTGAGGGTTCCAAGAAGCGCAACGGCTTCTACGGCAACGGCATCATCAACGCCTCGGCCGCGGTCGGCGGGCGCTGACGGCTCACCGACGCGCCGGTGACGCCGCGGTTTTCGAGGACGATCGCCGTCTTTCGGTGAAACGGCCCCGCGCCGGGCGGTGCGGGGCCGTTCCGCTGCGCCTTTTCAACATGCCGTTCCCGCAGGTGGGGACGGGGGCGGTGCCGTGACCTGCAACGTGATGGCCTCGGATACCGTCAGGGCTTCCGTCTTCGGCGCCCAAGACCATGCGTTGGAAAAGGTTCCTTACCCGATTGCCACGCGGCAGTTGACGATCAATGCGGGATTTTCCTGGCAACCTCTGATCATTCGCGGCACGTCACCGTGTCTTTAAAATGCGCGCGGCAGCCCCCGTCTTCGGGAGTTTCGATGATGTCGCATCTACGTCCACGCCATCTGACGGCGACGTGCATGGTCGCCGCCTTGGCACTGGCCGGTCCGCTCGCCTCCGGCGCGGCGGCCGTCCCCCACGGCAAGCCCGACAAACCAGACTTTACGCTGACAATTCTTCACAACAATGATGGGGAGTCCAAGCTGCTCGGCGTCCCCGGGCAGGAGGACTTCGGCGGAGTGGCGCGCTTTGCGACGCTGGTCGACAAGCTGCGCAAACAGGCCACCTCCGGCAAACCCGGCCCCGGTCAGGCGGCCCGGCGCGGGGTGGTCCTGCTGTCATCGGGGGACAACTTCCTGGCCGGCCCGGAGTTCACCGCCAGCCTGAGCAAGGGCGTGCCCTTCTATGACGCGCTGGCGCTCAAGGCCATCGGCTATGACGCGATAGCGATCGGCAACCACGAGTTCGACTTCGGCCCCGACGTCCTGGCCGACTTCATCGAAAGCTTCGGCAAGAACCCGCCGCCGTTCCTGTCGGCCAACCTCGACGTCGGCGACGAGCCCCGGCTGAACCAGCTGGCCCGCAAGGGCGCCATCGTGGCGTCGGCCACGGTCACCGAGCGCGGCGAGAAGATCGGCGTCGTCGGCGCCACCACGCCCGCGCTGGCCTCCATCTCCAGCCCCCGCCGCGTCAAGGTGCTGCAGAACGTGGCCGAGCTGATCCAGGCCGAGGTGGACCGGCTGACCCGGCGCGGCATCGACAAGATCATCCTGATCAGCCACCTGCAGGGGCTGGGCGAGGACCGCGAGCTGGTGCCGCTGCTGCAGAACGTGGACGTGGCGATCGCCGGCGGCGGGGACGAGCTGCTGGCCTCCGACACCACCCCGCTGGTGCCCGGGGACGCCGTCTCCACCGACCCGGCGACCGGCCAGAAGCTGCGCTACCCGCTGCACTTGAAGGACAAGGCCGGGGTGGACGTCCCGGTGGTGACCACCGCCGGCGACTACAAGTACGTCGGCCGGCTGGTGGTCAACTTCGATGCGCGCGGCCGGGTGCTGTCGGTGGATCCGGCCAGCGGCCCGGTGCGGGTGTCGGGGGTGGCGCCGGATGCCGTCGCCCCCGACCCGAAGATCCAGCGGACCGTGGTGGAGCCGGTGTCGCGCTTCGTGGAGGGCATGGCGGCCAACGTCGTCGCCCAGTCGGAGGTGGCGCTGGAGGGCCGCCGCGAGCCCGGGGTGCGCACCCAGGAGACCAATTTGGGCAACCTGGTGGCCGACGCGCTGCTGGCCGCCGGGCGCAAGAACGCCGCCGCCTACGGGGTTCAGCCGCCCGATGTGGCCCTGCAGAACGGCGGCGGCATCCGCAACAACACCCTGATCCCCGCCGGTCCCATCACCGAGCTGGACACCTTCGCCATCGCCCCGTTCGGCAACTTCGTCTCGGTGGTCCCGAACGTGCCGCGCGCCCAGTTCAAGGAGATCCTGGAGAACGCCGTCTCCCGGCTCCCCGCCGCCGACGGACGCTTCGCGCAGGTGGCGGGCTTCCGTTTCAGCTACGACCCCTCCGGCACCGCCCAGGTGGTCGATGACGACGGCACCGTGCTGACCCCCGGCAGCCGGATCCGGTCGGTGGTGCTGGACGACGGCACCGTGATCGTCGAGAACGGCCGGGTGGTGCCGGGGCCGGACCTGTCGGTGGCCACCAACGACTTCAGCGCCCGCGGCGGCGACCAGTGGCCCTTCCGCGGCCTGCCGTTCACCACGGTCGGGCTGACCTACCAGCAGGCGCTGGCCTCTTACCTCACCGATGACCTTGGCGGCCGGATCACCGCGGCGGACTACCCCGAGGGCGGTTCCGGCCGGATCACCGCCGTCCCGTGACGTCCCGCTCCGCCGCCCGGCGAAAATCGGGCGGCGGGGCCGGGCGGCTATCGCCCTCTCAACGCCTATAGCCCTTCAATAACGTCATTCCGGTCACAGATCGCCGTCTGGGGCGACGAAAGTCGGCGTGAAATGCCCGCCTGATCTAGCCTGACCGGCACTGGACCTTTTCAGCCGGGCCGTTTCGATGGGCTCGTGCCCGCGGCCGTCCGCGCCACGACGGCGTCCCGGCGGGGAAGGGACCATCGAAAGCCCCCACGTCGAAAGGTGCTGCCGTTGAACAGAACCGAGCTGATCGAGGCGGTGGCGGCCCTCGCCGGCAGCGATCCCGCGGTGGCCCGGCGCCATGTGGACGCCGTCTTCGAGACGATCATGGACAGGGTGACGGCCGGGGAACGGGTGCTGGTGACCGGGTTCGGCACCTTCGACAAGCTCTCCCGTCCGGCGCGCACCGCCCGCAACCCCCGGACCGGGGAGCCGGTGGAGGTCCCGCCCACCGAGACGCCCCGGTTCCGGGCGGGTCAGACTTTCAAGGACCGGGTCGCCGGGCACGCCGCCGTCATCTCGATCGAGCTTTCCGAGTCCGATCCCCTGCCGGAGCCCGAGCCTCTTCCCAAGCCGGCCAAGGGCAAGAAGTCCAAGAAGAAGGACGCCGCCTCCCTTTCGGCCGGGGAGCCCAAGAAGAGCAAGAAAAAGTCCGGCAAATCCGACAAGAAAGGCAAAGGCAAGAAGGCCGCCAAGGCTCACTGAGGTCTTCTCGAGCGCGTTCACCCGGACCTATCCAGGCGGCCTGACCGGCCGTATCCCGGCGTGGGCCACTGCCGGGTCGCCATGCGGCCGAGACGATGCGGCCCCTGTTCGCGACCTCTGCCGCTCACCGGGGCCGGACTCATGCAGTGCCCGGGTCGTCTCTCCGGGCTCGCCTTCGATGTCTTTCCCCTCCGTGGAACACCTCCGGGCGGTGCGGCCAGGGCACGGCCGCCGCTACGGGCTCAGGTCGCCTGCCGCATGCGCCACCGGGCCGGGCCGTGGTCTTGCCGCCGGTCGGCGGCCCCGGCCATCGCACTCCCCTCCTCAGGTGGCCGGGGCCGTGCCGTTTCCTCATCGCGGTGGCCTGTCTCAGCAGTGGGCCGCCGGGGCGGCGAAGGTGGCGTGAACGGTGCGGGAACACGGCGTGCCGGTCCAGGACCAGGCGGTGGCCAGCGCCTCCACGGTGAGCAGGCCGCGGCCGGATTCGGCCAAGGCGGACAGGTCACAGGCATCAGCGACGGGGCGGATGCGCGGGTCGGTGGGGCCGCCCTGGTCGGTGACGGAGACGGTCACGCCGATGAGGTTGTGGCGGACCTCCACGACGAAGCGGCCGCCGACACGGCCCGAGCGGGTGTGACGCAGGGCGTTGACGGCCAGCTCATCCAGCACCAGCAGCACATCGTCCAAGGCCGGGAAGCCCTCCAGCAGGCAGGCGGCGAAAGCTCTGGCGGCGCGGACCTGGGTGGTCTGGCCGGGGAAGACGCGCCGCCAGTACATGGACGGGACGGGCTCAACCGGCACGGAAGCGGCAACGGGCAGCGGCATGGGACTCCTTTCTGGATTGCGTGGATGAAGCACGGAAAGCCGCGGCGGCACGAGCGCCACGGGCTCGTGATCAGTGCGGAGGCCGATGGGTCTTAGGTGGTTCCTCGTCGGCGGGCGGGTGCCGGGCGCGTCCGGAAAAGCGGTCCAGGAGGTCTTGGGCCTTGGCGACGCGATCACGAGCGAAACGGCGTTCCCGGTCGCTGATCACCCGGGAGGTGGTCCAGGGGGCGTAGACGTTGATGACGGCCTGCAGGTAGCGGACGAAGACGGCGCGTTCGGCGGTGCAATCACCGAGGCTGGACGGCTCCGGCCGCCGGGGCGGAGGCGTGGACGGCCGGGCGTGCCGGTGGGCGTCACCAGGATGGTGGGGTGCGGTCTGTGGTCGGGTGGCTGGAGCGGGGTTGCGGTGGTCTGAGGGCTGGGTGGGATGAGCGGCGCGGCCGGAGGCGTGACTCGGTGGGGGTTCCTGAGGCGGAGTCATGAGCGGCCGCC
>ERZ777003.908-NODE-908-length-51273-cov-14.593170_pt1 | contig 51273 bp, 43 predicted proteins | sample MGYA00374956_ERZ777003 | MGnify/ENA primary metagenome ERZ777003 (study PRJEB29302, sample SAMN06268252) | bioreactor metagenome | isolation source: Joint BioEnergy Institute, California, USA | place: USA:Joint BioEnergy Institute, California, USA | collected...
CTAGTAGTGAGACCTCTAGTAGTGACTGCGGCCCTCCGTGCTGACCTGCCGGGTCCGGTCGTCTCCGCCCACGAAGTTCCTGGAGACTGAACTCCTGAAGCCTCACTGAAGGCTGAGCCCGGAGCTGGAGCCCACTGGAGCCCGGAGCCTGGAGCCTGGAGCCTGGGGAGGCCAAGCCTCCCCTAGCCTCCCCTATGACACCGCGATCAGGGTCGGCGTCGGGCGCGCACAATCGGCCGCCCGACTGCTCTCACGACTTGCGCGACCTCTGCCTCTCTGCCTAGCATGCGCCGCCGCTTCCGCTGGGGACGGCGGCGGTCACGCGGGTGATGGGCCCGGTCGGCCCGAGGAGGATTCTACCGATGAAGCTTCGATCAGCACTTACCCTGCTTGGTCTGGGCATCGGCGCCATGACGGTCGCCGTCAACCAGGGCTGCGGGGACAGCGAGTCCGACGGAGGAACGACGTCTCAGGAGGGGCGGGTCCCGCCGAAGCCCGAGGGCTCGCCGACGACGTCCACCGAGGAGCGCACGTTCGCGGTCAACTCGATCTTCCTCGGTGAGACCGATCGCTCCGGGAACCGGAACAAGGACGCCTGGAAGACCTACGGCTACAACCTCGACGGCCGCATCACGAACGTCGCCAACGCGAACTCGCCGGACCTGAACTCGGTCTGCAAGCGCGTCGAGGGCGCCGCCGCGACCGTTCACCAGGACGGTGACGACGGCATCGACAACTCCTTCGGCAAGACGATCCTGAACGATCTGCTCACGAACTTCCTCTCGACCCCGTCGAAGACGCTCTCGGACGCGATCAACGACGGCAGCTTCACCATCATGCTGAAGGTGAAGGGCCTGACGGACGAGCCGGAGCAGACGAACACGGATCTGTCAGCCACGCTCCTCGTCGGTGGCTCGTTCAGCGACGACCCGAACGTCAAGCCCACGTTCTCGACGTCGGACGACTGGCCGTTCCTCAAGGATCCGCAGATCCCGATCAGCGGCGCCTACATCAACAAGGGCGTCTTCGTGAACGGCACGGGCGGCGCGTCGGTCAAGCTGACGCTCTCGATCGGCGGGCAGGCCCTCAGCCTCACGATCAACAAGGCGATCATCACCTTCAAGCACAACCCGTCGACCAAGTCGCTCGAGGAGGGCACGATCGCCGGCATCATCAACACGAACGAGCTCATCGAGGGCATCGGCTCGGTGGCCGGACGCTTCAGCACCGACCTCTGCGAGGGCAGCGTGGTCGAGGGCATCAAGGAGTCGATCCGCCAGGCGAGCGACATCCTCTCGGACGGCACGCAGGACCCGAGCAGGACCTGCGATGCCATCTCGGTCGGCATCGGCTTCACGGCGAAGCAGGTCGCCAACCCGACGAAGGAGACCGAGCCGGGTGAGGTTCCGCCCGACCCGTGCCAGGGCGGCGGCGGCGGTGGCGGCGACCAGGATGCCGGCGCCGACGCGGGCGGCGATCCCGACGCCGGCGACGAAGGCTGAGCCAGCCTCCTGACGCTTCGGCTCACGCGCGCCGGTCTCCACGCGGGACCGGCGCCGTGCTTTTGTGGGTCGCCGGACCGGAGAGGCCATGACGATCATCCGCGGACGTGAGCTGCGCGGCGAGGTCGCGCTCGACGTCGACGCCGTCGTCGTGGGCACCGGGGCCGGCGGTTCGATCGCGCTCCGCGAGCTCGCCCGCGCCGGGCTCTCGGCGATCGCGCTCGAGGAGGGCGGGTACCATACGAGCGCCGATTTCGATCAGCGCGAGGAGCGGATGTTCCCGCTTCTCTACCAGCAGGGCGGCGGACGCACGACCGAGGACCTCGCGATCCGCGTGCTCGGCGGCCGCGGCGTCGGCGGCAGCACCATCCACAACACGAACCTGTGCAAGCGCACGCCCGAGCCGATCCTCGAGCTCTGGGCGCGAAAGTACGGCGTCGAAGGCGCGGGCGTGCGCGAGATGACCCCGCGCTTCGAGGCGGTCGAGCGCGATCTCGACGTCTCCCCGATCCCGCCCGACGCCGTGAACGCGAACAACGACGTGCTCCGGCGCGGCGTCGAGGCCCTCGGATGGCGCGGCGGCCCGCTGATGCACAACCGTGTCGGCTGCGTGCGGAGCGGCTTCTGCGAGCTCGGATGCGCGTATGACGCCAAGCAGAACGCGCTCAAGGTCGTCCTCCCGCAGGCGCTCGCCGCGGGCGCGAAGATCTACGCCGACGTCGAGGCGCGACGCGTCGTCGTGAAGGACGGCCGCGCGTCCGGCGTCGAAGCCGTGGCGCGCGACGCGGACGGCAGAGTCGTCGCGAAGGTCTCCGTCCGCTCGAAGGTCGTCGTGCTCGCCGGGAGCGCGATCGGCTCGGCCGCGCTCGCACGAAGGAGCGGCCTCCCCGACCCGTACGGACAGCTCGGACGCGGCCTCCGCATGCATCCGGCGGGCGTCGTCGCCGGCCGCTTCGACGAGCGGATCGAAGGCTGGCGCGGGATCCCGCAGTCGTACGAGTGCACCGAGCTCTTGTCGTTCGACGAGGGGAGCGACCGGCGCGTCTGGATCGTGCCCGCCTTCGCCCATCCCATCGGCGCGGCCGCCACCCTCCCCGGCTTCGGCGCCGAGCACATGCGCGCGATGCGCCAGTACGGGCACCTCGCCGTGCTCACCGCGATGGTCCACGACGAGACGGCAGGCGAAGTGGCCGTCGACGAGGACGGCGAGCCCATCATCCGCTACACGCTCGTCGAGAGCGACCGGGCGCAGCTCGCGAAAGGCCTCGTCGCGTGCGCCCGCATCCTCTTCGCGGCAGGCGCGAAGGAGGTGACCATCCCGGCGATCCCGCCGGTACGCCTCACGAGCGCGCGCGAGCTCGACGGGCTCGACCTCGCCTTCGTGCGCCCGCACTCGGTCCCGCTCTCCGCGGTCCATCCGATGGGCACGATGTGCATGGGCAAGGACCCGAGACGCAGCGTCGTCTCGTCGACCGGCGAGCACCATCGGGTGCGCGGCCTCTTCGTCGCGGACGGGTCGCTGTTCCCGACGAGCCTGGGCGGGCCTCCTCAGATCAGCATCTACGCCTTCGCCCTGCACCTCGCGCCGCACGTCGTCGCGCGTGCACGCGCTTGATCCCGCGGCGCGCGTGGATCAATCCCGCCGGACGAACGGTCCCGGATAGCCGATGACGCTCCACGTGCGGGGATCGCGGTAGTAGCCCATGAAGAGGAGGGCTTTGACGCCGGCGAAGCCGCCGCGCAAGAGATCGATTCGGCTCGACTCGAGGGCGGCGAGGACGCGGTCCTGATCGTCCGGAGAGAGGCGCGAGAACCGCGATGCGAGCCCGACCGTCACGGGCGCGACCTGCTCGACGAACGCGAAAAAGCGCATCAGATCCCGGCGCTGCTTCTTCGGCATCTGCGCCACCCAGGCGTCGACGAATCCGGCGACGTCGACCTCGTCCGGCGTCACCACGTCGGGCGCGTCCGGCGCGCACACCCGGCGCGCGAGCTCGCGCACGACGACGTACTGCCAGGGCTCGAGCGCGACGAGCGCCGCCGTGGCCGGCACCGCGTATCCGCCCCTGCGGACGAGCCCGATCGCGGAGCAGACGATCGCGATGCCGCCCGCGATCGTGCCTTTCAAGAGCCGCCGGCGCCCGATCCCCTGTCGCCGCTCTCCGCTCTCGGTCATCGACGCTGCGATAGCACACGCCATGGGCGCGAGCGATCGAGGACAACGACCGACTCGAAAACGAGCGACGCCGAGCATAGGATGGCCGCGTGCACCTCTTCGGACTCACGGGCGGGATCGCCTCGGGGAAGAGCGCCGTCGCGGCGCGGCTTCGGGAGCGCGGTGTCCCGGTCATCGACGCGGACGAGCTCGCCCGCGAGGTCGTCACTCCCGGCTCGGAGGGGCTCGCCGCGGTGGTCGAGCGGTTCGGGCGGGACGTGCTCACCGAGGACGGCGCGCTCGACCGGAAGAAGCTCGCCGCGATCGTCTTCGGAGACGAGGAGAAGCGGCGCGCGCTCAACGCGATCCTCCACCCGCGCATCGGCGCGCTCACGATGCAGCGCGCGTCACGCCTGCGCGAGCAGGGCGAGCCGCTCGCTTGCTACGAGGCTGCGCTCATCGTCGAGAACGGCCTCGCGGATGCGTTCCGTCCGCTCGTCGTCGTGTCGGCCCCCGAGGACGTCCAGGTCGAGCGAGCGTGCAAGCGAGACGGCTCGAGCCCGGAAGAAGCCCGCGCCCGCGTCCGCGCCCAGATGCCGCTCGCGGAGAAGGTGAAGGTAGCGGACTTCGTCATCGACAACACCGGCTCGCTCGAAGACCTGCGCCGCCGCACCGACGAGGTGCTCGCCGAAATCTGCGCGCGCCTCGGGGTGGACGCCGCGCGCTATCCGGTGTGAGACAGGGAGCTGAATCTGAACCGCCGCCGCGCGCGTCGCCGAACCGCCACGACGCGCGTGTGGCGTTTCCACGAACCGATGTCGTCGGCGGCGATCGTGAGCGCCGCTCGATGATCGGACGCACCTCCCTCCGAGGTCGTCGGTGGCGAAAGTAGCCGGCAGTTGCGGAGCCACGCAACAGGTCGGAGGCGAGGCTCACTTTCGCGGGCGAAACGTGAAGCGTTTCGCTCGCTCTCCCTGTCTCCCCGTCTCTCGCTCTCCCCGTCTCCCTGTCTCCCCTCCGACCTGTCTCCCCCTCCGACCCTGGTGGTAAGCTCCTCCTACGTGGACATGAGCAGGTTTCGCACCGGCGTTTCGTCGAGCTACGACGACGCTCGTGACTCGATGCCGGCGACGAAGGACCGCGCCGGGCTCGTCCTGCTCTACGCGCCGAACTTCGAGCAGCTCTCGCCCGCCTACGTCTTCGTCACGCCGGAGCTGACGATCGGCCGCGAGGCGTCGAACCTCATTTGCGTACCGGAGCATGCCGTCAGCCGGCAGCACGCGCGCATCTACGCGAAGGACGATCGCTGGATCCTCCAGGACCTCGGAAGCCGGAACGGCACGATGGTCAACGGCCGGTACGTCACGGAGACCGCGCTCGAGCCGAACGACGAGATTCGCATCGGAGATGCCATCTTCAAGTTCGTCGACTCGGGCGCGGAGAAGTGCGTCGCGTACCGGATCGACGGTCGCGTCGCCGGCGACCGCAAGGCGAAGCTCTTCACCGAGCTCGTCGGAGGGGCGCAGATCGATCACATCGCCGCGGACATCGAGCGCATCGCGCCGACGGAGCTCTCCGCCGTCATCCTCGGCGAGACCGGCACGGGCAAGGAGGTCGTCGCGCGAGGCATCCATCGCCTCTCCGGACGTCGCGGCTCGCTCCAGGCGATCAACTGCGCGGCGATCCCGCACAACCTGCTCGAGAGCGAGCTCTTCGGCTACCGTCGAGGCGCCTTCTCCGGCGCCGACAGGGACAAGCCGGGGCTCATCAAGCTCGCCGATCAGGGCACGCTCTTCCTCGACGAGATCGGCGACATGCCGCTCGACGCGCAGGCGAAGCTGCTCCGCGTCCTGCAGTCACGCGAGGTCTTCCCTCTCGGTGCCACGACGCCCGAGCGCGTCGACATTCGCGTCGTGTGCGCGACGCACCGGGACCTCTATCAGTACGTCAAAGAAGGCAAGTTCCGCGGCGACCTCCTCGCACGACTCAACGAGCACGTCGTCCGCCTGCCGCCGCTGCGCGAACGCAAGGAGGACATCTTCTTGCTCGCGCGGACCTTCGGCGCTCGCTACGGACGCCCGAACCTCGAGCTGTCGTTCTCGTTCATCGTCGCCCTGCTCCACTACGACTGGCCGTTCAACGTGCGGGAGCTCGAGAGCTGCATCAAACGAGCCGTCGCGCTCACCGACGGTGCGCAGCTCGACACCGTCCACCTCCCGGACGCCATCGCCGAGCACATGAAGGGCTACGGCGAGCGCCCGCGCGTCCCGATTGCGAACACGCAGCCCCCGCCGGCGCACGGCACGGGCCCCACCACCGTTCCTCCTGCGCCCATGCCACCAGGCGTGCAGCCACCGTGGCAGCCCCCGTACGCGCCGTGGCCGCCGTACGCGGCACAGGCATCCTACGCTCCGCCGCCGGCCCCGTACGTTCAGCCTCCTTACGACGCGCCTGCCGCGCCCCCGCCCTACGCACCGCCCGCCGGCCCACCCGCGCCGAGACGCACGGCGCCGACGGAGGAGGAGCTACGCGCCCTCCTCTTGCGCCATCGCGGCAACGTCGCCGCGGTCGGTCGCGAGCTGGGCAAGGAGCGGATGCAGGTGCATCGGTGGCTCAAGAGGTACAACATCGACCTCAGCGAGTATCGCTGACGCGGCCGGACTCAGGCGCCGGACTCCCGTCTCCGGACGAGAGAAGAGGCTCCAGGCTCCAGGGCGGAGCCGTCCTGAGCTCGCGGTTCGCTCGTCGTGTCCGCGGCGAGGCCGCGAGCTCAGCCAACGCCGACGCCCCCGGCTCACGCCCGACACTGGGCGCGAAGCCAGGCGGACCGAGAACGCACGAACTGGAGACTGGAGTCTGGAGTCCAGAGACTCCCGTCACTGGAGCCTGGAGCCCGGAGCCTGGAGCCTCCCCTCACCGGTTCTCGTCCGCCTGTCCCGCGATCTTGAGCTTTCCGTCCTCGCGGCGGAGCAAGAGGACCACCACGTCGCCGAAGAGCTGATCCGATCCGATGCGCGGCGTCGTGATCGGGACGCGGACGTAGAGGTCGCCCGGGCGCATCTCCGGGGGGCGAGGCGGCGTGCCGGGACTGCCGAGCGTCTCGTAGGTGTGTCGCTCGATGTCCGAGATGCGCGCGATCTCGAGGCCGGCGAGCTGCTGGTACTCGAAGTTCTTGATCCTCGTTCGCCAGGCGTCGAGGAGCTGTTCCCGCGTGCTCCCCGGACGGCCGAGGCACACCGCGTCCTGGGTGAGGAGCTGCGAGAGCGCCTGCATGTCCTCGCGCTCGAAGGCGCGGAGGTACGCGCGTACGACGTCCTCGACGTCTCGGTCGGCCAGCGGTTCGCGGAGCGCGACGACGCCCTTCGCCTCCGCGCGATCGACGGCAGGCGGTACGGCAGGCGGCGGCTCGAGGGCGACGCCGTCGGGGCGACGCGGCTCGTTCGGCATTTCCGTGGCCGTCTCCAGCGTGCCGCGACACGCCGCCGTCGACGCTGCGGAGATCGCGATGGCGAGAACGACCGGCGCGCGAAGCCGGGCTCGTGCTCCGGAGCCCGAGCAGCAGAGGTACCGGGAGCCCGAGCGCGGGCTCTGTGCACTAGAGGGTTTCGATCTCCGGTTCCTTGCCACGCTCGACGGTGACAATCGCACGTTCCGGCACGACCTTCCAGCGCGACTGCCCGGTCGGGGTAGACGCGGCGATCGACCACTCGTCGTCGAAGTCGCTGGCGAGGAGCGTGAAGTGCATGTGCGCGAGCTCGGGGGTCTTTCGTCGCAAGCCGTGATCCTCGCCGATGAGCACGTCGGCGTCGGCCTTCCCGGAGAACACGCGGTACGCCATCTGCGATCCGCGATGCAGGGCGTAGAGGTTCTCGCCGTCCGCGACCATCACGTTGACCTGCGACGGCGGCCCTCCGACCTCCGCGGCCATGCCGTCGATCACGGCGACCGAGGAGCGCAGCGCGTCACGCACGCGCGGCGGCGGTGTGATGGCGTCGTTGAGACGCCCCGCGTCGTGGAGGAACGAGAGGAAGACGTAGAAGAGGATCTCGGCGTCCGTCTCACCCCGGATGGAGGAGCGGAGGAACTCGGGCACGCTCTTGACGAGGCGATCCCGGATGGAGTCGAACGAAGGCAGAGTGCCGGTCTGTGCGAACAGCCACTGCCGGTAGCGGAACGGGTGGGTGTTCTCGGTGCGGAGCGTCCCCACCGTGGCGTTGCGGACGTGCCCGACGAGAAGATCGGTGCGTACGTCACCGGCGATCTTCGCCACGTCGATCGAGGCGTGATCGTCGAGTGGCCGCCGCCGCATGAGCACCTCGCCGCCCTGGTAGAAGCCCATGCCCCACCCGAGCTGACCGTTACGGCGCTGGACGGAGAGCGCGTCCTTCTCGGAGGCGAGCACTCGACCCGCAAGGTCTGCGCGATTTCCGATCAAGCCGAACAGACGTGCCATGCTTCGATCTCCATAGCGTCAGCCTTCATGGGTGCGGAGAAGTTAATCGGTTGTCGCGCCTTCGTCGATGGCCGTCCGAGTGTCGTGCTCCCGGTCATCGGCCGTCGTACCGGAGCGACCCGCCGCGACGCCGGAGCCGTCGGCCGCCATGCCGAGCAGATGGCGACTGCGCATCCGTGAGCGACGCTCGAACCATGTCGCCAGCAGCTTGGCCGAAAGCGGTGCGAGCGTGGCGAGCACGAGCGCGACCGCCCAGAGAGGCAGAGACATCGCGCCGCGCGTCCAAGGCTCTCCGAATGCCGAGACGGCTCGCATGCTGACCACTCTCTAACTTGGCACATCGGGCGAGCCGATGCACGAACGCCCTCTCGTGCTCACGAGAGATCGTTCATGAGATTGATCCGTCGAGCGGCCCGGCTCGTGACGAGGAAGAAAGAGGATCACTTCGGAGACACGATGAACGGTACGACGTGCTCGCGTCCCTCGAAGCCCACCCGGTAGCTCGCGGCCGCCTGCTGGGTCGGGAACGGCCCGATTCGGACACGGTACCAAGTGCCCCGATTGGGTACGCGCGCCTCGACCACGTACGCCTTGTGACCGCGCGCGCGAAGCTGAGCCGCAAACTGCTCCGCTTCGGTCTGCGAACGGAACGAGCTCACCTGTAGCTGGTAGCCACCTTCCTTGCCAGGAGGCGCCGCAGGCTGAGCCGCAGACGAGATCTGCGCCGCTTCGTGGGCAGCGCGCGTGAGCGAATCGCGAGGTCGCGTCACGACGGGCGATGCCTCGAGCACGGTCTGCGCGGGCAGCGGGACGACGGGAAGCCGGTCTGTGGGAGGAGGTGGCGTAGGTTCGGCCGAGCTGGCCGCATGGGCGTCCGCAGCGGAGTCGGCCGGCGCAGGCGAGCTCTTCGGCCCCTTCACCGCGGCGAGCGCGGTCGTCGGAGCCCCCTCGTCGCTCAGGATGCCCGGGAACGTCACGTCCTTCGCCGAGAGCTCCGTCGCCTTGCTCTTCGCGTTCTTCCCGGCCTTCGCATGTTGCGCGACCAGCTCTCCGAGCGGATCGCTCTTCTCGGCCGCGCCTCCTCCACGTTTCCCGCCGAGCGCCAGAGCGGCGAAGACGATGCAGCCGGCACCGAGCGCGACGAGCAGGATGGTCACGAGGCGCGGAGTGCCGCTCCCGCCGTCGATCTCCTGGATCTGCTCGAGGTTCCTCACGCTGCCTTGCTCCATCATGGTCCTCACCTCGCGTGCGCGTGGTTGCTACGTGTCTTCTTCCGCGGCTTGCGGCAGCTCCATCCGCTCGGGCGCCGAGATCCCGATCGCGCCCAGTGCCGACGCGTAGACGGCGCGGATGGCGCGGATCCAGCCGAGCCGCGCGATGGTCTTCTCGTGATCCCAGGTCTTCTCCCAGTCCGGCTCCTGGCGCGTCGAGTCGCGCGGGAGCACCGGATCGGCCTTCATGCGCGTGAAGTAGCTCTGGAAGTCACGCGCGAGGTCCTGGAGGTAGAACACGATCCGGTGCGGCTCGCGCAGCGCCGCCGCCTCCGCGAGCACGTCGGGCCAACGCGACAGGGTCAGCCCGATCGCGAGCTCGTCCGGGTGATCGAGCTTCGCCCAGGCATCGATGCTCGCCGGCACCGTGTCGTATCGCCCGATCGCTTCGGCCTTGCGCAGGATCGAGCAGAGCCGCGCGTGCCCGTACTGGACGTAGAAGACGGGGTTGTCGAGCGACTTCTTCTTCGCGATCTCGAGATCGAAGTCGACGGTCGTGTTCGCGCTCCGCGAGAGGAAGAAGAATCGGAGCGCGTCGCGGCCGGCGCCCTTGCGCCCTGCCGCCTCGTCGATCTCCTCCATCACCTCGTCGGCGGTGATGACGTTGCCCGCGCGCTTGCTCGATTTCACGGCCTCGCCGTCGCGCAGGATGTTGACGAGCTGGTAGATGAGGATCTCGGATTTCTCCGCGGGCAGGCCGAGCGCCTCGAGCACGTTCTTCATCCGCGGGATGTAGCCGTGGTGGTCGGCGCCCCACACGTCGATGATGCGGTCGTACCCGCGCGAGAGCTTGTCGGCGTGGTAGGCGATGTCGCTCGCGAAGTACGTCCACGCTCCGTCGCGCTTCTTGACGACGCGGCCGTCCTCCTCGGTGCGGTACGCCTTCTGCGCCTTGTCGTCCTTCGCGGCCTTCTCCTCGCGCTCTTTCGCGGCGGACGCGCCGCCGGCGACGAAGAAGACCGCGCCCTCCTTCTCGACGAGGTAGCCGCCCGCGCGGAGCTTCTCGATCGCGACGTCGACGTTGCCCCAGCGGTGGAGCGACTCCTCGCTGAACCAGACGTCGAAGTCGATGCCGAGGTCGGAGAGCGTCTTGCGGATGCCCGGGAGCGTCTTCGATCCGGGCACGCCGTGGAGCATCGTCGTGATGCACGTGCGCGCGAGCTCGACGTCGTCGGCCGCGAAAGGATCCGGCTTGCGCGTCTCGAGGTAGCGCGCGATCTCGTCGATGTACGCGCCCTGGTAGTGGTTCTCGCCACGCGGCTTGCCCTCGTGCGCGAGCCGGACGCTCTCGGCGAAGGCCTTCACCTGGTTGCCGAAGTCGTTGATGTAGTACTCGCGCGTGACGCGATGCCCCGTGAGCTCGAGGAGCGTCGCGATGGCGTCGCCGTAGATGCCGTTGCGCGCCGCCGCGACGGTGATCGGGCCCGTGGGGTTCGCGCTCACGAACTCGACGTTCACGCGCTCGCCGGTCGCGGCCGCCTTCCGCCCGTAGAGCGGTCCGGCCGCGACGATCGCCGCGAGCTCCTCGTGGATCGCGCGCGGGCGGAGCCTGAGGTTCACGAAGCCCGGTCCCGCGATCTCGGCGCTCTGGATGACGGCGTCGTCCGCCAGCGCCCCCACGAGCTGCTCGGCGATCGCGCGCGGCGGCATCCCGACGGCCTTCGTGAGCACCATGGCCGCGTTCGTCGCGTAATGGCCGTGCTCGGGCCGCTTCGGGCGCTCGACGGTCCACCCGCGCGCCTCGGTGATCGCGCGCGGCCCTTTCTCGCCGAGCGCACCTCCGCTCGCGAGTCGCGACAGGGCGCTCTCGATGGACGTTCGGACACGATCTACGAGGCTCATCGGCTCTTCTCCCGGCTATCTCGCACGTGCGAGGGGGGCCAAGTTTACTGCGAAATCGAGGCTTCCAGCGCCGAGCCCTCGCGAGATCGACGCCCGGCGGCGCCCGGACCGTGCTAGCTGGTCCTCGATGCGTCGCGTGGGACCGTTCGAGCATCCAAAGCATCGAAGCCGAGACCGCCGCGCTCCCTCGAGCGGCCGCTCCGCCGGCCGCGCGGCGAGCTCGACGGTCGCAGCGGCCGCGCTGCTCGCGCTGTCGTGCAGCGGGCCCCCGAACGGAACGATCGCGATCGTCACGGGCGAAGAGGCGGACGTGATGTCGCGCGCGCCCGCCCCGGTGAAGCTCGTGACGGAGAAGGTCTCGCTCGACGGCACGCGCACGCCGATTTCGACGGTCGACCTCCCCGCCGACACGGTCGACCTCGGCGAGCTCCCTCGCGCCGAGATCGGCGCCCTCGCCGTCACCGGGCTCGACGCCTCGGGCGCGCCGGTCGTCCGCGGAGAGACGCTCTTCGTGCAGTGGGGCGCGCTCGAGGCGACGCCCCTCGAGATCTTCGTCCAGCGCACGGGCGAGCTCGCGCGCGTACCCCGCGGCCCGGCCGCGCTCGACGCGACGAACGCGACCATGGTGGTCGGGCGGTACGTCCTCGAGACCTCGGAGACGACCGCCGTCATCTACGACCTCCTCGGCCTGCGGACGCTCACGGGTCAGCCGCCGCTCCCGCGCAAGGCGCGCTCCGTCGTCGCCGTCGGCACCGCCGTGCTCGTCATCGACGAGGAGGGCGCGACGACGCTCGACTTGTCGACCGGGCAGACGTTCCCGCTCGACCCGCCGCAGGAGGGCACGTTCGCCGAGGTCGCCGGAGGCGCTCGCGTAGGTGCGAGCGACGGGACCCAGTACGTCGTCGGCGCGACACGCTCGAGCGGCGGCGCGACCGCGCGCGTGCTCGTCATCGATCGCGACGGCAGGGCGTCGTTCGCGAGCCTCGGCGCGCCGCGCGAAGGCGCATGCGCCACGTGGGTCGAAGGCCGGGGCCTCGTCGTCGTCGGCGGCGACGCGAACCTCCCCGGCGCCGAGGTCCTCGCGCCGGGCGCGACGGCGGGGACGCCCCTGCCCTTCCCGCCCGACGCCGTCCGCGGCTGCGCCGCCGCGGCGCTCGACCAGAGTCACGTCGCGATCGCGGGCGGAGCGACGATGGATGCCGGAGCGCCGATCCGCGTCCTCGATCTCACGTGCACGACGGATTGCACGCCGACGGCATGGCCGGATCCACTGCCGCTCGTTCGCGCGGAGGCCGTCACGCTCGCTCCGGACGCCGTCTTCGTGCTCGGCGACGACGCATCGGGCGCGACGCGCGCCTTCCGCGCCTCCCCGAACGGCGCTCGAGAGATCCCGCTCAAGAACCCGCGCCGCGGAGCTCGCCTCGTGGCGACGCCGACGGATGCCGTGGCCGTCGTCGGCGGCGGAGCGCCGGGGATCGAGCTCTACCGCGAGTGACTCACGACGCGCTCGGGACGGGCACGATTCCGTGCGGCGTGACGACGGCCCGCTCCACGCGCTCCGTCACGCGCGCGCCCGGCCACACGACGCAGTCGATCGCGTCCGCCTCGATCCGCGCCCCGGAGCCGACGATCGATCCGGTGACGTTCGCGCGCACGAGCGCGTCCGGGGCCTGCCACGACGGAAGCGCGCGCGCGAGGAGCCAGGCGCGGTTCGCGGCCACGTACGCGGCCACGCTCCCCACGTCGACGAACGAGCACGGCACCTCGTGTGCCGAGAGATGCGCTCCGCGCTCGAGGGCCGGGATGTAGACGTCGCCGACGAGACACCCGCGCTCCGGCAGCCGCTCGCGGATCGATCGACCGAGGACGTGCACGCCGATGAAGTCGCCGCTTCGGACCTCTCGCCCGAACGCCCGACGTCGGAGCCGCACGATGCGCCCGTCCTCTCCGAGGCCGACGTTGCCTTCGCCCGCGGGGCGAGGCACGACGGCGAGCGTCGCCTCGGCGCCCGCGCGCTCGTGCGCGGCGCGGAGCGCGTCCACGTCGAGCTCGCAGAGGATGTCGCCGTTCCACACGAGGACGTCCCCGTCGCCGAGGAGCGGCGCGGCTCGTCCGACGCCGCCTGCCGTCCCGAGGAGCTCCGCCTCCTCGGAGACGGCGACGCCTCGCGGCTCCGCCCACGTGCGGACGTCGCCGGCGCGGTGATGCACGTTGACGACGATCCGATCGAAGCCGGCGGCGCGGACGTGCCTCGCGACGTGCTCCACGGCGGGAGCGTCGCCGATCGGCACCATCGGCTTGGCCAGCCACTCGCTCAACGGACGGAGCCTCGTCCCGAGCCCGGCGCACAGGATCATCGCGACGCCCATGCCGCCTCCTTATCACGGCATGGGCGTCGACGGCGTGCGCGTCACGGAGGAGCCAGCCGATCGACGTGGGCGCGCACGGCAGGCTCGTCGCCGAGCGCAGCCGCGAGGGCGGCGAGGTCCGTCGACGCACGCGCCGCGTCCTCGATCGAGCGCCGGGTCCGGCGCCCGCTCGCGAGGAGCCACGCGACGGCGAGCGCGAGCTCGACGACCCGCGGCGCGGGCCGCTGCTCCTTCACGCGCACGAGGAGCGCATCGATGGCCTTCTTGATCTGAGCGCCGTGGACGGGGTGCGACGTCGACAAACCGAGCCGGAGGAGCGCGACGAGCGTCTCGGCCGTGACCTCCGCCGGATCGCGCCCCGGCTCCTCCCACAAGCCCGAGGCGGCCTGACGGGAGAGCAGGTCGCGAACCGGATCGCCCGCTTCACGGGGCGCCGCGATCGCGGCGCTTCCCTCGTCGGCATCGAGCATCTCGTAGGCCACGTCCGTCGGCGCCGCTTCCTTCCGCGCGGAGGCGAACGTGTCGCGCGCCATCGGCCGCGGGGGCGGCGGCGCTCCCGTCGGAAGCCCGCCGGGAGGTGCGCCGAAGCTGACGGGGCGCGGCGGCGGCGCGGCGGCGACCGGCGCGGGCGGAGCCCCGGGCATGGGCATCATGCGCGGAGACATCATGCGCATGCGCTGCGCGACGGCCGCGCGCTGCTGGAAGAGGCTCCATCCCGCCGGAGCGTTCACGGCGACGACGCGCGTCTCGGCCTGCTCGTGGATGCGGCGATCGCCCGTGCGCTTCTCGACGACGACGAACGACGTGTACTTCGACGAGACGCCGTGCTCCTTGGCGATCTTCACGATGCGGTCCTTCATCGCCTCGCCGCGGCGTCCGGTGACGGCGGCGCGCTCGAGCTCGCGGATGCGGGCCTGGGCCCAGAGCTTCGCGACGACGGGCCTGTCCGAGGCCTCGGCGAGATCCACGGGGACCTCGAGGTAGAACGCTTCGCCGTCGAGCTTCCCGCGGATCTCGAGCGCTCCGCGTCCGGGCTCGTCGTACGTCGCGAAGAGGCAGAACGGCTCGCCGTCGACGAGCGCGACGGGCTTCGCCGGGGCCATCTCGCCGAGCTCGATCCCGCGCGTCGTGATCTTCAGATCGGTCACGCGCGCCGCGGTCGCACGAGCGAACTGCGCCACGACCTTGTCGTCGACGCGCTCTCCCGGATGGATCATCTCGACCGCGCCTCCCGTCTCGTCGGCGAGCGCGTGCAAGAGGGCATCCGATACGTTGGTGCCGATCCCGAACGAGTGGACACGAGCGCTCCGGCGCGCGCCCATGAACGCCTTCAGGATCTCGTCCTCGTTGCCGACCTCGCCGTCGGTGAGCAGCACGATCACGCCGTCCGGGGCGAGCTTCGCGGCCTCGAGCATCGGCGAGCGCAGCTCGGTCCCGCCGCGGGCGTCGATGCCGGCGATCCACGCGTCGGCACGCTGGAGCGTCGCTTGGCCGAACGGCACGAGCTCGGACGAGAACGTCTCGATGCGATCGTCGAACGCGAGGATCGCGAAGCGGTCGCCCTCGCGGAGCTGGCGGAGGCAGAGCCGGAGCGCGGTGCGAGCCTCCGTCATCGCCGAGCCACCCATCGAGCCGGAACGATCGAGGACGAACACGACGTCCGTCCGCTTGGCCGCGCCGGACGCGCGCTGGCCGAGATCGGGGACCAGCGTGAGCGCGAAGGTGCCGGTCTTGCCCTTCTCCCGGTGCGTGACCACGCTCGCGATCGGCGCGGCCTCCGTGACCGCCGACCTCGCCCAAGCCGTGACGACGACGTCGCGATCGAGCGGGACCTCCTTCTGCGAGAAGGTCACCCGCGCCTTGGTGCCTTCGCGCGTCACGACGACGGCGTGCGACGGACACTCGACGTCGACCTCGACGCCGAGGTCGAAGGTGAGATCGAGCGAGAGCCCGTACGCGACGTCGCCGATCGGCGGCGAGATGCGGTCCGCGTCCGGCACGCGATCGGTCGGCTCCGCGGTGCCGTGCGCGGTGCGGTCGCCGCTGGCGACGCCGGGGATGTAGCGAGGCGCGACGAGCGTCGGGATCGACCATCGCACCGCGCCCTCGTCCGCGAGGATGGGCTCGACGTACTGGATCTCGACGATGGTCTCCTCGCCGGGGAGGAGGTTGCCGACGTTCGCGGTGAAGACGTTGGGGCGCTCCTGCTCGAGCAGCGCTGCGCCGTGCCCCGCGGTGATCGCGTCGTCGTAGCGGAGGAACGCCTCCTCGCGCTCGTGCACCTCTCCTTCGATCCGGCGCCCGTCCACGGTCATCGAGAAGCCGGTGAGCACCGCCTTCGTCGGGAGCGGGAACGTGTAGACCGCCTCGATCGGCTTTTTGTCGTCGTTGCGATACCGCTGGCGAACCACCGCGCTGGCGTGCCCCGCCACCACCTCCGCGCGCACGTCCACGCCCAACAGCGGGACCGCACCTCCCCCACTCACGAACAGGCCTGATCGAACGTTCATCGTGCTTTCCTCTCTCCCTCGTCCTTCCGTCCTCGTCACCCGATCTCCGAGTCTCGCAGGATCCTCTCCACCAAGCGCCGCGACTCGATCGGCGCGTCCTCGGCGACGCTGAGCTCGACCCCCGGAGCGAGCTCGATGCGCCGGAAGAGCCGCTCGGACCGGACCGACGGCAAGGGCCCGTTCGTCGGACGCTGCGGCGCCGACGGCGACGCGCTCGGCGCCCGAGCCTCGAGCGGCGACGGGATCTCGGCGCCGCTCGCGATGCGTTCGAGCTCGTCGAGGGACCGACGGGACAGCTCGACGGCGATCGCGTCCAGCGGGAAGAACGCCTGCTGGAGCCGCCGGATCGCGCGAAGCCGCACGAGGTGCTCGTGGCCGTACGTGGTGTCCTTGCCCCGAAACGCCGGAGCGGGAAGCAGCCCTCGCTGGACGTAGTAGCGAACGGTCCGCGGCGAGGTCCCCGCCTCGCGCGCGAGCTCGTCGAGCTTGTAGGTGGGGTGGGTCACGGTTGGCACTGTGATTCTAGACAGCGCAGCTGTCAAGTAGACACCCACCACTTTCCTGCGGCCTCAGGCTCCAGGCTCCAGGCTCCAGGCTCCAGGGGTCGAAGCCTCCCGACGCAGCGCGAGCTCGAGGTGACGCGAACAAGCCCGTGACTTCTCGACGCAATTGGGCGTTTCGCGCGGCACCGGAGTGCGCCCTCTCGCGCCGGCCAGCGGCTGGTGACCGCGGTCTGAGCCCCTGGAGCCTGGAGCCCGGAGCCTGGAGCCTCCCCTTTCTTGTCCCCTACGCCACCGGAGTAGTAGATGGCGGGAGATGCGCCGCGCCCTCGGCGATCGCCGGTTCACTTCGACGTTCGGCCTCGCGCTCGGTGGCGTGCTGATCTCGCTCGTCGTCGCGGGCTCGTTCGCGTGCGGGACCGAGCCCGTCGGCGTCGAGGCGTGCCGCAAGATCGAGAAGGTTCGCTGCGAGAGCGCGCAGGCGTGCGGGATCGATCTGACGAGGCCCGTGCACGAGGGCGACACCCCCGTGCGCAACGTCGCGGCGTGCATCCGCTACTACGACGACCAGTGCCTTCACGGCCTGGTCACGCCGAGGGAGCCAGCCCCGGAAGCCGTCGACGCCTGCGTGAACGCCATCATCACGGGCGACTGCGAGGTCGTGAAGGCACCGGAGACGCACCCCGACTGCGCCTTCCTCGTCCCTCCCCCGCCGCCCGCCCCTCCGACCACGCCGGACGCCGAAGCGAGCGACGCCAGCGACGACGGGGGCGTGGAGAACGGGGGAGGCTGAGAAGAAGGCTCCAGGGACATCAGGCTCCAGGGACATCAGGCTCCAGGGACATCAGGCTCCAGGGACATCAGGCTCCAGGCTCCGGGCTCCAGGGAGGCGAGTCCTCAGTCCTCAGCGCAGATCAGTCCCGTCCTCAGTCTGAGTCTTCGGGATGAAAGAAACGTCGATGTCATGGGCACTCGGCCATCCTCGGCGTCACCAGCGTGCGCCGTACCGCGCCGAGCATCCCCCTGGAGCCTGGAGCCTGGAGCCTGGAGCCTGAAGTCGAAGAACCCAGGGCTGAGGACTGAGGTCTGAAGGGAGACCTGCCGCCTCACTCCACTTCGCTCGCCAGATCGATCGCCCCCTCCACGAGCGACTCGATCGGCGCCTCCGACGGATCCTCGTCCTGCTCCATTCCTTCGACGGGGACGCGCACGCGCGTCGCGTGCATTCGGTCGCCGAGCTCGACGCGCCAGAACGACGGATCGTCGCCGCTGCGGCAGCCGAGCGTCAGGGACGGCGACGCGAGGATCGTGAAGTTGCTGCCGGCGGGCTGGCGTTGCTCGCTCACGTGGCGGTGCCCGTGCATGACCGCGGTGATGCCGACCTCGTCGAAGACCTCCGCGGCAGAGCGCGCGTCGTCGAGGCGCATGCCGATCTCGCTCGGGGCGCGCTTGCCGACGCCGTGAGGGAGCGGGACGACGTGATGGTGCAAGAGCACGATGCGGTGGCGCGCAGCCTTGAACTCGGGCGCCTTGCCGATCTCGCGGAGGTACTCGAGCTGCGCCTTTCCGACGCTGCCGTTGTGACGGAAGAAGCGGCGCTGCGGCCGCGCGCACGAGTCGAGGCCGATGATCACGGTGTCGGCCTGGGGGATGACCTTCCACCACGCCCCCGTCTCGTGGAGCTCTTGCCCGAGCCGCTCCGCGAACGACTTCCACGTCGCGCGCTTGCTCGCATGCGTCGGCCTCGGCCGGCCGCTCCCGCGCATCGGGAACAGGTAGAGGTCGTGGTTGCCGGGAACGGCGAGCAGCATCCCCTTGTCTTTCCAGCGCGCGAACGCCGCCTCGACGAGCTCGAAGCCCACGCCGTCGTCCGTGAGATCGCCGGTGACGACCACCGCGTCGGCCCCCGCCTCCTCGATGGCCGCGACGGCACGGAGCAGGCGCACGTTCGAGTTGCGCGGCGTCGCGTCGAAGAGGTGCTTCAGCGCGGCGGGGCTCGGGACGTGCCGGGCGAGGACGGACGCACGCCTGGCCTCGAGCCGGCACGCCTTCGCGGCCGCACGCTCGACCGGATCGAGGATCCCGCCCGACTCCTTCACGCTCGGGATCGGGTGGAGGTAGCCCTGCGGATCGACGAGCCCGATCTTGCCGCGGCGCTTGCCGCGCTCGTGGATGACCCGCCAGGAGGCCTCCTCCCAGACGACTTCGAACTTCGAGGCGTCGATGGCGGCGACGTTCGCGCTTCGCTTCACGACGCGGAGGCGGTCGTGGAACGTGTCTCCGAACTCCGAGACGTGGAGGTCCGAGACGTGCGCTACGACGAAGCCCATCGACTCAGCATCCCACGCTCGAAGCCCCACCCTCCGCGCATCGCCGAGCGCGGGAGCTCACATGCCGGCCAGGATCTTGTAGCTGTCGCCGTCGGGGACGAGCTCGAGCCGGTTGTCCGCGACCGTACGCTTCCACTCCTCGCCCTTGAGGCCGGGGATGCGGTAGCTCGCCGAGTACGTGTACTCGACGTACACGCGCTTGTTCTCCTCGTTCACGCTGACTCTCCGGTACCGGATCTCGTAGCGGATCGTCTGCGTCTTCACGAACGTCGACGTGAGGTAGTCCTTGAGCCCCTCGTAGTCGATGTCGTCCTCGGGGTTCGTGTTGCCCCCGTCCTCGTAATAGCGAGGGCTCGCCATCTCGAGGAGCTTCCCGACGTCCTTGTCCTCGACCGCGTGGCGATACTCCTCGCAGAACGCGATGATCTTGCGGTTCTCGCTCGTGTCCTCGACGTCCGTGTTCGGGATGTACGTTTTCGAGCACGCTGCGATGCTCGGGACACAGAGAGCCACGAATGCCCAGGCGAGCTTGTTCATCGGGGAACTCATCTCACGATAACACCGCGGCCGGAACTTCATTCCACGAGCGCCGGGCATGCCCGACACGACCCGCGGCCCCAGGCGTCGGGCCCGGCCCATCGGCCTGGGAAGCAAGCGAGATACCCCCGAATTAGAGCCAATGGAAGCGCGCCTTGGCAATTCCTCCCCAGGGGATCTCCACGGTCACCTCGGCCGGCGGCGGATCGGCCGCGAGCGGCAGGAGCGCACGATGCGCATGCATCGGCGGGAGCATCGTCGGGCTCACCGCCGCAGCCTCGAACCGGACCGTACAGCTCTCGAGGCGCCCCGCGCGTCCTCCACCGGACGGCGGAGCCGCGGCGACGAGCAGCGCGACCGCGCCGCTCTCCGTACCGGGAGCCATCCTCTGGCTCGCCTCGCCGGCCTCGTCGACGGCCACCACGACGACACGATCGACGACCCGCGAGCGCACGAGATCGGCCGCGACGCCGAGCGCCTCGATCCCGCCGTGCGGACCACCGCCGACGGCGAAGGCCGGCCCGGTGAGCCCGAACGCCACCGCGCACTCGCCGGCCGGGGCGTTGGGCGTCGTGTACGGGAACCGGCGCGGCTCCGCACGCGCCGCGCCCGCCGCCGTGATGCGCGAGAGGAATCGGGCGTTCGTCTCGATCGTCGCGAGACCGTGACCCACGACGATCCCTGCGCCGCGCATCGATCCACGACCGCCGCTCGCTTCCTCGAGCGCCGTCACCGCGGCGACGGCGAGGCGCACGAGATCGTCCGCACGCGCGAGGCGATCGACCGCGTAGCCCGACCTCGTCGCGAGGTCGTTCGGCTCCGCGTCGGCGAGCGTCACGGCGACGGCGCGCGAGATCCAGACCGCGTCGAGCGGACGTCTCTCCTCCACGGCGGCGTCACGACCCAGCACGAGGGCCGCGTTCGCGCCGCCGAACGCCGAGGACAGCTTCAGCACCGCGCGCGCTTCGTGGTGCCGGCTTCGATCGAGCACGACGAGCCCGCCTTCGGCAGGGCCCTCGCCCGCCGACGCGGGCGCCACGGCCGCCGCCATCGCGTCCGTCGCGGCGAGCGTCTCGAGCGCGCCTGCGGCGCCGAGCGTGTGTCCGATCGTGCCCTTGAACGAGAAGACGGGCACCGACTCGAGCCGCGCGCCGAGCACGGCACCGAGCGACGCGGCCTCGGCCGCGTCGTTCTGCGGCGTCGCCGTGCCGTGCGCGCTCACGAGCTCGATCTCCGGAGCGCCGGCGTCTTCGATCGCGGCGCGCGCCGCGCGCGCGAGGCCCTCCCCTCGCGGCGAGGGAGCGGTGAGGTGCGCGGCGTCGCACGTCGCCCCGAAGCCGTTCACCCAACCTCGGAGCGTCGCGCACGAGCGCGGGAGATCCCGCGCTCGGACGAGCGCGAGGACGGCCGCGCCCTCGCCGAGCGCGAGCCCCTCGCGATCCGCGCGGAACGGACGCGGGCCCGCCTCGCCGCACGTGGCCCGGAGGCACTCGAAGCCCGCAGCGACGAAGACGCTCACGGCATCGAAACCTCCGCAGAGGACGACGTCGCACCGGTCCTCGAGCAGCCACGCGCGACCGAGCCCGATCGCGAGCGTGCTCGACGCGCACGCGCCGAGGACCAGCGACACCGGCTCGAAGGCGCACGGTCGCTTCGCCTGCGCGAGCGGCCCGACGTACGTCGCGGAGAGCGGCTCCGCGCGCTTGCCGCGCATCGCGCCGAAGAGCTCCTCGAACGAGCGCATCCCGCCGCTCGACGTACCGATCGCGGCCCCCACCCGACGCGTTCGCCAGTCGGGGAGCACCTCGTCGAGCTCGCGCGCGCACTCGCCCAACGCATGCTCGAGGAGCGCCGTCGCGCGATCGACGGAGGCCGGCGCGTCGAGACGTGCGCGCGCCGCCCAGGGGCGAGCCAGGCCGGCCGCGACGAGCTCCTCGTCACGCGCGACACGGCGCTCGGCTCGTTCACCGGCGCGCCCCGCGCGCACGGCCTCCGCGCCGACGCCGAGCGGCGAGCACGCCCCCGCCGCCACGACGGCGACGCCGCTCGCCTCCAGCACCTCCTCGCGCGCCGTCACGTCCGCCCGCTCCTCAAAGGGTCGTAGCCTCCTCGTCCGGGTCGAGGAAGGCCGCCGGGTCCGGCTCTTCTTCCAAGACCTCCTCGATCAGGATGTGCACGTGCAGCCCGTGCTCGCCGTCGATGTACTGCCCGCGCGCGCCCGCACGCGGAGCGAGCCCACGCCCCGACCACTCGAGCCCCTCCAGGCGTCCACCCTCGCGACGGATCGCGACGAAGCGCTCGCCGTTCGTCCGCATCGTGATGGTCGCCGGTCCGTCGCGAAGGAGGAAGGCCGCCTCCGACTCGCTCGACCGCGCGAGCACGAGATCGCCGCCGAGCGGCGCGAGGAACCACCAGCGGAGGAGCCCCACGGGCAGCCCGCGCGCATTGGAGAGATCCGTTCCACCACGTTGCTCGAGGTGCAGCGCCGGGATGACGAAGCGGTAGCGGTCGCGCGTGACCCAAACGTCCATCGCCGTCGTCCCTCCCGGGCCGACGAGGACGAGACGCGCGGCCTTCTCCGGATCGATCGCGACGGCCCCGCGCGCCTGGTACAGCTTGCCCGTGCGGGGATCGACGATGCCGAGCCGCACGCGCTCCACGTACGGTCGCCGCGGCAGCTCGCTGCGCATCCGCGCGAGCCGCTCGCGCGAGAGCGTCCATTCGGCCTGCCCGACGTCGGGCACCTTCACGTCCCGACGAGGATCGCCGCCGATGATCGTGTACGGCCCGCGCGACGGCATCACCATCGGCCCGCACCCCGCCGCCGCCATCGCGACGACGATCGCGACGAGTCGTTGCACGAGACCCGCTCTGGCGATGGGAGCTCGGCCCGGCGACGTCACGAGGAGCCCCCTCCCGCTGGCGTTGGAGGCCATACCGTCCCAGCGTAAGCCCACCCGCGCGCGCTGCCCACGAAGAGTGCAGCCGGCGCGTCGCCCCGGGCCACCCTCGCGACGGCGACGGCGACGGCGACGCCTCCGGCGGCCTCGTTCGCACCGCACGCCGGCGCGCAGACGACGCGCGGACGATCGCGCCAAGTCGTCGCTTCGACGAGCTCTTCCGCCCGCGCGCTCACGCCTCCGAGCACGACGATCGCGCCCTCCGGCGGAGACGGTAGTCGCGGCGCCGACGCGCGCGCCTTCTCCGCCACGTTCTCCGCTCCGTCGTCGACGTCCCTCCACACGTGGAGGTCGCCGATGCGCGCCAGCGCGGGCAGGCCCGCGTCCGCATGCGCGAGCGCGAGGACGGCGCCGCACTCGCCGCGCGCGATGCTCGGCCCGCGCGAAGCCTCGCCGCCGAACGTCACGGCGAGCACGGCCTCGACGATCGCGCTCCGCTCCTCGACACCGCCCGCGCAGACACGGTCGAGCTCGCCCGCAGCGACGAGCTCGCACGCCTGCGCGAGCGCGCACTCACCGGAGGCGGCGAGATCGGCGACGACGAGCGCCGGACCACCGAGGCCGAGATAGATTGAGACGTGCCCTGCGGGCGAGCTCGGGACCAGGCTCGGGAACTCGGCTGGCCGCACCATCCGCGCGCCCTTGTCGCGCAGACGCCGCATGAACTCCGCCGTCCCGTCCACGGCGCCGAACGCGATGCCGAGCACGATCCCGGCCTCGCGAGCGTCCTCTCCCGCGCGCGCGCCGTCGGACGCGCCGAGCGCGCGGCCGCACGCGACGGCGGCGATCCTCGAGACGCGATCGAGGCGACGCGCACGCTCCTCGTCGAGCGCTCCCGGCGGCAGGGCGACCGAGCCGTCGCTCGATGCGACGCGCGCCGGAAGATCCGCGACCTCGTCGCCGGCGAAGACGCCCGCAGGGGTGACCGCCGCGATACCGGTGACGACGACCGAGCGCGGGGCGGGTCGCGGAGGCGCGACGCGATCGGCGGCACCGAGGACGAGCGCGGTGTCCATGCCGCCGAAGCCGAACGAGCTCGAGATGGCCGCGCGGATCGGACGGCGCTCGGCGCGCATCACGTGGCGGAGAGCGCACGCGGGATCGGGCTCCTCGAGCCCGCCCGTCGGCGGGACCACGCCCGCCTCGATCGCGAGCGCGGTGATGACGGCTTCGATCGCGCCGGCGGCTCCGAGCGTGTGGCCGATCATCCCCTTCTGGCTCGAGACCGGGACGCGCATCACGTCGTCACCGAAGAGACGTGCGAGCGCGCGCGTCTCCATCGAGTCGTTGAGGGGCGTGCCCGTCCCGTGCGCGTTCACGTAGTCGACGTCGGACGGACGGAGCCCGGCGCGCGCGAGCGCGGCGGACATCGCTCTCAGCGGCGCTTCCCCCGACGCCTCGGGGTTCGTGATGTGGTGCGCCTCGGAGCGCGACGCCCACCCGAGGAGCGTGCAGACCGGGCTCTTGCCGCGCGCGCGCGCGTCCTCGGCCCGCTCGAGCACCACGAGCGCCGCGCCTTCGCCGAGCGTGAGCCCGCGACGGCGAACGTCGAACGGCCGCGCTCCGCTCGGATCGAGCGCCGCGAGCGCGTTGAACCCGGTCAGGGTGACGCGACAGAGCGAATCGGCTCCACCGCAGACGACGGCGTCCACGAGGCCGAGCTCGAGCCACGTCGCGCCCACCGCGAGCGCGTTGGCGCCGCTCGAGCACGCGCTCGAGAGCGAGCGCGCGCGCGTGAACGGGCCGAGCTCGAGCACGAGCCGATCCGTGGGCGCGCTCAGTGGATGGCTCAGCATGCGCGAGAGCGCCGCCTCGCGTTCGGGGTTGGGCGCCTCCCCTCGCGCGGTCGCCTCCGCCGTGTGGAGCGTGGCGAGCACCGACTCCGTCTCGAGCATGCCCGCGGTGGTCCCGCCCAGAACGAGCCCGACGCGCCTGCTGCGCACGTCGAGGCCGGCGTCGGCGATCGCGGCGCGGGCCGCGATGAGCGCCAGCTCGCTCGTCCGCGAGACGAGCGGATCCGGCGGGTACTCGAGACCGGACACCTCCGCGACCAGGCGCGTCCTCACCTCGCCCGGATCGAAGAGCGTGAGCTCGCGGAGCCCGCGCTCGCCCTCGACCAGCCGCGCGAAGGTCTCACGGGCGGTCTTGCCGAGGGCCGTGACGGCTCCGAGGCCGGTAACGACGATGGTCACGGGTTCTTCGATGGGCTTCTGGACACCGCCATTGGAACGCGGCCCAAGACGGCTTCGAGTACCACGACAGGGCGCTTTTTCCAACTCGCGCCGCTTTCGCACCTGGTATCAAGACGGGCCGAAGGCCCCGGGCACGGGTTCGTGTCGGGCCTCAGCGAAGGACAGCGAGGGACATCATGGGCGCGCTCGTCAACTATCAAACCGAGAAGGGTGTGGCGGTCCTCACGCTCAACGATCCGCCGGTGAACGCGTACAGCTACGAGATGCTGAAGGAGCTCGACGCAGGCATCCTCGAGGCGCGCTTCGACAACGACGTCCACGTCATCGTCGTCACCGGCCACGGTGAGAAGTTCTTCAGCGCCGGCGCGAACATCAACATGCTTCGCGAGGCGGACACGACGTTCAAATACTACTTCTGCCTCCACGCGAACGAGACGATCGCCCGCCTCGAGCACACGCCGAAGCTCGTCATCGCGGCGATCAACGGCCACTGCGTCGGGGGCGGCCTCGAGATCGCGCTCGCGTGCGACCTGCGCATCGCCCGCGGCGGCGGCGACTTCCAGTTCGGTCTGCCCGAAGTCGCCCTCGGCGTCCTCCCCGGCACCGGCGGGACCCAGCGCCTCGCACGCCTCGTCGGCAAGGCGCGCGCGATCGAGCTCATGGTCGAGGGCGCGAAGATGAACGCCCAGCGAGCCCTCGAGCTCGGCGTCGTGAACAAGATCTTCCCCGCCGAGTCGAACGACGAGTTCATGCGGAAGGTCATGGACTACGCGCGCTCGTTCTGTCCGCCGAACGGCGCCGCAATGGCCGTCGGCCGGATCAAGCGCGCCGTCCAGAGCGGCCTCGAGATGGGGCTCGAGCAGGGCCTCGCCTTCGAGCGCGAGCTCCAGGCCGAGCTCTTCGCGTCGAACGACGCGAAGGAAGGCCTCACGGCGTACGGCGAGAAGCGCAAGCCGCACTTCCGGGGGCGATGAGCGCTGCCCGCCGTGCGCGCAGCGCGTCCTCAGTGCTCACTCCTCAGCGGGACGTACTTCGGGGCTCGGACCTTCGCCGGTCGGCCGCTGACCTCGGCGCGGGTCATCGAGGCGTGCGACACACCGCTCGCCTCGAGCGGTTCAGGGCGCGGGCGGATCAGCGCACGAGGCGGTACAGCTGGCCGCCCACGCACGTGACCCAGTAGACGGAGTCTGCGGTCACCGCGATGCCACATGGCTCGCCGCCCGCGTTCGCGATACGGACGGACGTGCCGCCCGTGATCGGCATGCGCCGAACGGTGTCGTCGCCCTGCCGGACGAAGAAGACGTCCGGGCCCCAGACGGCCATCGCCACGGGAGCGTTGCCGCTCGTGAGCACGCGCTTGCTGCCGAAGCCTCCGTCCGCGAAAACGGCGAGCTCGTCCTCGCCGTCGCCGCCCACGAAGAGCTCGCCGTCGGCGAAGTCGATGTCCTCCGGCCTGTCGTACGAGGCGAAGACCGTCTCGCGCGAGCCTCCGTCCAAGAGCGCTCGCTCCACCCTTCCATCGGGTGCGTAACGCGTGAAGTAGACGTGATCGGGGCCGAGCGCGATCCCCATCGACCCCGGAGCCTGCGAGACGACCGTCTCGATGGGTCCTCCGCCGAGCGGCCAGCGCACGATCGAGCTCCCAGTGGCCCACCAGAGGTGCGTGCTCGACGCGGTCATGTAGTTCACGTCCGTAGGTCCCGTGACGTATTCGGAACTGCCGTCGTGAATCGAGACGCGCAGGATCCCGTCGTGCGCGCCGACGTACACGTGATCACCGGCCACCGCGACACCGAGGGGCGAGCCGAGGCCGCTCTTCATGACGACGGGAGCACACTCGCCGCCGAGGCATTGGCCACCCGCGCAGTCACGCCCGCAACGCCCACAATGCCGCGGGTCCGTCGTGAGGTCGGCCGTCGCGCACCCGTCGGCATCGGGGTTCGCCGCGTCGTAGGACGCGCCGGCGTCGAAGTCCACGGGGCCCGTGGGATCGTCGGGCGGCGATGAAGACGGCGACGTCGCCGGTGGCGGCGGCGCCTCACCCCGTATGAACTCCGACGTGTCGAGCGCCAGCGAGCATGCGCCCCCAGGAACGGCGATGACGAGCGCGAGCACCGTGCGCGACCACCGGCGTCCTTGCATCGATCCTTCTTATAGCGCGCACCGGCGCATCACGGAAAAGCCCGCGACGTGACGCGGGCGACGACTATCTCGATCGGACGGTCTGAGCTCGATCAGGTCGAGCCTTTCTCGTCCTCGCCGAAGATCTCCGCTGTCTTCGTCGCGGTCGCGGCGCGCACGATCCACGCGTCCAGCGTGGCGAGATCGGCCTTCGCGATCTTCTCCTGCGCCGGCGGCGGCAGCGAGATGTTCCGCGCGCGGATGATGGCGCTGAGCGCCGCACGCTTCGCTTCGAGGGCGGAAGCGTCGGCCTTCGCCTCGGTCTTGGGCGGCCCTGCAGGCTCGACGAGGACGCCCGCGACGTACAAGAACTCGATGAGCTCCGGCGCGAGCTCGATGCCCTCCGCCGCGAGCCGCGCGAGATTCTCCTGGAGCGTCTCGGACGCACGGAACATCCCGACGACCTCGTAGAGGTCCTTGTCGAGCGCGAAGGAGTCGAAGCGGTGGTACGTGGTGACGACGACCTTGTCGCCGGCGTGCTGCTCGGTCATCCGTGCGTTGCGCACGAGCCTGCTCGGCAAGACCCGGTTCTGGAGCTGCTCGTATTTCGCCACGAGGTCCGACAGACATGCCCTGCCAGTCTCGATCTCGTCGACGTTCGCCACGAACTGTTCCCGAGTGACCTTCTTCACCCACTCGTAGCAGCGGACGTAGAACTCCTCTTCGCGACCGACCCAAGACTTCCACCACGCGGCGTAGTCCGAGTCCTTGGGCGGGAGGTCCTCGAGGTCCTCGAGCGTGAGCGCGTTCCTCCGGAAGGCGGGCTCGACCACCGACGGATCGACCGCGTCGGCCGCGGCCTTCACGAGCCTTCGCTGGACGTGCCAAAGGTAGTTCTTGAACGAGCTCCAGAAGTCGAAGCCGCGTTTGCCGCCCGAGTACTTGCAGTAGTACGTGAGGCAGACCGCCTCGCGATGCCGCCAGATCGTGCAGCTCGCGGCGGGGTTCGCCTCGTCGAAGTAGGGGCACTGCAGGCTCTTGGCGCGCCCGAATCCCTCGGCGTACCCGAGCATGATGAGCGTCAGCTTTCGCGGGCGATTGAGCCAGTGCGGCGTCGTGCCGAAACGCCGCTTGATCTGCTCGCGAACACGCCGCTTCCCTTCTTCCATCTCCGGCGACGGGTCCGCGAGGATTGCCCCCACGAGGTAGTTCGGGAGCTGCGGGAAGTACGTGCAGCACTTCGTGTCCGGCCGGAAGTAGTCCATCGCCACGGGCGACGGCTGCCCGTGGTCGCACATCGCGCACTTGTCACAGGTCGCACGCGTCTCGACGACCTTCGGGCGGTCGAAGAACGAGCCGAACAGCGGCCGATAGACCGGCGGGAGGACCCCGCGAAGCGAGTCGGTCATGGGTGGAAAGGTGTAGCAGATCAGGCTCCGGGCTCCAGGCTCCAGGAAGGAGCCGCCGTGCCTCACCGCCGCGTCGCGCGACGAAGCGCGACCTCTCCGAAGTCACGAGGCTCCGAGTCCCTGGAGCCTGGAGCCTCCTCTTCCTCAACCAGCCCGAGCAAAGAGCTTCGCGTAGTAGTCGCTGATCGCGTCGCCCCCGAGGCGCGTGAAGAACGTCGAGTACGCCATCCAGATCGCGAGACCGTTGAGGTCGCGGAACATCGGCGGGAGATAGCGCGGAGGCTTCACGACGCCGTCGTTGACGCGCCGGGCGAGGACGGGGACGTCCTCGTGCGCGACCTTGCCGACGAAGAGGAAAGGCAAGAGGTCGACGCGGTTGTGCTGGATGGCGCTCCGGATGAACGCGTAGTTGAGGACGACGCCCTTGCAGTAGCAGGCGTCCTTCGTGAACGGCGCGCCGCCCTCGAGGACACCGCCGCGGAAGATGCGGCGCGTGTTGTGGAAGCACTCGTCCTCGTCGTAGCCCTCGGTGCGGAACCACTCGAAGACCTCGAGGAAGTTGGCGCCGTCCTCGGCTTTGTCGACGGCGAGCACGCGGTCGTTCAAGCGCCGCGCCCGCCGCGGGTACGTGCGGAAGGTGAAGATCTCGCACAGCGCGGCGAGGCCCTCCTGCACGGTCGTCGTGCGCGGCGGGCCCTTCGCGAGCCAGCGCGCGACCGTCTGCGCCTGTCCGTTGAGGGACGTGGCCACGTGCACCCAGCCTTCGTGCACCTCGAGGATGTCGATGTCGCGCTGGGAGAACATCGCGCCGGACCGGACCTTCACGTAGTCGCTGCCCGCGGCGGCGTCGCTCAGGATCGTGTCGTCGATCTCGACGCGGACCGTGGCGTCGCCGAAGTAGCTCGTGAACCGCTGGTTCAGCTCCGCCGCCGCCTCCGCCGCCGGGATGTTGCGCTCGTACTGCCTCCCGAGGAGCGACTCGTCGATGTTCGTCAGGATCTCGTAGAGCAGGTGCCCGAGATCGCGGAGGGTCGCGATGCCGTCCGGGAACTTGTCCTTCGGCGAGCCGTACAGCTTGCGTGAGTACGCATAGAAGAGCGGCGTCCCTCGGGCCGCGAGCATCCTCGCGACGTCGCGATACTCGAGCGCGGTCCGTCCCAGGATGGCGCCGATGGCGTCGCTCTCGCCGAGCTCGCGATCGACGTCGCGCGCGATCGCCTCGAACTCGGCCACCTTCACCGCGGGATCGAAGCCGAGCGGTTGGCGCTCGTAATACGACGCGTCGACCTTCGGCATCTCGCGGTAGCGCGACTTTCGGAACTGCTCCTCGACGTCGTTGTCCCAGCGGATGGCCTGGAGGACCCTGAGCTCCTTCTGCGCATCGACGATGCGCTGCGCGAGCCCGGCGACGATCTCCTTGTAGCTGCGCCAGGGACCGGCCGCCGGAAGCGGCGGGATCGACGGATGTGGATCGTCCTCCAGCTTGCTCGACGAGGTCGGTGCCGGCGGAGGCGCGGGGCGCGAAGGCCGCGGCGGCGGAATGCTCGCGTCGCGCGCCCTCCGCTTCGCCGGCTCCGACTCCGGTGCGGGAGGAGGCAGGTTGCCGCTCGGGCGATCCCGGCCGACACCGTTGCCGGCGCCGTTCTTCTCCTTGGCCTCTGCCTTGGGCTTCGGGGAATCCTCCTCGTCTCTGCCCTTGCGGCGTTCGCTCTCCCCCGAGGACGCGCGATCGGCCATCGTCCACGGTATTTTGGCACTGCGATGGCTGCAATTTCCAGCAAAGAGCGCAGCGGTCGCAGCAAAAAGTCGGTCTCGTGACCGCATCCGGCCGAGCAGACCGCACCGAGCGCGACCGGCGCGTCGACGATCGCATCGCCCCGAGCGCACCGCGGTCACCACGTCGAGAGCCACTCGAGCTCGTCGACGGTGGATGCCCGGCGACGCGATGGCGCGCCTTCGCGCGTCGCCCCCGAGCACGCCCGAGCGTGCTGGTCCGGCACGGGCGTGCATGCTAGTCCGCGGCCGATGCGCGTCGCTTCGCTGCACGTCTATCCCGTCAAGGGCGCGCGGGGCATCGCGCTCGAGCGCGCGGAGGTCCTCGCGTCCGGCATCCGTCACGACCGCCGCTTCATGGTCCTCGACGCCGACGGCACGTTCGTCACGCAGCGCGAGCACCCGCGGATGGCGCTCGTCGACGTCGCCCTCGCAGACGGAGAGCTGACGCTCTCGGCTCCGGCCCCTGCCGGGGGCTCCGCGCTGCGGGCCACGGTGCCGCTCGAGCCGGACGGCCCCATGCGCCGTGTCCGTGTCTGGAACGACGAGGTCGACGCCGTCGACGTCGGCGGCGAAGCGGCCGCGTTCTTCTCCGAGTACCTCGCCCGACGTTGTTCGGTCGTCTTCATGCCGTACGACGTCCTCCGTCCCGTCGAGGAGCCGTACGGCAGACCGGGGGATCGCGTCGGGTTCGCGGACGCCTACCCGCTCCTCGTGGCCTCCCTCGCCTCGCTCGCCGACCTCAACGCCCGCCTCGAAGCGAAGGGCGAGCCGCCGGTGCCGATGGACCGCTTCCGCCCGAGCGTCGTCGTCGAAGGCGGCGAGCCCTGGGCGGAGGACCGCGCGACCCGGATGCGCATCGGCTCGCTCGTCGTGCGCACCCCGAAGCGCTGCGCGCGGTGCCAGGTGACCACGGTGAACCAGGCCACCGCCGAGAGGGGAAAGGAGCCGCTCAAGACGCTCGCGAGCTATCGCGCCGAGGCCAACGAGGTCTACTTCGCGGTGAACGCGATCCCCGAGCTCGACCCCACGACCTCCGTGACCATCAGGGTCGGCGACGAAGTCACGTACGAGTGAGCCCCTCCCGCTCGTGCTCGTGCTCGTACTCGCTCGATCACCGAGCGTGGCCCGCGGGCCACACGCAAGCGGCCTCGCTCAGCCCACCGCCTCGATGACCTTCCGGAGCACGTCGGTGTCGCGGACGCCTTCCGCCTCGGCGCGGTAGCTCATCACGAGCCGGTGACGAAGCACCGGAATGACGAGCGCCTGGACGTCCTCCACGTCGGCGGCGGCCTGTCCTCGGAGGGCGGCGCGCGCCTTCGCGGCGAGGACCAGCGCCTGCGATCCGCGCGGGCCCGCGCCGAAGCGCACGTACTCGATCACCTCGCGCGGCGCCGTCGCGGACGGAACGCCGCGCAGGTCCTTCGGCCGGGTGGCGCGGCCGAGCGCGACGGCGAGCTCGACCGCGGCGTCGGTGACGGGGATGCGCGGGACGAGCGCCTGGAGCGCGCGCACGTCGTTCGCCGAGAGCACCTTCGGGACGGTGCCGACGTCCGCGCTCGTCGTGCGGCGTGCGATCTCGCGCTCCTCGACCTCGGACGGGTAGTCGACGTGGATCTCGAGGAGGAAGCGATCGAGCTGCGCCTCGGGCAGCGGATAGGTGCCTTCCTGCTCGATCGGGTTGCGCGTCGCGAAGACCTGGAACGGATCGGGCAGCACGTGCGTGCGCGTGCCCACGGTGACCTGCCGCTCCTGCATCGCCTGGAGCAACGCGGCCTGGGTCTTCGGGGGCGTGCGGTTGATCTCGTCCGCGAGGATCAGGTTGTGGAAGATCGGACCGGGGAGGAAGCGGACGCGGCGATGGACCACGCCCTGGTCGTCCTCGTCCTCCTGGAGGACGTCCGTCCCGGTGATGTCGGCCGGGAGGAGGTCCGGCGTGAACTGCACGCGGCCGAAGGACAGGTCGAGCGCTTCGGCGAGGGATGCGACGAGGAGCGTCTTCGCGAGCCCGGGCACGCCGACGAGGAGCGCGTGACCGCGCGCGAGCAGCGCGATCAGCATCAGATCGACGACTTCGCTCTGACCGACGACCCGCCGGCCGATGGCTTCGTGGAGCGACTTGCTCGCCGCGGCCGCTCGGGCGAGCAGGTCCACGTCGCTCGGCGCGCCGGGCTTCCGCTCCGAATCGCTCGTGTTTGCCTGGGGAGGCACGCTGTCCACGACCAAGCTGTTCGCACGACGGCGGCCGGGCTGTCAAAGGCAGTGTCGCCGGCCCGGAGGGCTCGCCCCCGGCGAGCGGCCGGGAGCCGGGGAGTTGCGACCTCGAGCGCGCACGTGTAGACGGCGGGGCGGACCGAGGGCCCACCCATGCAAGAGAGCCCCTCTGCTTCGACCGCCTCGACGGGCAGCTCGAGCGCGAGCCCGGAGGCGACCGCGCCCCCGGCGGCGACCGAGATCGTCACGCGACCGGAGCCGGGGCTCGCGCGCGGCAAGTGGGAGGCTCCCGAGTGGTTCTTCTGGGTCGTCCTCGCCGCGACCGTCCTCGGCTCCTTGGCCTACCTGCTTCGCCGGCTCGGCATCCTCCGGCTCGGATCGGCGAAAGGAGAGCAGGATCCCCTTCCCCCTTCCTCGAGAGCACGCCGCCCGTGAAGACGAACCTCCGCCGCATCCTCATCGCCATGCTCCTCGGCGTGTGCGTCTATGGCGCCTTCGTCGTCTACACGGGCCTCGACGTGATGGGCTCCTCGCTCGCGCACTTCCAGACGAGCGCCTTCGTCATCGCGTGCGCGCTCGCGTTCGGGAACTACGTCCTCCGCTACTTCAAGTGGGAGTTCTACCTGGCGCGGCTCGACATCCGCGGCGTGAAGAAGTGGGACAGCTTCCTCACGTTCCTCTCGGGCTTCGTCCTCACCGTGACGCCCGGCAAGGTGGGAGAGGTCTTCAAGTCGCTCATCTTGTTCGAGACGTACGGCGTGCCGATGACGAAGACGGCGCCCATCGTCGTCGCCGAGCGCGCGACCGACGTCGTGGGCATCGTGGTGCTGATCATCTTCGGAGCGTCCGTCGGCTTCACCGGCGGTCTCTTGTGGGCCGGCATCGGCACGGCGCTCGTCCTCCTCCTTCTCGTCGTCGTCGCCAACCGACGGCTCTCGCTCGGCATGATCGGGCTCGTCGCACGTCTGCCGGGCCGTCTCGGCGCGCTCGCGCCGAAGCTCGAGGCCGCCTACGAGAGCCTCGCGACGATGCTGAAGCCGCAGAACCTGTTCCTCCCGAGCGTGCTCAGCGCCGCAGCGTGGATGCTCGAGTGCCTCTCGCTCTGGGTCATCCTCGGCGGCTTCGGAGAGACGACGAGCATCGCGCTCTCGACCTTCTTCTACGCGACGAGCACGCTTGCGGGCGCGATCGTCCCGGTCCCCGGCGGGCTCGGCGTGACCGAGAGCGCGCTCATGGGGCAGATGACGGCGATGGGCAACGTCGAGAGCAGCACCGCCGCCGCCGCGATGATCCTCGTCCGGTTCGCGACGCTCTGGTTCGCGGTCGTCGTCGGCTTCGTCGCGCTCTCCCTGCTCAAGCGGCGCCACCCGGGCCTTCTCGCGACGACCCCCAAGGACGAGAAATCCGGAGAGGCCGTGAAGGAAGCGGCCGAGTGACTCACGGGATCGCGCGCAGCATCGTCAGCGCGAGCTGGAAGTCGGCCGGCGGCTCGATCTCGAAGCGCACGGGCTCTCCCGTCATCGGATGCACGAAGCCGAGGACGCGCGCGTGCAGCGCCGGGCGGCCGAGCGCGGCGGCGGCCTCGCGCAACACCGGGTGCTTCGGCGTCTTGCCGTAGAGGGCGTCGCCGAGGATCGGCGTCCGATTGTCGGAGAGGTGCACGCGGATCTGGTGCGTGCGTCCGGTCTCGAGGCGGCAGCTCACGAGCGTCGCGTGGGAGCCGAAGCGCTCGAGCGGCCGCACGTGGGTGACCGCGCGCTTGCCCGTCTTCACTTTCGACGAGAAGCGGATGCGGTCGGTAGGGTGCCGGCCGTGGAGCGTGTCGAACGTCGTCTCCCCGATCTCGCCGACGCAGATCGCGACGTACTCGCGCTCGATCGTGTGCGCCGCGAACTGGTTCTTCAGGTGCTCGCGCGCGCGAGGGTGGCGGGCCACGACCATGAGCCCGCTCGTGCCTTTGTCGAGGCGGTGCACGATCCCGGGCCGGCTCCGATCGAGGTCCGCCGATCCGCTCGACGGCGCTCCGTTCTTCGCCGCCGCTCCGCGCTTGCCGGCCGGCGCCGCTGCGGGGACGGACACGCTCGGCCTGTCGTCGAGCTCGTCCTCGCCGTCGGGCGGGTCGAAGACGCCGCGCGCGAGCAGCCCGTTCACGAGCGTGCCCGTGGGATGGCCCTTCGCGGGGTGCACGACGAGCCCCGCGGGCTTGTTCAGGACGATGACCGCATCGTCCATGTAGACGACGTCGAACTCGACGCCGGCGTCCGCGAGCGCCTCCGTTCGAGGCGGTGGCTCGGGCTCCACCGCGATGCGCGCGCCCTCGCGGAGCTTCTCCGAGGCCTTCTTGACGATGCCGTCGACCTTGACGCCTCCGTGCTCGATCCAACGCTGGAGCTCGGAGCGCGACGGCCCCCCCTCCATCGCCGAGAGCGCGGACGCGAGGAAACGATCGAGGCGGCTCCCCTCAGCTTCTCGAGGAACGACGAGGAGGATGGGCCGCATGCCTCTCGCTTAGCGCTCCCGCACCGACGAGGCAGGTGAGCGCTACCAGATCTTCGATTTGATGTGGCCCTTGGCCTTGATGAGGATGTCGACGAGCGCGCGGTCGTAGAAGTTCTTCGGATAGAGCTCCGGCGCGACGCGACGCTTGTAGAGAGCGCGACCCTCCTCGATCTCTTCCGCCAGCGTCTCGAACAGGTTGTCGTTCGTGATGCCGTTGACGATCTTCTCCTCGTTGTAGAGCGAAAGATCGCTCGCGATGGCCCGCGCGAGGCGGCGGGCGGCTTCCTCGGTCTCGATCAGCGGCATGGCGAGCCTCCCACGACCCGGTTCGGAGAACCGAAACCAGTCCCAGTCAGTATCGCGAAGCCGCCACCCCGCTGTCAAAGGGGCCTCGTCCCTCGCGTGAGCCTCGTCCTCGTGAGCTTCGCTGGGAGGGAGGTCTCTCTCGCACATTCGGCGAACGCGGACGCCGACACACGAGCTCGCAACATCACTCACCGCATGACCATGTGATTGTCGCTGTCCCGGGCGCTCGCGTACGGTCGACTCTCCCCCTTTGCGATCCCCTTCCGACGAGCGGGAAAGGACGAGCGGATGGCCGTGCGTAACCTTCTTGTGACCGTAGCGACGACGACGGGACTCTTCGTGGCCTCCGCTTGCGGCGGCGGCCCGGTGCCGAGGGCACCCGATCCGCCGGACTTCGATCCGAAGGTCGTCTTCCGCGACCTGGCGAAGGGCTCGTCACGTCCGATGGTCGTCGACTGGTCGCCGGACGAGCGCGCCTCGCTCGAGAGCCGCGCGGCGCGCGGAGCCATCCTCGTGCGGATCACGGAGAACGGGATCGAGCCGCTCTGGGACTGCACGCTCGCGAACGGCAGCCGCTACGAGTTCACCGGCGTCAGCCCGAAGCGCGACCACGTCGATGCGCGATCCGACGCCGAGCTCGCCGCGAACTTCCCGATGGGCTTCGCCAAGCTCCGCTCGTACTTGAAGGCCGGGCAGGCGATCAGCGCCGACATCCGCATGATCGGCGTCGCCGAGCTCAACCGGATCAGCGTGCGCCGGAGCGACCTGCCCCCGCACTGCGCGACCGCGACTCACTTCGTGAAGGAGCTCACGATCGGCGGCTTCCAGTTCGGATCGGCGGCCATGCAGGCCGCGGGCGCAGGCGCCGGCTTCGGGAACGCGGGCGCCGACGGCGGTTACGCGGGCATCGCGCATCGGCTCACGGAGGAAGGCGACTTCCGCGTCTGCGAGTCGGCGGATCCCGAGTCGCGCGCGGCGCCGGCGCGCTGCAAGGGCATCCTCCGCATCCGGCTCGTCCCGATCGATCAAGACGCGACGCAGGTGCAGGAGACGACGTGCGGCGCGGGAATGCGCTGGGACGGCCGCAAGTGCGTCCAAGTCGACACGATGGTCGTGTCGAACATGCCCGGACCGAACACCGCGGCGGCGCCGGTCGCGCGCCCGGCGTTCGAGTGTCGCAAGGACGATGTGCGGGAGTGCGTCGAGCAATGCAAGCGTGGCAACGCGGCCTCGTGCACGTGGGCCGGCAACGCGCTCGTGGCGGCGAAGCAGGCGTCGATCGACGACCTCAAGACGCTCTACGGCGTCGCCTGCAAGGGCCAGCACTGGGAGGGGTGCTCGAACTACGCGAACATCCTCCAGTACGAGCAGAAGGACACGGAGGCGACGACGCTGTTCGGCGCCGCTTGCCTCGGCGGCTTCTCCGGCGCGTGCACGAACTACGGCGTCGCGGTGTACTTCGGCCGTGGCGGAACGCGGCAGGATCGCGCGCTCGCGTTCAAGCTCTGGGAGCGAGCGTGCCGGCTCGGCGACTTCACGGCATGCTCGAACGCGGGAGTCGTCATCAACAAGGGCGAGGGCGGGCTCCGACGCGACACCGTCGGCGCTCGACGGCTCTTCGAGGTCGCCTGCGTCAACGGCGACCCCGGCGGCTGCGCGAACCTCGGGCAGATGTTCGAGATGGGCGAGGGCGCCCCGAGGGACCTGAACGAGGCGTTCAAGCTGTACGTCTCCGCATGTGAGAAGAACAACGCGTCGGCGTGCGTCGGCGCGGGCCTGTTGCTCGAGGAGAACTTCCCGAAGGATCGGCAGCGCCGCGCGCAGGCGCTCGCCCTCTACGAGAAGGCGTGCAACATGGAGACCGTGGGCGACGGCTGCGCGTCCAGCGCCGAGACCCGCAGGCTCTGGGGCCACGTCTACAACGAGGATCAGATCCAGCGCCGCTCGTGCGACGGCAGCACCCAGTCCGAGCTCGGATGCTTCAACGCAGCGGTGGTCTACGCGGACCCGAGCTCCGGATTCCAGAACAGGGCGAAGATGCTGGAGTTCGCGAGCAGGGCCTGCAAGAGCGCCGGCGCGCAGAAGGAGATCTGCAGAAACTTCCGCTGACGCGAGCGAGGTGAGACGACCTTCCTTCCTTTCTGGTAGAAAGGCCGTCGATGTCCACACGTCCCCCGACGCTCGCAGCAGCGATCGAGGAAGCTGCAAAGGCAGATCCGACCATCGGTTTTCGCTTTGTCTCCGACGACGGCGTCCCCGGCTTCGGAGGGCCCGCGTCGAGCGAGGCTTCCTTCTCCTATACGGCGCTAGAGCGCGCGTCGGCGCGGTACGGCGGTGCGCTCCAAGCGCTGGGGCTGCGCAAGGGCGACCGCGTCGCGCTGATCTGCCCGACCAACGAAGACTTCGTCCTCTGCTTCTTCGGGGCGATCCGCGCCGGGATCATCCCCGTCCCCATCTACCCGCCTCTCGGGATCGGCCAGCTCCAGGGCTACCTCGACAACACACGTCACATCGTCGCCAAGTGCGGTGCGCGCGCGCTCGTCACGACGGCGCAGATCAAGCGGCTGCTCGGCACGGTCCAGGCCGCGTCTCCGTCGCTCGAGCAGGTCGTCGCCGTGGAGGCGATCCGCGAGTCGCTCGAGACGCTGCGGCCCGAGAAGATCGAGCCCGACGACGTCGCCTTCCTCCAGTTCACGAGCGGGTCCACTTCGCGGCCGAAGGGCGTGACGCTCACGCATCGCAACCTGATGGCGAACGTGAAGTGCATCATGGAGGACGGCCTCAAGGTCACGCCGGAGGACCGAGGCATCTCCTGGCTGCCGCTCTATCACGACATGGGCCTCATCGGCTTCGTGATCGCCCCCGTCGTGCATCGCGTGCCGGTCGTCTTCTTGCCTCCCCTGCTCTTCCTCAAGCGCCCGGTCGCCTGGTTCCAGGCGTTCACGCGGCACAAGGGGACGATCGCCTACGCGCCGAACTTCGCGTTCGCGCTCTGCGTGAAGCGCATCCGCGATCGCGAGCTCGAGAACATCGACCTGTCGTCCTGGCGTGTCGCCGGCTGCGGCGCCGAGCCGATTCGGCCCGAGACGCTCGAGACCTTCGCCGAGAAATTCGCGCGTGTCGGTTTCGATGCGAAGGCGCTCCTTCCGTCGTACGGGATGGCCGAGTCGTCGCTCGCGATCTCGTTCTCCGAGCTCGGCGAAGGGATGAAGACCATCTCCGTCGACGGCGACGCGCTCTGGGGCGAGGACACCGCCAAGATCGTTCCCGAAGACGATCCGCGCGCCGTCCGCCTCGTGTCCTGCGGGGCGAAGTTCCCCGAGCACGACATCGCCGTGTTCTCGCCGGACGACACGACCGGCGAGTCGCCGCTGCCCGAAGGCCGCGTGGGCGAGATCCGGATCAAGGGGCCGAGCGTCATGCGGGGCTACTGGGAGGACTCCCTGCGGACGCAGGAGTCCTTCGCCGGCGGCTGGCTCAAGACCGGCGACCTCGGCTTCCTCCACGACGGTCGCGTCTACATCTGCGGCCGCTCGAAGGAGGTCATCATCGTCAACGGGCGCAACTACTACCCGCAAGACATCGAGTGGGAGGCGAGCCGCGCCGAGGGCGTCCGCAAGGGGAACGTCATCGCCTTCGGGGCGCGCGACAACGTCGAGCGCGACCGCGAGCGGGTGGTCCTCGCCTTCGAATGCCAGGACGTCCCGAAGAACGCCGACGCGCGCGACCTCGCGCGCGAGAAGCAGCACATCGTCCAGGCCATCCGAAAGCTCGTGCAGGACGGCATGGGCCTCACGCTCGACGACGTCGTTCCGCTCGCGCCCGGCGTTCTGCCGAAGACGTCGAGCGGCAAGCTCCAGCGCGCGAAGACGCGCGAGCTCTACGAGTCGGGAGAGCTGTGGCAGCGCAAGCCGCTCCGCAGCGAGGACAAGCTCGGCCTTCTCAAAGAGGCCGCAAAGAGCCAGCTTTCGTACTTCAAGCTGGCCGTCCTCGGCGGCCGCAAGAAAGGCTGAGCTCCGCGGCCGCGTCCCTCGGGCCGTCGGGGCTTGCAGTTTAGAATCATTCTCATTACCGTCCCGCCCCGGTATGAGCGCCGGGGAGTCGATCGAAGCGCGGACGCAGACGGTGCTCGCCGAGCTGAAGCGCGCAGGGCTGAAGCTCACGCCCCAGCGGATCGCCATCGTGCGCGAGCTCGCGTGCGACCGCTCGCACCCGACGGCCCAGGAGCTGTTCGAGCGCCTCAGGCCCGGACATCCGACGATGAGCTTCGCCACCGTCTACAACACCCTCGACGCGCTCGTGCGGCTCGAGCTGGTCTCGGCGCTGCGCCTCAACGGAGACCAGACGGCGATGCGCTTCGATCCGAACACGACGGCGCACCACCACGCCGTCTGCGACGCGTGCGGTGCGGTCATCGACATCCCCGCCCTGCCTCCGTCCGCGCCTCTCAAGAAGGAGGTCGAGGAGATCGCGGGGTTCACGGTTCGCGCCGAAGAGCGGATCTATCGCGGCCTCTGCGGCCGCTGCAACGACAGTCGCAAACAAGGAGCCCAATCATGTCCAAGTCGCTGAACGGGACGAAGACGCATCAGAACCTCAAGGACGCCTTCGCGGGCGAGTCGCAGGCCAACCGCCGCTACCTGTACTTCGCGCAGATCGCGGACATCGAGGGCCTCCCCGAGATCGCCGGCAACTTCAAGGAGACCGCGGACGGCGAGACCGGCCACGCGCACGGCCACCTCAAGTACCTCGCGCAGGTCGGCGACCCGGCGACGGGCCTTCCGATCGGCGACACCGAGAAGAACCTGAAGGCCGCCATCGCGGGCGAGACGCACGAGTACGAGACGATGTACCCGAGCATGGCCAAGACGGCCCGCGAGGAGGGCTTCGACGACATCGCCGAGTGGTTCGAGACGCTCGCGAAGGCCGAGAAGAGCCACGCAGGTCGCTTCCAGAAGATGCTCGAGTCGCTCAAGTGAAGTGACGCGAGCTTCGCTCGCGCCCCTTCACAGGCTCCAGGCTCCAGGCTCCAGGCTCCAGGAGCGAGAAGCAGAAACGCCTCGCTCGATGGAGGGCTGGGGTCTGGAGGCTGGAGTCCGATCCTGATGTCGATGATTGGAGTCTCCAGACTCCAGTTTCCAGCATCGGAAGACTGAAGACTGGAGTCTGGAGTCTGGTGTCTGCTCCTCTCACCGGAGCTCGAGCTCCGGCTTCCAGCATCGCAAGCCTGGAGCCTGGAGCCTGGAGCCTGGAGCCTGGAGACGGATGTCGAAGATCAACCCGAAGCCCGAACGCACGCCGACGTTCGATCCCAACGATCCCAGGTACTGGGACGAGCGTGACCTCGAAGCCGAGCTCCGCCGCGTCTTCGAGATTTGTCACACCTGCCGGATGTGCGTGAACTTCTGCGGGGCCTTCCCCGACCTGTTCGCGCGCGTCGATCGCGACATCGAGAAGAAGGGCGCCGAAGGCGCCGAGATGCTCGACGCGACGGACTTCGCGTCCGTCGTCGATCTCTGCTGGCAGTGCAAGCTCTGTTACATCGAGTGCCCGTACACGCCCGACCAGGGACACGCGTGGCACGTGGACTTCCCGCGGCTCATGACGCGCGAGAAGGCCCAGCGCGCACGACGCCGCGGCGTCACGCTCCAAGACAAGGCGCTCGGCGAGCCCGGCCGCCTCGGCGGGCTGATGGCGGGCATGTTCGCGCCCATCTCGAACCTCGTGAACGAGCAGCGGCTGCTCCGGAAGGTGAACGAGAAGGTCCTCGGCATCTCGAGCGAGTTCCCGCTCCCCAGCTTCGCGCCGACGACGTTCGAGCGCTGGATGGCGAAGCACCGCCCTGCCGCCGGCGCGGGCGAGGCCGGCACGGTCGCGATCTTCGCGACCTGCACCGGTGACTACAACTTCCCGCGGGTCGCCGAGGCGACGGTCCGCGTGCTCGAGAAGAACGGCTACGCCGTCGAGCGCCCGCCGCAGGTGTGCTGCGGGATGCCGAACCTCGACGGCGGCGACATCGACGCCGCTCGCGAGAAGGCTCGCTACAACGTCGCGCAGCTCTTCCCGCTCGTCGAAGAGGGCAAGCTCGTCGTCGTTCCGAGCCCGACGTGCTCGTACACGATCAAGAAGGAGTGGCCGGAGCTCCTCGGCACGCCCGAGGCGAAGAAGGTCGCCCAAGCCACCTTCGACGTCATGGAGCTGCTCGAGAAGCGCCGCCGCGACAAGACGCTCGTGCGCGACTTCTCCGAGCCGCTCGGAAAAGTCGCCTATCACGCGGCCTGCCATCTCCGCGCGCAGAAGATCGGCACGCCCGGAGCCCGCATCCTCGGCCTCGTCCCCGACACCGAGGTCCAGATCGTCGAGAAGTGCTCCGCGGTCGACGGCACCTGGGGGATGAAGGCCCAGTACTACGAGATGGGGAAGAAGTACGCGCAGAAGCTCGCCCGCGGGATCGAGGCCGCGGAGCCCGCGCTCGTCGTCACCGACTGTCCCCTCTCGGCGCTGCGCATCCAGCAGGAGAACGAACGCGAAGCCATCCACCCCGTCGAGGCGCTCGCGCGCGCCTACGGGCTTCGCCTGGACCTTTCGCCCGGCCGCGGCGTCGCGCCCGCATGACCACGAAGAGCGAGTGAACCGATGAAGCCCATCGAACGCGGCGAGGTCCTTGGCCTCGCGGAGTACGAGACGATCCGGGATCGCTTCCGCGCCCGCGTGATCGAGGAGAAGAAGTCCCGGCGCGTGATGCTCGGCGACCACGCGTCGTGCGTCTTCGAGAACCGCGACACGGTCCTCCTCCAGATCCAGGAGATGCTGCGGACGGAGCGCATCACGAAGGAGGCGTCGGTCCTCCACGAGATCGAGACCTACAACGAGCTCATCCCGGGCCCCCACGAGCTCTCGGCGACGATCATGATCGAGATCGAGGACAAGGCGGCGCGCGAGCGCTTCCTCGTCGAGGCGCGCGGGCTCGAGCGCGAGTTCGCCCTCGTCGTCGCCGGCCATCGCTGCCCCGGGAAGATCGACCCGTCGCGCGAGCACCCCGAGCGGACCACGGCGGTGCACTACGTGAAGTTCCAGCTCTCGGAGGCCGCCGAGCGCGCGCTCCGCGACGTCCTCGAAGGAAAGACGAAGCCCGACGCCGTCGAGGTCGATCTCGTCTGCACGCACCCTCGCTACACGGCTTCGACGCGCCTGCCGCCGCAGGTCGTCAAGAGCGTGGCCGAGGACCTCGCCTGAGATGGCCGTCGTCTACGAGCGCGCCGTCCGCTTCGAGGAGGTCGACGCCGCCGGCATCGTCTTCTTCGCGCGCTACTTCAACTGGTGCCACGAGGCCATGGAGCACTTCTTCGGCGGAGTCCCGGGCGGCTACGTCGGCCTCATCACGAAGCGCCGCATCGGCTTCCCCGCCGTCCACCTCGAGGCCGACTGGCGCGCGCCCCTCCGCTACGGAGACGTCGCACGCATCGAGACGTCGGTCACGAAGATCGGCACGACGTCGGCCGCCTTCCGCTACGTCGTGACACGCGCCGCCGACGGCGTCCACGCCGCCACGGTCGATCACGTCGTCGTGTCGGCGAACCTCGACACGATGACGAAGATCCCCCTCCCCCCCGATTGCCGCGCGCTCCTCGAGCAGCACGCAACGCCGCCTGCGCGGGGGTGATGCCCTCGCCTCCTCGCAGCGCGCGCAGGTCGCGCATGCGCGAGGTGTCGTGCGAGCACGAGCACGAGCACGAGTTGCACGACGCGTAGCCGGTCGCCAGCGAGACTCCCCTTCCGCAGGAAATGCGGAGCACTTCCTGCGGGCTCCCTGTCACCCTGTCTCCCTGGTCAACCCTGTCTCCCCCTCGTCTCCCTGTCGCTACTTGCAGACCCCGATGTGATTCGCGACCACGCGCTCGCGGCCGTCGGAGGGCTTGTTCACGATACCCTTGCCCTTCAGGTACATCGCCGTCGAGCCGCCGCCATCCAGGTTGAGCGCGTTCCAGGCGCCGAGCGACTTCATGATCTTGCCGACCTCGAACGTCGTCGCGCCCTTCGACGTGGAGGTCCGGCCGTCGACGGCGAGGAGGATGAGCGTCTTGTTGTCGCGCGAGAGACCGACCGCCGAGCGAGGATGGCGCTGGCAGAAGTGAGGGGCGCAGTCGGAAGGGCGGACGGCCTCGCCGTTCTCGACGACCATGGGTCGGCCTCCGACGGCCTCCTTGATCCACTCCGGGACCGGATTCGCGACCACGCCCGGCGGAGAGATCTCCGCGCGGTCGGGGCCGAAGGCGGCGAAGCCCCAGGACGCGGTGTCGGAGGTCGAAGGCCACTTCTCGCCTCCGCCCATCGCGAGGCCGATGGTGTTGTAGTCCGCGTAGTTGAAGAAGTCGCCGTTGAGGGCGACCTTGCAGTCGTACTTCTGCGCGAACTTCGTCACCGTCGTCTTCTTGTCCGCGGCGCGCGTGGCCCTGACCTTGTTCGCCGCGACGCGAAGGTCGATCTTCGCAGCGAAGTACTTGGCCGGCGTGCTCGTCGTCCCGGTGATGAACTGGATCCCGGGAAACGGCGTGGTCGTGAGCGCGTCTTCGGCGACCGCGACCTCGGTCTCGTCGTCGGCGTCCCAATCGTCGTCGCCGAGAGCGTCGATGGGCGAAGCGCAGCCGGCGACGAAGAGCGAACCGAGCAGAGCGGAACCAATCACGGCGAAGGAGAGCTTCATCGGAGACCTCCGAGGACCGCCAAAGCAGGTCCGGAAAGAGTGCTCCCACATCCGCCGCGGATGTCGGTCTTGGGTATGAACCGGCACGGGCAGATGTCAAAAGCCTCACGACTCCGCGCTCGAGAGGCACCTGCCTCCCTCCGCGAAATCACACGTCTTCCGGCCGCGTCTCCGATGCGTCGCGCGTCAGCACGCCGAGGATGCCGTTGCCTTCACTCGCTCGCTGACGAGGGCGAGCAGGCTGTTTCGATCGATCGGCTTCTCGAGCGTGGCGTTCTTCGTCTGCGCGATGAACTCACGGGCGGCCTGCGTGAAGGCGCCTCCGGTCAAGAAGACGACGCGAGACGCGTGATCCGGGAACTCGGCCGCGATGCGCTCGTAGAGCTCCATCCCCGTCACCTGGGGCATCATCAGGTCCGAGAAGATCACGTCGAAGGTCCCGCCCGCACGGAGCCGCTCGAGCGCCTCTTCGGCGCGCGTCGTCGTGACCACGTCGTGCTGACTCGCGAGCACCCGACGGATCGCCGCGGCGAGCATCGGCTCGTCGTCCACCACCAGGATGCGGCCGCGCCGCGCCGAACGTGGGGCCGACTCGGCGCTCGCTTGGCGCTCCGGCTCCACCGGGGAGTCCGCCGGCGGAAGGACGACACGGAACGTGGAGCCCTTCCCGAGCTCGCTCTGGACCTCGATCGTACCTCCCATCTGCCCGATGATTCGCTGGCAGATCGGCAGCCCGAGCCCCGTGCCGATGCCCGGCGGCTTCGTCGTGAAGAACGGCGTGAACAGGTTCGGGATGTCCTCCGGGCGGATACCCACGCCGCTGTCGGTCACCTCGACGACGGCACGGCCCTCCGCGTCGGTTCGCGTCGCGACGCGGATGACGTTCTCGTGGCTCTTCCCCTCCGGGATCGCCTGAGCCGCGTTCACGACCAGGTTGAGGAAGACCTGGCCGAGACGTGCCTCCGACCCACGGATGGCCGGCACCGGAGCGTAGTCTCGAACGACGCGCGCGCGATGGCGGATCTCGTTGAACGCCATCCGCAGGCTCGACTCCAGCGCCTCCCGCACGTCGGCGCGCTCCGACGACCCCTCCTCCTGCCGTGCGAAGATCCGAAGGTCGTTCACGATCTCGCGGACGCGCGCGACCGCCGCGCTCGCGTCCGCGATCGACTCCCGGACGTCCTTCTCGCGCTCGGTGAGCTCGCCCTCCGCGTCGCTCGCGAGCGCCTCGTTCGCGAGCTCGAGGTTGAGGAGCGCGGCGCCGAGCGGGTTGTTGATCTCGTGGGCGACCCCGGCGGCGAGCATACCGACCGACGCCATCCGGTCCGAGATCATGAGCTGCTCTTGCGCCAGCTTCTCCTTCGTCACGTCGCGAAAGACGGCGACGGCTCCCGTGATCTTGCCGTCCGCGGCCCGAAGCGGCCGCCCGCTCACGCTGAGCCACGCCCCCTTGGGCACCGCGGCGTTGCGAAGGAACATCTCCTGGCGATCGGTCGCCGTCCCCTGCAGCGCCTTCACGACCGCGAGGTCCGAGCCCTTGAGCAGCGTCATGCGATCGGGCGAATAGAGACCGTAGTGCGCCGGCCACTCCTCGAGCGGAAGGTCGGTGCGAGGCATGCGGACGACCGCATCCGCGCCGGCGCTCCACTCGATGACACGGCCCTCCGTGTCGACGACGACCACGCCGTCGGGTACCGTCTGTAGGACGCTGCGTAGGAGCTGCTCCGAATTCTCGGTCTCCTCGCGTTGCCGCGCGAGGAGAGCCTCGGCGGCGCGTTTCTCCTGCCGCACGACCGCCTCGCGGAGCTCCCGCTCGATCGCAGGCAACAGTCGCGCGAAGCGTCCCTTCGACATGAAGTCGTGGACGCCGGCCTTCAGCGCCTCGACCGCGTTCTCTTCGCCGATCGTCCCCGACACGATGATGAACGGAAGGTCGAGCCCGAGCTCCTTCATGAGCCGGAACGCGGCGAGGCCGTCGAACGTCGGCAAGGACCAATCGGAGATGACGATGTCCCAGCCGCCGCGCGACAGCACCTCACGGAGCGTCGCGAGGTCGTCGACGATCTCCGCGTGAGGATCGTAGTTGCCTCGTCGGAGCTCACGCAGGAGCAGCTCCGCGTCGTCGGGGTCGTCCTCGACGACCACCACGCGGAGAACTCTTCTCGGGACGTCGGGACTCCCCACCGGTCACCGATGATACCATCCCTCCTGCCCGGCGAGCCTCATCACTCATTCATGGATTTCCCGCTCGGAAACTGTGCCGGCTGGCGATGAGAGTGCCGTGAATGGCCGTACCCCGCCGCCGTCTATCCCGAACGGACGAGTGTGTTTACTCTTTCGGACGTGAAGAAATCGAGTGGACGCCTCGCGGCGTCGCGATGCGGGCTGAGTCTCGTGGTCGCTCATGCACTGGGCTTCGCTGCTTGCGTCGGAGACCCGCCACCTCCTTACTCGACGCCCTCGAGTGACGGAGGCACCGTTTCGAGCGACGGCGCGACGAACGGCGGCGGCGCGACGAACGCCGACGGCGCGACAAACGGCGACGGCGCGACGCCTCCCTGCGACCTCGACGCGCCGTTCAGCGCCCCGGCGCTCGTTCCCGGCATCGATACCCCAGGGAACAACGAGATGCTCGCGCGCCTGTCGAGCGACGAGCTCACGATCTACTTCACGAGCGACCGTGCGCGCGAGCACGATGGTGAGCCATCGATCGACGACCGCGACATCTACGTGGCGTCGCGGACGAAGCGCACGGACCGGTTCGGGCCTCCCGTGCGCGTCGCCGAGCTCACGACCCCGCAATCCGACTCGGCGCCCATGCTCACCCCGGACGGCCGCACGCTGTTCTTCGAGAGCACGCGTCCGGGCTCGTCCCTGCATGCCATTTGGGTCGCCACGCGCACGGAGACGGGCCAGTTCACGGATATCCGGCGCCTCGACAGCCTCGACAGCGTAGGCGACGAACGCGCGCCGTTCTTCAGCCCCGCCGACGACGCCCTGTGGTTCGGATCGAACCGGCACGACCCGGACCGGAGCTACGGCATCTATCGCGCGAAGCGAAATGGCGCAGACTTCGAACCCCCCGAGCTCGTCGAGGAGCTCTTCACACCCGACTCGCACTGGTTCCCGGTCCTCAGCGCCGACGGGCTCACCATCTACTGGGGGTCGAACCGAGCCGATGGTGGCGCGAAGGGTGACTTCGACGTCTGGAGAGCGCGCCGCAGCACGACGTCCGACCGGTTCGGTCCCCCGGAGAACGTGAGCGAGCTCAACACTCCGTCTGCCGAGCTTCCGACATGGATCTCGCCCGACGGCTGCAGGCTCTACCTCCAGCGCCGCGACGAGAGTGAAAGGAACAGCATCTACGTCGCCGAGAAGCCGCCGAAGATGTGACGCACCGAAGACGGGTGTAGCGCCGGTCCGCAGCCGAGCCCCGTCGCCGACGCAGGATGCTCAACCGTCCGTGCCTGCGTCTGGATCGGGGCAGAGCTCGAGCTGGCAGATGCCCTCGCGACACTCGAACCGGTAATCGCACCGGTGAACCTCGTCACACGAGGCACCTCGGCCGCCGCCATGCGTGACGCAAACGTTCACCGATCCGCCGTCACGCGAGATGGCCTCACACGTCGCGGGAGGCACGCACCCGACGTTGCGATCACACGTCTGCCCGACCGTCGGGCGCTCCTTGCAGACCCCAGCCCCGACGGAAGCCGTCACGCACGTCAGCGAGGGTCGACACGGCTGCTCCAGGGTGCACGGCTCGTCGAGACCTTGGCCGACCTCGCAACGGGAGGTGGTGGGATGGCAAACGAGCTCCGTCTCGCATGGCACTTCCGTGCACGACTCCCCGAGCGCAGCCTTCGACACACACGTCCCGTCGGGCGATGACTCGTCGGGCCTCGAGCACCTCAGCGCGTCGGCGCATGCCGAAAAAGAGCTACCGACGTGGTAGACACACGCGCGTCCCTCCCCTGGTTGCACCATGCACGTGCCCGACGGGGCGTGAGGCGTGAGGGCGACGCACGAGGTCCCGAACGTACAAGGGCGGCCGTCGGCGCTCGGACACGTGCTCCCAGCGGGGAGATACTCCGATGGGTCGAGCGGCCGACACTTGCCTTCGACGCAGTCGGAGCTGGGCGCGCACACCGCGGTGAAGTCCTCTTGCGAGCACGCCTCACCGTCGGGGATGATTCGGGCGCAGACGCCGCACGTACCCCATACGGAGGAGCACGCCAGGCTCTCGCATTGAGAAGCGAACGAGCAGGGCTCTCCGACCTTCGCGTCCCCGGGGGCGCGCACGGTGCCGTGAGGTGGCCTCGCGCGATGTCGTCGCAGCTTCGGTGCTTCTGCGCCGCCGCACACTGCACGAGCGCTTCGGGCGTCGTCGTCGATCCGGGAGAGAAGAAGAACTCGGGACAGAGAAACAGGTACCGATCGACGTCTGCGTCACCGACGCACTCGCGATATCGAGCGAAATACGCCTCCATGAGCAGACGACACGCGCGCTCGGTCAGCTCACCAGCGGCGTCCGCGGATGACGAAGTGGCGACGTCGCCTCCGTCGGCCGCGATCGCGTCGGGCGGAGGCGCCGCGGGATCGTCATCCCCGCATCCGGCAGATGCGGCGGCGGCGATCGCCGCGGCCCCCAAGCAACCAAGCCACGCCAGCCGCGCTCGCGCTTTCATGGAGCGATGAATATCCCAACTGGGAAGGAAGCGCGAGCGTCGGACGCAGCCTTCCCGGCCGCCCTGCTCAGGCTTTCGGATCCGAGGGAGCGGGCTCGATGGGGACGTCAGGCGAGCGGCTCTCGTCCTCGCGGGCGTATACGAGCTCCTGCGGATCGGTCCCCGACTTCCGGATCGCCATGACCTTCCGAACCATGACGAGCCCGAAGACGAAGAGCGCGATGCACGCCCACTGCGCCGGCGTGAGCGCGCCGTAGCGAGGATCGGCGGACTCGAGATCCCGCACCCGCAAGAAGTCCATCGCGAACCGGACCGGGGCATACGCCAGCGCGACGACGGCGACGTACGAGCCCGTCGTGAGCTTGCGACGCCACGTGAGCGCGAGGAGCGTCGCCAGCACGACGGTGAACATCATCTCGAGCAGACCGAGATCGAAGTGAGGAGAATTCCCGTGCCGGAGCTCGATGGCCCAATCCGCCGTACCGAAGCGAACGGTACGCGTGGGGTCCGGCGGACCGAACGCGACCGCGAGAGGGTGATCGGCGGGCGCCCGGATCCCCTGGTGGTCGTGGACGACCGCGCAACCGGTACGGCCGAAAATCCAGGCGACCGGAAAGACGCTCAGGATGAGGTCGCAGAACGGCAGGATCGGCATCGGCTGCGCGCGCCGCTTGAACTTCGAAAGCGTGAAGAGCGGCGTGCGGAGCACGGGCACCGCCTCGAAGTACTTCCAGAGGACGACCCCGATGAGCGCACCGATGAACCCGCCGAACGACGACAGCCCCTCCCACAAGAGGAAGATCGACCACGGCCGCCGGAGGACCTCCTGCGGGTGATAGAAGATCTGGTCGAGCATGTGGCCGCCGAGGAAGCCGGCGACGAGCATCCACGTGATGAACGAGTTGAGCTTGTCGATGTCGAGCCGGCGTTGCTTCGCGCGCCTGTTGGCGAGCCACGTCCCGATGATCACGCCCGTTGCGACGAGCAGCCCGAACGGATGCAGCGTCAGAGGGCCGAGCTTCAGGTCGGGGACGTAGATATAGGGGATCATCGAGGTCCGGGTTGGGCGGCTCTCCCGGAAGGCGCGAGGGTCCCCCGGAGCCGGGCCCGGTCTTTCTATCACGGGCCGCGTGGATGTGTCGTTGTCGCCGGCGTCCGTCGGCACGCCCCCTTTCGGCCCCCTGACCGATGGGGGCATGGCTCGGCCTCTTGCACGCTCGGGAAGATTGGAAGCCCGAGCGTGATAGTTTTACCGATGTGACGCTCGCGAGAGGACCGTGCAAGGTGTGGCGCCATGGGCTGAGTCTCGCGGTCGCCGTCGTCGTCGGCGGCGTTGCATGCGGAAGCGACTATGGAGCCGGTCCATCGACACCCTCGAACGACGACGGCGGCACCGTCGGTCCCGAGGTCGCCGACGGCTCGACGGCCCCCGACGTCGCTACGACCGACGACGCCGCTTCTCCTCCCGAGCCTCCCTGCGACCTCGACGCGCCGTTCGGTGCCCCGATGCTCGTTCCCGGCATCCATTCTCCGGAGGACAACGACTTCTTCGGACGCCTCTCGAACGACGAGCTCACGATCTACTTCACGAGCGACCGTACGCGCGATCGCGACCGTGAGCCGGTGGTCAACGACCGCGACATCTACGTGGCATCGCGGACGAAGCGCACGGACCCGTTCGGGCCTCCCGTGCGCGTCGACGACCTCGCGACCGTCAAAGCCGATTCGGCGCCCATGCTCACCCCGGACGGCCGCTCGCTGTACTTCGAGAGCAGTCGTGGGGGCTCGCTCGAGCATGCCATCTGGGTCGCCACGCGCACGGAGACAGGTCGATTCACCGACATCAAGCGCCTCACCAGCCTCGACAGCGCCGAAGAGGAACGTTCGCCGTTCTTCAGCCTCGCCGACGATGCGCTGTGGTTCGCATCGGACCGGCTCAGCCCGAACGAGCGAATGGCCATCTATCGCGCGAAGCGAAATGGCGAAAACTTCGATACTCCCGAGCTCGTCGAGGAGCTCTTCACGCCCGACTCGTACTGGTGCCCGGTCCTCAGCGCCGACGGCCTCACCATCTACTGGGCGTCCAACCGAGTCGACGGTGGCGCGAAGGGAGCCTCCGACATCTGGAGAGCGCGGCGCAACACGACGTCCGGCCGATTCGGGCCCCCGGAGAACGTGAGCGAGATCAACACTCCGTTCGACGAGATTCCGACCTGGCTCTCGCCCGATGGCTGCCGCCTCTATCTCCAGCGGCGCAGCGGTACGGCCCCCTACAGCATCTACGTCGCGGAGAAGCCTCGCAAGAAGTAGCGGTGCTAACCGCCTCGAGGACCGGAGCCGTCGGAAGGAGCTCGCTCGGCCGCCGTCCCTGGAGGCGGGGTGGGCTCGTCACGTCCGGCTCGGGCTCTGCGCGGAGCACGGATGACGATGCTGTCGCCGTCCCCGGCATTCTCGCCGGCCACGACGATCGCCTCCCAGCCTTCGCACGCCCGGTGATAGAGCTCGCGGTCCTGTCGGAGGTCGGGGCACGAAGCGCTCGGAAACCTCCGCTCGAGGGCGCCCTCGAGTCGCGCCATCGCGAACACCTGCGCTTCCATCCGGTCCTCGGGAGCCGACGGATCGAGCCGTACGATTTGCTCCGCTTCGGCCCAACGCACGAGCATGTCGCTGCCTTCGACCTTGGCCCCGACGACGACGCCGTCCTCCTCGATGACGGAGATCTCGAGGGTGAGCACACGAGACTCGCGCTCCGGCCGCGTCGGCAGCATGAAGAAGTAGTCTTCCTCGTGCTTGCTCGGGACCGCGCCCCAGGTCGGCGTCGTCCTGCCGAGCAAGAGCGTGCGCAGCTTCGGTGACGACAGCTCGCGCGGAGCGCCGTAGACGTCTTCGTCGAGCAGGACGCCGATCGCCGAGAGGATCGCGTCTCCGACGGCGCGCCGCT
>ERZ777003.909-NODE-909-length-50987-cov-47.868589_pt1 | contig 50987 bp, 40 predicted proteins | sample MGYA00374956_ERZ777003 | MGnify/ENA primary metagenome ERZ777003 (study PRJEB29302, sample SAMN06268252) | bioreactor metagenome | isolation source: Joint BioEnergy Institute, California, USA | place: USA:Joint BioEnergy Institute, California, USA | collected...
GTGTGGTTCGGTGCCTGAGAATTGCCAACTTGTGCTGGATGAGCGGGTGATCGACGACCGTGAGGTTGGGAAATGCTCGCATTGCTCGCAATCCGTCATCGGAAATCGACTTGTGGTGCTAGATCCGTGCGGGGCACTGCCGTGGACACCGGGGTCGTGGTGCGCCGGTCGGCGGCAGCACGGGCGAGTGCGCGGACAGGAAGTATAGAGGCGGCCGGGGCGCGGTCAAGGCGAATGGCATGTTTGGTGCCCCGATGTGCCATGGGATCGGCGGCTCGGAGGCGACATGAAGACGACGAACCTGAAGTTGAGGGGGCTCGATTGCGCCCACTGCGCCGAAGAGGTGGGGAAGGTCTTGCTGGCGCGCCCTGGCGTTCGGAGCGCGGCCGTGCGGCCGGGCAATCCCGGCGGGGCGGAAGTGGAGTACGACGAGCGGACGGTGACGCCCGAGCAGCTCGTGGCGTTGCTCAGGAAGGTCGGATACGACGCGCAAATCGGCGGCTACAGCGCGGGAGGGGCCGTTTAGACGTCGCCTGCCGCGGGTAGCGTGCGACGCGATCGAGCTACAGCCGTCCGAGCTGGATCGACTCGACCCACCCTTCGGCGCCGTCGGCGGCGAGGATCCGTAGCCAGACGCCTCCCTCGGTGGAGTCCCGGACCTGGACCGCGACCGGGGCCGGGAGGACGAAGATCTGCTCGGCGTGCAGATTCGGCGCTGCCCGGACAGGAGTTTCCGGTTCGAGCACGATGGCGAGCGGCGGGCGCCGATACTCCGCTACCCACGCGCCGAGGGCCAGGAGCGCGACGACGACGCCAGTGACGCCGACGATCCCGGCCGACCGTCCCCGCTTCAACGCAAACCGGGCCAGCGCGGTTCCGCCGAGCAACCATGCGAGGCTCGCGAGGAGCAGGAGCTCCTCGGCCGTGACCGGTATCGTGGGGAGGACCTGGTCCACGAGGCTGACCGGGGCGCCGGCGGCCCTGAGATTGTGCCGCGTGTCGCGGTCCCTGGGATCGAGGCGCGCGGCGCGGAGCCATGCCCAGAGGGCGCGGGCGTGGTCGCCGGTGTGGTGGTATGCGTTGCCGAGGTTGTACCACCCGTGGGCGTCTAACGGGCGCGCCGCCACATACGCGGCGAAGTGGTCGCGTGCGGCGGGCAGGTCGCCGTTTTGGAACGCGGCGTACCCGGCCGCGAAGCGATCCTCCTGCGGCGCCCGGGCAAGGCCCGCCGCCGGGGCCGCCAGCAGCAGAGCGACGGCGAGGAGCGCCGTGGTCGTGGCCGACTTCGGGCGGCGAACCTGGCGATCGATGGCTTCCACGAGCCGCTCGAGCTCATCCAGCATGGCGTTCCGCGCCCGGGCGTCGGGCCGGACCGGCGCGAAGCGCGCGCTGGCGAGGCGGGTGAGGAGCGCGGCTGCGGCGCGGTTGACGGAAGACGGGACGCCCTGGTCCTCCAGGGCGCGGCGGACGCTCTCGGCATCAGCGCGCCGGAGCCCCGCATCGCCCAGCCGATCCGCGAGCCAATCGCGGAAGAGGGCGGAGAGCTCGGCGAAGAACTCGGGATCATTGCCGTTCGCCCGGCTCCGCAGCGTGGCCAGGGCCTGGCGCCTGCGGGCCCGGAGCGACCGCGGCGAGGGCGTGCGTTCCCGCCGGCCGACGGTACGGGCCATGAGCAGTCCTGCGATCGCCAGGAGCGGCAGCGCCTGGACCGCCAGGAAGGCCGGAGTGCGCACCCACCCGAGCGGGGCCTCGGCTCCCGGCCGGTCCTTGAGGTACCGTAGGGCAACGGGGCGGCCGTCCCGGGTGCCGGATCCCGGCGCGGCCGTGACCCGGAGCGTGAGTGGGGCGCTCGAGGCGACGTCGTACTCCTTCCTCACCGGGTCGAAGTACGGGTACCGGACCGGCGCCAGTTCGTGGCGTCCGGCGGTCTCCGGAACGATGACCCAGGTGAACCGTTTCGTGCCCTGGACCACGCCGCCGACCGGGACCACCTCCGCCTCCTCGGAGGGCGGGTAAACGCGCACGCCGGGCCAGTCCGGGAGCTTCGGGGGCGGCGCCGCCTTGATGTTGCTCGTACCCGAGACCTCCACGTGCAGCATGGCCGCCTCGCCTGCGGGCACCTCCGCGGGCTCGAGGCGCGCGGTGACGGTGAATTGGCCCACCGCGCCGTTGAAGTCGTGGGGCCGCCCCTCCTCCGGGAGCGGGAGCACGACGACGCGCAGCGTGTCGCTGTTCAGCTCCCGGCTTTCCGGCGCGTACAGGAAGCCCCGACGGATCTCGTAGACCAGACGCGCGGGCGGGAACGAGACCAGCCCCGGCGAGAGCGGGAAGTACGCGCGCCGGAACGTCTGCACCTCGTACAGGCGGTCGTTGAGCACGCGCGGCTCGACCATCGGGGCGTCATTGAGGTCCTGGATCCAGAAACCGACCGGGCTGGGCGGCACGTACTCCGGCGCACGGCGGAGCAGGAGCCGCACCTCGTTCGAGAACATGGCCTCGGCCTGGAAGGTGATCTGCTGGCCGACGTAGACCGTGTCCGGGACGACCCGGGCGAGGAGGATGACCTCCCCATCCGGGCCGGCGGGCGGAGCGGCCGTGCGTGTGCCGGGAGCGGGCGGCCCGCCCCCCGCCCCACTCCGCCCCGCTGCCGTGACGAGCAGCCGTTGCGGGCGGGTCGAATACTCCTTCCCCTGCACCCGCACCACCGCCGGCGGGATCACGTACTGCCCGGCCGCACGCGGACGGATCACGAACTCGCGCCGCACGATCCGGGTCCTCCCGCCGGGCAGCGAGAACTGGAGCTGGGAATAGTCCCGGGTCCCCACGACCTCGAGGCCGCTCGGGAGGGGCGGTGCCTCGAACCGTTCCGGCGCAGGGCCGCTCGTTTCCACCCGGACGTCCAGGACCACCGTTTCGCCCACACCGACCGCCGACGCCGACAGCGATGCCGACACACGGACCGGGTCCTGGCCGCCCGCCGCGACCGCCAGCGCGAGCCAGACGACGAACGCGTTCACCAGTCCCGCTCCACGGGACGCTCCCGCTGCCCACGGCGGAGCCGCTGCCGGTACACGTCCCGTTCGTCCTGTTCCGCGGCCCGGAGGATCCGCTCCGCCTGCTCCGGCGTCATCGCGCCCTCCGCATCCGCATACGACCGGTCACGGGCCGACGGGCTCGGCGGGAACGGCTGGAACCCACCCCCGCCCCCCTGGGGATCCTCCGACCCGTCCGGGTCCTGTTCCGAATCCTGGTCGCTCTGGCCCGACTGGGACGGCGGCTGCTCCTCCTGGTCCCGGAGCGCCAGCTCCAGGTTCCACTTCGCGTCCCGGTCTCCGGGCATGATCCGGAGCGCCTGCTTGTAGGCCTCGATGGCGGCGTCCAGGAGCCGCCCCCGCGCCTCGGGATCGCCGGCCTGCCGCGCGTCCGAGAGGAACCGGTTGCCCAGATTGTACAGGGTCCGCTCCCGCAGCTCCGGGTCCACGGCGACCAGTGCGGCCCGGAAATGCTCCTCGGCATCGTCGTAGCGCCCGAGCCTGAGCAGCGCCGTGCCGAGATTGTAACGCAGCTCGGGCGTGTCCCGGCCGCCTTCCAGCGCCGCCTGATACGCCTCCACGGCCTCGGCGTAACGGCCCTGCCGGTACAGCCGGTTGCCGCGCTCGAAGTCCCCGATGCCCAAGCCCGTCAGGAGCACGACCAGCGCACCGATGGCGACATTCCTCAGGACCATGGTCACGCCTCCCCTTCCCTCGCCCGGCGCCGGAGCGTCGGGTCGAGGAGCGCCGCGTCGATGACGAGGAGCCCGAGCGCGAGCGCCACGAACCAGCCGAAGCGCTCCTTCCGTTGCACCTGGCGGTCTCCCTGCATCACGGCCTGGTCGAGGGACCGGAGCGCCGCCAGCAGGCGGTCCGTGGCCCCGGGCTCCTCGATATGCACGTACCGCCCGCCGGTTCGCCGGGCCACGTCCCTCAGGAGGGATTCGTTCAGTCTCGAGATCACGATGTCTCCGGCCGCGTCCCGCATGTAGCCGGCCACGCGCCCCGACCCGGGATCGCGGTTCGGCACCGGGTCCCCCTCGCGGGTGCCGATCCCCACCGTGTGGACCGCGATCCCCGCCTGCGCCGCGCGATCCGCCTCCGCCAGCACCGCCTGCGACTCCTCGTGCGCCTCGCCGTCCGTCATGAGCACGATGGCGCGCGAGCCCGCCGCGCCCGGCTGGCCCTGGACGAGATCGATCGCCTGGCGAAGCGCGGCCGAGAGCGAGGAGCCCCCGTAGCTCACGATCCCCGGATCCAGCGCATCGATGTAAAGCTCGAGGGCTCCGTGGTCAACGGTAAGGGGCGACAGGATATACGCGCGTCCGGCGAAGGCGACGAGGCCGAACCGGTCCCCCCGGAGCTCCCGGAGCAGACGTCGCGTGAGGAGGCGCTGCCGCTCCAGCCGGTCGGGCGTGACGTCCCGGGCGAGCATGGACTTCGAGACGTCCACCGCGAAGACGATGTTCCGGGAACGGGCCTGGGACTCCACGGCGCGGAACCCCCATTGGGGTCCCGCGGCGGCCAGGCCGAGCGAAGCCGCCGCGAGCGCGAGGATCACGGCGCGGCCCGTGACGGTGCGCTCCACCTCCACCGCCCCGAGCCGGCGGAGCAGCGCGGAGTCTCCGAGGGCGCGGATGGCGCGCCGGCGACGTCGCACGTAACCGTGCACGCCGAGCACGACGAGGACCGGCAGCGCGAACGCGAGCCAGAGGAGATCGGGCCGGGCGAAGCTCATGGCACCCTCCCCCAGCGGCTGGCCCGCAGGATCCACTCGCCGACGAGAAGCAAGGCGGCGAGGACGAGGAACGGCAGGTACCGCGACGTATACTGCACGTACCGGCGAACCTCGACGGTGCTCTTCTCGAGCTGGTCGATCTCGTGGTAGATGCTGTCCAGCGCCGCCTCGTTCGTGGCGCGGTAGTACCGGCCGCCGGTGAGCTTCGCCACCTCGGTGAGGAGCTCCTCGTCGATGTGGACGGGCAGGTTCGCGTACTCGTAGCCGCCGAGCAGCCCGCGGGCCACCGGGATCGGCGCCACGCCCTCAGTCCCCACGCCGATGGTGTAGACCTTGATGTCGAAGGTGGCGGCGGCGCGGGCCGCGGTGATGGGGTCGATCTCGCCCCGGTTGTTCTCCCCGTCCGTGAGGAGGATCATGACCCGGGACTCGCCGGGCGCCTGGCGGAGCCGGTTCGCGGCGGTGGCGATGGCGGTGCCGATCGCGGTGCCGTCCTCGAGCATCCCGACCTCGAGCTGCTCGATGGCTCGGAAGATGACCGGGTAGTCGATGGTGATGGGGACCTGGGTCAGCGCTTCGCCGGCGAAGGCGACCATCCCGATCCTGTCGAACGCCCGGCCTCGGATGAACTCCGCCATGGCCTGCTTGGCCACCGCGAGCCGGTTCCGCGGGTGGAAGTCCTCGGCCAGCATGGAGCTGGAGATGTCGACCACCAGCATGATGGCGATCCCTTCGGTGTCGATATCGACGGCGGACGTGCCGGTGCGGGGCGAGGCGAGGGCGAGGATCAGGGCGAGGATCGAGCCGGCTCGGAGCCAGCCGGGCGCCCGTGCGGCGGCTTCCGTCAGGCGGCGCCGGTTGCGGCTCAGGAGTCCGGCGCGGGAGTAGATGAGCGCGGGCGTGCCGCGGCGTCGCAGGCGCAGCACGTACGCGGCGAAGGGCACGAGCAGGAGGAGCGCCCACGGTTGCCCGAACCCGAAGCTCATGCGGCCTCCCCGGGCGTGGCCGACCCATCCCCCTCCGGTTCGGCCTGCGGCGCCGGCGGGTACGTCGCCACCCAGTCCCGGGCCCGCTGCCAGTCGAGGAACGCGGCCTCGGGCGTGGGCCGGTGGCGGGCGAACTTGACCAGGTCGGCGGCGCTGAGCACGGCCACGAGGGATGCCCGCGGCTCCTCCTCCAGCGACGCGAGCCGCGGGACCAGCTCCGAGGTGGTCAGGTCGCCGCTCCAGCGCGGATCCACCGCCTCCATGTACCCGCGGACGGCTTCCGAGACGAGCGTGTAGAACGCCTTGTACTCGCCGGCCTCGACCAACCCGAGGGAGCGGGCCCGGTCCAGCATGGCGAGGGCGCGCTCCCGCGGCGGCACGGGCGGCGCGACCAGGATCGGCTCCGGTGCGTCGCCCCGACGCCGACGGTACCAGAACAGGAGCCCGCCGGCCGCCGCGATCAGGCCGAGCATCGCCAGGAGGAACGGCCAGAGCAGCCAGTTCGCGCCGAGCACGTCCTTGGGCGGCTGCGGGTCGACCCCCGCGGTGTCCCCGGGGAGCACGGATCGGATGACGACCTCGGGGAGCGCGGCGGTCAACGTGCGTGCGTCACCCTCGCTCGGCCCGATGATCCGGATGTTCACCGCGGGGAGGAAGACGTGGCCGGGGCGCCACGCGGTGAGCGGATAGGCGACCGTGAGCCGAAGGCCGCCGTCGTCCAGCGTATCCACCCGTTCGTGCCGGCGCCCTGCGTGCTCCATGTCCCGGGCGAGGGCGAGGGTATCCGGGAACTCGGCGCGGTACCCGGGAGGGAGATCGACCCGGAACGCGGCGTGGAAGACGTCGCCTACGGAAATCGAATCCGGGGTCACGGCCGCCCGGACCCCCTGTGCGTTCACGGCGGTGGGGGCCATGGCCGCGAGGAGCACGAGGAGCGCGGCTGTCCGCCCGGCGTTCATCGGCGCAGCAACCGCTCCCTGCGCCGGAAGAAGGCGAGGAGCGGCCCGATGTAGGAGGTGTCGGTCCGGACCTCGATCTCGTCCACGCCGAGCCGGCGGAAGAGGCGGCGGAACGCCGCCCGCTCCCGGGCCACCAGCCCGGCGAAGTACGCCTGGAGCGACGGGTCTCCGGTGTCGACGGCGACCCGGTCGCCGGTCTCGGGGTCCGTGACCATGACCAGCCCCGCGTCCGGGAGCCGTAGCTCGGCCGCGTCCGTGATCGTGATGGCCACCACGTCATGGCGGCGGGAGAGCACCCGGAGCGCGCGCACCCAGCCGGGCGCCGTGACGTCGAGGCCATCGGACGGGGCCGTGACCAGCCCGGCGACGTCCGGCGGGGGCGGGACCATGAAGTCGCTGAGCAGGAAGATGATGGCGCGGTGCGGCAGGATCCGGCCCATGTACTCCAGCGCCGCGCCCAGGTCCGTGCCCGTGCCCGTCGGCCGGTACACGAGCAGGTCCCGGATGAGGCGCAGCACGTGGCGGCGGCCCTTCTTCGGCGGCACGTAGTGCTCCACCCGGTCCGTGAAGAGGAGCAGCCCGACCCGGTCGTTGTTGCGCACGGCGGAGAGGGAGAGCACCGCGGCGATCTCCGCCGCGAGCTCGGCCTTGAACCGGCCTCGGGTGCCGAACTGGCCGGAGCCCGAGAGATCCACCGCCACGAGCACGGTCAGCTCCCGTTCCTCGATGTGCTTCTTGACGAACGGGTGGGCCATCCGGGCGGTGACGTTCCAGTCGATATTGCGGACGTCGTCTCCCGCCTGGTACTCCCGCACCTCGGCGAACTCCATGCCCTGGCCGCGGAACACGGACTGGTACTCGCCGCTGAACACGGCCTCGACCCAGCCGCGCGTACGCAGCTCGATGAGGCGCACCTGACGGAGCACCTCCCGGGGCACGGCCTCCGAGGAGCGGGTCTCCCGGTCCGGCTTCGGGCGGGAGGCGACGCCGTTCGCGCCGCCTTCGTCGCGCGCCGCGCCCACGGCGCGTCCGCGGGGCCGCAGGAGCGATGCGAACCGGGAGACGATGCCGGGAGCCGATTTCACGGAACGTCCACAGCCTCGAAGATGCGGGCCACGAGGTCGTCCGGCGTGATCTCTTCGGCCTCGGCCTCGTAGCTCGTGATGATGCGGTGGCGCAGGACGTCCGCGCCGATCGCCTTGACGTCCTCGGGGAGTACGTAGCCACGCCCGCGCAGGTAGGCGTGGGCACGTGCGCAGAGGGCGAGGAAGATCGTGGCCCGGGGCGAGGCGCCGTACTCGATCAGCGGCGCGAGGTCCGACAGCCCGTAGTCGGCCGGACGACGGGTGGCCTGGACCAGGTCCACGATGTAGTCCTCGATCTTCTCATCCATGTAGAGCTCGGAGATTTCGCGCCGCGCCGCGAGGATCTCCTCGGGTCGCGCCACCACCGCGAGCGGCGCCAGCTCCTGCCCGGCCACCCGGCGCATGATCTCCTTCTCTTCGTCCCGGCCCGGGTACTCCACCCGCAGCTTGAGCATGAACCGGTCCACCTGGGCCTCGGGGAGCGGGTACGTCCCCTCGTGCTCGATGGGGTTCTGGGTGGCAAGGACCAGGAACGGCTCGGGGAGCCGGTACGTCTCGCCGCCGATCGTGACCTGCTTCTCCTGCATGGCCTCGAGGAGCGCGGACTGGACCTTCGGCGGGGCGCGGTTGATCTCGTCCGCCAGCACCACGTTGGCGAAAATCGGGCCCTTCTTGGGCGCGAATTCGCCCGTGCGCTGGTTGTAGATCATCGTCCCGACGATGTCCGCGGGGAGGAGGTCCGGCGTGAACTGGATGCGCTGGAACTCCGCGTCGATCGTCTCGGCCAGCGACCGGACGGTGAGCGTCTTGGCCAGGCCGGGCACGCCCTCGAGCAGGACGTGCCCGCCGGTGAGGAGCCCGATGAGGAGCCGTTCGATCATGGAATCCTGCCCCACCACCCGGCGCTGTACCTCGCGGGTGATCCGATCGGTCAGATCCCGCCCGGTACGTGGCTGTATGGAGATGCCCATTGCGTCCAACGGCTCCCTCCTCCCGCGTTCGTCGTTGAGCCTACCGCTCGCTTGTACGCTGCCGGCCGGTCCCGGGATCCGCTCAGCGCTTCACGCGCGCGCCCGCATCCTCGTACCTGAACACCCAGGCGGCCAGCCGGCCCGGCCGGATCTCGCGCTCCCGGGCGCTCGGCTCCATGTCCCGACGGGAGCCTCGCTCCGGCCCCGGCCCCGCCTCGAACTCATGAACGATTCGGGCCAGACGGTTGCGCCACTTGCTCCAGTTCGAGGGGCGCAGGTCGATCCACCCGCTGTCCGCGAGGCGGGGATCGGTCGGGTCCTGGCCGGGGTGTGGCTCCACCTTGACCCGCTGTCCGCGGAGCAGCCGTTCTCCGTCCGGGAGCAGGATCGGCAGTCCGACGGAGAGCGCGCGGATCCGCAGGTCCGCATCCTCCTCGACGAGCGCCGCCGCCCGCCGCGCGGCGTCCTCCGGATCCAGCTGCGCCGCCGCCGGCAGGTCGGGATAGAGCCGCGCGAGGATGGCGGCCTCGAAGAGGAGCTTGGACAGCCGCGGCGGGCCGAGCATCTCGTAGGCGACGGCGCGCACCCCGTACTGCGCTTCGAGCGCCGCCATCCGGTCCAGGGCCGCCTCCCGGAGCACGCCGGCGCGGTAGGTCGGCCCGGAGGTCGCCGCATCCAGCGCCGCCACGATGTCCTTGCCGGTCGCGTGGCCGCGGACCTCCCGCACCACGTTCTCGGCGATCTCCTCAGGCGTGATGTATTCCATGAGCCCGAGGGAGGTAAGTGCTTCGAACTCGCCGAGGCTGAAGAGCCCGTTCTCCCCGGCGTCGAGGAACACGCCCTCGAGCGTGCCGCCGGCCGCGGTCCACGCATCCTCCACGGACGCCGCGAACGCCTGGTCGAGGGGCAGTGGGCGCGTGGCGTCGAACCGCTCGATCGGACGCCCGCCTCGCCGCACCTCCCCGAAGCCGATCCGCTTCCAGCTGATGGCCGCCGTCGGCTTGATCTCCTTGACCGCCGGCCCGCCGGGCGTGCGCGCCATGAGATAGAGGAGGAGCGAGTGCGCGCCGGCCACCCCGGCCTTGGCCAGGAGCGCGCGGCTCGGCCGCTCCTCCGAGTGCGTGAAGGGGATGTTGAGGCCCATCCCGCCGGTGCCCGCGGTGCCGACCTTCACGTACATGGTGGTTCCGGCGCGGCGCATGGCGTCGAGCGCGATCTGGACGTGGCGGATGAGCTGCGGGAGATACAACGTGCCGAGGTGCGCCTCGACCGCGTCGATCCCCGCGCCGCCGGCGGTGGCTTCCCGCCGCAATCTCTCCACGCCCACCGAGACATCCTGATAGGCGATGGCCGTTGCCGTGTTCACACAATCCACCACCAGGTCCGGACGGATCCGGAGGAGCAGCGCGCCGAGGGTGGAGGTCCTCACCACCTCTTCCGTCAGCTCTCCGTAGATGGAGTCGATGACGAGGCGGCGCGCGACCGGGTCCTGGAACACCTCCGCCCGGCTCCGGTCTTTGTACGGCGCGGGGAGGAAGATATCCCCCCATACCGCCTCGATGGACGTTTCGGGCGCCCGGGCAGGCTCGGCCCTCAGCTCCTCGGCCGCGCTCTCCGCCTCGTCCTGGCGGAGCGCGCAAAGGACCAGGCGAGCAGGCTGGAACTCCAGGAGCTTCCGCGCGACGGCGAGTCCGACCAGGCCGGAGCCGCCAAGGATCAATATGGTGCGGTCTTGGATGTCCATGTCTCCACCTTGTTCGGAAGCGGATTCGAGGCGACGACGTCTCACGGCCGGCCGCGCGGGCGACCAGCCGACAGGGCGGCGATTTCATGCGTGGAGAGCCGCCGCCACCGGCCGGGCTCGAGAGAGCCCAGTCGGATCGGGCCGTAGCGGACGCGCACGAGGCGCCGTACCGGATGCCCGATGGCACTGAACATACGACGAACCTCCCGTTTCCGCCCCTCCCGAAGCGTCACGCGCAGCCGGGAACGGCCGTCGGGCGCGCCCCGCAGCCGCCGGACCGTCACGGCGCGCGCGACCCCGTCCTCGAGGTGAACGCCGCGCAGCAGACGGTGTAGCGACTCGTCGTGCACATTCCCGTCGACCTCCACCTCGTACTCCCGGTCGATCTCGAAGCTCGGGTGCAGCAGCCGGTGCGCCAGATCCCCGTCGTTCGTGAGGAGCAAGAGGCCCTCGCTGTCGAGGTCGAGCCGGCCCACATGGAAGAGTCCGTGCAGCCGGTCCGGGAGCAGGTCGTAGATCGTGGGACGACCCTGGGGGTCTGAACGGGCGCTGACGTAACCGGCGGGCTTGTGGAGGGCGACCCATAGGGGCGGCTGGAGTCGCACGCGCCGGCCGTCCACCTCGACCGGGTCCGCATCCGGGTCGACCTTCACCCCCGGTTCCGTGACGACCTCGCCGCGCACGCGGACCCGGCCGGCGCGGATCAGCTCCTCCGCCCGCCGCCGGGAGGCGACCCCCGCGCCAGAAAGGAACTTCTGCAGTCGAACGGGTTCGCCCACGAACAGGACTCCGGCGGAGGGGTTCAGGTCGCCGCAGTTTCCTTCTGCCGCGAAACGTGCTCCCGCAGCACGACCGGCAGCTCCTCCGGCCGCGGCACGTCGTGGAGCGACCGGAACCCGAAATGCTCGAGGAACCGCTGAGTCGTGCCGTACAGCAGCGGGCGGCCCAGCCCTTCCGCGCGGCCGACCACGTCGATCAGACCCCGGTCCTGGAGCGTGCGCAGCACGCCGGCCGAGCTGATCCCCCGAATCTCCTCGATCTCCGCCCGGCCGATCGGCTGCCGGTACAGGATGATCGCCAGGACCTCGAGCGCCGCGGCCGACAGCCGCGCCGGCTGGGGCACGGTCCGGAAACGCTCGAGGTACGGCGCGGCCTCGGGCCGCGTCAGGATCTGGTAACCGCCCGCCACCTCGTAGATCTGGAACGCCCGGCCCGTCGCATCGTACTCGGCGCGCAACGCCTGGATCGCGGCCTCGACGGCGTCCTCGTCCAGATCTTCGTGGGCGCGGGCGAGGTCCTCGGCCGAAAGGGGCGCGTCGCTCGCGAAGAGCAGCGCTTCAATGATCTGCGACGTCTGCATCGGACGGCTTCCCGTTCCTGCGATAGATCCAGAGCGGCGCGAACGGCTCGCGCTGCCTCAGAGCCACCCGGCGCTGCCGCGTCAGCTCGAGCCCGGCCATCAACGTGACGACCGCGTGCAAGCGGTCCGCGAAGGGCCGGACCAGCCGCCGGAACTCGACCCGCGCGAAGCGCTCCAGCGTCTCGATGATGAGCGCGATCTTCTCCTCCAGCGGCACGGCCCGGGCAACGACCCGGTGCTCCGCCGGCGGGCGGGCCCTCTCCCCCACCGCCATGGCCGCGGCGAGCAGCTCTTCCCACGTGAGCTCCAGGTTGTCCTTGGGCTCCGGCTTCGGCATCGGCGGCACGAAGCCCCGGGCATAGTGCAGGGCGCGTTCTGCCTCGGCTTCGGCGAGACGCTGCGCCGCTTCCCGGAAGTGCTCGTATTCGAGCAGGCGCCGGACCAGCTCCGCCCGCGGGTCGATCAACTCCCCCGACTCGTCCACCCGCCGCGGCAGGAGCATCTGGGCTTTGATCCGGACCAGCGTGGCCGCCATCTCGAGGAACTCGCCCGCCCGGTCGATCCCGAGCCGCTGCTCAACGCCCTCGATCGCCTGCAGGAACTGCTGGGTGATTCGCGCGATCGGGATGTCGAAGATGTCGATGTCCTGCTCCCGGATCAGATGCAGGAGCAGGTCGAGCGGGCCCTGGAACCGGTCCAGCTCGACAATGAAGGCGCCTTCACCCGAAACGCTGACCGCCATCACGTCCAGGCCCGGATCAGGGACAAGACCAGCCCCTGGAGCACATCCACCGGCCAGAGCAGGTACCGGAACACGCCCGGCGCAAAGATCAGCAGGGCGAGCAGCACCAGCATTCCGAAGCGGCCGACTTCCCGGTAACGCGCACCCAGGCGCGGCGGGAGCAGATGGTAGACTACGTGCGAGCCGTCCAGCGGCGGGATCGGGATCAGATTGAAGACCGCCAGAACGAGATTGATCAGGATCCCGTACCCGGCCGCCTGCTGCACCACGTCCATGATCCCGGCCGCCCCCGGAACGATCCGGCCGGCGTGGACCGCGAGCACGAACACGAGCACGCTGATCGCCGCGAGAATGAGGTTCGCGGCGATCCCGGCGATCGAGACCAGGACGTCGCCTCGCACGTAGTTCCGGTAGTTCGCCGGATTCACCGGGACCGGCTTCGCCCAGCCGAACAGGAACCCGGCGTTGGATGCCCAGAGCACGAGCGGGAAGAGGATGCTGCCGAACAGGTCGAGGTGCGCGATCGGATTCAGCGTCAACCGACCGGCAGCCAACGCCGTGGAGTCACCCTGCCTCAGTGCCATCCAACCGTGCGCGTACTCGTGGACGACCACCGAGAAAAGGAGGACCGGCAACAGGATCAGCAGCATCATGGGGGTAAGATTACCCGCTTTCCCGGCCTGGCGCCACCCCGCCCGGGCCTCGGACGACAGCCCGGCCGTTGACTACGGCGATTCCGGTGAGCCACGCCGCGCCGCGCGGATGAAGGGGTATCGTGTGCCGGAGGCGCGGCCCGGATCGATGCGGCGTTCCCGGCGATCTCCCGGACACGGAAACGAAAAGAGCCCGCCGGAAAAGGCGGACTCTCCGATCGACCTTCGAGCCGCGATCCGTGGCCGGTACGTTCCGTCCCCGCTTACGGCGTCCCCCCGAGCGCCTTCACGTGCCGGGCCAGCCGCGACTTCTGGCGGGCGGCCTTGTTCGGGTGGATCAGACGACGCGTAGCGTAACGATCGAGCAGCGCAGCGGACTCGCGGAACGCGGCCGTGGCTTCCTCTGCAGTCTTCGCCCGGAGCACCTTCTTGATCGCGGTCTTCATGCGCGACCGCTGGGCGCGATTCCGCTGCGCCCGCACTGCGGCCTGCCTCGCCCGCTTCTCTGCACTCTTCGTGTTCGCCAACCGACCCTCCGCTCGGCCACCGAATCAGACAAAGCTATAGACGATCTCACGAAATCCAGCCACGTAAAATACCGCGCCTCGCTGCCTCCGTCAAGTAACTGGGCGCCGTTCTCAGAGCGCGAACAGGTCCAGGGTCATTGCGTCCCCGGACTCCCCCACCCCACCGCCCGCGCCGCCCGCAGGGACCGCGATCGGTGCCCGGTGCCGGAAGAATTCCCGGCCCAGCGCCGGATCGTATGCGGTCCAGCCACCGTCGATGGCGTCCAGCAGTGCGCAGACCTGCTGCATCTTGGCGTCCAGGTCGTCCACGTAGTGGAGGATGAGCGCCTCCAGGAGCTTGGGCCGCCGCGGGCTCTGCCACTCGTAACGCCCCTGGTGGCTCGCGATCAGGTGCAGGAGCAGGACCGTGCGCTCCCGGGTGAGGCCGGGGATCGAACGGGCCTCGTCGGCCACGATCTGGAGGCCGATCACGATGTGGCCGAGGAGCTTGCCCTCATCCGTATAGGGGAACCCGCCGGTGCCCTCGATCTCCCGGATCTTCCCGATGTCGTGGAGGAGCGCGCCGGTCACCAGCAGGTCCCGATCGATCCGCTCTCCGTAATGCTCTGCAAGGCGGATGCATGCCCCGGCGACGGAGAGCGAATGCTCGAGCAGGCCGCCGATGTACGCGTGGTGATTGCGCTTCGCTGCGGGCGCATGGCGGAAGAGCCGGCCCGTCTCGGTATCCGGACCGAGGATGCGGCGGAGCAGCGCGCGGTACGCCGGATCCTCCACGCCGGCGATGAGCGCCGCGAGCTCGGCCTCCATTTCCCGTTGATCCCGCGGCGACCGGGGCACGAACAGGTCGAGGTCCTCGGGCGGGACGTCGAGCGCAACGACCTCCTCGACCTTGAGCTGGCGCTGGCCGGCGTAGGTTTCGACGCGGCCGCGGATCCCGGCGTATCCTGGCACCGAGAGTGAAGCGGCGACCCGTTCGGCATCCTCCCACACCCGCCCCTCGACGGCTCCGGTCCGGTCCACCAGACGCATCCGGAGGTACGGCTTCTCGTGCCGGGTCATGCCGAGCTGGACGGACTCCACGAAGTAGCATGCGGTCACGCGTTCGCCGTCCGCGAGCTCGGCGATGGATGGCCACGGGAACGGCTCGCCGGCCATCCACTGGCGCGGGGTGGGCCGGGAACTGGCGGGATGGGACGTCATTGCCGGAGCTGGCGCCGCTCCCACACGATCCGCCCGCCCACCACGGTCACCACGGCGCGGCCATACAACCTGCGGCCGGCGAACGGCGTGTTGCGGCTCTTGGAGACGAAGGTCGTGGGGTCCACGACCCATTCCTCATCCGGATCGAAGATCGTGACGTCCGCGGGCGAGCCTGGCGCGAGCGTGCCGCCCGGGAGCTGGAAAGCACGTGCAGGCGCGCAACTCATCCGCTCGATCAGCGTCGGGAGCGAGATCACGCCCGGCCGGACGAGCTCGGTAATGGCCAGACCCAGCGCGGTCTCCAGGCCGACGAGGCCGAACGGCGCATCGTCGAACGCCTGCTCCTTTTCGTCGTAGTGGTGCGGGGCGTGGTCCGTGGCGATCACATCCAGCGTCCCGTCCGCCACGCCCTCGATCACCGCCGCCCGGTCTTCCGCCGAGCGGAGCGGCGGGTTGACCTTCGCCTCGGTCCGGTAGCCGTCCACCGCCTCATCGGTCAGGGTGAAATGGTGCGGAGTGGCCTCGGCAGTGACCCGCACGCCGCGGGCTTTCGCTTCCCGGATCATGGCCACGCCGCGCCTCGTGGAGACGTGCTGGATGTGCAGCCGCCCGTTGGTCAGCTCGGCGAGGATCAGATCCCGGGCGATCATGATGTCCTCGGCGGCGTTCGGGATCCCCTGGAGACCGAGGCGCGTGGAGATCGCACCCTCGTTCATCGAGCCGCCCTTCGAGAGGGAGCGTTCCTCGCAGTGACTCGCAACCGGGATCCCGAACGTCTGCGCGTACTCGAGGGCGAGCCGCATCAGCCCGGCATCCGACACCGGGTACCCGTCATCCGTGATGGCAACGGCCCCGGCGTCCACCATCTCACCGATCTCCGTGAGCCGTTCGCCCTTCTGGCCTACGGAGATCGCGCCCACCGGGTACACCCGCGCGTACCCTGCGCGGATCCCCTCGGCAACGACGAAGCCGACGGCCGCCGGATCGTCCACCGGCGGGTCCGTGTTCGGCATGGCACAGACCGCGGTGAAGCCGCCGGCCACCGCCGCGTGGGCACCGGTCTGGATCGTCTCTTTGTGTTCCCCACCCGGCTCCCGGAGGTGGACGTGCAGGTCGATCAGGCCGGGGCAAACCACCAGCCCCTGGGCGCCGATGCGCACGGCGCCGTCCGGTGCGCCGAGCCCCCGGCCCACCGCGGCGACTTTGCCATCCGCGAGCAACACGTCCAGCGTGTCATCCAGGTTCCTCGACGGATCGATCACCCGGCCGCCCTGGATCAGGATCGGGCGTTCATTCATGGGATCTCTCACAGCACCCCGAATCACTCACCCGACGGCGCTTGTTTCGCGGCTTCCACACGTTCCGGGGCGCCGCCGGCAAGGAGGTAGAGCACGGCCATGCGGACCGCCACGCCGTTCGTGACCTGATCCAGGATCACCGAGTGCGGGCCATCCGCCACGTCACTGTCGATCTCGACCCCCCGGTTCATCGGGCCCGGATGCAGGATCAGCAGATCGCGCGGCGCGCGCTCGAGCCGCTCCCGCGTGACCCCGAAGACCCGATTGTATTCCCGCAAGCTCGGCACGTATCCGGCCTGCATGCGCTCGAGCTGGAGACGGAGCACGTTCAGCACTTCGGCCCACTCGATCGCCTCCTCGATCCGCGAGAAGACGTGCACGCCCGTCTCCTCGATGTCCGCGGGCAACAGCGTGCGCGGTCCGCAGACCGCCACCTCCGCTCCCAGCTTCGTCAGCCCCCAGAGGTTCGAGCGCGCCACGCGCGAATGCAGGATGTCCCCGACGATGCACACCTTCACTCCCTCGATGCGGCCGAGGTGGTCGCGGATCGTGAGCATGTCGAGGAGCGCCTGCGTCGGGTGCTCGTGCCGGCCATCTCCAGCGTTCACCACGTTCGACCGGATCCGGTCGGCCAGGAACTGGGCCGCGCCCGAGGCGCTGTGCCGGATCACGACCATGTCGATCCGCATGGCCTCCAGGTTCCGCGCGGTGTCCACCAGCGTCTCGCCCTTGACCACGCTCGACGCCGACGCCGTGATGTTAACGGTGTCCGCTGACAGCCTCTTCTCCGCGAACTCGAAGGAGATGCGCGTACGCGTGGAGGCTTCGAAGAAGAGGTTGACGATGGTCTTGCCGCGCAGGACCGGAACCTTCTTGATCGGCCGCTCGCTGATCTCCTTGAACGGCTCGGCCGTGTCCAGGATCGCACGAATCTGCTCGGCGCTGAGCTGCTGCAGCCCGACCAGGTCCTTCCCGAGATACGGTGCGACTTCGCTCACGCCGCCCCCTCGTCCGCCAGGCGCAACTCCACCGCCAGGCGACCATCCAGTTCAGGCACGAGCACTTCCACTCGCTGCCCCGATTGCGCTTCCACGGTCCGCCCCACGATGTCCGGCTGAATCGGCAGTTCGCGCCCCCCGCGGTCGACAAGTACGCAGAAATAAATGCGGGCGGGGCGTCCGAAGTCCGTGAGCTCGTCGAGGGCGGCGCGGGCCGTGCGCCCCGTGTAGGCGACGTCATCCACGATCACCACCACGCGCCCGTCGATCCCGCCCGGCGGCAGCCGCGTTTCGCCCACGATGGGACGTGGACCGATGGCCATGAGATCGTCCCGGTAGAGCGTAATGTCCAGCGATCCGACGGGCGGGCGCTCGCCCTCGGCTCGCTCGATCTCCATGGCGATCCGCTCGGCCAGCGGGATGCCCCGCCGCTGGATCCCCAGCAGCACCAGGTTCTGCGTACCCTCGTTCCGCTCCACGATCTCACGGGCCATGCGCGCCAGCGCACGCTCGACCGCCCGTTGATCCATGAGGAGCTGTCGTGCCGGCTCGCTCATCGGTTCCGGGATTGGGGTCCGGTAGGTCGCGGGGAAGGTTAGCGGAGGCGAAACGGGCTGTCAACGGCCCGCGGGGCCAGCCGCATGGCTGCCGGAGCCGCCTCCGCCCGGCCCGTCCCAGCGCTCCGCTCCCCGACCGTTTCGTCAACTCGGTCCAGGCGGATTCCCGCGCCGCCGCATCTGGCGAAATCGCACAGATCCGCCATATTGGCGCACGGCGCTGTTTCCATTATGATTCAGGATCTACGCCACCTGAACCCAGGAACTCCATGACCGTACCCATTGAACCGGGGTGGCTGAGCCTCCTGCCGCCCATCGCGGCGATCGTGCTCGCGCTGGTTTTCCGTGAAGTCGTCCTCTCCCTCTTCGCGGGGATCTGGCTCGGAGCGCTGATCCTCAATGGTTACAACCCCCTCGCGGCCACGCTCGCGAGTATCGAGCAGTTCGCGCTGGGCACGCTGACCGGAGACGCGGATCACGTCTCCATCATCATGTTCAGCCTCATGCTGGGCGGGATGGTCGGCGTCATGAGCCGCAGCGGCGGAACGTACGGGATCGTGGACGCCCTCAGGCCGTTCGCGACGACGGCCAGGCGCGGTCAGTTCCTCACCTGGCTCTCCGGCCTCGTCATCTTCTTCGACGATTACGCGAACACGTTGATCGTCGGGAACACCATGCGCCCGGTCACGGACCGGCTCAACGTGTCACGGGAGAAGCTGGCGTACATCGTGGACTCGACCGCCGCGCCGATCGCCGCGATCGCGCTGATCTCGACCTGGATCGGCTTCGAGATCTCGTTGATCGGCGATGCCCTGAAGTCCGCGGCGGAGACCGCGACGGATCCCGGGATTCAGGCGCAGCTCCTGGCGGGGAGCCAGAACCCGTTCAACGTTTTCCTGCACACGATCCCGTATCTGTTCTACCCGATCCTCGCGGTGATCTTCGTGCTGCTCGTCGTGGTGACCCGCCGGGACTTCGGACCGATGCTCATGGCGGAGCGGCGGGCGCGTTCCGGGGGCGGCGTCCTGCGGCCGGGCGCGATCCCGGCGGCGGACCCGACGAGTGCGGCGCTCGAGCCCCCTGCGGGCGCCCGGCCCCGCTGGTACAATGCCGCCGTTCCCGTGCTGACGGTGGTCATCACAGGGCTCATCGGGCTGTACACGACGGGCGTGGAGAGCCTGGGCGAAGGGGAGCGGACCTTGCGCGCGATCATCGGCGAGGCGGATCCGTTCCGGTCGCTGCTCTGGGGGTCGTTCTTCGGGTCGGTCGCCGCCATCGTGCTCGCGGTGGCGCAGCGGATCCTCACCATTGGCCAGGCCATCGAAGCGTGGGTCGGCGGCCTGCGGGCCATGCTCCTCGCCGTCGTGATCCTCGTCCTCGCCTGGGCGCTCGGTGACGTGACCAAGGCGATGGGCACCGGGCCGTATCTCGCCGGCGTGCTCAAGGACACTCTCCCCCTCACCGCGCTGCCTGTCCTGGTCTTCGTGATCGCGGGGGCGACATCGTTCGCCACCGGCACCTCGTGGGGCACCATGGCGATCCTCTTCCCCGTCGTGATCCCGCTGGCCGTGGCAATGGGCGCGGGCGTGGGCTTCGCCGGCGGGGAGAACTACACGATCCTGCTGGGCGCCATCAGCTCGATCATGGCGGGCTCCATCTTCGGCGACCACTGCTCACCGATCTCGGACACGACCGTGATGAGCTCGATGGCTTCCGCGTGCGATCACGTCGACCACGTGCGAACGCAGTTGCCGTACGCCGTGGTCGTGGCGCTGGTCGCGATCGCCGTCGGAGACATCCCGACCGCTTTCGGTTTGCATCCCGCGATCTCCCTCGCGCTCGGGATCGGGATCCTGTATGGCGTGCTGCGGATCTTCGGCCAGCCGGTCTCGGAGCCGGAGCCGGATCGGGAACGGATCGTCGTGAATCGAGCGGCGGTTCCGGCCGATTGATGGACCCGGCGTGGAGCCCGGCGCCGGGTCCAATCGGCGCCGGGCGTCAGCCCAGCTTCCGCCCGATCCAGATTCCAACCGGAATGGCCATGGCCGCGGCGCCCATCCCGAGCGCCACGCGCCGTGAACCCATGATGCGGCGGAGGTTCCGGCGCATCCGCGCCATCTTCACGGTCTTGACCGGATGCCTGAGCATGAACATGGCTCCGGGCTTCTTGCCGTAGGCGACGAAGCTGGCGATGGTTCCGAGCACGATGCCTCCTGCGCGGGTGTGACTGGCGATGGGCGCGGGAAGATGAGCCCGCCGGTCTCGTAGGTGTGCAAGGCGCGTGCAAGGGGAAAGTCCGCCTCCGGGGGACGCCGCCGCGGACATTCGCGTGGCGGCCGGACCGAGGAGGTGGCGCGGGAGCGGGTGCGCCCCGTCAGCGACGGGCGCGGAAGAACGAACGGAGGAGTTCGCCGGCCGGATGCTCGAGCACGCCGGCGGTGAGCTTGAGCCGGTGGTTCAGCCGCGGATCCTGCACGATGCAGCCGAGCGATCCGCACATCCCCGCCTTTGGATCCCGCGCGGCGTAGACTACACGGCGGACACGGGCCAGGACGAGCGCGCCCGCGCACATCGCGCACGGTTCGAGGGTGACGTAGAGCGTGGCGTCCAGCAAACGCCACTGATCGAGGCGTTCTGCTGCCCGCCGGATCGCCACCAGTTCCGCATGCCCGGTCGGATCCGCCCACGTGCGCGTGCGGTTGTGTGCTTCCGCGAGGATTCGGCCGTTCAGCACGATGACCGCCCCCACAGGCACCTCATCCTCCGCCGCAGCAGCATACGCCTGTTCCAGCGCGCGCTGCATCCACATGGCGTCGTCGGGCTCTGGGGGGTCGAACGTGGCCAGGGCCGGCGGCTGTAGCGGCCGCGTGGATCCCGTCCCCTCACCCGACTGCGTTGCTACCATCCCGATCCGACGTCCCCCTCAAACCTCGGCCGCGGAGACCCCGGCCTCCGCCCCGGCCAGAGATACGTCGCTTGGATCCCGAAGCCGCCGATAGACGCCCAGGACGCGGCCGAGCACCGCGAACCCCGTGCGGTCCAGGATCCGCACCGGCTCGGAACGATCGCCGGCTTCCAGAAGCACTTCGTCTCCTTCCCGGCGATACGTCCTGACCAGGATGTCCCCGCCCAGCCGAACCACGGTCACATCGCCATCCTCCACATCCGCCTCCGCGATCGGCTCCACGAGGAGCAGATCTCCGGCGCGGACGCCCGCCGGGATGCCGTTCGAATCGACTTCCGGCGCCGTCACGAAGTACGCCCCCGCCCCGCCCGCGAGCTTCCGATCCAGCAGGAGCGGCTTGCCGTCCGACCGGGCGCCCCGCGCAACGATCGATGCGTCCAGCGTAGCGTAGACCGGCACGGAGACCACGTCCGGCTGGAGCTCCAGCCCCAGCAGCCGCACGCCGCGAGAACGGGACGGATCACGCTCGATCCAGCCCTTCCGGGCAAGCGCCTGGAGATACTCCGAGACCGTCTTCGTGCTCTTGATGTCGAAGCGACGTCCGATCTCGCGAATCGACGGCTGATACGTATGCCGGCGCAGGTAATCCACGATGTAGTCGAGGATCCTGCGTTCAAGATCGGAAAGGGGCTCGGGCATCATCGCCTCCCGTGTGGCTGGACGGGCCGAGAGGCCGGGCAACGTGGATATCCCTTCAATGAGGATGCGTTCGAAGCGAGCGACGGGCTGCCCGCGAAGCCCCGGCCCGATCGCTGCCGGGGCGGGCCGTTGCGTGAGGGATCGGATGCCCGACCGACTGTGGCCTCGACTTCGCGGGAACGGTTCAGACGAACGTCCGATCGAGCCCGGAGGCAGCGCGAGTCATGTCAAGCTTACGAGCACAGACCCGCCAATGTCAAGCAGGACGTTCGGGCTGAGCTGCTTGAAAATCCGGAAAACGCCGAAGTGCGGCCAGAGCCGCGTCGATTCTGCGCAACGCGAGTTCGCGCCCCATGACGGAAAGAACCTCGAAAATCCCCGGCGACACGGCCGTGCCCGTCAGCGCCAGACGGAGTGGGTGGATCAACTTCCCTGCCCCGATCCCGAGCTCGTCTGCGAGGGTCCGCAGCTCGTTCTCGAGCTCCGGCTCACGCCATTCCCCGAGGGCGGCGAAACGATCCCGCAGCGCGGCGAGGCGCGCGTGGACCTCGACGGGCTCCTTCCAGTGCTTCGCCACGGCGGTCTGGTCGTAAGTGACCTCCTCCTCCAGATATGGCCGTGCCTGGCTCACGAAGTCGTCGAGGTTCCGGGCGCGCGGCTTGAGGAGGTCGATGAGCGCCAGGTACCACGAACGCCGCTCGGCGAGCGCGTCCGCGGTGGCCAGACCAGTGGCCACAATGCGCGGCGTGATGAGCGGCTCGATCTGCTCCGCCCCCATCCGGCTGATGTGCTGGCTGTTGAGCCACTCGAGCTTGCGCGGGTCGAAGACGGCGCTCTTGAGATTGATCCCTTCGAGCGAGAACCGCTGGATCAGCTCCGGGATGTCGAAGACCTCCTCGTCGGTCCCGGGGGACCAGCCGAGGAGCGCGAGGAAGTTGACCATGGCCTCCGGCAGGATGCCCTGGTCACGGTACTCTCCGATGGCCGTGGCGCCGTGGCGCTTGGAGAGCCGCTTGCCGTCCGGGCCGAGGATCATGGGGACGTGAGCGAAGACGGGCGGCTCGAGCCCGAGCGCGCGGTAGAGCAGGATCTGCTTGGGCGTGTTGGAGATGTGGTCGTCCCCGCGGATCACGTGCGTGACGCGCATCTCCGCATCATCGCTGACCACGGCGAGGTTGTACACCGGCGTGCCGTCCGAGCGGAGGATGATGAAGTCCTCGATGTCCCGGTTGGCGAACTCGATGCGTCCGTGGACCGCGTCCTCCCAGGCGGTGACGCCATCCGGCACGCGGAACCGGATGGCGAACGGCTGACCGGCCGCTGCACGACGCTCGGCCTCGTCGGGCGGCACGTTGAGGAGGCAGTGGCGGTCGTACCGGTAGCTCTGCGGCCCGCCCGGCGCCTCGGCGCGTTTCCGCTCGAGCTCCTCGGGCGTGCAGAAGCACCGGTAGGCGGCTCCCGATTCGAGCATGCGGAGCGCATCGCGGCGGTGGCGCTCCACGCCATCGGCCTGGTGGTACGGGCCCTCGTCCCAGAGCAGGCCCAACCAGGTCAATCCGTCAATGATTGCCTGGACCATGGCCTCGCTGGAGCGCTCCCGGTCCGTGTCCTCGATCCGGAGGATGAACGCTCCGCCGTGTTTACGCGCAAAGAGCCAGTTGAAAAGGGCGGTTCGGGCACCGCCCACGTGGAGGTATCCGGTCGGCGAAGGCGCGAACCGGACGCGAATCTGCGTATCACTCATGGCGCCGGGAAGCTAGTGACGGCGCGCGGTTGCGTCAACGGGCCACCCGCAGGCAGGGCTCCGATCGGAATCGGAGCGTGCCGCGCGGGGCCTCGTCCACGCGTCCAGCGTGTGACCGCTCACGCCGTCGGCGCCGGGGCGGGCGTGGGCGCAGCGGTCGGCGCGGTCGCGCGGGCCCGCCTCCGCTCGAAGATGTAGTAGAGCGCCGGTGCGACCAGCAGCACCAGGATCGTCGAGCTGGTCAGGCCGCCGATCAGCGCATAACTCAGCGCGTTCCAGATGTTGGCGTCCGCGGACGAGCTGAAGAGCACCAGCGGGAGCAGACCCAGGACCGTCGTACTGCTCGTCATCATGATCGGGCGCACCCGCTCGAGCGTACCGCGGACGACGGCCACGTCGAGGGCGAGCCCGTCCCGTCGCCGGAGCTGGTTGATGTGATCCACGAGCAGGATCGAGTTGTTGACCACGACGCCGCCCATCATGATCACACCGATGTAAGCCTCACGTGTGAAGGTCGCGCCCGTGTAGAAGAACAGGAGGAAGACGCCAATGAGCGCCATGGGTACGGCGAAGAGCACGCACAGGGGCTGCCGCAGTGATTCGAAGAGCGCGGCGGTCACCATGTAGATGAGCAGGATGGATACGGCGAGGACGCCGTAGATCTGTCGCTGCTCCTCCGTGTCCCAGCGCCAGTCCATCCGGGTTTCGAGCTTGTAGCCCGCGGGCAGCGCCGTGGCCTCCACCACGGCTTTCTGGACCTGATCCCCGAGGCGCGCGGGCCCGCGGAACTCGTAGCTGACGCGCCGCTCGTACTGCTGGTTGCGGCGGAGGATTCGGGCCAGGACCTGACGCTCTTCGAGATCCGCCACATCGCCGAGCCGGACGGATTTCCCGCCCGGCGCGGGAATCAACAATTCCTGCAGCGCGAGCAGGTCCATTTCCCGGTGGCCGGCGAGCTTGACGGCGAAGTGGAGCTCCTCCCCGCCGACCCGGATCCTGCTGGACTGCGCCTGGGTCTGCCCGCGCACGGCCGACGAGACCTGGCGAACCACGTCCTGCACGGTGAGATCGTGCATCGCCAGGCGCTCGCGGTTGATGCGGAGCACGATCTCGGTGGCCCGGTCCCGCTGGTAGAAGGCACCCGATGCGTTGGTGTCCACGTCCCGGATCCGGGAGAACCGTCGGAGCCGCCGCCCGAGGTCCTCGGCGATCTCTCGCACCGTTTCGTAGTTGTAGCCGAATACCCGGATCGAATAGTTCGGCGGGCTCGAGCCGCCGCCGTAGAACGAAGGGCCGTAGCCGTAAACGCGCACCTCGGCGCCGCCGAAGCCGTGGCTGAACGCCACGAGCTGTTCCTTGATGGCGACCGGGATGGCGGTGTTCTCGATCTCCTTCGGGAAGGTCACGCGGATGAATGCGGCCTGGGGCGTGACGTTCGTGACGAACTCTTCGATCTCCGGCATCGCCTTCAGCCGTTCCTCGAAGAAGCGCGTCAGTTCATCCGTCCGCTCCAGCTCCTCGCCGCGTGGGAGCGTGATCTGGATCGAGATATAGGTGTCGGTCCCGCCCCAGCCGCTCCAGATCACACCTCGCGTGACGTACTTGTCGAACAGGTAGTAGGATCCGCCGAGCATGGCCAGCGCAACGATCACCGTCAGCCACGGGAAGCGGAGCGTGGCGCGGATCAGGGTCGCGTAGAAACGCACGTAGATCGGCGGCCTGCGGCCGAAGCCGGCGTACCAATCCGATCGCGCCCCAGCGCTCGCGGCCCCGGCCGGAGAGTCGTCAGCCGATGCCGCGCCGGTCGGGGAACCGGCGCCGGAAGCCGTGGCAACGGCCAGGGCCGGGGCCTCTGTGGCAGCCCGGTTCTTCAGGACGCGCGAAGCCAACGCCGGGATGAAGGTGAATGCGACGAAGAGGCTGGCCACGAGGCTCAGCCCGACCACGACCGCGAGCGGCATGTAGTAGATCTGGAGCTCCCCCTGGAGATATACGAACGGGACCAGCACGACGACCGTGGTGAGGGTCGCGGCGAGGATCGGGATCACGACGTCGCGCGCGCCGTGCTCGGCCGCGTACGCCGGAGACTCGCCCCGGGAGTGCCGCCGATAGATGTTCTCCAGGACGACGATGGCGTTGTCGACGATCAGGCCGAAACCCATGGCGATCCCCATGAGCGTCAGCACGTTCAGTGAGAAGCCGGCGAAGTAGATGAGATTGAGCGTCAGCAGGATCGACAACGCGATCGTCGAGAAGACGATGGCCGACGAGCCAATGGTGTTGAGGAAGAGGAGCAGCACCACGAAGATCACGCCGGCCGAGATCAGCGCCCGGAAGCGGAGATCGCTGAGCTGCTGGCGGATGGAACGGCTCTCATCGTCCTGCAGGATCAGGCGGACCCCCGGTGGGTGGAGGGGCTCGATCTTCTCGATATGGGCTTTGACGCGATCCGCCACGGCCACCGCATTCGTGTTGGCCTGGCGGGAGATGAAGAACGACACCGCCGGGTTGCCGTTGATCCGGTAGTAGCTGGTGGCGTCCTCGAAGGTATCGTGGACGCGGGCCACATCCCGGACCCGCACGACTCTGCCTCGATCCACGAGGAGCGGCGTCTGCAGCACGTCCCCGATGGAGTCGGTACGCTGCCGGATCGTGAGCGTCCGGAGGAGCCCGCCCTCCTCGACAGTGCCCGCCTCCGTCACGTACTCGAGGTCGCGGATCCGCTGCGCCACGATGAAGGGGTTGAGCCCCAAAGCCGTGATCCGGTCCTCGTCGAGCTCGAGCTCGAGCACGCGCTCGCGCCCGCCGTACGCGGTTACGGCGCCCACGCCATCGAGCTGGAGCAGTTCGGGAATGATGACCTCGTCGACGTGGGCGCGGAGGGCCTCCAGGGTGTACGGGCCCGTGACGGTGTACCGCATGAATGGTCGCGTCTGCTCCTGGAATTCACGCGGCACGTACGGCTGAATGTTCGTTCGGGCGTTGATCGGCAGCTCCTCCCGGATCGAATTGATCCTCTCGGAGAGTTCGAGCCGGGCGAAGTTCATGTCGGTGTCTCGCGCGAACTCGACCGTGATCCGAGCGTTGCCGATCCCGTTCTGCTCGAACGACTCCGACGAGACGTTCTCGACGCCGCGGACCTGCTGGATAACGGACTCGAGCGGCGCGGTGACGAACGCCTCCATGGTTTCGGGCGAAGCGCCCGGCCAGGTGGCATTGACGATGAGTCGGGGGAGCTGGGTGTCCGGCAAGAACTCGATCGGCAGGTTGCGCCATGCGGCAACACCGAGGAGCGCAACCGCGAAATAGGCCATGGACACGGCCACGGGCCGGCGGATCGCGAGGCGGATCATGGTTCTCCGGACGCGAGTTCCGAGGGATCGATCGGAGGTGCCGAGGAACCGGCGTAGGCCGGGGCGTGCACGCTCTCCATCGGGGACGTGCTGCCCACCGTGGCATGAGAGGGCTCGGTCGCGAGGCCCGTCAGCTCACGGAGCCGCTGGCGCGCGGATTCCAGGAGATCGAACGCCACGGGCACCACGATCAGCGTCAGGGCCGTCGCGGAGATGAGGCCGCCGATCACGGCGATCGCGAGTGGCGCACGGAGGTCGGCACCGCGGCCGATGCCGAGCGCCATGGGCAGGAGGCCGAGTACGGTCGTGGCGGTCGTCATGAGGATCGGCCGCAACCGGGCGCGCCCGGCCCGGAGGATGGCATCCCGCCGGTCGAGCCCACGCCGCCGATCCTGATGGATGAAGTCGACCATGACGATCGCGTTGTTCACCGCGATCCCGACCAGGATCACCATCCCGATGAGGCTCATGGTGTTGAGCCCCGCCCCCGTGATCCAGAGAGCGGCGAGGGCGCCGATCACCGCCAGCGGGACGCTGAGCATGATGGTGAACGGATGCATGAAGGATTCGAACTGCGCGGCCAGGATCATGTAGACGAGGACGACCGCGAGCGCGAACGCGAAGGCGAGGTTGCGGAAGCTGCGGCGCATCTCCTCGCTTTCGCCGCCGATCTCGACCCGGAGGCCCCGAGGTGCAGGGTTGGCCGCGAGGGTTGCCTCCACCTGCTGGATCGCGGCATCGAGGCCGCCGCTGGCCACATCCGCGTAAACGGGGATCGTACGAGCCTGATCCAGGCGACGGACCTCGGCGGGCCCGACGGCGGTTTCGGTGCGCACCAGCTCCCGGAGCGGCACGCCGTTCACCCGCAGGACGTTGAGCGTCTCGAGATCCCGGCGGGCCTCATCCGGGAGACGCACGATCACCGGGATCTTCCGGTCGAAGTCGACGAAGTCGGTTGCATGGCGGCCGCGCATGTAAGCCTCGACCGTCTGTGCGACGGCCCGGGCCTCGACGCCGAAGGCGGCGGCACGTTCGCGGTCGATCTCGACCCGGATCTCGGGCTGCCCGAGCTCCATACCGAGCCGGACGTTCGTGAGGGTTGGGATCTCCGCCAGCCGGCTCTCCAGTGTGCGGGCGTAATCGAGGGCCCGGTCCAGGTCGTCTCCCCGAACCCGAACCGCCAGATCCGCCTCGCCGCCGCCGAGCAGGCGGCCCAGCGCGGTCGCCTGACCGGTTTGCACGGCGAGGGTACCGGGCGGGTATCCGGCGAAGACGGGATCGAGACGGCGCAGCACGTCCGGAGTGGCCACGCCGTCGCCGAGCCGGACCTCGAGGAGCGCCGTGTTGAGGCCGCTCTCCTCATCTTCGACGCCGGCCACCGCGTTCTGGCGCCCGATCCGCGCGAAGACGGCGCTCACACCCGGGTCGGCCCGCACCGCCGACTCCAACCGGGTGGCCGCTTCGACGGTCTGTTCGAGCGGGGTCCCTCGCGGCAGGGTCAGGTGGATCTGGAAGGCGCCCTGGTCCACATCCGGCAGCACCGCACGCTCGAGGGCGAACCCTAGCGCCATCGCGCCCACGAGCCCGAGGACGGCGATCGTCACGACGCGGCCGCGCCGGTCGAGTGCGCGGGAGAGCACCACGACATAGCGTTCCGCAGCCCGTTCGTATACGCGGTCGAACGCGGCGAGCGGGCGGGAGAACAGCCCGGAAAGGAAACGGCCGACCGGGCGGCCGGCCCATGCGGCCAGCCGGGCGACGCGGCCGCGCTGCCGCTCGGAGCCGTCCGCGGCCCAGCGGGCCGCGAGCACCGGCAGGAGCATTACCGCCACGACCAGGCTGGCGAGGAGCGAGAACGTTACGGTCAGGGAGAGGGAGCCGAAGAGTTCCCCGGCCACGCCCTCGACGTAGATGATCGGGAGGAACACGGCGACCGTGGTCAACGTGGACGCGGTGATCGCGCCCTGGACCTCTTCCGCACCCACGGCCGCGGCGTCCATCGGGCCGAGCGCTGGGAACCCCGGACCACCCGTGCGCCGTCGGAATATGTTCTCCAGCACGACGATCGAGTTGTCGACGAGCATCCCCACGCCGAGCGCGAGCCCCCCCAGGCTCATGATGTTGAGCGACACGCCCATCGCGTCCATGAGCGCGAACGTGGCAATGACCGAGATCGGGATGGCGAGGGAGACCGCGATCGGATAGCGGGGATCGCGCAGGAACAGGAAGAGTACGAGGAAAGCCAGGATGGCGCCGCCGATCAGCGCGTCCACCACGTTCGAAATGGCGTCCGAAATGAAACCGGCCTGGCTCATGGCCACGTCCAGCTCCACCGCGGGGTATTCGGCGCGGAGTTGCTCGATGACCTCCTCGACGCTCTCGGTCACCCGGACCGTATTCGCTCCGGACTCCTTGAACAGCAGGATGCCGACGGACTCGCGACCGTTGTACCTGGCCACGGCGTCGCGCTCCTTGAAGCCGTCGGTGACGCGCGCGATGTCCCGGACACGGATGAAGCCGCCGCTCCCGTCGACGTTCGCCATGCCGCTCTGCCGCCGCCCCACCACGACGTCCCCGATCTGCTCCACCGCCTGGAACTCGCCGAGCGTGCGGAGCGGATACTGATACCGGCCGCGGCGGATCGTCCCGCCGGGCGCGCTCTGGTTCGCCGCCTGAACCGCCACCTCGACGTCGGTTATGGTGAGTCCGTAGCTCTCCAGGAGCCGCGGCTCCACTTCGACGTGGATCTCCCGCTCGAGCCCGCCCGTGACCACCGCCTGCGCGATGCCGTCCACCTGCTCGAAGCGTCGCTTGAAGACGGACTCCGTGAGATCCTTGAGCGCCCAGAGGTCATCGGACCCGGCCACGCTCAGCGCCATGATCGGCTCGGACGTCGGGTCGGTGCGCAGCACCGAGGGCCGGCTCGCGAGCTCCGGCAGCACGTCCCGGATGTTGTCCAGCCGCTCGCGCACGTTGAGGACGGCGAAGTCCATGTCCGTCCCCCATGCGAAATAGAGCGTGACCAGGGACACGCCTTCCCGGGAAACGCTCTCGACGCGCTCGATACCGGGCACGGCGCCGAGTTGCCGTTCGATCGGCTCCGTGACGAACCGCTCGACCTCCGCCGGGCCGACGTCCGGGTAGGTCGTGTAGATCACCAGCTTCGGATAGGCGATGTCCGGGAGGAGGTCGATCGGCAGCCGCGCAAAGGAGATGAGCCCGAGGAACACCACGGCCGCGAAGACCATGGACACGGCCACGGGTCGCTGGATCGAATGCCGGGGTATCGACATCGCTTGCCGGTCGTGCCGTTGTCGGACGTTGGAGTCGGGCCGCTCAGGGTCGCACGCGGCGCCCGACGCGGAGTTCCAGATCGATGAGCGCGCTGACGAACGCGAAGCGACGCTCCATCGCCTCGCGCTCCGCGCGCGCCGCCTGGTCCGCCACGGCCTGGATTTCCGTGAAGTTCCTTGCGCCGGCCCGGTACTGCTCCCGAGCCATCTCGAGCCGCGCCGCGCTCAGCTCCGCGGAACGGTCCGCGAGCTGGACGGAACGGTACGCGTTCTCGAGATCGATCAGCGCACTACGGACCTCCCGCTCGACCGCGATCCGCTCGGCGCGGAGAGTCTCTTCTGCATTCGCCCGCGTCACGTCCGCCTGCACGATCGACGCCGTGGTCTGGAACCGGGTGAAGAGCGGGATCTGCGCGTTGAGCGAAAACCTCAGGCTACGGTTCGGCGGATCGAACTCGAACAGCGCGTCGTAATCCGGACGGTTGATGGAACGGCCGTAGCCCGCGGAAGCCGTGATCATGGGGAAACGGGCGGCCCTGGCCGCGCTCGCGCTGTGTCGGGCGGCGGCGAGGGCCGCCTCCGCTTCGCGAATGCGGGGACTCGATTCGAGCGCCGCGGCCACCAGCGCCTCCACATCCAGGTCCGACGGGTCGAAGATGGGCGGGAGCGAGTCCACGAGCTCTGCAGCCAGCTCTCCATCGATCCCCAGGGCCTCCGCGAGCAGGAGCATCTGCTTGGCCGCATCGCCCCGCGCCTGGGCCACGGCCTGCTCCTGGATGGCAAGGTCGACCTGCGCGCCGAGCACGTCCACCGGCCCGCTGGCCACGACCCTCAACTGCCGCTCCGTGACCTCGAGCTGGTCCCGCCGGGAGGCGAGGAGCCGCTCCTCGAGCTCGATCCGCTGCCGGGCCCGAACGGCCTCGTAGTACCGCCGCGTGACGTCCGCCTCCAGCTGTTGCACGGCCCGCTCGACCCTGGCGTCCACCGCACGGGTATTCGAGCGGCTCGCCCGCAGCCGCCGCCAGGTCTGGCCCCCGTCGAACAGCGTCATCTGGAGGTTGACACCCTGGTTCGCGATGCTGGAGGTGATCTCGATGAAGTCCGGACGCTCGATCGGCTCGTCGAAGTTGCCCCGCCCTGTCAACGTGCGGGATTTCAACCCGTCGAAAAGCACGCTCGCGTTCAGACTCGGCAGGAATGCGGCGAGGGCGCGCCGCTCCTCCGCGGAAGCGACGTCGAGCTCGTTCGTCGCCCGCTTCACCGCGGGATTGTTCGCTCGGGCGATGCGCAGCGCGTCCTCGAGGCTGAGCCGGGCCGGGACCTGCTGCGCGCCCAGCTCCGAGGACAGTCCGAGCAGCAAGAGGCCAATGAGTACCCGTTTCATGGCGGTTCCGTCCGGCAGGAGGTCAATTCGGGCGGCCGCCCGCCGCGCGCACGTCGTCCACCAGGCGCACGCGCGCATCGTGGATGAGCGTGTAGTGGCCGTCCGTCAGCACGATCTCGCCCGGCTGGACCATGTCCGTATCCGGGTTGGCCACGATCTCGACCTGCGTCTCGTTCTCCAGGCCGGTCGTCACGTAGCGCCACTTGGCCAGTCCGCCCCGCTCGTCGCCATCGTAGACGAACAGCATGGTGCGCCGGTCGCGCTCGAGGATGGCGGCACGCGGGACCAGGATCCGGTCCGGGAAACGCCGCGCTTCCAGCGAAACCCGCGCGTACATGCCGGGGAGGATCCGCCCAGCCGGATTCGGTACGCTCACCGTGACCTTTGCGGTCCGGGTCTGACGGTCGATCAGGGGGTTGATCGTCTCGATCCGGCCAATGAACTCCTCCCCAGGGAATGCGGCGAAGGTGATCCGGGCCCGCCGCCCCGGATTGAGGAAGCCCACCTCGCCCTCCAAGACCTGGACCTCGATCTTGATCGGATCCAGGGCGGCCACGGTCATGAGCTCGTCCCCGGGCCGGACCCACTGGCCGGGCACCACCTTCACGCTCGCGACCCGACCGGCGAACGGCGCGGTGACCCGGACGTGGTCGAGCTCCAGTTTCGCGCGGGCCAGCGCGACCTCCGCCGCGTCCAGGCCGCTCTTCGCGCGCGCCACCCGGTCCCGCTCCGCGCGCAGTTCAGGGTCCTCCACCCGGTCATCGAAGAGGGTCAGCTCCCGATACGTCGCCTCCGCACGCCGCAGGTTCGCTTCCGCATCCGCGAGCTTCAGCTCGAAATCCGTGGGGTCCAGCTCCACGAGCAGCTCCCCGGCGGCTACCGGATCGCTGTCCCGAACCGGGACCTGACGGACCCGGCCCGCGACCTGTGCGACCAGAACCGTGTGCCGCCACGACGCCGCCTCTCCCGGCGCGGTCACGGAGATCACGAGCGTATCCCGAACGACCTCCGCCCCGGCAACCGGGATCGCGACGTCCGTGGCGAACGCTGCCGTGGCCGAAACTTCAGGCCTTTCGCCGCTCGCGCTCGATCCCGCACCCTCCTCCGCTTGCCCTCCCCGAATGCGCCAGTAGATCCCCCCCGCCATCACCAGGACGACGAGAATGGCGAAGCCGAGTCCGAACGCACGTTTGCGCAGAGACATGTGACCCAATGGCTGAAGTTTGGGGTGAAGCCCGGTCCCGGGTACGAAGCGACTGCTGGCCGTGGCGCAACCTATGCCCGTCCGCCGGGCGCCGCAATAATGTTTTGGGCCGCAGATGCATCAGGCATCCGCCCGCCCCGCGACCCTCGCGTATTCCAGACCATCGAACGGGTTTGATGCCGACGGCCGCCGGACGGTTGCCGGGCGGGCGCCGAGCTCAGCTCATCGGCTTCCGGCGCGCCCGGCGATACGCCGCGCGAAGGCGCCGGACATTGCGCTCCTCCCTGGCCTGCTGGGCGATGAGCAGCTCTTCCATGCGGTCCTGGGCGTTGGCCTGGGCCTCGGCGATCTGGCGTCGGTAGCGGGCGAGGACGTCGAGCCGGAATGCAAGCTCCCTCTCCAGAGGGTGCTCGGCGGAACCATCGGCGTCCGCCTGTTCCCAGAACGCGTCGAGGCCCGGAATGCCAGAGAACCGCTCCGCCATGTGAGGAATCCGCTCCCGGTCCGCAGCAAGCGGCCCGTGAATGGGGGTGCCGGGGTCCCGCCGGGATGCGCTCGACGGGGCAACGGACCTGTCGTTTCAACGGCTAGACGGTGCAAGAGATGTTCCCCGTCATGGACCCGGGCGCCCCGGCGGCCATTGATTTCCTGCGGACCGGAGACGGGACGGGGACGGCCCCGATGCCGCGGGTTCCCGGGCGAGACCCCGGCGCCCGTTGCTGGCGTCGGCACGGCCGATCGTTCCGGGCGCACGGTCGGTGCGCCCGGGCACCCGCGACCCCCGTGGCGCGCCAGGCCGCGCGCTCCGCCCCTCGAAGTAGCCCTACGGAGGAAACCGCCGCCGTGTGTCAGGCGCCGGCGCCGGCCCTGGACCCGGCATGTTTCGCCGCGAAGCCCGGGGCCGATCCTCACGGCCGGATCCGAGCGACGTCGGCCGGGCCGGCGGGCGCCTGGCGGACCCGGGGCGCCGCGATCACCGTCGAGCCATGTGAGCGGCGGAATGCCGTGGCCAGCCCCAACGCCGCCCGTTCACGAACGGCTCGCGCGTGTCGCCGCGGGTCCACCCAGGCAGCGCCCGACGGACAGCGCCGAACGCCGGCTCACCGTTGGCGCCGCCGTGTGTGAGATGATCGCGGTCCTCGGGTCACGAGCCGACGGAGCCGGCATTCGGACGCTCCGGGCAACGACGCGCCGGGCCGGCTCCCCGCGCCCGACAGCCGCCCGGGCCACGCCGATCGACCGCCGGTGACGCCGACGTTCGCGGGTCCGGGGGCCGTATCGGGTTGCGTCCGGGGGCGCGGGGACCGGGCGTCGATTTTGCATCCCCCGCCCCATCGTGACCCGCCGCGGCACGTCGCGGCGGAGGGCTCTGGAGCCGGCGGGGCGGTCGCCGCGCACGGCTCCGGGCGGAGGAGTTCAACCAGAGATGGACCCATGTCGAGACACGCTCTGGGACTCGCCATTGCCCTCATCATCGCCTTCCCCGATGCGGGCTCCGCACAATCGACGAACCCTTCGTCCGTGCCGACGCCGAGCCCGGACCAGCTCCTGATCCCGGGGGACATGATCCGGCTGCGGATCTGGCGCGAGCCGGATCTGTCCGGGGACTTCATCGTCGACGAGAACGGCGTCGTGGTGTTCCCGAAGATCGGCCCGTTCGTGGTGACGAATCACTCGCCCGAGACGCTCCGGGCTCATTTGCTCAGCGCGTACCGCGTGTACCTGCGGAACCCGTCCATCGACATCATGCCGCTCCGCAGGGTGAACATCCTGGGCGCGGTCCGGAACCCGGGCCTCTACCCGGTGGACCCGACGATGACGCTGGCGGACGCGGTGGCGCTGGCGGGCGGCGCAATGCCGCACGGGGACCCGGACAAGATCGAGCTGATCCGGAACGGTCACCGGCTCACGACCCGGCTCGGCCAGCTCACGCGGATCGGCGACCTGCCGATCCGGTCGGGCGACCAGATCTTCATTCCCGAGCGGAGCTGGGTGTCCCGGAACCAGGGGCTCATCGCGGCCGGCCTGTCGGCGGGCGTGAGCCTCTTCATCGCTCTCTTCTTGCGCTGAGGGAAGCCATGGCGGGCCCGAACGGAGAACCGCAGGCGCACGGCGAAGAGGACGTCGACCTGCAGCAGATCCTGAACCTGCTGTCGGCGAGGCGCCGGCTGATCCTGGCGATCATGGTGCTGTCCCTGGGCGCGGGGGTTCTCTACGCATTCAAAGCGACGCCGATCTACGAGGCGACGACGTCGGTCCGCATCGACGAGGAAAAATCCAACCTGCCGGTGCTGGACATCCTGAAGACGTTGTCGAGCGGGAGCCAGGTCGAGACCGAGATGCAGGTGCTGCGGAGCCGGACCGTGGCGGAGGCCGTGGTGGACACCCTCGCGCTCCAGGTCGAGGTGGTCTCGCCGAAGCGGGTCCCGCGCAGCCGCGTGCTGGCGCGGGTGGAGGCGTCCCGCGCGACGGCGGAGGCGAACTACCGGCTCCGCCGCGAGGGGGAGGCGCGCTTCACGGTGGTGGACGCATCCACGGGGCAACGCCTCGGCACGTTCGCGGTGGGCGAGCCGATCGCCCTCGGGGGAGCCATCCTCGTCCTGGCGCCCGGCGCCGTGCTGCACGATGAGATCCTGATCCGGGTGCGGACGTTCGAGGAGGCGGTGGAGCGGCTGCGCAAGGCCGTACGGGTCACCCGCCCGGTCCGGGACGCGACCATCGTGGAGGTCGAGTTCCGGGGGCGCGACCCGGAACTCGTGCGGGACATCCCGAACCTGATCGCGGCGAGGTTCATCGAACAGCGGGAGCAGATCCGGAAGACGGAGGCGCGCAGCACCGTCGCGTTCCTGCGGGAACAGCTCGACACCCTCGCGGTGCAGCTCGCGGTTGCGGAGGACGAGCTGCGCGCGTTCCGGGAAGGCGAGCAGATCGTGAGCCTGGAGGCGGAGGCATCCGCGCACGTCTCGCGCCTGGCGGACATGCATGCGCAGCGGAACGCCCTGGACGCGGAGCGCTCGGCGCTCGCGCGGCTGCTGGATGACGTGCGCCGATCGCGGCCCGAGCCGGGCGGCCAGTCTCCGTACCGGCGGCTGATCGCGTTCCCGAGCCTGTTCAGGAACCAGGCGGCTTCCGAACTGCTCCGATCCCTCGCCGAGATCGAGAACGAGCGGGCGCAGCTGCTGAACCGGCGCACGGCCGAGGACCCGGACGTACGCGTGCTGACGGATCGCGTGGCGGAACTGGAGAAACAGCTCCAGACCATCGCGATCACGTACCTCGAGGGGCTGACGAACCAGGTCGCATCGCTGGATGCGACGCTGGCGCGTTTCGGGAGCCAGCTCGAGAAGATCCCCGCGAAGGAGATCCAGCACGCGCGGCTGAAGCGTCAGGCGGAAGTGCTGGAGGAGATCTTCATGCTCCTCCAGAGCCGGCTGAAGGAGGCGGAGATAGCGCAGGCCGTGGAGGATGTGAGCGTGCGGGTGGTGGATCCCGCGGTCATGCCGCTCAAGCCCATCAAGCCGAACAAGCGCCTGAACGTGGTGCTGGCCGCGTTCCTCGGGCTCGTTCTCGGGGTGGGCGCCGCGTTCACGCGGGAGCAGATGGACCGGTCGATCCGGACCCGGGAGGAGCTGCAGGCGCTGACCCAGGTGCCGGTGCTCGGCCTGATCCCGCGGATCCGGGGGCTGGAGAGCCGGCCGGGCCGGATGCTGCACCGGTCCGGCGCCGGCGATCCGGGCCGGAGCCGCCTGATCGCCGAGCGGGATCCCCGGAGTCCGGTGTCCGAGGCGTACCGGAGTCTGCGGACGAACATCACGTTCGTGGGTCTCGAGGCCGCCGCACGGGCGTTGATCGTGACGAGCCCCACGCCCGGGGACGGCAAGTCCACCACGACCGCGAACCTGGCGATCACGCTGGCGCAGCAGGGGATCCGCGTGCTCCTGGTGGACGGGGACATGCGGCGGGGCACGGTGGACAGCGCGTTCACCGTGCCGCGGGAGCCCGGTCTCTCGGACGTGCTGCTCGGCACCGTGGCGCTGGACGCTGCGATCCGCCACGTCACGGTCGGGGACAACGTGACGCTCCACATCCTGACCCGGGGCACGCCGCCGCCGAACCCGGCCGAACTGCTCGGCTCCGTGCGCATGCAGGTGCTGGTCGAACGGCTGACCAAGCAATACGACCTCGTGCTGTTCGACACGCCGCCGCTCACGGCGGTCACCGATGCCGCGGTACTCGGCAGGACCACGGACGGCGTGCTGATCGTGGCGCGTTCCGGGGTCACGTACAAGGCGGCCATGCGGCACGCAATGGAGCAGCTCCGGAACGTGCGCGCGCGCATCTTCGGGACCGTCCTGAACGACGTGGACCTGGAGCGGGACGCGGGCTACCACGGCGGGTACCGCCCCTACGGCGAGTACTACTCGGACGAAGCCGTGCCCGCGAACACCGAAGGCGGATCCGGGTCGAAGGCGCGCTCGCGGCAGCGCAAGAGCGCGTGAGCGGGAGTCGGGGCGGCGCGGACGCATGCCGCGCGCCGCCCCTCCCCGCGATCGGCCCTCCAAATCACCGCCTCCCCGCCCGGCCGCCTTGTTCGCCGTCGGCCAGCCGGCATCCGTCCACCGGCGGCGGTGGATGCGCACCACGGCCGGGCACGGCGCCGGGCCGAGCCATACCGGTTACGTCCCGGGAGCAACGATCACAGGACGAGCGGGCGGCCGGACCGCACTCCGGCCAACCATCGGGGCGTGCCGGCGTGCGGTGCACCTGCCGACGCGGTCCCCTCTCCCCGCGACCTCGAGGCGCTTCCGAGCCGCGCTGCCTCATGACGGCTCGGGACCGGGGGCACGCCGGCCGGGTCCGGTCGGGTCGCCGACCTGATCGAGAGTCACCGACCCGTCGGACACGCGCCGCACGAGAAGCGCCGAACTCGCTGGCGGGCGGGCGAGCATAGAGGGACCTCGGCCTGGCCAGCGGTCACGACCCCGTCACCCGCAACGGCGTCGACTGCACCGAACAGGATCCAGTTCGTCGTGTCCGCACCGCGGGCGTGGGCCGCCCCGCTGGCCGCTCGCGCGGCCACGGTCGGCCGCTCAAAACGTTCCGCGCACGCCCACGCCCAGGCGGGACTCCGTCCAGTCGTTCTCGCCGGATTCGAGTTCCGCGCCGAACAGCACGTCGATTCGGGGGGCGGCGCGGAACGCCGCCTGGAACGAGCCTCCGGTGCTCCTCCCCGCCCGGTCGGGTGCGAAGAGGTTCTCGGCTTCCCGGTTCCTCACGAAGGCTCGGCCGGTCAGGCGCAGCCGCGCGTCCAGCAGATCCGCGTAGCCGTAGCCGAGCCACTCGGTGCCGTGGCCGCCCAGCGGGTGACCGAGCGGCGCTCCGGACTCGGTCCAGCCGTCCAGGAAGTGCCAGTGCCTGTACCAGATTGGGTTGCCGCAGCACGATGGCGCGAACGAGGCGCGCTCGAGTCCGAACCCCACCTGCGGGAGCCCGGGGAGCGCGGCGAGTTCGACGCCGAACAGCGTGCCCGGAACGTCCCGCCACGCCCCTGCGCTGTCCTCGAAGCCCCATTCCAGGTACAGCGCGAGCGGCAGGTCGGCGAGCGGCGGCCGGTAGCGGACATCGACCGCGACCACGTGGTTGTCGAACTCGCTCCCCTTCCCCCCGTGCTTGCCGATGATCACGTAGACGAGGTTACGCAACGTCGGCGTCGCATTGCCCGCACCGCCGAACACCGCCGCCCGGCTCAGCCCGATCCCGAGCCGGGGGTGCGGCGCGATCGACGTTCGCGCGGCCCATACCCAGGGATTCAGGATCTCACCGTTCCGGTCCATGCGGGACACGAACGTGTCGAACCGGATGGGCCCGAGCACGCCGAGGAGCCCGGGGAGCGTCACGGGGTCGATGAGGAGGACGCCGCCGCCGTCGAACTGGACGGCGCCGTTCAGCACGATGCCGCCCCCCACGCCGGGCCCGTAGCCGAGGGCGCGCCGCCCGGCCCAGACGGCCACATCCCGCCATGCGGCCAGGGCGTATCCGGCTTCCAGCGACCAGTCGCCATACCGCACGGAAGGCGTGGCCGTCACCGAGACGAACGGGAAGAGTTCACCGCTCCAGCTCCCCACCGCCGCGAGCCCCGCCTGGTCCGGCCGGGTGCGAGGCCCCGACCAGTCGTGGTCGTTGAAGTAGCCGGCGCCGGCCAGCACCTCCCCGGTCCGCCGCTCCAGGCCGAGCGCGAGCCGCGCGTCGGCCAGGCGGGCCCCCGGCGCCTCCCTCCCGGCGGCCGCCCGCACGGCGGCCGGGAATTCCTCCGCGAACCGCGCCGCGTATCCGCGGATCAGGGGGAGCCACTGCGGCGCGCTCTCCTGTGCCGTCCGCTCCGCGTCCCGGAGGATCCTGGCCACGCTCCCCTGCGTGAGCGTGCCCCGGTTCCAACTGAACCCCGGGCCGGCCAGGCCGAGTACCTCCAGGCGCCGCACCGCGCGCTCCGCCCAGTGGTCCGGAGGGACGAACGCGGATGCGTAGGGAGCATCGGGCGGATACGCCGCCGGAACCGAGTCTGCCTCCTGCCCGCTCACCACGCCGGGATCGGCGGCCCACGCGCCGAGAGCCAGTGATGCGAGCAGTAATTTGACGACGCGCCCGCAGCCGGCCGTCGCGTTCCACGGCCCGCGCGTCCCCCGGGCGGTCCCGCCCGCCGCCGCGGACCCCGATGCCCATGTGCTGAACACCGAACCCCTCCTGCCACGTCGAATGGCGGCCGCGGCGCTCCAGTGTTCCAACCAGCGGGCCGCGGCACACCGTCGCTGGTTCCGGTGCACGGATCCGGCCGCGGGCCACGATCGGGAGCTAGCGCGTTCTGACGGAGGGGACTGGTCCGATACGGGGATTCGCCCCGAGGGGTCGCTTCGACCGATTCCCCGGCCCGAGCGGCGCGGGAACCGGCGTTCGCTGGGTGGACCACGGGCTGGCGCTGCACCGGGGCCGCCGGGTTGCCCGGCAATGCCCCCAGAGGTGGCCGTACCCGGATAGGTCAGGCCGCGAGGCGGGATGCTTCGGGCGACGTCGCCCCGGGCACCGAATCCGGCGTACCGCCCACCGCGCGGCTCGGCCGCCGGTCCGCGACGGTCAACGCGACGGCCACGTACAGCGCCCAGAAGATGCTGTTCTCGCGCAGGATCGCGCTCTCGCTGAGGTTGTAGAGGAGCATGAAGGCCAGGAACGCCATTGGCCAGAGTGCGAAGGCGCCGGGCGTCTGCCGGATCCACCTCCCGGCGCGCGCCATCGTGCGGCCGAACCCGACGAGGAACACGGCCACTCCCAGCACCCCGAGGTCCAACCAGAGGTCGAGGAATCCGTTGTGCGCGTGCATGGCGTCCCAGGAGGTGGCCAGCCAGACGGCCATGGATTCGCCTTTCCAGCCGAGCCAGAACGAGCTGTAGCCGAATCCGAGCCAGGGCCGCTGGAGCGCGCTGTCGATCACCGCGAGCCACAGGGCGGTGCGGCCGGTGAGGGTGATGTCCCTCCCGAGCGCGGCGAGGGTCAGGTGGATGTGGCCGGCGGCCCATACCACGCCGACGGCCGAGAGCGCCATGACCACGCAGATCGCGGGGGCCGCCGCGGTCGGGCGCCAGCGCAGGGTGCGGAAGACCGGGAGCAGCCCGGCGATGGTGACGACGATCACCGTCGAGGTCATGGAATCCGACTTGACCAGGACCCAGGCGCAGAGGGCGAACGCGGCGAAGGAGACGATCCTCGCGCCGCCCCGTGCGAGGGTCAGCAGGAACACGGCCCCACCGAGGGCCATGACCCGGCCCAGGATGTTCTTGTGGGTATAGATCCCGTGCCATGCACCCTGGGACGCGGCCTCTTCGGACACGACCAGGTCCGGGAGCGCCAGCTCGAACGTGAGGCTGAACAGCGCGGCGAGCCCTAGGGCGACGGCGAGGAGTCGCAGGATCTGGTCGGACGAGTAGCGGGCCGCGAGGTACACCCCGAAGAGCGTGGTGCCGGCCAGGGCGAAGCTGCGGCGGATCGTCATCTCCGGCGCGACGGACCAGGCGGCGGACACCACGGCGAGGCCGAGGAGCACGAGGAGGATCCGGTCCCGCCCGAGCAGGACGAAGGCCCGGCGCCACCGGGCCAGCACGAGCAGGAAGGTCACCACGTACACCGCGGCGAGGACGGCCTGGATGATCGGGTCGCCGCGGGTGGGATCGTACGGATCCGCCACCTGCCGCCGCAGCAGGGGGAGCGGGCCGCCGGACAGGATCAGGAGCGCGGCCACGGTGAACACCGGTTCGAAGAAGTCCCGGAGCGTCCGGAGTGGCGCTCGGTCAACCATACAGCACCTCCGCGCGGGGCGGCCGCGCGTCGTCCGGGTCGGGCCGGGACAGGCCGAGCGCCTGCAACGCGAAGCGCACCGCGAACTCCGGGTTGAGGAGGACGTAGCGGCGCCAGAGCCGCCTCGGCTCCTGGGCGAGGCGGTGGAGCCACTGGAGTCCGGAGCGCTGCACCCAGGGTGCCGGTTCCCGCAGCAGCCCGGCGTGGTAATCGAACGCCGCGCCGACGGCGATCACGGGCATGCGGAGCGCCTCCCGGTACTCGAAGGCGAAGATCTCCTGGCGTGGGCAGCCGAGCCCGACGAAGGCGATGCGCGCGCCGGAATCGCGGATCCGGCGCACGATGGCGTTCTTCTCGGCCCGGGTCGTGGTGCGGAACAGCGAGGGTTCCGATCCGGCGATCACGAGGCCCGGTACGCGCTCGCGCAGGCTGCGCCCGAGACGGTCCAGCACGTCCCGGCGGCTGCCGTAGAGGAAGATCGGGAGCCCGCGGTCCGCCGCGGCACGGCAGATCTCGAGCATGAGCCGCGGTCCGTAGACGCGGTCCGGCAAGCGCGTCCCGTAGAGGAAGTTCAGCGCCCACCTCACCGGCTGCCCGTCCGGGGTGACCAGGTCGAGCCGGTTCAGCCGGTAGCGCATTTCCGGCGAGCGCACGCCCTCCATGAGGCCGTGCACGGCCAGCGCGGTGCCGGAGAGTCCCCGGCCTTCCTCCGCGGCCTTCAGCACGCGGCGCACCGCGCCCCGGTAGTCGACCGCGTCCACCAGCACGCCGAGCACGTTGCGCTTCCCGGCATCGATCGGCTCTTGGGGGCCCGGACTCGTCCTCGGCATCGCCGGCAGGGTCCGTTCGTCAGTGTCCATCCGTCACCCGATAGGCCTCGTAGCGCATGCCGGCCACGCCTGCGAGCGCGCCGACGCCCAGAGACACCTTGCACAACGCCCGGACCACCCCGGCCCGACCCGCCACCATCCCCACGGACAACTGCACCGCGCCCTCGACGATCCGCCCGCACCCTTTCGCGGCCCGGACCCACCGCCACCCCTTCCCTCCCACCGCGCGCTCGCACCAGGCGTAGCCATTCCCGCCGCGGAACGCCCGGCGCAGGATCCAACCGGCCCGGGCGCGCTCGGCGGGTACGTGCTCCTCGACGATCGCGCCATCCGCCCACACGATCCGCGCCCCGGCGCGGCTCGCCCGCAGGAAGAACGCCGTATCCTCTCCGCCGCTCAGGCCCAGCTCCGGGTCGAACGGCCGGGGGTGGCGCTCCAGGAGCCGACGCGTGATCAGGACATTTCCGGCCTTCGCCGTGGGGCGAGGCGTGCCGGTCGGCCAGCGCGCTTCTTCGAAGAAGCCGCCGCGCCTCACCCAATCCGGGACGTCCGGCGCGTAGCGCGGCACGACCGGCCCCTCCACCGCATCCGCGTCGAAGGCCGCCTGCACCCGGAGCAGCTCCGCGAGCCAGCCGGGCGAGGCCGTCTCGTCGTCATCGATGAAGGCGACGTGATCCGCCCCGGCGTCCAGCGCCTCCGCAACCACCCGGTTGCGTCCGTGGGAGATCCCCCGCCGGGGCTCGATCACGTACCGGACCGGCCATGGCAACACCGCGGCCCGGGCTTCGGCCACGGACCGCGCCGAGCCGTCGGCGTCGTTGTCCACCACCACGACCAGCGGCTGCACGCCCCGGCCGCCGGGGCTGCGCAGGAGGGCCAGGCTGTCCAGGAGGGTGGCCAGCAGGCCGGGCCTGCGAAACGTGGTCACCCCGATCGCCACCCGTCTCATGGCGCCCTCGCCGTCAGCGCGCCGCCCACCGGCACGGTCCGCCGCGCAAGGAGGATGAGTACGGCCATGAGCAGCAGCTCGCCGAACACCATGGCCACCAGGCTGCCCGCGGTCCCCAGCCAGGCGACGAACGCGACCGACAGCGCCACGGCGATGCCGGCCACGCCGAGCCCCCAGAGCGCCAGGTCCCGGAACGCCAGGGAGGCCTGGATCAGCGAGGACGCGTTGTTGCGCACGATCTCCAGGAGCAGGACCACCGCCCAGAATCCGAGATAGGCATCGAGCCCCCGGTAATCCGGTGGGATCCAGGCGGCCGGCACGACCCGGAGCGCGAGCAGCGCCGCGGCGGCATACGCCGCGAGGATCCCGCTCAGCACCAGCGAGCTGCGCAGGAACAGCGCCCACGCCGCGCTCCGGTCCTGCTCGTGGAGCTGCCGGCTCGCCACCGGCCGGAAGAGGTTGCCCCAACTGTTCGCCAGCAGCGCGGCCGGCGCCATGACGAGCCGGGCCGCGGCCAGGTAGGCCACCTCCCGGGCGCCGAGCAGGAGGAACGGCACGTAGATGTACGCGTTGGACTGTACCCACGTGCTCGTTGCGCCGACGAGGCTCCACCGCGAATGGACCCAGCTCGCGCGGAACGCGCTCGCCACATCCGCCCGGGACGGCGGGGCGGCAATGAACCGGGCGCACGGCCGCAGCACCACGACCGCGGCGGCCCCGGCAAGGACGGCGAACACGAGGGTCGCACGCATGGCGCCTGCGGCCGCGAGGGACACGACCCCGAGGCAGGCGACGGCGGCGTAGATGACGTCGCGCCGCAGCGCGAGGCCGGGCCTGAGGTTCGCGAACTCCTCCGCGCGGAAGTAATCCCGCAGCATGAGCGGCAGGAAGCACGCGGCCACCAGCGGCGCTCTGGCCGATCCGTGCGGAGCGAGCACGAGCCCGGCCGTGACGAGTACGAGCGTGGCCAACATCCCGGCGAGGAGCACGCCGAGCACGCCGCGCCCGAAACGCTCCCGGTCCCCCGGCTCGAGACGCGGAGACAGCACCATGACGGGCGTGTTGACCACCGCGTTCTGGGCGCCCGCGAGGAGGTAGAAGAGGCTCAGGTAGAAGCTGTACAGCCCGTACTCCTCGGGCGAGCCGCGCAGAATGAAGGCCAGCCCCACCGCGAAGCTGGCCAGGCTGAGCGTCGCCTGGTCCAGGAAGGTGACCGCCGCCTTGCGCAGCACCGCGACCGCCCCGGTGCCCGCGGCAGCGTCCACCGTCAGGCCGCTCTCCTCTGGACCGCGGGGACGGGCCGCTCTTCGCCCCACCGATCCTGGTTCGCCGCGTACATCTCCCGGAGGATCCGCGGCACGTCGTACTCCATGCGCCACCCCGGGTAATGGGCGGAGAACTTCCCGTTGTCACCGATCCACCAGATGTGGTCCCCGACCCGGTTGCGCGGATCGTAGCGCCAGGGCAGCTCCCGGCCCGCGATCTCCTGACACAGCACGATCGCCTCGAGCACCGAGCAGTTGCTGAACCGGCCACCGCCGATGTTGTAGACCTCCCCCGCGCGGGGCGCCCGGAAGAATTCGTGGAACGCGGCGATCAGGTCCCGGCTGTGGATCACGTCCCTGACCTGCTTCCCCTTGTAGCCGTACACGGTGTACGGCCGGCCGGCCATGGTGCACCGCATCACGTAGGCGAGGAATCCGTGCAGCTCCGCGGCGGAGTGCTGCGGGCCGGTGAGCGTGCCGCCCCGGAAGACCCCCGTGCGGAGCCCGAAGTACCGGCCGTACTCCTGGACGAGCACGTCCGCCGCCACCTTGCTCGCGCCGAACAGGCTGTGCAGGCATGCGTCGATGGGCATGGTCTCCGGGATCCCCGCCTCGTACGGATGCCCGGGTGCGATCTCCCACCGCGTCTCCAGCTCCACGAGCGGCAGCTCGTTGGGCCGGTCGCCGTAGACCTTGTTGGTGGACGTGAAGATGAAGACGGCGTGCGGGCAGTGGCGCCGGGTGGCCTCCAGCAGGTTCAGCGTGCCGGTGGCGTTCGTGTCGAAGTCCGTGAAGGGATCCCGGGCGGCCCAGTCGTGGGAGGGCTGCGCCGCCGTATGGATGACCAGCTCGACGGCGGCGCCGAGCCGGGCGAAGAGCGCGTCGATCGCGGCGCGGTCCCGGATGTCGACGTCGTAATGCGCGTACCGGGCCCTCAGCCGCGCCTGGAGCCGGGCCACGTTCCACGCCGTCGATGCTTCGTCCCCGAAGAACACGCGGCGCATGTCGTTGTCGATCCCGACCACGTCCATGCCCAGCTCGCCGAAGAACGCGGCCGCCTCGGACCCGATCAGGCCGCCGGAGCCCGTGATCACCGCAACTGCCATCGATCCCTCCTCCAACGTTCCACCGCCGACCTCGTGCCCTGGCTCCGTCGAACGCAGGATTCACGCTCGCGCCGTGCCTGCACGGCCCGGCCGCCGCCCCGGGCGAAGCCGGGAGCGTGCTCCGCCCGCCGTCTCGTGCGGCCCGGAGCCCGTCAGCCGTCCGGCTCCGGGTGCAAGGCCGTGAGCGTCCCGCTCCGGCTGCCGGTCAACGTGAAGACCGCCACGTCCCTGAGGAACGCGGCGGCGTGATCCGGCGTGTGCGGTTCCATGGTCCGCCGGGCGGCCTCGCCCATGGCACGGATCCGCTCGGCGTCATCCACCATCCGGGCCATGGCCGCCTTCAGTGACTCGGGGTCCCGCGGGTCGACCACGTAACCATTGACGTCATCCTCGACCAGCTCCGCGGCGCCGGCCCAGCGCGAGCAGATGACCGGCTTGCCGAAGGTCATGGCCTCGAGCACGACCATCCCCCAAACGTCCTCGAAGCTCGGGAACACGAACACGTCCGCGGCGCGGAAGTGCTCCCCGAGCCAGCCGTAGTCCACCCAGTCGATCCACCGGATCCGGTCGGCCAGCCCCTTCTCCTCCGCCAGCCGCTGGAGGGCCGGGCGCTCCGGCCCGGATCCGATGATCACGAGGCTGAACGTGCGTCCCTCGGCCGCGAGCCGCGCGCTCGCCTCGATCAGCGTGTGCAGTCCCTTGCCCTGGATGATCCTCCCGACGAACAGAAAGATCGGCCGCGGCAGGTCGTCGTAGTCCGCGGGCACGGCCGCACCCCTCGGCTGCGCGGCTTCGGGGTCGGGATGCGCAGCCGGAGGATCGCCGGGTGACGTGCCCGGGGCGACGTCGCCCACCACCTCCATCGGCCTGGCGAGCAACGTCTCCGGGTCCGCCACCTGGTACGGCCGCGCGAAGACGCGGCGCGGTGCCGCCCCCAGCGTTCCGGTCAGGTACGACCGGCCCGCCTCGGTGTTCGTGACGAACGCGTCCACGTACCTGGCCATGAACCGCCGGAAGATCATACGCAAACGGGAGTTGCGCGCATCCACCCGGGGCGAGCTCCCGTCCCAGGTCACGATGATCCGCCAGCCGCCCAGCGGTTTCAGGGCCACCGTGAGGAGCGTCCAGAGCGAGAACGCCGAGGTGAAGACCACGTGGGGGCGATAGCGGAGGAGCCGCGGTACGACCCGCGGAGATGCGTAGATGAACCCGTTGCTGTACCCGGTCACCGTGGGGCTCGTGCGGATGAAGCGCGTGCGCCCGACGACCTCCACGTCGAACGCGCCTTCCGTGGCCCGGGTGAAGCCCGGCCAGTATCCCGTGAACACCCTGGGACGCGCGTAGATCCGGGCGAGCCGGTGCAGCACCGCGAACCAGTAGTGCCCGCGCGCCAGCGTCGGCGAGAGGAGGGCCACCCGCACGCCTGCGGGACCCGTCCCGACCTGCGCCATGCCACCCAACGCTCCCCCCTCCGGCACGGGTCCGTCCACCACCCCTCCCGACTCCCTCATGCAGCGGCGTATACGTGACCCGACGACCGCGTGACCGCGTCCGGGACGTTGCCCTGGGCCCGCAGATTGGCCAGCTCCCGCTCCCGGTTCTCCAGGTAGTACGCCATGGCATCGGCGAAGGTGGTGCGCAGGTCCCGCTTCGGCTCCCAGCCCAGGGACTTCAGCTTCGTGATGTCCGGCGGCAGCCGGTCCGCATCCTCATAGCCCGCGCCGTAGAACTCCTCGCCGCTCACCTCGACCAGCTCGCACGGCGCCTTCTCGCCCGTCAGCGCCTCGTACAGCTCCAGCATCAACACGGCCAGCTCCCGGATCGTCACGTTGTTGGCCGGGTTGCCCACGTTGAAGATCTCGTTCCGCGCCCGGTCCGGGTTGTCGAGGATCGTCTGGAACGCCTCGTTCGCATCCTCGATGTGCAGGAACGCACGGTGGACCCGCCCCCCATCCACCAGGTGGATCGGTCCGCCGGTGAGGAGCGCGGACATGAAGTGGGCGAAGACCCGCGGCCCGCCCATGGTCCCCGGCGCGACCAGGTAGTCGAGCCGGCTCCCCACGAAGTTGAACGGCCGGATGATGGTGAATACCAGGTCGCCCGCCATGCCGTGGGCGTAGAGGACCTGCTCCAGGAGCAGCTTCCCCACGGCATAGATCCACCGCTGCTTGCGCACCGGGCCGAAGGTCGAGTCCGACCGGTCCTCGCTGAAGCACGAGCCGTCCCGGGCCTTCCCGTACACCTCGGCCGACGAGTACTGGATCAGCCGCTTGCCGTGGCACATGCACAGCCGGGCGATCTCCAGGTTCTGCATGAAGTTGAGCTCGAAGACGGCGAGGGGCGCGGTGACGTAGATGCTCGGATTCGCGTACGCGATCAGGTCCACCACCACGTCCGCCCGCTCGATCACCCGTTCCACCACGTCCGGTGCCTGCCGTACGTCCGCCCGGTGGAAGGTGTATCCGTTGTGAGGCAGCCCCTTCAGCTTTTCGTCGGTCAGGTCCACACAGACCACCTCGTGCTCGCCGCGGCGCAGCAGATGCTCGACCATGTGCGACCCGACGAATCCGCCGGCCCCCAGGATCGCGATGTTCACGTGCACCTCTTCCCTGCTGTAGGGTCCCTCCGTGTGCTCAACGTCCGACCGGCCCGGCGTGCGCGTGAGGCGCGCCGGGCGCGGGCCGGGTCGTGTCGTGCCGGGTGGTCAGGCGGCGTGTACGGATCGAACGGTCCGCCGAACCGGCCCTGGTCAGGGCAGCGCGTAGCAACTGCTGCGCCATTTGTTTATCGAGGAGCGGCGTGCGCGGGACGCGGTCAACGGCGCTGACGTGGCGCAGGATCGCCGCGGCCAGCCGGTCGGCGGTCGTGGCCACGTCCGCGGGTTCGACCAGACTGATCCGTGCCCGGTCGGTGCCGGCCCCGGCGATCGTGCGGGCCCCGCCGTGCGCCAGAACGATGACGGGCGTGCCCAGGTGCATGGCCTCGGCCAGGGAGCAGCCGCCCTCCTCCCGCAGGCCGGTGCAGATGGCTGCGGAGGCGGAGCGGAGGTGGCGCATGACCTCGGGTCGCGGGATCCGGCCGAGGAACTGGATGCGGCCGGCGAGGCCGAGGCGGTGGGCCAGGCGTTCTAGGGCGGGCCGCTCGGGCCCGTCACCAAGGACGTCGAGGCGCACGTGGGCCGGGGTGCGCGCGAGGGCGCGGAGCACCAGCGCTGGCCCCTTCCGGGCCACCAGGGGCGAGACGTACACGAGCCTGTCCGGGTCCGGCGGAGCCGCCGCCCCGGGCGGTTGCGGCGGCTCGAGGAACAGGACGTGGTTGAGGACCATTGCGCTCTGCCGAAGATCGGTGGGGAGGCGGCGGAGCGTCTCCTCGTTCTGGACGATGATCACCGCGGCCTCGCGCCAGGTCCGGCGTGTGCCCGGCCAGAGGGCGGCCAGCCGGACCGCGGCCCAGTCGAACGCCTCCCCGAGCAGCCCCTTCCACCCAAGGACACGGAGGAGCGGGCGGGGCGTGGTGACGGCGCCGCCGACCGGGCCCCAGACCGCGGGGATCCCGAATCGCCCCACGGGGCTGGGGAGCCAGTAGACGGAGTACGTGGCGTGCAGCGCCACATCGAACGGCTCGCGGGCGTGGAGCTCGAGGCCCACGCGGTACGCCTGCCGGAGCCAGGCCAGGTACGTGAGGAAGCGCCCGATGCGGGTGCGGTTCGCCATGGGGCCCCACCACGGTTCGGGGACGACGACGTAGTGCCCGCCTTCGTCGCCCGTCCGCTCCCTCCAGCGCCGGATCGCCGGCTCGTGCTCCGGGCCCACCAGCGCCACGAAATCCGCGAACTCCCCCACGGTCCGGGTGATGCCCCACCCCGCCGCCACCTCCGAGCCCCGCTCGGGGTCGCAGGCGTAGGCCAGGATGAGGACGCGGAGCCGCCGGGAGGGTGGCCGGGACGACGTCGCCTCGAACCCCCGAGGTGTGGTTTCGGCCATGGTCAGTACGCTCCATCCCTGCGGATCACGGCCGGGATCGTCTTCAGGAGGATCTCCATGTCCAGCCCCAGCGACCAGCGGCGGATGTATTCCCGGTCCAGCTTCACCACGGCATCGAAGTCCCGGATCTCGCTCCGCCCGCTGACCTGCCAGAGTCCGGTGATCCCCGGGAGCACGGAGAGCCGCTCGAAGTGGTGTGGCTCGTACAGGGCAAGGTCCTCCGGGAAGAATGGCCGCGGCCCCACGAGGGACATCTCGCCACGCAGCACGTTGAAGAGCTGCGGCAGCTCATCCAGGCTCGTGCGTCGCAGCCACCGCCCCACCCGCGTGACGCGCGGGTCTTCCACCACCTTGAACAACCGCGGATCCCCGCTCCCGTTCAGGTGCGCGACCCGGTGCTTCCACCGGTCGGCATCCCGATGCATGGTTCGGAACTTCCACATCCGGAACGGGTGTCCCCCGACCCCCGCCCGGATCTGGCCGAAGAACACCGGGCCCGGAGAGTCCAGCTTGATGGCCAGCGCGATGAGCGCCATCACCGGGGAAAGGAGCACCAGCGCCGCGCCGGCGATCACCACGTCCAGCACGCGCTTCGCGGTCATGGGCGGAACCGGATGCCGGGCCGGCGCGGCCTCCATGGCCGCACAGCCCAAGAGGACGTTCGGCCGGAGCTTGCACGGCACGTCCGCGAGCGAGACCGGCACCAGATGCACCGGCACTCCGTGCTGGAACGATGTGCCGAGCACGACCTCCAGCGTCCTCCGCTCCAGCGTGTTCGTCACGATCACGGCGTCCACCCTGGAGCGGGTCAGTGCATCCAGGAGCTCCCCTTGCACCCGCGCCGCGTCCGGCGCCGCGTCCTCCCCTGCCCCGGCCCCCGCCACGATCACCGACAGCAACTGCGCGTCCCCGATGCGTGAGCCCAGCGCCGCCGTGCTGTCCGCATCCCCCACGGCCACGATCCGCCACCTCAACCACCCGCGGCGCTTCGCGACCCGTACGACGCTCGCTCCGAGGAACCGCAAGCCCACGAGCAGGATGGTCCCCGCCAGCCCCGCTGCCGCGAGTTCGCCGGGATCGCTCCGCGGCGCCTCCCACCGGATCAGCCCGACCGCCGTCATCCAGCCGACCAGCGCCGCCGCACCGATCCGCCCGTACCGCCGCCACCCCTCCCCCGGCCCGTACCCACCTGCTGCCGTGACGGCCAGCACCGCCGGATAGACCAGGAGCGGCAGCGACCGCCACCACCCACCCGCCCCGGCCCACGAAACCGCCGCGGCCCCGCAACTGAGCGCCGCCACGTCCATGGCGACCAGCGCCGCGAAGCGAGCCCACCCCTGCAGCAGCCGCCGGACGACCAGGAAGTGTGCGGCATCAGCTCCGAACCGGATGTCCCGCGGCCGCTCCACCCGCTTCCTCTTCGCCGTGCGCCCCATGCCCGATCCCCGTAGCGCAACCCAACCCCAACGGTCGTATCGGCCGGGACGGCGATCAACGGAACATCCGTGCCATGACTACAGATGTTTACGGGGTGCGGGCGAGGCATAACGTGTGGCTATGCAACACGTTACGACGCGGGCGCCGCGGCGATGGCCGGGAGTCGCGGGCGGCGGCGGCGAGGGCCGCCATCGTGGCCGGCCGCGGCCGGGGGCGCACCGGCGGAAGCCGGGGTCCGGTGCCCGACCGCCCTGCGGGAACGGCAACGGCCATGCGGGCACCGCGGGGCATCGGCGGCGGCGTGCCGCGGCGGGAGCGACTCCTGTCTCGAGCGAGTGCCCGTGCGGGGAGGACTGTAGCGCCCTCGTTCCGGCGGAGAGCCCGGAGCTTCCGTTCCCGGGGCCGGGCGAAAGACGATCCGTTCGCGCTGCCGGGGGCGGCGCCGGACGGTGCGAGGTTCTGCAGGACGGGATGAGGGAGGGATGCGGCGCGCCCGCGTACCGGCCGGTTGGTTCGCGATCGGCAGGGGGCGCCCGTTCGCGGCCGGGGTGGCCGGACGCACTTCGATCAGCCGGGTGACCCGGCCTTCGTGTAACCATTCCGCCGCGCCACGGCGGGCGCGCATGTTAGCGGCGGTTGAAA